>JAALOO010000052.1_pt2 | contig 16429 bp, 10 predicted proteins | sample 7257641 | NCBI WGS metagenome assembly JAALOO01 (sample SAMN14085613, study PRJNA598686) | mite metagenome | biome: ENVO:01001000; feature: ENVO:01001002; material: ENVO:01001226; isolation source: single female mite from University of Michigan culture on fish food culture... ...
ACACACACACACACACACACACCGCACACAAACAGACGCGCACTGGACGGGTAAATAGAGAAGAGGAAAGCTGCTGAGATTTGCTGAGATTTGTGTGTGTGTGTGTGTGCAAGTGTGCTGGTGGCTGCTTTTCTTGCGAGGCAACGGAGAAAATGGAGAGGAGGAAGAAGAAGATAGATATTGTGGACAGCGATATGTAAAGCAAATATTTGGCACTGATTTGCTGCTGCTGAGCAAAGATGGTACAGAAGCTGAAACTGATGAAGAGAATGAGACAGAGAGTGAGTGTGGGAGAGAATGAGGATAAGCTCGAGAGAAGATTGAGCGATTGGTGGTCGTGTTCGTGGTGGTGGTGGTGGTTGACTAGAGCTGCGCTGGACAACACAGTATCAACGAGGACTGTGGAGAGCCTGTGCCTAGGCCATCTTGGCTCGGCTGGCACAAGCGACGCACAGTGGCCCTGTGCTGCTGTTGCGGATGACGATGCTCCTCGCTCCACGAGACGTCGTCTGGTCAATTTGGCTGCAACGACAACACAGCGCTCTTCAGCACTCTGCTGCCTGGATCAATAGTCAGTCAGGACTGGGAGATTGTCAAGTTCATTGCTCGCAGTTGAAGTGATGAGGCAATCGAGATGAGGCACAGCTTGAGAGGCCAATTGGGCTAAGTGTCTCTCTTTATTTGTTTCCTTCTTTCTGGTTGTCTCTGCTGCTGCTGCTGCCTAATGGGCAGCGTTTTGTCGTCGGTTTAGGTTGTCGCTTGGCTTCTTGTCAGCGTTGGCAGTAGCGGTGCACATGTGCATGCATGTGCACCCCCCAAACAGAACCCAATCAGGCAGCGTTTTGCGAGCTGCTCGATAAGCTGATTAGACGATGGGCATATTCACTGGGGAGGGAGAACAGAGGACAGCAGTTGTGAGTGAGTGCACTAGTGCCTTGGCCTCAACTCACTCAGTCAGTCAGCCAGTGCTGAAGCTTCAAAACGCACACACACAGGGAAACACCAAACAGAAGAAAGAGCAACAGAAAAGGCCCACTGCAAAAATGCGACTGAAAAAAGCGCAGTTCACGGTAAGCTGAAGAATAGCTACTAGTGAGGAGGATTTTTTTCCACCAGCAATTCGCAGCACTGTCAGCACCAACACAGCAGCAGTTCACGGTATTCTGCACGTCGTCGGATAATCATTTCCCGTTGCAGCAGCAGCAACTACTCTGCCGGTACTGCTGCTACGACGACTACTACTACTGACGTACAGACGACAGTGACGAAGACAACGGCCGGCGCAGCCAGAATTATGTGCCCCATGCCAAATGTGTGCCTGCTTTTCCGCTGGCAGTGAGTGTGCGACAGGCGGCAGCGGTGACAGCTGACGCTGACATCACTGCAGCCGAAGCAGCAGCAGCAGTGCAATTCTTCATTCCTTCTGATTGTGATTCATTTGTGGATCGCCAAAAGGACGGAAGATGTTCAGCTAAAAAGAGAGCAAAAGACTGGGCACAAACAGAGACACTGCACAGAGACGCTGGTATAGAGAAAGGGAGAGAGAGAAGTGCCTTCTGTCGCCTCTGTTCGTGGCATCGTTCGAAGAGCAACAGCAACAGCACCAGCAGAAGTGCTCACCATCGGTGACATATGTGCTGGTGGCGACGGCGGTCACAGAGCAAACAAGGGACGACCTTCATATCTTCACTTCTTCCTTCAGTGGCAGCTAATCTCGCTCTCAGGCTATCTCTTTCACTCTCCGTCCTTGCCTCTTTTTCAAACACACTGTGGCCCCATGTGGCCGATATTTGATCACTGGGGCTATTTGAGCAGGCACACTGCTCAGCCATTGAAGACTCCGGAAGGGCAAAGCAGCACTACTGAAGAAGTAGAAGAATTGATCTCTTTTATTTTCAAGGCACATTTTGGCCCGTCGGTGATTGCACCTTTGGCGTGCAAACACTGACCAACACGACTACAGGCAGTAAGAAAGAGGTGAACATTGGTTGAACAGAGATTGTCGATGTGTAGTGTGTGTGCCCGACAGGGTGAAATACTTTCTATGTACAATCATGGCGCATTACAGTCTTTGTACAGTCAAACATGAGTTCCGGTGGGAAATTGGTGATGAGTGGTGTGTGTATGTGTGTGCAGGACTAGTTAGGAGGATGAAGGTGGTGGTGGTGGTGGTGCCCCATTCGGCGGTCCCAAATGGTCTTAATGAACACAGCTTGCCGAGAACTGCTTTATCAGATATAGAGCAACTTGTCGGGCTTACAGGACGACGAAGACGACGATTTGACGGTACTTGGAGCAGGAGCAGCGGCAGATGACAAGCTCGAGTTTCGCAGTTCATTTTTAAAGTTCTTCTTAAAGTTGTACATGCTGTGGGAGAAAGATGATATCGCCTAATGAAGAGAAGAAACAAAAGTAGAGAGTTTAGTGTTTGTTGTTAGTGAGCAGTAGTTTTTTCCCTCTCAGAGGACAGTGACAAATGGGCAAGCAGTCACTGGCAGCTACGAACCTTGGGCTGGCAAACGGTTTCAGTTTCGCAGTACCGCAGCTGAAACATGCTGAAGTCAGGATTAGGCCAGTCGGACTGAATGGCCAGTGGAACTTCGTCACCTTTCATCAACCGCTCGGCTGAAATTGGAAAAAAAGAGAGCGAAAACGTGCGTCATTAGTGATTCGCTTCAGTACGCTAGAATGGTCAAGAGTAGGGTGAAAAGAGGCAAAAAGTGCCCTTACTGTTGTGTGAGGGGCAGATTTCGTAGAGTGCAAACTTGCTGTAACTTTCCGTTGAGTCGCAGCAATTTAGCAAAAGTTGAATCGTCTCCAGCACTGTTGTTCGATTTGATATGAGTAAATTCTTGTACAGTGGCTACAATGAGAAGTTGGAGTTTGATTAGTATTGTTATGGTGATGAGCACCAGTAGCTGACTGAATTTCGTACCCCGTGTTGGAAGCAAGTGTCGTACACCTTGACAATGCCACCTCGACGCATCATCAGTGTGAATCTAGAAGGGGGAGAAGTGAACGGAAACAAAGTTAGAGTGTTGAAAGCGGAGGGAGAGAAAAGTGAATTTCATTAGCAGCGTCCGCATACTTTAGGTCTTGTGTGTAGCAGGACTGAAGAAGTGCCGGGCACGAGTCGTCCTCCAGGGTCATCACCGAGCGGATGGGAATGCCTGTTAGCGAAGGTTGATTACACACGTTAGTTTAGATTACGGTAGCCGGAGAGCATGCACAGAAAAAAATGTCAATCATCGCATTTTGTTGTGCAAAATGATCAGTTTAGTGTAAAATGAGCAAAAAAGATGCGTAAAAAAGAGAGCGAGGAAATTATGAAAGAAAAAGAGCGCGCCTTTCTCACTTACCTGTCTGCTTGATCCAGGCTTCCAGCGTGAGGTAGAAGAGCTTCGGATCTCGGTGCTTCAGGCGAAACTTGTTGAGAATCATCTGGACGATCGACTTGCTGGTGGTGTGGTTGTAGATAGACAGGGTCTTGTACTCGACGTCAGTGCAGAGAACTCGCGTGTATATCTTGATTACCACCTAAGTTGAGAATGTGTCTCTCATTAGTAATTGGCGGGGCATTAGCAGAAAAAAAGTCGGCTGCATTTACAACTACTACTGCTCACATGATCGCTGAGATCGTTTTATGCTTCCACGACACTAACATCACCAGACATTGCTGCTGCTGCTGTTGCAGTGAACATCAACTTGCACACACACAAAACAGTGTGGACCTTAAAACTGTTCTGCCGCTATGTCACTGCACTGCCTGGAGATCGCTGACGATGTTAATTAAATTAACCACCGTTTAATTGGCACACACAGTGCTCACCAGTGCAACTGTCGAACACTGACTGTTCTCCAGTTCCAGTTTGCGCCTTTCACTGGAGGAACTTCGCAAATGAGCTCGTTCTGCGATAAATCATTCACAGCTTGGTGTTATGGTAATATGCTGCCCGGGTAAACAACGCTGAGCTGTAAAGCTGTTTTTTCCCGGGAACTAAACTAAAAGTGAAGGCTGAGTGATGCAGTACGACTAACCTTTGGTGTTTCAATGTAGTGAATCGATGATGAGCTGGAGGATCGACTGGGTGAGATGGCGGCGTCGGAGGACGAGTCGGTAATAGACTCGCGGCTATCATTGCTGCTGACGGAGCTGTTCAGGCTGATGGTGTCCGAATACTTTGATAGCTTGAAGGCATTGCCCGTTGACACGTGCTTCAGCATTTTTGGTCTTTGGCGATGCTAAGTGCTAAGTGAGGATGAAGAGGTGGAAATGCCACAGTGCAGTAGTGATCAATGGGGTTCACTTCAGTTGAGGTTGTTCGGGCTTAGCGAAGAGGAGTAGTTGACGGACGATGCGGAAGTGGGCAATCTCGGTGGCAGCGGCGGCAGTAGCACATGGCCCACAGAGAGGGGAGCCTTTAGCTTTCCAGGCTGATAAATAGTATTGATGTCTCAATCTGCGGTGGAAGAGTAAGACGGAGTGAGTTAGTAAATGTGAGGTGATCAGTCACCGCTGGGTAAGCCGCCTGGCGCGTGTTTGCCCAGCACAGCCGGCATCGCCAAAGTAGCACTACTGCCAAATGACATATGCATTGAGACACTGCTAGGAAAGAGAAGGAGAGAGAGGGGAGAAAGGAGAGTCATCGGCAAGAAAGCTTAGTCGGCGGCTGCGGCAACGGCGATTGTATCATCTACACTCTTTCTTTCCCTTCTTTCCGCTGCCTGAGCACTGTACTACCGTTGTTGGAGCATCAACATTCACATTAGCCTCTTGAGCTGCAGTACGAGCGCGGACCGTGCTCTAATTGCGCCGTGTGACAACGACCGACCGTGTGCGGACGGAAACACTCACAAAATGTTGCTGAGAGTGCACTGCCGATTGATGCAATGTAAGCAGCGACTGTGTGTGTGGAAAGACCAAGGAAGACTACTAGGCAACACACTGCGCCAAGACGACAATGGCCAGTGTGTACAAGTGGCACTGACACAAAGCTGAGCATGTGGTGCAATGTTTGTGTGCTTGCCAGGGAACTGCGGCAATTTGGCTGGAAAATTGATATCAACGAGGATGACGGCGTCAGTGGCTGCTAATCGAGAGAGGCAATAGAGGCAGAGAAAGAGAGAGAGAAATGGTAGCTAAAATTAAAAAATACTTCACTGACTTATCCACTCGGATAATTACGCGTTATGAAGAGTGGTGGCGGCAGAAGGCGGCAAAAATGCTGTTCTTCACTGCAATCACACAGACACACTAACACTTACACACAAAGTCTAATTAGCTGGCCGAAAAACAGATTGGCACGATGAAGATGTGATGATGACGAATAACGGCGAACTCGATGGACGAGGTGGCATTTCAAAGCGGACAACTCAGCATGCTCTGAAGCAGCTTCATCAGCAAAAGAACAGTAATCAGCAAGCACAGCAGCACGCCCTTGTCAATGTCTACTATTTTCAATCGACGACCAAAACTGGGAACACTGATGCACACTCACATCCGAGGCTGGACATAAATCAAATCGATCGATTATCAGTATGACTGCTGACACTAGCTAGTGAGGCCAGTGCCTCGCCAGTTACCTTATCGCCTTTGCTGCACAGCCACACTTATCACTCTTCTCTGCCTCTGTTCGATCGTCACCGGCGATTGCCTGCAATGGGCATATCGAACCCCGAACAAAGCAAACATTTGCCAGGCCTCCTAGCAAGGATTGTTAGCCAGCGACACATAAAAAAGGCGGCGATATGAGACTCTGTTTACTTTGGAGTCGACTTTCAGTCATTTGCTGTAGTTTATGAGTGAGTAAAGTATGTGTGTGTGTGTGCACTTCTGGGCAGTCGGTGTGCACAGGAACTGCAACGGTGCCATCAGCAATCAGTGCATCAACAACAACAATAATAATATACCACCACCACCACCACCACTACCATTTACACACCTCGACAGTTTACTGATAGTCTAAACAAACAAACTGTCCAACAAAGGGGTCCACGTTATTTCCCAAAAAAGTGCGAGAAATCGATAGCTCTGTTTCGAGGTGACAATCTGCTGCAGTACACCGCACATCACAGTAGATGAACCAGAAAGGGAAGAGGCACTGCCTATTCGCTGCTATTGTTGTTGTCACACACTAAACGACCGATAAAGAGCGCCGGTGAGATGTCGCAACGGCTCAATGAATCGCCACAGGAGGGACACTTAATATAGCCGTGATCGCTATTAGTAGTGGACAGTGAAGAGCCAGATAGACAGCGAGCGAGCGAGTGAGTGCGGAAAAAAAGTGAATTGTATGTGAAACTGACGATGCCATTATTGCCAGGGAATGGTGCCACTTGACAAGAGACGATTATGCAAAAAAGTACTTGCATTGAAATTGGCAGCCATCGAAATAGATGTTTCTCAGAAAGAGGACACAGGCCGGCGGTGCTGCTGCTGTGGCTGATGCTGTTGTTGTTGTCGCTGGTGGTGATGGTCAGATGGCTGGGAGCAAGAGAACAAGGGGCAGCAGAAAGCGGTAAGCACTGGACAATCAGCCCGCCCGATTGCCAGGTGAATGTCACCAGAGGACAAGCGGGGTCACATAGCGACACAATTAGCGGGCACAATTAGCAAAGGACTCTGCCCGTTTTTCCTCTTTCTCTCCCGCAATCTCTGTACACAGACAGGCATTCTGCAGATAAATGTGCACTAGTGTCATCTGCCCAGATGCCATCTGTCCAATTCTATTGTAGTGTCAGAGAGGAAGGTGGAAGGCTGATGATGCTGATGACCACAATGGCGACCGAGCACCGTCCTCACTAGTCTGTTTGTGTGTGGTGTGGAGGACTGAACGACGTGTGTCTTGCCTGTGTATGCAGTTACATTTATGGACATTAGGTTAACGAGTCTTTGAGTACTTGCTACTGATGCTGCACAGAAGTTGAAAGAGGCAGTCGACGTGCCGACAATTAATGTGGAAAGTCGAAACGTGCGAAGATGCAACTACCACTTCTAATACTGTGTTGGAACAACAAATAGACAGCTTGGGAGAATGCTGACGATGATGGTAATAGTGCTGATGGTGGTGATGGTGGTGGTCAACTCAGTGGCAACACTTGACTGACACTGTCAAGTGGTATGTGATATGTAGTTCATTTAATGTGCAGCATCATGCATTGCAGATGTGCCTTGAAAGCCAACTACTGTCTTAGATATATTCAAGACAGTTAATTTCACATAATTGCCGACAGCTAATTAATTTTCTCCAATTGGTCCACATTACGTAAAAAGAAGCATTGTCCTGGCAGCATCATTCTCGCGTTATCTCACCTGACTGACGTGAAATCTTTTTAAGATGAACGAGTAACGAGTGTAACAAAAAAGAAAAAATGCTCTCTTTCTCAACTAGTGTGTTCTCAAGGTCCATCTATGCAAAACAGAGTTGGCCAATTGGACGGCAGCTGCTAGGTCAAAGGTGGAGGTGAGAAATGGGAAAGAGATGTTGCGCGACATTTGTGTGACTCGCCGATTTGTGAAGGCGGCATACATCGCACTCTAATTCGATTTGTCGCCTGTCAGCGATTAGAGCGATGCTAATGTGTCATAGCAAGAAAGCATATCTGCCGTCGACACTCACGCGCCCCCGAAGACAAATTTGTGGTGTGGTGTGTGATGAAATGATTTGAATCTGTCGTGCGTGGACACTGTCGCCCGGTTACAAATGATCGCAATTAGGTGATCGTGTCACTCGGTCGTCGGAGGAGAGCAACGAGGTGCTTGCTAAGCACTGGAAGTGTCTTGTTCTTGTCAAACTAAGACTGTTGGCAATTAAATATTAAATAACGGCCAGAACTAAACGGAGGAAAAGTGTGGAGGAAGCAAGACAGGGACATCTGTCTCCTCTACGACTACTGCTACTAACCGTGTATTAATAAATCTATCGACTTTAATCGGCCCTGTTTGGGGATGGTATGGCATACGCGAGCGTCGATCGTCGGCAAGACAATCTCATGGTCAAAGACCACGAATATGGCAAAGTATGCAACAGGTTTTCCGCTTTGCTGTTTCAGTTGCTACTACTACTCAGCAAGAGAAGGGCAATGAAAACCATTGCAGCAGCAGCAGCATCAAAATCACAAGCTATCAAAGCTATCCCATTGAGAAAACATCATCAATAGACAGTGGGCAAGAGTGAGCGCGGCGCCAAATGGAAAAAAGACACAACTGTTAAAACAAACAAACTTACGCGATGGGACCGAAAGCGTGGGCTGTGCAGTATACAGTCCGAGTGCTGACAGACAGGCAGTCGGTGTTCGACCTTTGAGGCAGTTGAGGTAATGGTGATGGTAGTGGTGGTCGGGTGGCGAGATGCGGAGGCGATGAGAGGCGACACAGTCGATGCTTCCTCGATAAGAGCCGATGCCGTTGCTGCAGCTGAGTAGCAACTGCTGTGCATTCCTTAAATGAACATCACTTGTGCTTGTTGGTGTTGACGTTGATGTTTGTCGCCTGTCTTGTTGCCTGCACTGCAAGTGAAAAGTGATCAGCAATTGGCGCGATTGAATGTCACAGGACAAAAATTTGCCGAAGATCACCAAACAGCAGCAGCGGCACAACAGTTTGTCAGGAAACGGAGAGGTGGTGTGGTGGTGGCAATGGTTGTGGTCTGCCAGAGTATGACTGTGTGCAGGCAAGTTGAAGTGCACTCTGACTGACACTGGACAACGGTTAGAGGCAGCTGATTAGCGGAAAGACAAAAAACAAACAGAAAGGCTTGTCCGGTTGTCTTGGTTGGCCTCTCTATCTCTACTAATGTCTGTTTGCTTGAGGGTTCATTTAGTTGTGTCTGCCGACAAACACAGTGAGTCGCACAGCAAAAAGAAGGAAGACACTGGAAGCTGGAGGAGAATGAGTGCACTGAACAGGCGAGATTAAGGATTGACGAATGCGTTTGGAGAATTTGAATGACAGTAGTGCAAATTGCCCAGCAGAGGCAACAAGTTTGTCTGACTGTCTCTGTTTTCAGTATCATCAAAACAGTGCACTGGGTGAATGGTGAGGAGAAATTTGGTGGGCTGCTTTTCACACAGGAACAGACAGTAAGACACAGTCGAATGTGCACTGTCGGCGACAGTAAAGCGGCAATATCACTGACATTTAAGACATTCGAGACGTCGTTCAGAGAGAAGAGCGAAGAAGACGAGAAGACTCGGAAAGGGCGAAACGGGAGAGCTGAACATCTGGGCAAAGTTGAAATTGAAGAGGAAGAAAGAGGGAGACGATGAAGAAGATGCACCGTCTGTTGAGACCATTCTGGGAACTGCACTGACATACACACACAACGGCGATGTGATGCTACTGGTGCTGAGGCACAAAAGGAAAGTCGGGAGACATTCAGACAGACAGACAAATACTTGTTAGTGTGTGGCTATGAATGTGAATGCGAATGTGTCTGTTGGTGTTCTGTTGTGTTCTGAACTGCGGCACTGAACGTGGTCACCGTGCGAGCCCATCTGCCAAGCATGAGCGAGCTCGTTCGTTTAATATAAAAAAGCAATCCAAATCTTCATCACTGCCTCCTCTTCCTCTCCACACCGTGGTCAGAGGCGCGGAGATCGGCTGTGCCTTCGCCAGTGCACTCTGTTGCTTGCACCTTGCCTGTGCGTTGGGCTAGCTGCTAACGAAGCAATCACCGTCAGGCCGCCTCCTCCGGTTTCTGCTCGACTGTTGCGCTCTCTCTCTCTCTCTCTCTCTCTCTCTCTCTCTCTCTCTCTCTCTCTGCTGTTCTCTCTGTCCAGTGTTTAAAAGGCCAACACTGACAGTACTCTCTGCATTCCACTGCAGACTGGCCACATTCACACTCACCTACCGCGTCTGACCTTCTACCGGAGAGGAGAAGCCCTCTTCGACACCCTGCCCTGCAACTACCGAGCTTCACTTTCTATCTTTCAGTGATGACCGGATGAGTCTCAATGCTGTCAATGAATTGAATGGTCTAATAAGTAAATAGTAGACACAGTGCAGTAGACTAAATGCAGGATAATAAAAGTGGTGATCCAGCTGGAACAGAATCGAACGGTGCTGCCACGATGTTGCAGTCGTCAGCAGTGGCAGACGGGACGGAAGTGAGCACATACACTCACACAGACAAGCAGCTCTCGACGATTGTAAATTGGGCCACAGATGGGCTGCTGCTGTAGTTGTTGCGACAGAGGAAGCGCTCACACACCCAGGCGGGCCTGTCTGTCAGTGTCGGTAGTAGTAGACCATGGGCACATATGGCATTGCTCTGATCTCCCAAGCTGATGAATGAGTAAAGCCTGCATTTGAAGGGGAAAGGCGACTCGATCACGACTGAAGCGATTCGATTACCAACTTCGTGTCCCTCTCTCTCTCCTTGTCTATCTCTCCTTCTCTGTCAGTCTTGTTTGTGCGTATTTCCTCTCTGGGCGCAATTAGTCCTACTACCACTGATAGTGCTTGGTATTAGCGACAGTAGTACTGCTCTCATAATGAACTCGCAGGGTTGCTCGTCACTGTCACTAAAGAAGAAGGAAAAAACGAAGAAGACGAGGACACAGATGCTGGCTCTTCTTCTCCACAAGTGGTGCCTCCACCGACGACCCTGATAGACGAAGACTAAGATTTCTATTCAGTAGTATTAACTTGGAGTAGTAATTCTGCAGTGAAGCGATCAGATGAAGATAGAGATTGCACGAAGGGAAGGAGATGAGGACAACAACGAGGACTACCACAAAGACGACGACAAGGAGAATTAAAGAAGAACATCCTCTCTGCACAATGGATGCCTTTGACGAGGCGACACGATAAATGGCAGTCATGGGCACACAGGGAGCGAACAATTTGGCCTCTTGCTAGTTTCCCTGCCCCAGCTGCACTGCCAAAAAACAGTAGCCGCCATGCTAATTGACCATTTACGGGGGCAGAATGTGGAAAGTGCACTGCATCTTTGCAATTGCCAGAATCGAGCCTGCGGCTGTGGTGGTCATCGTCGTCTTCGTCGTCGTCCTCGTCTTCATCGTCGCCGGTGACTGAGAAGGACGAATAAGGAGAAAGAAGGAGAGGGAGACTTCTTCGTGAATGACTGACGACACCACCAACAGAGGACTAATTGAAAGGAAATGAAATGCATCGATGATGCGGCGGCGACTGCGATGACGACGGCGTCCACTTGCATTTATTTGGAAGCATCGTCTTTCCTTTCCTTTCCTTTGCCTGCTCTTTGGCTACAGTGTTGCAGCGAGTGCAAAGGTCGCATCGTTTGCGACCATGATTGTGTGCCACCCTCTGTCTCCACTTTCCACTTTCGCCCTTTCCCTCTCACCCTCCGTTGACCGATCGTGACCTTCGCAATTATAAAATTCCAAAGGCCTACCCTTGAGGCGCTAGTCAGCTACTACAGCTCAGTCAGTTGGAGCAGTTCACATCAGCGGCTTCCCATCATCATGAAAGGAGGCTTAGAGCTGCAGCATCAGCAGCGTCTTCTTAGTTTACGCAACTGCCCTTTTTACAGATGACGCAGTTGACGGGCACAACACTGAGAAGCCAGGCACACACAGATAGACATTGACTTTGGCAGTGGCAGTGACTTGTCTACTGCCGCCGACCAAGTCTACGGCTTCTTCACTTTACACTTTACTTTGCATTCAAGTGCAAAAGATGAATGCCATCGGGCAGGAGAAGGGGAAGGAGGAGAAGGGCACAAAAGACGGGCAAAGGTCAACTCGGTAGCAGCAATTGCCACTGCCACTGCGAGCTGCCACTGGAGAAGGGACCCTTTCACTGCTCCAATCTAGGCCTCAGTTGGCCACCCGAGATATCGCTCAGCAGAGATGACATTCAAATCGGTGCCGATTAAGACCTGCCTGCCTTGATATCCATTCTGGAAAGGGCACAAAACTGCCGCAAAGATTGCCCAAGGCGGCGTGAAACTGCACTATTGTAGTAATCGTCGGGGGAACAAAGTGACGATGGCAAACAGCTCCCTAGCACACCGAGGACACAAATCACTTCGCGTTCGCACTAGTGACCATTATTCTCTGGACAGAGTATTCGCGAGCAGAGCAAACAATATAATGCGAAGGGAGCGCTGAGGAGGAGAACTCATCTGTCACCGATCACGGCCCTCTCTCTCCCTCTCTCCTCAGTGGACCATTCTCGTGGATCATTTTGATGGGACACAGACGCACACTGGCGCACACGAATACACTGACTGAGCGTATACTGCTGACTGGGCAACATTTGCGACACATTCCACAGTGGACACTGAGTGTGAGTGAGTGAGTGTGTGTGCTTTCTTGACCGCAACTACCCGCCAGACAGCGAGGGGAAACACCACAATGACCGACCAGAAGAACAGCAGCAGCAGCAGCAGCAGCTGAGACAGTCAAAAGCACCCCCACTTCTGCTGGTCATTTGTCGTCTAATAGAGCCACTCTGGCGAGGGCATGACTGTATCAATTGGCGCGCCGGGCACAGGTCGCCGCTTCGCCACCGATGGTCTGATGGGTGAATAATAAATGAACAACACTTGCACCCCTCAAGTGACTGCTGCTGCTGTTGCTGGTGGTGATCAATGACCGCTATAATTCGGCATTCTCACATTCAATTCGCCGTGGAAGCCTGCTTCATCGACTGAAACAGAGTGGCCATTTCTCTAAGTGAGCCCGGCTTTTCATGGCAAAGAGGCAATGACAATAAAAATAAAAGTCACATTTAACAAAGTTTTGTTTCGTAACAAACTTGAAACAGCTTTAAATTGCTCGTAACTGATGATCGTCATTTTTCAATAAATACAAATAAAATAACAAAAATAGAATCAGCTCCGAATTTAAAAATTCGAAAGAATTTAGGAAACTTGAGGAAGTTTACGGAAACTGCGCGATTTGCAGCCGAAGTGCATGCGCCGAATCGAGCACACTCTTTCGCTCTCTCTCGCTCACTGACACACAAACACAAAGCGCTCTGTTTACTCTCTGCGATCAAGGTGTCCCACTCGCAAGAGTACGACGTAGTAACGACATTACATCATTTCACTTGACACTTTCATGACCTCTCCTGGTCTCGCCTCCAAGATGATCATCTCCGCCGATGTCATCGAGGGCACAGAGACTACTGACAACACCGGTGCGGAAGCGAGCACATCGGAACAGGCGCAAGTTTCGCCACCGAAGAAGAAGATTTCTGTTCAACGAAATCACGTCCTCAACGTCTGCAAGAGTCTAAACAAACTATCTGGTGATAAGACTAAAATCACTTGGAAGTACTTCCTTACTGAGGTTAGTATAACACCTGCTTTCTAAAGAATTTTACCTTACTATCTGACTTTTAAATCCTTAAAGGTTCTAAAGTTGGACTCGGATGAGATCCCGTCAAACACTGTTTTGATTGCAAAGCTGAATGATCTGTCTGCTGATAATGAACGGGAACTGTACAGCGTTCTGAGCAATGAAAAGGATTTTCGTGCTATCAAAAAGGTAAATGTTCGCTTTATCCGTAAACACTTTTTCATTTATGTTCATATTACAGTTTGCAAAAGAAAAGAAATGCTCTTTCAGTGTAATTGTGAAGTACATGAAGAATGAAGTGTTTGACAAGAAGAATGCACAGAAGTATATTGATGACTTGCTGAAACCGAACTCAGTTCATGTTTCTGTTACGGTTTTGGGACGTAATTACTCTCCCAAAAGTATCGTTTCAAGCAAGAGTGTCGAAAAAGTTCAGATGCCATCAAATGTTAATCAAAAGCTCACTGAAATGCGCGAGTCTTTGTCATTGATCTGTAAGAACTTGGAAGAGTTGGAAATTAACATCGAATCAAGCAACAACAATGATCTGGTTGAAAAGAATGCCTTAAATGAGCCTCTTGATTCAGAGTAAGTTTTAAGCTTATTTTCGTAATCAAAATTTACAATGATTTATTGTTTTTTAGCAATGAGCCGCAATCAACAACTTCTCCATCAACGTCGATTTTTGAGTTGTCCCAAGCATCCACTCAAAATTTGGACGGCGGACTTGACTTGAAATCCACTGCTATTAACTCCAACGACAATTCAACTGAGGAAACATCAGAAATCACGATCAACGAAAAGTAATATTGTGACATTTTTATCTTAAATCTAAGCTAATTTTTTCTTTGCGTTATAGTAACGAAAATCCATACTCGTCACTGTCATCACCTTTCGACGTTGAGGCTGGAGCAAAGATTGCAAAAATCTGGAAAATCCGTAACAATGGAAGTGCTCGATGGACGTCAAACTTGACACTGCGCTGCACTGCGGGCAACATCAATCCTGTTCCAGAGCACTGCACTTCGATTCCAGTGCCTCTTTTGAAACCAGGCGAAGAGGATTACATCAAGATTAATTTCCAAGTTCCCACAAATCTAAGACCTGGAAGCAGCATTTTCAGTGTTTGGCGATTTTGCTACAAAGGCAAGACATTCGGCACACCACTAAACTTGAATGCAGCTATCAAGCCCAGCGGATACAAGCCAGAAAAGCCACAGAAGCCTTCCAGTGATATGCCTTTAATCGATCTAAAAGCCGGGACAAATGATATTATCGAGTTTCCGCAGTGCTTTGACTTGAATGTCCCGTTCGTAAAGTCAGGTGAAGTCAAGCTTCCTTCTCGAGTACAGGAGATTTTTGCTGAATCCGATTCCATCAAGTCAACCCCAGTATGTAAATCTCACGTCAGCGCGAATGAGCCTGCTTCTGCCAGGCTTTTACCATCCACTTCCAGCGGTAAAAGCTTAAGCCCTGGCAAGAGCAAGACAATTGCTAAGAAATTGGAATTAATCGAGAGCCGTCGAGTGTGTCATGCTAAAAAGCGGCAACTCAAAACAGCAAAACAATGCAGTGGACAATTAGCAAAGGCCAGTAATCATGTGCCCATTCCGGTTCCGTCTTCCTCTATTGTGGAGAAAATCAAGTGTAAAAATGCAGCAAATCACACAAAGATTAATGATCCCATTGGACACTGTGACGCAGCTCGAAAGGGCAGCTTCACTTCAGAAGCACACAAGAAAAACTGTAGCGGCAAAACATCAATCTCTAATAGTGAGCCAGCGTCGAGCGAGTCAAAACGCTCATACGGCTCTTCAGCAAGCTTTTCAAATCCCCTTCAGGGCTCATTGGAGCCGACACTTAATCTGGTCGGTCAGACGTTTTCAAGCATCTACAATATGTTTGCCATTCCTGGAACAAGCGCCAATGTAAGTTCAAGTGAGTGATGGCCTTTTGCACACATTAAACGTACGTGGTATCCTTTTTATGTTCCCTTCCCTTCCCTTTCCCTTTTCTCCCTACTTTCATAGAGCCAAGAGGAAGGCGAAAACAAGCAAAGCAACACCAATCTAAAGGGCAGTAACGAATTGCTGCAAAGTACACTGCAGAAGTTGTCCGAAATGGGCTTCTGCAATAAAAAGTTAAATGTGGAATTATTAATCAAAAACAATTTGGACATTCAGCGCACGGTGCAAGAACTGCTCTCCTCCATTGGCAACATTGTTTCTTCGCCGGGCACCACTTCGGACACCAACAGCAACAACACGGCAACAGCCACGTCAGCATCTCCGTCGCCGTCGACCGGCAGCACCAAGACAGCAGCGACAGGCAGCAACTCGAGTCCGCCAAAGGAGAAGGCAAAGGCATCGAAAAGTTCCTTTTCGGTTGATAGTGTCGATTAATTGAGGCCTGTTATTATCTGTTTCCTCGCGCAGACGAATCCATCATCCGATTTCAATTGCCACTGTATCCGCACGAGTCGCTTTCCTTAATGGCCATCTCCACTACTACTACAACTGTTTCACTGAAGTATCACCATTTCTTTTCTTTTCTCTTTTTCCAACAAAAAGTAGTTATGAAAAATTTATGCGATTATAACTATTATCATAATTCACATTCACATGAATACGATGCTTATTTACAGTTTGCTTCGGCTCAATAAAAATCGGCTCCCAATTGGTGGTGCTGGTGGTGGAGGGGAAAGAAAGTGCGAGAGGGCGAGTGAGCATAAAATATTCATCGGCGAAGCAGCTGCAAGATGTATGGCTGCACGCACAAAACATTCGGTTTAAAATTGGCTTTGCCGCAAATTATGGTTCGCTTTATTCCGCCTAGGCGCTGTAATGGCTGATACTTTGTAATGAAATCTAAATGTCTATTCTCATTTCGCCGGCTCCACTTGCAACTGTGTTCGCTGCCTGCTGTGGTCCCTTTCTTTCTTTCCTTCTTTCTCTCTCTCTCTCTCTCAGTGCTGCCTGGCGCTCTCTGGGCCACAGTGATCCAGTGTGATTCCACTGCTGCTGCTGCTGTTGCCATTCACTTATCCGTACCCTTGCACTGATGCTGCCGCTGCTTGCGACGCCGACTACGCCGTCGATCGGTCGGTCGGTCGGCTTGACGGGTTTCCTGCACTTCTGCT
>JAALOO010001403.1_pt1 | contig 16392 bp, 21 predicted proteins | sample 7257641 | NCBI WGS metagenome assembly JAALOO01 (sample SAMN14085613, study PRJNA598686) | mite metagenome | biome: ENVO:01001000; feature: ENVO:01001002; material: ENVO:01001226; isolation source: single female mite from University of Michigan culture on fish food culture... ...
CTCTCTCTCTCTCTCTCTCTCTCTCTCTCTCTCTCTCTCTCTCTCTCTCGTTTTTTGTCCCTCTCGTTCTCTTCCTTTCTTCTGGATCTGTCCAATGAATGGGGTTCCTTGAGAATTGTACAGGCCGATAAAGCGCTGCTACACTTCAGCTTCTGTTGGCCGAAAATTAGCGTACAACATATAGAAAATCGAATAAATAAATAGAGATAAATGAGGCAGCTTTCTTCTCCTTTGGCTGGTGAAAAGGAGCAGAACAGTTAAAAATGTCAACTGCTCACTAATGACAGAATGGGTGCTGCCACTGAAAGACTGCTTCTCTCTCTGCTGACTCGGTTCCTGCCTCCATTCTCCTTTGGCCTCTCTAAAGCAAACTATTTATCTTGCCAATCACCACTGTTCGGCGATGGTGCTGATGGTGCTGGCTATTCTTCAGCCGTTTGTGATGTGTACTGTGGCCGCGAAGAGCTTGTTCCCCATCTATTCATTTGTCATCGCTCACTCTTTCTCTTTTTCTTCGGAAAAAGTGGTCCCGTCTGCTCGTCAGCTCAATTCAGCTGTCTTTCCCACTTCTCATTGATCTTCTCTCGAGTGCCACTCACTGCGTTACAATGGTGCCCGGTCTTGACGATAGTGATGGCGGTGGTAGCCATTGATCGGCTCCCTTAGCCACTACGCATCGATATCGTTCCAATTGGCTCCCTTGGCTGCTCTTGTTAATTACCGCTCTCAGCAAAAAGAAAGAGAAAAGCTTCGTGATTTGGGCTGGTTTCAATTTGCTTTGCCTAATTTAGCCTCTGTTCAGTGCTCAAGAAGTGGGTGACTCTTCACTTGTTTTTCGCCCCTCTGTAAAATCGAATTTTTCATAATAAATTATGCGCTTAATTAGCCTAGCGAAGGCACTGCCAACTGCCAACTTTGCAGATCTGAAACTCCTTTTTGACGATGCGTTTGTCACCATCACCAAACATGCAAAGTCGACGAATGCAATTTGCATTCCGCCATTCGATCGGCCACTGCTGCACCGAGCACTCAGCACAAAAGAATTCTTGTCCTCAAACGATCGATGTCAAGTGTCGGCCATAATTGCCTTAATTAATGGAGCCACTTGCTTAGATGAGAGTTCTAGGAATTTTTTCAGAAAACTCTTCAGTTAAACAATGACTAGTTTTTAACTTTTTAACTTTGAGTACCAATTTCGACGCTGATTTTGTTTTAAAACAGTTTTGAGTAACTTGTTCAAATGTAACTTTTAATTAAAGTTTACTGTTTTTTATTTTTAGTGGCAGTTTCTTTTGTTTTTAAAAAGTTAAACAATAGGTTGCTGAATTAACCACCAACATTTTAAGATTTTTTAATTAGATAATTAGAATAGAGTAACTCTTTAACTGAGACAGACAGTGGATGCCAGCTCTCTTTCACATTGCTTACATTCAGGTGTCGGCGTTGATTTACTTCATCTGGTCATTGCTTTTGTTACAACTGCACCGCACAATTGATGTTTTTAGATGCACCACTCATTTACTTGCTCATTCTGCCAGTCAGTCATAAGAAAGCAGTGCAATCGTAGTGAACCAGTGACCATTCAAATTGCTTCATCAAGGAAACAAATCGACACTGAGCAAACACACACAAACGACCACTTACTTGAGCTCTTTTCTACGATCATTGACTGCTAAAGACCACTGGCGCAGCAAGTTTTTGTAACAATAATGCTGCCATAAATCTGGCTTGCTTTAGCACTTTATTTAATTTACAGGGGTTTCTTCTGTTTCTTACTTCACTTTTGCAAATTATTATTTTCACTTTAATTGTTTTTCTCATTTTCTTTTGTCCTCTTTTCTTCTAACCCTAAAGGTCGCAACGAATTAATTGCACGTTACATCAAACTGCGGACGGGCAAAACGCGAACTCGGAAACAAGTCTCTAGTCACATTCAAGTATTAGCAAGGCGGAGGCAGCGGGAAATACAGTCAAAAAGCAAGGTAAGTCTACTAAACCAACTACCATCAAGTGTGGCGGTTTTGCCAAAGTTTGCTGGCTCACACTGTCAAATTATATGTCAATTAAACCCTGTTGACGATCGCCATCAAGTTAGTGTGAATCCATATTCGGATAATGACAGTGAGGCAATTTACAGTGCCCCTGCAGCCCTTTTCAATTGCAATGGCACTGATGTTAGGCGCTTTTTAGTAGCCAATGTAGCGTCCAAGTGCACTTCATTCTATTCTTTTCTATTGAACCTTTATGGTCTGCCCTAATGAACGCTCCACTGAAGATGTTTGCTCTGCCTGTATTCATTTTTAATTGCCAGTACTGTTGCAGTTAGTTTGAACTGGCTGGATAGCATTATTAATTATTAAAAAACATGAGTTAGCAACATTATTACCCGACCAATCTGCAGGGCAGTCAGAAAAAATCGATTTACGCTTTGATTCAAAAGTTTAAGGATGAGAGTCGTTATCGGTGTTGAAGCCCACTAATCGTATTTATTGTTACTCACAGGATCATAAAGACTCAAATAGCAAACCCTCTCTGACCTCATTGACGTCCTCGCAAATAGTGACCAACTTTGCAAAAGAGGCACTTGCCAGCCAACACGCAGCATCTCTTCGCCCTGGATCGGGCTCTTCACTTGACATAGGCCCTCAAGTTGCCACCCCCTACACGCCTCCAGTAAGTAACTAAAAAAGGGTCTTTGAGATTGTTAACTTACTTCAACTTTTCACTAGTTCTGGTCACAAGGACTTCCACAAGGCCATGATATCAAGCTAACCGCAGGGGGACATCCCTTCTTTGTAGGAACCAATGGTGGGGCGCTCAGCAATGGTTTTGGGCCGGCACTCGAAGGCCGCTCCATCGCCACACACAAGTTTCGCCTTGTCGAGTTCAGTGCGTTCATGCAGAATGAAAAGGAGAAGCACCTTTTTGTGCACATTGGTCAGTCGTCCACGTCGTACACTGACCCAATGCTCGAGTCGGTGGACATTCGCCAGATCTACGACAAGTTCCCCGAGAAGAAGGGCCTTAAGGAGCTGTACGACAAAGGCCCACAAAGCGCCTTCTTCCTCGTCAAGTTCTGGGCTGACCTGAGCACCTCATTACCCGATGATTCGGGTGCCTTTTATGGTGTCACCAGTCAGTACGAAAGCAATGATAACATGACTATTAGCTGTTCTACAAAAGTGTGCTCCTTCGGCAAGCAGGTTGTAGAGAAGGTTGAGGTGAGAACTTGATTGAATTCTTTTGCCATCCTTTTTCTTACCATATAATAAATTTACAGAAAGAGTACGCTCGTTTTGAAAATGGCCGCTTTGTGTACAGAATAAACCGTTCTGAAATGTGCGAATACATGATCAACTTTATTCACAAGTTGAAGAACCTGCCGGAAAAGTACATGATGAATTCCGTACTGGAAAACTTTACCATTTTACAGGTTTGCTCTTCATTTGTGTTTGCTTTAGAAAAAACTAACTTTCTGTACTCTTTTTACCATTGAAGGTCATCACCAACATTGACACACAGGAGACACTTTTGTGCATTGCCTATGTTTTTGAAGTGTCAGAGTCAGCAGGCACTCAGCATCACATTTACCGGCTTACAAAAGAATGATCCCACATTTTTTGCTTCGTCACATCTAAAAACGTTTTTTCTGTTTTTACCGTCAGCTCAACATCACCTCATTCTTTTTGTACTGTTTCCATTTTACAAAAACAAAGCGAGTTCACCATTTTATTTATTTAAAGTGCCTCTAAAACTGTAACTGAACTCTGCATCTAAAGTTATGCTTCGGGCTCTCTTGTTCTCTATCGATCTAAACATACCCCAACTTGAGCATGTACATATTTCAGCAACTCTTTCTTTGTTTGTAAGCTAGCGTTTCCAAAAACACTGTGCCTATTTGAACAAGTGTACCGAGAACGAGCCAAAGCTCAAAGCAATCGCACTTATTGGTACTACAAAACTCTCTTTCAACTGTACAGTTGCCCCCATCGTCAGTAGTCGCTATGGAAATGTATGCTCTCTTACTTGCTGATGTTGTGAATGCTTTGTAAAACGCCCTTTTTCATTTTCTACTTGCTAATTTTTCAATCTGCAGTCTTATTGGCGATCAGTTTTTTCATTTTGAAGTTACCATCCACTCCTGTACAGACAATTGTGCTTGAAATCACACGCAAACAAACACACACCTACACACACCGAAACGAGCTCATTTTCAGTTACCCAGCCTGTGTACAAAGCCAAGCGATCTCAAATGTGCCATTGTAATAATCTTTTTTTCTATTACCACCATTTGTACACTTACCACTAGCCGACAGCTGACAACAACTTATGACACTCGTTTGTGCAACACCACCATTACAATGAAATTTTCCGAGTGAAACAAATATCTAAATGATCTAAAAGCTAGCGAATTGGGCCACTGGTTGTACCTGTTTACAGTTATTGGGTTGCTTTGAGAATGTGATCTTCGATTGTGATTTGTCAGTAATCAGTTAAGCAGTGAAGCAAGAGCCCCGCAAATATCTAAACACTTCTTGTGAAGCATTCACCACAATTACATCACAACTACATATGATCTCAACCGAGTAGCGGACTTGGCCTCTCAGTCGAATAGCTCAAATTCGAAGCACTCAATGTAAAATGGATAGTTTTTAAGCGGTTAGCACATCAACCAGAAATAATTGTCATCATCAGCAGCCACATTGAAGGAGTTGAACTGAACAAAAACCTGTATATTCTAATTTATTTTTTTGTATTTGTAATATTATCATTAAACCTATATATTTTCAAATGAATTTTCTTAGATTTTTATTTTGGCTTTAAAACTTTAAGATTGCCTTTGGGTTTGGTATCATTAGAAAGATGCCATTTATCTCGATTTACTGGTAAAAATCGCATTTTGATATCTTTAACTGTGTAATTTGTACAGTCAAAAATTTCAGCAAAGAGAAACGGAGAAAAATCATTTTTTAAAGATAGTTAACATGTAATACAATATAAGTGCACTCTTGGTAGAAAAAGAAAATTGAAATTCTTGCAAAATAAAAATTTCATTTGCGTGTTTGTGTGAGTGTTGTGTGATTTTAGAAAGTGATCAAATGCCTAATATTAATAAGAGAGTGTAGTTGTCAGTCGGAGGAGTAAAGCATCACAACGAGTGAGGGCGAGCAAAAATTGGGCGTATTACTTTCTGGTGCAACAGTGGCAGCAGTCGGTGGCCAAGATGATAATACAATTTGAAAGATAACCCATCCAATGGATGGTCAACGACGGCAACAACTGAAGAAACATCAACAAGAACAGAAAACAGCATCAAAGGAAAAGGTAAAAAAGAGTAGAAGGATATACAGGACTGTACATAGTGGTGTGTCAAAAGCCGCAACAAAAAACGCGGCAAAAGTTTGATATGAGGTCCTTGCGTGAAAAAATGTCCCACACGGGAATCAACAAAAGTGAACAGTTGACTACGTACAATCACAAAAGTAAAGTGTGCTTACAAAATATAAAATTCATAATCAATGTGTGTGGGTGTTGGTGGGATGTGGTGAGACCATGATGGTATCCATTGGGCGGGTGGGAGTTTTGTAAAAAGGTGTCTTATATAAAATATAGAGAAAAAGTATATTCTTGAAGAGGTGTTGGTGGTGATGCGGTGATGTGGTAAATTAGAAAAAGGGGTTGGCACTCAAAGAATATATTCAAAAAACAGAATCGGTGAAGAAAGGGCGAAATCACGGCAAAGGAAGGTATATAATCATAATGGGTGGCTACAGAACCGGCACTGAAGTGTGACTAATTGTCGATATGGAAAAGAAGTAGAGCAAAAGGTGACGACTACTCTTGCTAGGGTAGAAGGTTCATAGCTGAGTGTGCCCCTTATCAGAGGTGCTTATTGCTTGACGTGACAGTGACGTGGCCATTTGTGCCAGTCACTCATTTGACATTCATGGGCTTGGTCTTGCCATCCAGTGATTGCTGTGAGTTGGCAGTCTGTGTTGTTGGCTGCCCAGTTTGACCACCCTGTGGCCCTGAGACGTCGTCAGTTCTAACGTCTGATTTTAGCTTAACAAACTCCCTGGCGACTTCATCGTTTGACGTTCGCTGGGAGAGGATGCGCAAGACCGTCCATCCAGTTTCATCCATGTGAACACGCTTTCCTAGAGGCAGCCAACAGTTGCAGTTGCCCTGTTCAGCAATGTCTGCTAGCTGCAGAATGCATACGCCCACCAGGCGATCTTCACGAGCAAAACAGTAGTCTTTGACGGCAATGTGAAGTTCAAAGGAAGTGGGCTCCTCTTCATTACCAATGATGCTGTAAAAAAAGAAAAGATACCATTACTTTACATTTCACAAACGCAAACCCCAACTTACAAATAAAATGTCTCGTTGTACTTTGGTGAAACGCTGTTGTGTTTTGATTTGGTTGCAAACTTTCGCTTTTTGTCACTCAAATGAGGACCAATCATGTTAACTTCAACAAAAGGCTTAAACATGTTTGTGTTTCCCCATTTAAGCTCATTACAACCAATAACTGCGAGTGAAAGATATTGATCAAATTTGTAAAACAAAAATATCTTTGAAATGCTTACTTTTAACCGTCACTTTATGTTCTCCAGAGTTGGGATGCGTGTAAAGATCAACGAAAATTGAAATCTCTCCAACAGGCCCATCTTCCTGGGTCGGCAGGTCCTGTTTAGTTTGAGTAGTGACAAAGGTTTTGATCAGCGTATCTGTCGATTGGGTGTACATTGACAGGGCATTTCGCAACGACTGCAAGTCGGTGCTCTTATCGAGGAACGCTTTCTTGAGACCGATTCCATTGGCGTGGAAAAACTGCTTCATAGTCTCCAGCGACACATCCAAAACAGCACACTGCCGAGGATTGAGATTTCGCTCAAACTGCAAACCAACAGACTGAATGCCCAAATTGGAAAGTGGGTTTGTTGATAGGTTGTTCTTAAAAATCCTTCCCACATCTTCAATCTTAGCATTTGGCAAACTTTGTAAAATCATATTCTTCTCATTCATCGGCGGAAGCACAATGGTTTTCTCCAGAGTGACCATCACCAACTTCCAGAGCTCCTTCAGCAGTCGCTTGAAAACAGTTTTCTCGCACATTTGTGAAAATTGTGACAGCTTTCCGTCGAGCAGGTCCATCAGCGGGTGGAGAATGTGGTCTGCATCGGCGGCCACTTCAGGGCTGCTCTTGATTGACTGCATCGCCTGGGCCGAGGTGCCAGCACTGCCCTTCACCTGGCTCAGCAGTACGCCCAACTCTGCCAGACTCTTCTTAATCGTCGGCTCAAGACTCTTGCCAAACTGAACACTCAACTCGTCCAGTTGATTGTTCAGCGTCACCTGTAGATCCTTCAAGATGTTCGCCGCGTCAGTCTCCAGCTTTTCGCCGCCCATTGATTCAAACATTTTCTCTAGCTGTACCCGCAGCTGTTGAATGTTGTTCATCAACACACAAGACTGAAAGAAAAAATAGTGTGTTACTGGTTTTAAAGTTCCTTTATGCACTGGCATTCTTACAATCTTTTCATTCTTTATGTTGTTGTTAAAGTCTCTCTTGACGATGTCCACGTAAGCAGTCAATACTTTGACGATGGTCTTTGCAAAGCGCTTCATGTAACGCTTCACAATTTCCGGATCAGGGCATTCGAGCTTTTGAATGACATCAAAGCACTGCGTCAGTTGGGTGAATACGTCCACCACAGAGTTTGAGAAAAGGGTGTGCTCAGAGCTTTGTTGGAACTGGCAAAGGAAACGATTTGATTAACAACATTACCAAAGCTGCATCATTCATTCATCTATCTACTCACCGCATCTTTCTTATCTCGCAGGTAGGCACCGTTGACGTACTCCAGTGAGACGTCATCGTTTTCATTGAGCCATTGCATCACAAAGGGCTCAAACCAAGCCGGATACTCTGGAACTGTGTCCTTGAACTGCGGCACATCGCGACAGTAGCTGTTGTAGAACCACTTGCACTTGAAATGCAAGTTCATGTACGCCGAACTTAGGCACAGTCGGTGTTGTTCGTGCTCTTCTAAGGCATACTTCATATCAACGGCAAAGAGGCTCCACATGGAAGCGGCACTTAGGTGGCCAATGTTGAACTCTTGCGGAAACCTGTACAAAGTTGAGTTGATAGTAAATGCCTCCAGTACTTCCCACTCTAAACTCACTGATTCAGTACGAGGGTATAGCTGTTTTTATCCTCTTCAATCACTGACACCATCAAGGCCACCAGTCTGTGCCAGAAGTCGAGGTTGTGCAGACTTGGCCCAGTATCTTCTGGACCTTCCTTCTTTTCATTGGGATCAGTCTGAAACTCTCGCGTGTAGAGATCTGTACAGTTATCAAACAGCAGCTGGTACGTCGAACGAAGGCAGGCTTTGGCGCAGTCTTTCACTACGGTACTGGCACGAGGTGGACTTGATAACTCTTGCACTTTCATGCGGAAAAAGGTAATGCTCGTCAGCAGGTCAACGGTGGACTTTAGATCTTGAAGCTTCTCTGGTGAGGATGCGGGAAAGTTGTTCTGGAAGTAAATTCAAAATAATTAAACATGCAAAACAAAACTTTACAAATGGTTGACGTACGCGATACATTGAGAGGTCGATGCGTAATGAGTTGTGCAGTTGATCAAGTAGTTTGACAAACTTCTCTTTCTGTAAAAAATGCTTTAAAGAAATGTCCTGGCTGATAAACTGAGTTTGCTTACTCCAAAATTAGAGGCAGAAAATCGATCACTAGCCGAAACATTTGAAGAGGCAGAAGTGTGCGCATAGTAAGCGTTTATGTTAGCCAGCAAGGTGCTCATGACAGCGGGAACTCCCTGGCAAAGGTACTTAGTTGAAAGGCAATGAAAGTGGCTGAAAAAGAAATATAAGTCAAAATTAAAAGGACAATCAGCGGTCGTCTACATACGTCATCGCCTGGTAAATGGACTCAATGCCGTAGCGCATTGCAAATTCATCTACCAGCTCGCGAGCAGGATAATCAAAATAAACTTTCCAGGCGTCGTCCTAAAAATGTAAGGTTAGTTGAGGAAGTTAGTTTTGCAAAACAGAGACAGCAAAAAAGAGTCACTTACGCCTTTATATTCAGGCAGCTTCACGACCCCATTGTTTTGAACTTCACAGAGGTAATGGAAGAGATTCTGCAAAAGTGCTCAGTGTGAGCAATAGTGTTATAAGAAGCTGTGGTTGAAAATGTGCATCACTCACCTCATGAAGGCACGTATATTGGACGTGGTAGGGAGCAACTTTTTCTTCACCCTTGATCTCCACACTGATGTGCAGTCGAATGGCACCGGACACAGCCGACTTGTCGGTACGCTTCTCGAGATTGTACCAAACCTCCATTTCACCAGACAGCGTTCGCACCTCGATGATCGTCTGCCCGAGAAAGTCATCCGACTCCCTGGTCAGCTTCTGGCGCAGTCGAGACTTCAGATCGTTGTCCTCATCCCAGACGCGCACCTTTATGCGGTCGCTCGAGTTGTGGCACTCAAAGTAGAACTTTTCATTCCACACTGGATTCAAATCGGCGGAGATTGTTCTTGTGCGCTTCTTCGTCTTGCCCACCTGTGTGGTCACGTAAGGATCACTGGTGCCGCTTTTATCTTTGGCGATCAAGCCCTGTGCACAGATAACTATAAAATACAAAAAGATATAAATATGAGTGATTCGGAAAAAGTTTGAGTGCACCACAGTGCGCTAGTGCTGTTTAGGCGTCCGTCAAACTGTTGTGAGGGGAAATGGGGGAGGTGGGGAGAATGTGGTGACAAACAGGGACAACCAGTGACGCTGAAGAGAGCAAAGCAGAGCCCTAGCAGTGGGTGAGAATACATGCCTGTGATGGTGATCTTAGCAGACCAGCTGCTGTCAAGCATCACCTGCTCGGCCTTTGACATCTCCTCAACCTGTGTTGCTTCATCAACACCAAACACGTTTCTGAAGTGAATGAACGTATGTGGAGAGTGGTGAGTGATATTTGAGACAGAGAAAAACAACACATTTTGGTGGTGAAAGTGGTGAAAATGAGGTGAGGTGAGGTGAGGTGGATGGTGATGGAAAATGGATTGTGGAATGGAGAGAGAGAGGTACAGAGAAGGAACGAAGAAAATAAGTGAGGAAGTGAAGAAAATGAAAGAAAACGATAAAACAATATATGAGAAGAGGAGTAAATAAAAGGGGATCAAACGAGAGAGTCAAGCAAATATATCAAGTACAAGCCTACTCAAGCATCACAACTACTGCATTCAAGTGGTTAGAAAATTTGCAAAAAAGAGGGAACATTCACTGCATAAACACGGCAGTATTGAACACTTTGCCGGACCATGCATGGATCAGCAACGGAATAAGCAATCAGGTGGTGAGGCAGTGGCAGTCACTGGGTCAGTTGGACGAACAAGTTGGGAGAGAGTGGTCATTCGAGTTGGTCAGTGATCAGTCAGCCAGTCTGTCAGTCATCACCCACAGCGAGGTGTGAGAGAAGACTGGCAGCTGGTGAGCAGAGGGGCAGTACCACCTACCGGTAATGGCAATCTTTGCTGACCACTTGGAGGTGCCATCGAGCACTGATTGCTTAACCGCTTTCATGTGCCCAGAGTGACTTTTCTCGTCCACACTGAACACTGCCCTGTTGAAGCAATAGAATAGAGAGAGAGGAGAGAATTCAAGCATGTCAGACGGGGATTCAATTGGTTCAAGTTCATCTTATCAGCACTATCTCTCATCAGGTGTGCCAGCGCTAGCTCCAGCTGCAGTTTACCGCTATCACCACTGTCTGTAAAACTGATAAAAAATTGCTTTCTGACTACATTACACTTATCAAATCACCTAATTGTCATATAGCGAAAAGCTACTTGCGATTATGACGAAGCAGTCCACGTAAAAAGTAGCTATTGGCCTAATTCCTAATACAGCTATGGTTAGCAGCAGTAACAACACTAAAGCCGAATCTCTCTCAACAGTCATCCATAGAAAAGAGTCCTCTCTAAGCAACCTTATCAGTTCAAAGATTTCCGGCTTCTCTCGTTCTCGAATTTTCATGCGCTCTTGCATCGCCATAATGATGTTGTTTGCTTTGTCTTCTGCGCCGTGTTTCGAGCTCTTTTCCGCAGCACCTAGACAGGAAAAATACATTAAAGTTAGGGTTTAAAGCAAAATATTCTTCAAAGTAGTAAGCATACGTTGCAAGCAATCAGCATTCAGTAGATCTTTGCACTTTTCGTGACACTTGACGCCGCACTCGGTGCACCTGACGCCCTGTCTGGCTATGCCCCAGAGAAGGCCTTCGCATTCGTAACAGTACGTCGGACTGGTCGCCGTCCAGGGCTGGAAGTTGTGCGGAGTAGTGCTGCTGATCGGGTAAATCAGCGCTTGAAGGGTCTTCTTGTAGACGTGCGTTTTCTGCAAACGTACAATGTTGGTCTGTCAGAGAGGGAGGAGATTACCTAAACCGGGCAAATGGACGTACCAGTTCTTCGTCATTTAATGAGGCACGAGGTATAGCTGATGTCAGTCCGGCGTTACGTTTGTTTGCAGCCATCGTCTGTCAGGACAAATACCGTAATCAAACCCAACTTTGTCTTTAAACAACCCCCTCTCACTGTGATTACCTTTAAGACCTGTCAACGAGCAAATAATGGGTTAGAATGGGCACTGACGAATACAGATGTTCAAGTACTCACCAGCTCGCTGACGAGCGGAATAGACTTTTTTCTTGGCCTAATGTCTGGCATGGCGTCAATTCCACTGAAGAAGGGATTATCACTAGAACGAGACAAAAAATTAGCGTAAAAATAGATGTGAAATCAAATATTTAAATAAGCTTACCCTCCTCTGGCAAAAAATTGCTGTGTTGTTACGTGAAAGTGTGTTATTACGGGAGATTCAGCTTAACTGACTTGTATACTTGCTTATAATTTATGAATACTTACTTTGAAAATGTCAGCTGCAGTGGTAGGCCTAGAGGTAGTCTTAAATGGGGGAAAATGTCATTTTCTGTTAAATACGATTCCAAAGCAATTAATGAACTCAAACATACTTCATTGAGATGTGAGCTGATCTTATTGAAAGCATTAATCCATCGAACTCGTGCTCTAGACATTTCATCAGTGGCCGTCTGCACAACGAGAGGTTCAGCACCGCCGAATAGCGAGCTGAGCGTCATGTGTGGAGGGCTTTTCTTTTCCACCTCCTCGTTGAACGTTACCGATTTGACGGCACCTGGTTCGAGGCCACTGGGCTTGATGCTGCTGTTGTCCTGTTGATGCTGCTCCAAGGCACCGCCGTTCATCTCGGAGAACATTTGATCCTGATTGTTGTTCATTTCAGCAAATGGGTGTGCTTGCCCGCCACCAAAAGATTGTCCACTTGAATCTCCAAAGATGTGCTTGGTTGTACCAGTGGTATTGTTCCCATTCGCCTCAGTGATGATCATGCCAAAGTTGCCGTTTCCATCTAGGTGCTTTTTCTCCTCTTCCATCATTGCATCAGTTCCATGACTCCCATGGCCACCCTCACTCTGTGGTCTGTTGTCACTAAAGTCAGTGTTGCTGATGACGATTGCCGGTGGTGTAAACTCCACTTTGGCACCCTGTCCGTTTTCCATTCCAAAGAAGTTCCCCATAGCATCAACCTTCTGACCGCCATTCATTTGTTGCTGTTGCTGCTGCTGGTGCTGTTGCTGCCCTGAGGTGTTGTTGTCCCACTGTTGTTCTCCGCCCATTTTGAAATTATTGTTGGCGGTATTCTGCATCGAGTTGAAAGGCCCTGAATCAACATTGGGAGCGTCTAAGGGACCCTTGGACATGTCACTCTCAAACTGAGCCTGCCTTCGACTCCAGTTTTCTTCAAACTGCTGATCAAGGTAATCCTCGCTGTTGGCCCAGTCACCATCAAAGTTGGAGTTGGCTACATCACTGGACATTGTATCCTGAGACTGAAGGCGACCATGCAACTGCTTTGTCGTGTTCGAAGGCTGTTGTTGCTGTGATGATGGCTGCTGAAAGTTTCCACCCATTGTTGACGACAGCTCTCCATCTTTCTTCTGACTGCCGTTCAAGTTTTGTTGATGAAAGAAACCTCCGGTATTATCAAGTTCCAGTTCAGGCACTGCAGTGTTGTTGTTGTTGGCAAAGTTTCCAAAGCCGTCTTGACGCATTTGATCATCTTTACTGACAGCATTCAACTGACCGGCAAAGGGTGGCTGGAAACCACTGTGAAATGCGTTGTTGACATTGCTTTGCATATAAGGCGCTTGTTGCTGAACATTCTCGCCGCCAAGCTTGTTCATCTCTCCTGGCCCTTGCTGAATACCAGTGATGTTATTTTGTTGATGCTGCTGCTGCCGCTGTTGCTGAAACTGGTTCTGCTGTTGCTGTTGCTGTTGCTGTTGCTGTTGCTGTTGTTGTTGTTGTTGCTGCTGTTGTTGCTGCTGTTGTTGCTGCTGCTGTTGATTCTGTTCCATGATTGACTTTCTCCTCTGCTCAGCGGCATAGTTTTCATCACATTGTTCAAATCCACCTTGTCTTTCTAAGCTCGGCTTTCGGATAGCTTTTCTTCGCTGTTTCAGGCGATAAGCTGCTGGATCAGGCTGGGCACCACCGAATGGCTGCTGTTGTTGTAGCTGTTGCTGGCCATCGTCGAACATCCCGTCCACCATAAAAGGCTGTCCGTCGCGGCCGACAGGGTAGCTGTGTTGAGCGTTAGGAAGCGGCGCGTTGGGCTGATGTGGATGGACTGATGAGGCACCAGGATGGCCAGGATGGACAAACTTGGACTCGCTCTGCTGCTGATGATTGGCTGTATGAGGAAGAAAGTTGTTTGCTTGGTTGAGAAACTGAGAGTTTAGCTGCGTAGGCACCGGTGCGTTTGTTGAGGAGTTGTTGAGGACAAAAGAGTTGCTAAGGGGCGGCTTCGGTTGCTGGTGATTCACTAGTTGGGCGCTGTTGCGTCCAGGCGGTATGCTAGGCATCTTTCGACCCATTCCTTGACTGCTGTCACAAAGAAAAAAGAGAAACGGTTACCTGAGTGCAATAATAAATAAACAAAGGACATACTTTTCCTTGTTGTGGTTGAAGTTAATCTGCGGCAATGCCCTTCTCGGTCGGCTGTTGTAGAAGAGTGGATCGGTGGTGGCGGTGGTCATGTCAGCATCATGATTGGTGGTCGTGGCCATCACTTTGTTGGAATTCTCACTGCAATTGCTACTACTCATCTGCGCGGCTTTGATGTTCCTCGGATCGGTACTGCCCCCAAAGGGCAGCTCACGCTTCGGCCTGTTTACACATTCGTTCACTTGCTCCGATTGGAAGTTGGCATTGTTGGTGGCACTCTGGGAATGCTGCTGGCTGGGATGCTCAGAGGTGGAGTTGGACATGCAGGGTTTCAGTTTCAGTCGGGTTGACTCAAACTGTGACGAGGACGAGTTGGCGTGGTGGTACGATTGCGCGTAGGGATTTTGCTGAGCTGGGTAGCTGACATCACTGGTGTAGTCGCTGTCCTCGGATAGTCCCGCTGATGAGAGGGGATCGGGGAAAATGAATGGAAAGGGTTTTAAGGGAAAGAGCACTACTCACAGTACAGCTGATGTTCACGATGAGGTGGCTTCGGTCCGTTGCCGTCAACTGCATTCCACGGGTACATTTCCTGGTCCATGTAGTTGTTGATGTACTTCAGGTTTCTACTAAACTCCTTTACGTCGTCCAGTTGATACTCTGTTGGTGGTTTAGAAAAATAATGAAACCGTCACAGAATGAATGAACAAAAGGCTTCGTAAACATACCGTACACCGGTTCAAAATGCATCTCAATGTGTATCACATGACCAGTTGGATTCCTCGTCCCGCAGATTTCGCCATTGTAGATCTCCAAATCAGCATCGACCTGCATCCACTGTCCATCGTTGGGCTGTTCAGAGAAGTGAATCTTCTCCAAGGGCACCCAAATGCAGCCAATCATCTTGTCCCAGAGAATGCCCTTGTTCCACAGCTCAATCACCAAACCAGTGTCCATGCGATTTGTCTCGCTGTAAATGTGTGTAAGTGCGTTTCAAAGAAATCGATCATTTCGATGTGTCAGCGTGGGCAACACCCTCTACTAATACTCACAACATAAAGTCCTGTTCCCATGATGGATTACAGCCTTTCACCGGTACCGTGGTGGACTTGACATTCTCCAGCTTTACTGTCACATACGTACTAAATTGAGCTGTGCAGTACAGAACAGATTGGCATTAGTTAGGAGTGGGCAACTGATTGGCTCAATTGTCGTCCGGCACGTCTCCATTCATTCACCTTGTCTCTCATTTTTGTCCCCATCAAACTGCCGCACACTCTCTGACGGCAGCAAATTCAATGCAGGCAAGCAGCCTTCTCCGGCCGAAAGAAGAGGGGGAGGGCATCTTATTCAAACTGCCAAGTGAACTAAATTGCCGTTTCAGTCTAAATCGGTGATTTGCGAGAGAAAGCGGCCAAACAGATCGATTGACTATCACGTTGCACTGTGCCGTTGCATTTGGTCTACACACTTTTGACTAACTTTTTTCGGATTGCAATGATCGACTAATCGGATTTTCGGCTTCAGTCGACTTGATCTTTCTCTTTCGTGTTATTCAAACGTCGGCGGCAGTAGGCCCCCAGAAAAAGCAGTTGGCAGAGACCACACAGGCAAGTGGTGCCAAGTGCAGACGGGCTGATGCAGTTGGCAGTTGCCGAGGAAGATGAAGGAAAAGAAGAAGAAGCTAAGAGTGAACCCGTGGTGCTGCGTAGGCAATCAGGCAGACAAACAGACAGGCGTTAATTTGTTTGTCACAGAAGAGCACTGTACCGCAGAAGGTAATCAACCAGTAGTAGTAGGTGACGACTAATGAAATGAAAGGCAACACCACCACCACCACCACCACCAGCGACTTCACCGCCAGAACAGGGCTAGCCCACAAGCATTAGCATTAGCATTAGCAGCAGCTGCAGTTCCAGTGCCACCACTACCGGCACCAGAATCTGCCAACACTGGTGAGTCAGGGGCAGGCGACAAGCAAATCGAATTAGGCAAGGCGTAAGATCTCGAGTGGCAGTGGAGTCAGCTAGCACGAAGGCCACTGCATGATGCACATTTCCGTCAGGGGAGCGAAAGGCGGCAGGCAATGCAAATGGCCAATTGACAATCGAACTGTTGACAGAGGCTAAGGCCAGGCGCCAGGGACTGACACACAGCGGTGGGCAGACACTAAATCAATAGCACCACTCAAGAGCGAAAAGGCGAAAACAGGGAAAAGGAAAAAAGAGCGTCCCAAAAATAGCTATTTACTGACGTTCTCAGACGCTCTCTCTCTCTCTCTCTCTCTCTCTCTCTCTCTCTCTCTCTCTCTCTCT
>JAALOO010001404.1_pt1 | contig 16383 bp, 22 predicted proteins | sample 7257641 | NCBI WGS metagenome assembly JAALOO01 (sample SAMN14085613, study PRJNA598686) | mite metagenome | biome: ENVO:01001000; feature: ENVO:01001002; material: ENVO:01001226; isolation source: single female mite from University of Michigan culture on fish food culture... ...
TAGGAATAATACGAGAGCCAATAAAATAGAAAATTCGACTCACTCTTGCCTTAAAACTGCCAAATTTAAAAACGGTTTTTCATTTTTTACAAAAGAGATAACTATTTATAAACTGTTTTATTTAAATTTTAAATAACTAGAGGGTTTTTTTGGAAATGAATATTGAAATATAAATAGAGTACACACCTACATGAACTGATTTGACAAGTTTATGTCAATAAAAAAGTGCTTTTTACAAAAAAAACACATTGGCACATTTTAGCACAAGTCAGGGTTAATTTTAAAAAAACTCCACTAAGTAAGTTTCTATGCAACAAAATGCAGTGTAAAAATTTAAAGTCAATGCTCAAGAGAATCTTTTATTATGGATAATTTCATAATTTAACAAAAAAAACATTTTTTGAATTTAAAAGAAACAGGTCGCCCAAACAAAGTGCATTTTCAAACTTTGGCCCGTATTTGATTACACACGGCACGTTTTGACCTCGTTAAAACTTGTGGTGAAAAAGACTTAAAGTGAATGTTTTCTTCTTCGGTTTAGTGTGCATCATTAAAAGTGAGTTTGTGGCTGAGGAGGAGGAAGTTAAAGGAAAAACAAACTCTGTACAACAGAAGGATGAACCTTAGGGACTGGCATTTGTGTGACCAAAAAACGACACTGTGTCAATTGCACTGCCTTGGAAAACAAACAGTGAAACCAAGAGGGCACAACAAAGTATAGGGGGAATCTAATTGACGGCGCAAAGCAGAACAGCAAACCAGGAATTAATATGTACTGATGAGAAGCTGGTGTAGCCAATGAATAACAGACAAGTAAGTTTCCAGAATTCAATGAGGGCTGAAAACAGTACACAGCAAAAACAGCATAAAGGCAGGCGTGTTCTTTTTTAAAAGAGATGAAAAGAACAGACACTCAGACAAGACACTGCAAGCTGAACACTTTGTACAAACAAATTAATTGGCAGAATGGACAGAACCCAAACTGAAACTGACTAACAATGGCTGTAATAGGGTAGTTCCAGAAAAAAATTTTCTTTTGAAATCAAGGGAGATTTTATTCAATGACCACCCTGTGAGTCGGTTCCATTTGGCTACCAGCATACAACAACATAAGAGGACAGTTGAAAAACAGGAAAGGAAAAGATCAAGATCAACAACAAGAGAAAAGTAATTTCTTATTGACGATTAGGCAGATTCAATAAAAAAAGTCTGCTGGTAATTCTGCTACGCTATTCAAGTGATTTTTAATTTGGTTTGTTTTTGTGTTTTTTAGAAAAAAAATAGTATTTTGAAGAAAAAAGAAACGGCAAGCTACTTTGCATTTTCAATTTGCCAGAAACGATTCTGACGGCCAGCATCAAAGACAGAGTCTGGCGACACTGTTTTTCTGGTTTTGAAATTTTCCAGTTAAAGGAAAGCACACACGCACAGTTATGTCAGCTGTCACGTAGATTAATGATCACTGTGAATGTGGGGCAAGTGACCAAGCAGTGTAGCAAGTGCCTGCTTGCACACAACCCTTCTTCCTGCACTGAGCAATAAACAGCAAATTAATTTAATATTTCTCAAAAGCAGAAACACTTAGCCAGAATGAGCAGCAGCAGTCAACTGCATTGCTGCACTGCACTGAGAATGCTGCCACCCAACTGAGATGATGCGCAGACTTATTTTGAGTGTCATTTCGAGTTAATTTATCTAACACTTCAACAGTAGTGCCGCAGCAGTGCTAAATAATAGATCAATTAGCGAAAGGCTAGGATACAAAGTTGCAGTGCAGTAGAGGTAGTAGCCAATTAGATGACAATTTTATACAAATAGTACATCCGCTAAAAAACATTAGTGCAAGCAATTAGCAAATTGAGAAGATGATGACTACTAAGTAGAATGACGCTAATGAACGACGACGGACGTTGTTTTTCCTTAGCTGATGTTTATGACCTGAACCACGTGCGGTCATTACACTCTAAATCAGAGCTCATTTGCAAGTTTAAGAATAATAAAAAATTTAAATAATACACAAACAGAGAATATTTACATTTTATTGTGATTTTTGTTTGCCATTGAAAGTTGTTAGTGATGAGTTTTAGAGGAAAAATTTGCTCAAACTTAAAATTCCACTAAAATGCTAGTTCTGTTGATCAAGTTGAAGGAGGAATTTGCATATAAGAAAGTACCTGCGTAAAAGCTAGTGCGATAAAATGTACAAAAACAGCAAAAATTGTCAAATTGGTGACGCGATGCAGTTAACGATTAGCTCAATCAACTTGTCACTTGTGTCTGTCGCTTAAAAGATGGCTAAAAATAGAGATGATACATCTTCTAAAACACAGGGGATAAAAAAGTTTAATCGGAAATACCACAAAATTTGATAACTTGATAAAAAATGGATCGATTTTCAACTATGACAAATTGACTGGAGTAAAGTACTGAAGCCTGGATTTTTTCAAACTAAAAGTAGCAGGTTAAGTAAAAAGCATTTAACATTTGCCAGTCCTGAGTGAATGATGGACAATGGCTACGGATGATATTTTTGAGATGAGATTGATGCTGGTGCTGGCGTTAGTAAATACGCTAAGTAGTTCTGAAAATGCTGATGATGATGATGATGGAAAACAAAGCGTCAATGGAAAACGGGAGAAAACTGAAGTTGTCAAAGCAAACACACAATCTATTGCAAATGCCTTTTGAATGCAGATGCATTTACATTAGAAAGAAATACAACAGCATTTTTGCATTAGATGGTAGAGGCAGGACACTTTGTTTAGAGAAGCACAAAATAGACACAAGTGTGTACACACAATTGCCCACTGGTGAATGTGGCCGGCAAAAACTTAATCTGGTGGGCAAATCAAAGCGAAGCTTCTGCCAACGACGACGACAACGACGAAGACGACGACTGATGACGCGCCGAGGATGGAGGATGGAGCATCAACTACGGCAACGAGAACATGGTGCGCCAACAAAGAAAGTATGTGCATTTGGACAGAGAAAGAGAGAAAGACCTGGCCAGGCCCGGAACCAGAGGCTGCATCAATTCACACTCCACTTTTGTTGTTGTTTCTAAACTTGGGACAAGTATTTCTAAATGAAACTAGTTCATTCAAAAGGCGAACAGTGATATACCGCACCAATCAGCAGTGCGGAAAGTGAAAAGTTTGCCACAATTTGACATTGTGGGCCGAGGTGCACATCATATGATGCGGTTGCTGCTGTTGCTAGTGCAATGCAAACACACTCAACAGCTTGCGGCAAACGTCTCTTACTCTGAAACTCTCTCTAACCTACCGACTACTTTCCACTTGCTTGATCATCCAATACATTCGAGCAATTTGTGAATGCGTTTAGGAATTTGCCTCATAAAGAATGCAAATGAATAGCATAAATAAAACATTTGGCGTGAGAATATAGAGCAGGTACCAAGTGAATGAATGCATCCTTGCCGTCCGGACAGTGCAAAAGAGGAAAGAAGAAAAAACTGCTGAGCAAAAAACCGCATGCTTTCAGGCGGCAATCACACACACAGAGGCAAAGAGGCAAACTTATTAATAGAAAGCACCTTGTGGTTTTGTCTGTGATTTGCAGACTTCTCACTAATTAGAAAAATCAAGAAACGCACATACTTACACTGAAACGACAGACGACAGAAAAAGGAGAAGTGAATGCAACCACAATTCGTTTTCTTCTTTTTTTGTGAGCCCACACAAGCCAAACTAACTAACCCTGGTATCGACCAAACTAGTACTACTTTGTACAGTTGCTGTCTTCAACTAGTTGAGTTTGAGCAAAACATTCTCGAAAATTGATGTAGTTGCTGGAGAAAGAGAAAAAGGGAGAGAGAATCAGTCTTCAATGGATGATGAAAAGTGGGTGATAGTGGTGGTGGTGGCACGTGGTGTTGAACAGAAGTGCACTTCTACTGTGAAAGTAAGTACTTCATCGATTGACTTTGAAGGACTTTGAGTAGAGCACCGAGTAGAAGAGCGTGAACAGAAACAGAAAAAACGAAACTGTAAGTAAACAAGCGCAAGTGTGTCCGCCAAGTGACCGCGACTGTCACAGTGGCACAGATAACAAAGGAGAGAAAGAAAGGGAGAAGAGACGGACGGGTTTTGTATAACACACACACACACACACACACACACACTAACTAAATTAAGACAGTGCTAATTGCCACTGTTTGAGGAAAAAGTGCTGGTCGAAATGAAGTAAAGACAGACCACTGAAAGAGGTGGAGGTACTTTCTGTGCATGTGTGCGATGATTAGAGCTGTAGTGCAGCAGTAGGTAAGAAAAAGAAGATGCCTGATGTTGATTGCAGATTAGGTGGTCTTCTCGGCAAGGCAGCAACAGCAGCAGCAGCAACAAACCTCGTCCTGGCAATCGATGCAACCTCGTGGAGGGTTGTCTGCGGTGTGTGTGTGTGTTCCTGTCGGCTCCAAGTCAACTAGCTGGTGGTGGTTTTTCAGCAGCATCAGCTAACCAGAGCAGTAGTTCACTGCAGCGCACCGAATTGCCCTAATGATTGAACACTTCCTCTCTGGAGCAGCAGATTGCTGCCGCCTTACATGCACTCAGACAGACTTTCATATCGCCAGCTTCATTTGCTGAGAAACAGCTCCTTTGCCTCCTCGTTAGCTCGTCATCTCCGCAGAGACAGTGTCAAGTTGTTTAAGAAAACTTCAGGCAGCAGCAGCAGCCCAGCAGAGAACTGCCCAGATTTAGTCCCTAAAGAGAGTAGCACCTTAGCGGCAATGGCTGCTGCTGTTGCTGTACCGTCATTAGAGCGCACAGCCGCCGCCGCTTCAGCTTTGAGTTCTGAGGTGGTCCAGCCGCTGAACTTTCGGCAGCGGGTATCTGATCCCGCCGCATCAGTTTAATGGCACAGTTCAGCAGCAGCAGTGCACTGCTAATTAATGAACAGCACTGCTGCGAACGGTACTTCAAAGCATCGCTTGCACACCAAAAAACTCGAGATTCGGTGAAAATCATGAGCGATGCGAACACGAAATGCCAACAAACGGAGGGAACAAGTTGACAATAATTTGATTGTGAAATGCAGGGCCGCACCACTTCCGAGAGTTTTTCCTCTGACGTCTGTTTTCCGTGTTTTCAGAGACGCAGAATCCCCTTTTTTAGATGTGACATTTAGCACCACCAATAAAATAGTGAGCAGCCATTTTTTAAAACAGACACATTGCCTCCGCCGCCGCTTCCTTGTGAAATTTTTTTCTACACGTTAAACGGCTTCCAAATACAATTTAATATACAATAGTTCACACAACAGAGCATTCCCAAGCTAAAAACAGATTAAGTAAGAGCGTTCTTCAGCACCAACTTCTGGTACACTTTCACCAGCAACGCGGGGTCTTTGATTGCCTCAATCGACTGCAGAGTGGGCCTGTACAGAATAAAAAGTTGTAACAAATGTTCGGGAAACATGTGCGGTTAGCTGTTTGTTGGTGCAACCAGAAAAAAACAAAACAAAAGAAAAGAAAAAACAAGAAAAAACCTACCCTTTGATGTATTGGAGCACTTTGGCGGCAAGTCCGCTTGCATTGTGCAGCTTCGCCAGCTCCAGCAGCTCCAGCGCCGTGTCTTGTGAAATTTTGCATGACAGATGCTCCTCACAGAGCTCCTTCAGCGAGTCAATTTGGTACTGCAAAAAGGGGTAAAAACACCGGTTTTGTAATGAAAAATGCGAATTTTTTTAGTGTGTGCCTTCAGGGAGGGGATGCACTCTTACCTTGTCGGCGAGCTGCAGCAGAGGACGCGCCATCCGTCGCATGGGCAGTGTACAGTGGCCGGTGTAGAGGTAGGCGAGCATCTCCTTGAAGGCCACCTCGTCTGCCTCATTAATCTGCACCCGCTTTTCGGCGCTCTCCTTCATATCACACTGAAACATCGTCGAGAACATCTTTGAGCTGCGAAGGACTACCTTGTGGGCGCGAATCTCCTCGTCGTCCAGAACCAGCACCACATCGGAGAGCTTCTCACTGGCCAGCCAGCTGCCGCTTGATGACGATCTGCTGTGACCACCATCACTCTTCTTCTTTGGCTCATCTTCGGCTGCCTTCTTCTCCGGCGAGTGCTTTGACTGTACTTGAATCTAAAAGGTAAAGTTTGATTAGAAGTTTTAAAAGGTTCAACAAATGGCAGAACAACAACAACAACAACCTCACAAAGAATGGTCAAGGTGCCATTGGGCAGCAGCCTGTCGGCGGCCTTCACCAGCGCCGACCTCTTGATGAAGAAGTTGAAGCCGTGCCCCAGGTAGCCGCGTTTGAACGTCTTAGCGCTGAAGAGATGATCATTACCCTTGGTGAGGCACTTTCTCCCCTGCACATCGACAATGGACAGCTGGTAGCGGACCTTCTCCTTGGCATGGGCACTGGTGGCCATGTCAAGAAAGAGCGACACGTACTTTCGACTGAGCAGGTTGACGCCGCGCGGGTGCAGCTCCAGGTGAAACTGCGCCGTCTCGCCGAAGGTACGAAACAGCTGCTGCTGCTGCTGATGCTGCTGATGCTCGGCGTCGCCAAAGTTGCTGGAGTAGAGCACCGGCCGGCGCTTCCGGTAGTCGTCCTCCAGCAGGTAGTTCAGCTTCTCAATGCGCCACAGATGACTGAAGGTGCTCACTCGAGCTGGCGCACTACTGGGCCCAGAAAATCGGCCGAGCACCACCTTCTGCAGCCAGCCGCGCTCACTACCCGGTCGAACGACTAAATCGCGAAAAGCTTTCGTCAGGAGGTCGTTATTCTGTAGCACTGCCTCGGTGATTTGTCTGTGAGACAAAAGGTAAGAAAATCGATTTTAGAAAAACAACGAAAACTTTTATGCTTGACACACAGAGACATACCGACGGATGAGGTTGAGTGCCTTCGCCTTCAGCCGGTTGGCGTTGTGCTTCTCCGCCAGACTGAAGTGATCCAGGGCCGACTCCGGGGCAGTCAGCTGCGAGCAGAGGTACTGCTCGCACAGGCTTTTCAGGCTGGCAACCTGAAACTGGTTAGGTGGTGGGGGAACAAAGTGTAATGATCATTACGGGAAGTGAAATTATTTCTAAAAATGCTACCTTGTCAGCGAGTGGCAGCAGAGCCCTTGCATGGGCCTCCAGCGAGGCAGTGCTGAGCGTGTCGGTGTAGAGGTACTCGAGAAACTGGTGAAAAACCTCATGGGAAACCTCCTCGTCGCTGAGTATCACCCGCTGCAAGCTGCCGTCATTTTCAAAGGTGCTCAGGAGGACGGGCGACTTCATGGCGATGATGTACTTGTTGGCGGGCATCTCTTTCCCCTCTACCACAAAGACCACGTCAGAGAGCTTCTCATTGAGGAAGCAGTCTCGGTAGGTGTCACTGCTGCCGGCGGTGGCCAACATCGGCAGGTCTTTGTTGAGTTTCGAGAAGGGCGGTACGATGATTACCTGGGCGGAAAAAGAGTTAATGAAAAGCTGTTTCAAATGTCAGTCCACGCAGTAGAACACACTTCACAGTTCACTTTGAGCTCATCCCCTTCGAGCCAGCAGTTGAGCGGATCCAGCAGCTCTTTGCGTTTGATGAACTGACTATAGCCCCAGGTGCTGGTTCCACGGCCGTTGAAGCAGTGCAGTGACTTGTTGGCTAGGGAAAGGGATCAATTCAATTGAAAAGAGTTCATTTCTTAGGCACGAAAACAACTTACCGCCAATAAATTCCGGGCCTACGCTGTCAATAGTAAACTTGATGTACGCCTCCACCATTTCAATGTTTTCATTTGGCTGCATCTCCAGGAACAGCGCCACGTAGTCCGGGTGGTTGCCATCGCCTCGTGGATAGAGGACCATGCGAAACTGAGCCGGAGGGCCGACGTCGGCGCCAAAGTACGGCGAGCGAACCGCCTCTCGACCGAGGCTGGAAAACTGGGCAATCGTCCAGTCGGTGCCAAAGGAGACCAAGGTCGACGTGCTGCTGGGAATGTCGCTAAGGCTGGCCATTGCTTGAGCAGTGGAGTTTGAGCTGGAGGAGGAAGAGGAAGAGGAGGAGGTGGTGGAGGTGGTAGTGTTGCCCATTCTCGCAGGCAAAACAATCCGCCTGATAGTAGACCAGAGGTTCAGTGGAGAAAGAGGGCGAAGGAGGTGAAGGTGGGCGGAAAGGGGAAGGGGAAGCCACCCTTGAGAAGGCGACTGCTGATGCTGCTGATGATGATTAGGTTGTCTGGCGGGCTGCACTGGCTGCCGGTCATCACCATCATCACTTTCCATTTGGCTGAGCTGTGCCTGCTCGGCTCTGGTCGCGTGTTTTAGAACAACTGCACTGACTGACTGACAGCTGTTTACCGCTATGACACACTGTAAGAAAGAAAGCAAACTGACATTAGGAGCCGCGACATTAGCGCCCGGCGCGCACACTGGTTGCCTGGCTACCTCGCAGCAGCTTACGTCAGCTTAGGTGGAAGCGCCGTTTGCTCTGGCCTTGATCGATTGGGAAGGAAAATGGTAAATGTTAGAGGCGAGAAAAAGCGTGAGAGCAGCTAAGAGAGGGGATAAACATTCGATTGTACGACGGCGGCCGCCGGTGATTGATGAATCACACTCATACACTCATCATTGGCGGATGTTGGTGTTTTGGTTTCTCTGCAAACAAATCTATTCTGCCGCCAAACAAATGTCTGCCAGCAGCAGTAGCACAACTGGGCAGAGTGAACATTCCAGTAGTTCGACTGAGACTTTACCATCGCCCTTCTCCTCCTCTTCAGAGCTTCTAGAGACAGTACTGGATCCGCTGGTTGCAGAGAGAATCGCCCGTCTGAAGTTGCTGAGAAAACTGCAAGAGTATGAGAGAAGGTGCAGTAAAGAAGGTGTCGAAGTTCAATGTCGACTCATTGAAAACGGGCTGCTGGCCTTCATTGCCTCCACGGCACTCATTGAACAGCTGGCGGGGCCGTCATTGCGGACACTTCTGGTGCTTCTTGAAGATAAGCAGGAGGAGGAAAAGGAAGAGGATGACAGCTACTACCAGAACTACATAGAGCCATACGTAAATACTTTACTGCCAGTACTGCTGAGGTAAATGATGATCTTTTCTTGTGAATGATCTTCAAAATTTTTACTATCTTTTCACCAGACTTATCTTCACCAGCAGAATCCAAGAAGTGCTGAGACTGGCACTGCGCGCCCTGTGCTCAATGACAGCCAAGCAGGGTCGATACACGGCAACCATCGCCGACGCCCTGGAAAGACGCCCCTTTCTGGTTCAGCTGACGTACTTCTGTCGACGGCCAAGTCGTCGAGTGAGCATCGCCGTGTCTGAGCAGGCGACCACTCTGGTGAGGAACATTCTTCGCTACAGCTGCAACTGCTCGGCGGCAGACTTTCTCACTGAGCGAGTGGGAACGGTGGTGGTCCAGTTGAACGATGAGGAGGAGGATCACTTGCAGACCGGGCAATCAGCGAGAGAATCCGGCTCAGGAGGATACCACTGGAGAGAAGAAGACAACACTTCATCAACTTGTTTCCATCGCTGCTGTTGCTGTCCACTGCTCTGCCTTATCGCCTGTGTCCTTCTGCTGCTCAGTTTGAGTGGGGCGCTGCTGGACAGTTTGCAGTGATAGGCAGGCAGGCTAAAAAATGACTCAATGTCAAGTTCTGTCTTTTTCTGTTATCTCGTTACGTGTGCTACGTTACGTAACACAGCGCAATCTCGAAAACGGCCGTTTTGAGCCGCTCGATTCTTCTCTTTCTTCTTTTCTGCCTGACGAAGCACGCGGTGCACGTGGTCCTCTTTCGTTCCATTCAGCTGTGAAAAGTTCTCCGGCGTGTTCTGCGCCTGATTCTACAAGCCGATGGCCAAGAAGAAACGATCAAGCAAACTCCAACATGCTCGGCCCTGCTCTGTGAAGCCCGGTGGCTCGGTGTACGACTTTGAGGACGGTGATGGCGATGGCGACTCGGTGACCGCCCACGACGTCCAGTCCCTCTGCTCGAGCACTGGACGCAGCAGCTCACGGGACACCAGCAGCAACTGCCCGGGTAATGGCGACTCCGAGGAAAGCTCTGAAGGAGGAGGCGGCTCTCTCCTGAACGACTACGACGACTTTGAGGAGAAGCTGGACGCCCTCCTCGATGGCCTGCACCTGGACCGCAAGGGCGCCCTCAAGACGCGGCTGGGCCAGCTGACGAGCCTCTCCAAGGCGATGGCCACTCGATTCTGTGCCGAGTACTTCACTGAACGGTGAGAGGGTTTTGGTTGCGCGCTTCGATTTAGACTAATGTTTTCCCTTTCCAAATACAGCCAACTGACCATGCTGGAGATTGTGGAGCGCTCGCTGAAGCGCTCCGAGGAGGAGGCCGACTGCGCCGCCCTGGTCCTCTCCGCCCTGCTCATCACCATGGCCGCCGACGCGGACGACTTCTGCGAACACCTCTTTCCGCCCCTCTACGAGCCGCTGCTCCGCCTGCTGGCCGACCACACCGCCAAACCGTCCGCCCGGGCCAGCTGCGCCCTCGCCCTCTCCCTGGGCGTCTTCATCACCCACTTCGGCACGGAGAAGGCCGACCCGGTGATGCGCCACCTGATTGGCATTGTCTCCTCTTCACCAGTTCGAGGCTCTTCTGGTGATCCCACCGCCCTGTACGCCCTGAAGACCACCTGCCTGACCATGTTCAGCTTTCTCGCCTCCGACAATGCCGGTGCCACCTCCACCTCCTCCTCTTCCTCTTTGATCCATCAGCTGAAGGGCTGCTTTGAGGCACCTCACCTTCCACTGCGAGTTGCCGCCGGGCAGTGTGTGGCGCTGCTCTTTGAGCAACACAACTACGACGACGATGAGGAGGAGGACGAAGAAGTGGAGAACACGTTGAACACCCTGAAGGCGGAGATGAGCCAGCGGATCGCCGCCTTGGCCACCGACAGTCAGAAGTCGCGCTCGAAGAAGGAGCTCCGCGAGCAGCGAGCCGCCTTTCGCCAGGTGCTGGCCACCCTCCAGGGCGAGCACTTCCACCGGCAGACGGTGACCATCGCCGGGCAGCAGCAGCTGGCGATTGACTGCTGGCAGTGGAAGCACCTCTACGACGCCTTCTGCGGCGTCCTCGGCTCCGGCATGCGGCTGCACCTCTCTGAGAATCCCTTCCTCCGCGAGGTTTTCGACCTGGGCCCAGTGCCGCTGCTCAAGGTGAGCGAGCTGCCGCCGCCGACCAAGGCCTCCAAGCTGGAGAAGCACCTGATCAACAGCAGCAATCGACGGGCTCGTGAGATGGGCCGAAACAAGGTGCGCGGCAAGAAGGCGGCCGAGCTTCATCGTTGGGACTAGCTAGGAATAAGAGCTATCAGGAAGCTTTATTCTTGAACAGTGTTTTCCTTACATAATCTTGATTTATAAAATTTTAAAAGATTAAAGGATGATGATTTTAAACGAGAGGATAACTGGCCGAAGAGGCGATGCCACAGGCGTTGAACTTGTTTCGGACCATGCGCACGTAGCCACCTTCTCCCCAATTGGTCGACCAGCTGTTCTTGACAATCCAGTAGTCTGTTCCGTTCTGGGTAGTACCATAGCCCACGACCAAAACTGCATGGTCCAGATTGGTGCTGCTGCAGCTGGGTTCGTCGTACACGCCAGAGCTGAAGTGTAGAATAACAGCGTTAAAGTGGTAGAACACAAAAAAATAGTTATCTAAACAAACCTGTAAAACATGAACGAATCCTGACTGGCATCAATGGCCACAGATATCGGGCCCACAGTGGCTACAGCTTCTTTCAACTTTTGCTCATCGCCTTGAGGAATGTCGACGTAGCCAGTGTCGATGGCGCCAACATTTTTCTTTTTGTAGCGACACTTACCTTCCTGTTTCATTTAAAGTAAAAATTTGTGTAAAGAGGCTTTTTTGCTAGAAACTGCTAACCTTGCTCTCATATGGATACTTGGCCTCGGTGTCGATTCCACAATTGATCTTGATGTACTGGAAGGCATTGTCCATCAGTCCGCCATTACAACCATCGTTGCCGTATTTCTTATTTGAGCAGTCAACCAGGTTTTGCTCACTGAGCGACACCAGCTTGCCTGTTTTGCGCGAGTGTTGACCTTCTAGGGCGCCAGTCTATGGAAAAGTATATGAAATTAGTTTGCTTAGACTATCAGATTTTACTACTTACAGCACTGAAAGCGTAGCAGGATCCACAATCGCCTTGGTCCTTTACTTTAGTCACCATCTTTAGTTTATTTTGACGCCAATCAACAGATTCGGGAATTTTGGCGTTTTCAGGCAATAGGAAGAGACTTCCATTGGTCGAGTTTGCCTTCAGGTGGAATTTGTAGCCATTCATGACACGGGCAAACTCATGATGCAATAGGTCGCCAAAGCGGTTCATTTTGAGGATGTACGACTTGCGTCCGGCCGCCGCCAACCGATTGTGCTTGGCAATTTTGTGCTTGTTCTAGTAAAGGAAAAAACAGATATGAAACCAAGTCAACCAAAAAAACGCAAAGCTTTTTTACTTCAGTGAAAACCGACAGGCGAAACTTGTCCACGCTTTCATTGTAGTAATTCTTCTTGTAGAGTGCCTTGAAAGCATTCCATTCCTGCACTACGACATCACGATAGCTCAAACTGGCTGCAGCGGCCAGCGAGAAGATGGCAAAAACCAGGCCGGCGAGAATATATCGAGACTTGATCGAAGTCATCCTGCTGGAGGCTCCTTGGAGCGAGATTGGAAATGCGAACGTTCTTTGGAGAGGGAGGAAAAGCGCGAGATGTTCTTCGAGCGAGAGCGCAAAACCGAATGAGCAAGAAACGATGATGAAATCATCAAAAACGACGCAACAGCGGCGGCGGCGCTGAAAGATCAGCCGCTCACAAACAACGTAATCAAGAGATAAAAATTTTTTCAACAAAAAGTATCTTATCATTTATCAGAGTCTTCGACGCTACCTTCTGAAGCGGTGTAAAAAGAACCACTATCAACGCTGGAGATTGAGTAAATGCTTCGTTCACTGCCTCTTCGAGAACCGGCACTGCTGTTGTTCGTCGTTTCCAACTCAACGTTTATCTCCGGTGGCACAAATTCGGTGTCCGATTCGGCTGCGCGCATCTTCTTTGAAGTTTCATCATCCTCAACCTCTTCAAAGTCCTCCTTCTCCGTCACGTCATCAGACACCGAACCAGCCAAACCTCGAGAAGGAGGCGAAGTTCTGCCCCGGTTTTGTTTTGGGTGAACAGCGAAGAACTGAAAGGTCAGCCGCATGCCGGAGAAGCCCAGCCGGGAGAAGTCCTCCACGAAGGTGTACGCAAAGGGGGCGATGGAGAGGAGGAAGAGCCACTCGGCGGCGGAGTTGAAGGTGTGCAGCAGGAAGCCGTCGCTGCTGAAGGACCAGAAGAGCCGCGTCATCGGGTTCAGGTAGAAGTCGTGGTAGAGGACGCCTACGGGGAGGATCCATCAAAGTCAGATAAACAACAAACATCAACATCGACAAACTTACAGAGCACCAGAATGGTGGCGGTGAAGGCACCGACAAGTAAACAGGTAGCAATGGTGATCCAGTAGCGGTACCGATAGACGGCCACGCTGTTCACCGCATTGCACCAAAGCGCACTGAGGTAGGTGTTGCCGGCCATGTACACCGGCGTCAGCATGAAGACGCCCAGTGCGGCACTGTTGTGCCAGATGAAGGTCTCCGCGAAGCGAAACGCTCCAGTGGCCATGCAGCTGCAGGCGATGGCGATGCCCGCCCAGAAGAGCAGCTGATTGACCTGGTTGAAGAGCTTCCGATTTCCCTGGCTGTTTCGAAGGCGGTACGCCGGGACGGTAACTTCTTGACTGCTGTCTTGTGGTGGTGGTGGTGGTGGCAGACTTTCGGCGGCGGCGGTAAAGTTGCCATAAAAGTGGCTGAGCATCTGCATAAAGGTCGGGTCGAGGATGATGGCTCTGATCTGCAGGTAGCGGATTATGACCACCACCATAACTGCAAAGGGAGAGAGATTTTGTTTGTAGAGGTAGCTTTTCACCAAAACCATTTGATTCCAACTTACAGAGAAGGCCAATGATGGTGATGGTGAAGCTGAAGGTGGCCGCCTCGGGGCTGTAGTTGCCGGTGTCGGAGACCAAGGGCAGAATCGGGTGGTAGTGCTTCGCCACTAGACCTTGAATGTAGCTGGAGAAAAAGAAACAATTAATAGAAACTGTTAACCAGAACAGGCATGAGAAGTAGGCTGAAGTACCATGAGAAGACCAGAAAGGGAATGCAAAAAGAGAGGAGAATGGGAAAGAAGACGAGTGGGTTGCAGCGACGCGAGGTGCACCCTTCCTTGTTTTGGTGCCCTTGTTTTCCTTTCTCAAAGTCGGTGTACCTGCCTGGCGTCGGCCCAAAGTCGTCGTCCTCAGTTTCAAACAGCGCCAAAATAGTGTGAAAAGGACTCAACTCGGTGTTGCCCTCCATGCTGAGAAAAAGTGAGCTGTACGACAACTGAAAAGGTCAACTGAAGCTTTCAATTTGAACATTTCGAATTTCTCAGCTTTTTCATCTCTTGCTCTAGCTCCATTTGTATAATCTAATCAACCGGCACAAAGTTGACCTTCATTTGAGTCAATTTCTGTTAATGTTAAAGCCGGAGCTAAAGATAAGGAGATAAGAGGAACATCAAGGAGTAGATGAGCACGATGTACTTTATATCGGTAACGCGGTTGCACCCCAGCAAGCTAATCTCGGAACTACTTAATTAATAATATTTGGCTACTGCTCAAGGTGCAAAACCCCCTCCTGTTCTCACCCTTGTTCTGTACACACATCAATTAAGTGGTGGAATCTGTCAGGTGTGCACCCCTTAATTTGTTTAAAGTGCTCTCACCAAATAAAGACTAGTAGTCGGAAACCTTATCAGCAATTAATGTTTTTTGTTATATGTTTTGCAAATCTTATCTTGATGTTTGTCTTTGTGAGTAGTGATAATCGGAAAACCGCATTTATAGAGGTGGGAAAACTTGAGCTCTGGTAGCACTTTTTTTAGACAGAGAAGATGACCAAATTATTTTTGTCTGTGGTAATTTGCGGCCTCAGTGCCCTCCTGGTCACAGTTTCCGCACAGCAAAACTGGCACGCACTTCACGTGCAGCCAGAACAGCTCCACCTTTCGCTGGGCGGTAAGTTGATTCATTTTTTGACGATTGCTAAATTTTTTTTCGTTATCAAGAGAGCCAAAATGAGTTTGTCGTCACCTGGACCACCTTCAACGCCACCCACGCCTCCAGCTGCAAGTTCGGCGTCGGTGACGCCCTGAACGAGGTCGCCCATGGCAAGGCAAGCAAGTTCACCGACGGTGGGCCGCTGAAGCGCTTCATGTTCATCCACCGTGTGTACCTGAGCAACCTGAAGGCGAACACCCGGTACCAGTACCACTGTGGCTCTGACCAGGGCTGGAGCCCGTTGTACTGGTTCAAGACGCTTCCCGAGGGCACCGAGTGGTCGCCAAAGTTTGTCATCTACGGCGATCTGGGCAACATCAACGGCCGCACACTAGGTCGACTGGCCGAGGAGGTGCAGAACCACGAGCACGACGTTCTGCTCCACGTCGGAGATATGGCCTATGGTCGGGTTTGGTTCATCTTATCAGTGAAAAAGTAATCAGATTAACTAATCTTTACATTCGTTCTATTCCCTCTTAAAACTCAGACCTTCACACTGACAATGCTCTCGTAGGCGATGAGTTCATGCGTCAGATTGAGCCCATTGCCGCTTATCTTCCCTACCAAACTTGTCCGGGCAATCATGAGGTATTTTTCTGTTTTAAGCTGAAGGTCTAGAATGAATTTTATCTTGACGTTATTTATCTTCCCTGCCCATTCAACAACTTAGCATACCTAGTAAGTTTTAATGTTGGTGATGTTTGCCAATGAACCTTTATTTTAAAACTTTTTTTATTTTCTTTTTCAGCAACTTCTCCAACTACAACCACCGCTTCTCGATGCACTCTCAAGGACAGAAGGAGATCAACAACATCTTCTGGTCGTACAACATTGGGCCAGTTCACTTTGTCGCCTTCAGCACCGAGCTGCACTACTTTACGCAGTACGGAACGCATCAAATTCAAACGCAGTACAACTTTCTCAAAAAGGACCTTGAGGAGGCGAACAAACCGGAGAACAGGGCCAAGCACCCGTGGATTATTACGTAAGGAAAAGAGGTGTTTGAAAAATCACTCTAATTTTTTCTCCACTTTCTCACTTTTCAGCCTCGGTCACCGCCCACTATACGCTCAGTTTTACATAAATGATCTGCTCATTAATGGAAACTCATCCGCTGGATGGCCCGGCTTTGAGAAGCTTTTTTACGACTACGGTGTTGATGTTCAGGTAGGGCAGTTTTGGGGGCTCTTGAACGAGTGTTACAGACGACTATTTCGACAGCGTTGGTTCACATG
>JAALOO010000949.1_pt1 | contig 16361 bp, 13 predicted proteins | sample 7257641 | NCBI WGS metagenome assembly JAALOO01 (sample SAMN14085613, study PRJNA598686) | mite metagenome | biome: ENVO:01001000; feature: ENVO:01001002; material: ENVO:01001226; isolation source: single female mite from University of Michigan culture on fish food culture... ...
TCCTTCCACACCTTCATTCTCACGGGAATGCCTCGTTTGGTCCATGAATCAGCAACTTCTTTATTGGATGACACTGAGCCCACCGGATCGCGTTCCGACACCAGCAACAGACTAGGCACTCGAAAGTGGTTCATTTCCAAAAACTCTCTTTCCGATTCCTTGTAGTACTTGGTGGAGACAAAGTAAAACAGCTTTAGGTACAGGTGTAGCAGGACAAAGAGCAGCTTTTGAAGCGGCCAAAAGGACGTCAGTGCTCTGGAAAAACCATCGGGAATTGCTGCCAGGTTGGCGGCCGAATCAAAGACGAGAGCTAGAATGAAACGTTTGTTTTAGCGTCTAGAGTTGCTAGCAATCAACTAGTACCTCTAAATAAAGGCGCCATCTTTGCAGCAGCCGCTTTATCCTGCGTCATTTGAACTAGCACCTCGCCAAATTGATATGCGCCCACAGAGAACCCGTGAACTAGTATGTTGGAGTAGTCTGCTGACCGGTTGGCAACAAACTGCACCACCTGCTTTGCATTTTGCATTGTACCATTCTTTGGAAACACGAGCTGCATTGGCAATGTCCGTATCAGCAGGACATCGTAGCCGTATTTGCCGTAAAACTGGGCAAACTTGTCCAAATGCTGACCCTTGGCGAGCATCCACGAAAAGATGAGCACTAGGGTGCGACTTTGCTCATCACTTGAGCGGCCCTTTGAGTTGTCCACAAAGGTTAAATTGTCACTGATTGGTTTTGCGGAAGATGCCTGCAGTCGAAAATGAAATAAATTAGTCGTCTGCAATAAATCACCACCTCCTTACCATTCTGGCCACAGATTGATGCCAGCTGATGCGAGTCGCACGGATGAGCGGCGTTGGTGAGGAGCGCAACGAGCACCACTGACTGAATGCTCGAGCATTACGACTCGGCTGCGCTCCGAGCCTCCTCAAAGCGGTGGCCAACAACATGATCAGGAAATGAGGTGGCTGCACGTGCGAGTGTTGGGCACCAATTGGCCTGCTCGACTGACGGCAGATCAGAGAGACGAACCGAAACTGGACACCGGTGCCTGAAGGAAGCCAATCAGCCTGTAGTGACGTTTAGTGCACTGTGCAGACCTTGTCGATGGCAGCGATTGTTGGTACACAAAGTGCAGCAGACGAGCACGACGAGACAGTGTGCTGCGATGCGCCTGCTCTCTTTTCTACTGCGAATCAACAAGACATATCTTTTGATACACCAGCCTATAAATAGTGCTCGAGTACACGTGAACCTGGGGGAATGTTTATTTTCAAATGTGAACATTACAAAAGAATCAGACATGCAAAATAATAAATGGCAATAAAACAGTGGATTAGTGTGGTGAGAGAGGACAAAATGTCCACAAATAAATAGTCGAGTGTCTCCAAAAGTCATTCCTCTTTTAGAGGCCTCTAAAAGTCATCCTCTTCCGAAGAGTCGGCAAGGTTGTAGTTGACGGGCTTTCGAATGCGCCCCGTTTTGGTTCGAAACTCGGGCGGCAGCTCGTTGAACGTCTCGTCCATGGTCTCGGCCACCGATTTGGTCTTTGATTTCTAACAAAAGAGAGGTTGGCATTACATTAGGTTAACATCATTGCTGACAAGCAGCAGATAAAAAAATTACCTTTTTTGACGGCTTCTCCTCCTCCGAATCAGACGACTTTTTCTTTTTCCTCGACTTGGCTGCTGGCTTTTTCGCCGCCGCCTTGGTCGGCTTAAAGTCATCCGAGTCACTGGCGTCGTCGTCTGAGGACGCCTTTTTAGGCGGCTTCTTTTTGGCCTTTGGCTTGGCTGCCGGCTTGCTGGCCGTCACCTTGGGTGACGATGGCTTTGGCTGATCAAACGAGTCGTCCGAAGAGTCATTAAACATGGGCTCTCGCGAGAGAAGCTTGTCAATGGCCTCTTGTCGCTCCGAGTTGTCCTTGCTGCTCGTCGTCGACGAGGGACCGGTGGGCGTAAAGATGGAATCAAACAGCTCTTCGCTAGTCTTTTTCTTTTTTTCTGGCTCGGGTTTGCTGGCAAACAGGTCATCGTCGCTGTCAAATTTGGTGCGGGCCGGTGCAGTCTCAGGGGCCGCCGCCGCCGCCGCCGCCACCTTTTCAGCCACCTGTCCATTTTCGCCATTCTTCTTGTCGGCAGCAATGCCATTCTTTTTGCGCACCGGCATCACCTCTTCCTCTGACGAGTCGGTAAAATCGAGCTCCTGCTCCGACTGCTCGCCGTCGCTCTCGTCCGACTCTGACCAAGGATTGCGGCCCTTTTTCTTGCCCTTGCCTGCCGCCCCCTTTTTGGGTACGTGGTCACCGTTGGTGTCTTTGGCTTTGGGTGCTCGCTTTTTCGGCGCCGGCTTTTTCTTTTTCTCTTCGGGCTCGGCTGGCGGCTTGCTTGCCGCCTCGTTGTCGGCAGCTCTGTCCAGCGTCTTGGTAATCAGGCTAAACTTTTTATCAATCAACTGGGGCGATTTGCCAATGCGCTTCTCCAGTGGCACGTAGCCGTCAGAGCTGTCGGAGCTGTCGTCGTCGGCCGTCGAGGGCTTTACAGGACGAGCCTCCTTCCTTTCCTGCTCCTCCGTTTCCTGCTCCATCTTTTCAGCCGCCTTGCTGCTCTCCTGCTGCTGCTGCTTTGGCTTGACCAGCTGGCCCGCCTTTTTAAGTAGTTCATTGTCAATCTTTGGAATGACCCTCTCGCCGTCAGGAGACGGCTTGTGGTCCTCGGTAATGACCATCTTGGCCGCCTTGATGGTGCGCGAGGCAGTTTTGGACATTTTGGCCGTCTTGGCGTCGCCGTTGAGCAGCAGCTCGCGCTCCTGCTTCTCCAGCGTTTTGAGCTCCTCGAGAAAGGCGCGCAGGTCCTCCTCCCAGAGGTCTTCGGGTGACGAGGCGCGCAGCTTGGTCAGTTCGGCCTTTTTCTGGTCTCGCAGCTTGGTCAGCTCGTCGACCTTTTCGCGCAGCATGCTCCGCATGCTCATGTCAATCAGGTAATCAAAGTCGTACTTTTTGTCATGTCCATCGTCCGAGTCCGAGTCGCTGCTCGACTGGACGTCATCGTCCTTTTCCGCGTACCGCTTCTTCCACACCTTGACCGGGTCAGTGTCATAGTTGCGCTTGATGAGCTGGGCAATAAACTCCTTTTTGCGAATATTTTCCATCACCAGAATGCGGTCATTCTTTTCCAGTATAAAGCGCGCCTGGTTCTCCAGCTTGAGCGTCTCGGCGTCGAGAATGCCCTCGTAGTACTTTTTGCGCTTCGAGTAGTGCTCCAGGCGAAGGGGGAAAAACTCGCGCAGTATGTCCTCGGGCGTCTCGTACCTGCGCAGGACGCCGTTGGCGTCAAAGAGCACCATGGACGTCGTCGAGAGGGTCGACTGAATTTTAAACGTCTTGTGCAGGCCGCCGTCCAGCGTCTTGCGCAGATTGTCCTCGCTCATGGTCACGGTAAACTTGACCGTCGCGTCAGTGTGGTACTCCTTGTAGTCGGTAATAAAGGAGGGCATCTTTTCAGTGCCGTTGAGAAACGTCTCCAGCACCGACTCTTTGTACGTCTGCGTCCACACGCGAATCGGCAGCTCGGTAATTTCAAACGACTTGCTCGAGAGAATGGCCGCCTCGCCGTTGACGACAAAGCGCTGCGCGTCCAGCTGCTCAATGGAGCCGGTAAAGCCCTTGAACCAGGGCTTCATCACCTTGACCTCCTCGCCGCGCATCATCCGCCGAATGTTGTCGACAATGTCCCGTGGATTGTAGTTGGGAATCTTGGTGCTCCACCCGGTGCCAATGCCCTCGGCGCCGTTGACCAGCACCATGGGAATGATGGGCACATAGTACTCGGGCTCAATCTTGAGGTTGTCATCGTACAGGTAGTTTAGCAGCGGCTCATCCAGCTGACTAAACAGCTTTCGGGCGAGCGGACTGAGCATGGTAAAGATGTAACGGGCGCTGGCGGCGTCCTTGCCGCCCTGCAGGCGGGTGCCAAACTGGCCAATGGGCATCAGCAGGTTAATGTTGTTGCTGCCGACAAAGTCCTGCGCCAGGTTGATGATGGTCGACATGAGCGAGACCTCGCCGTGGTGGTAGGCGCTGTGCTCGCCCACCGAGCCGGCCAGCTGCGCCACCTTGACCTCGCGCTTGTCGTTGCGCTTGAAGCAGGTAAAGAGCACCTTGCGCTGGCCCGGCTTGAGCCCGTCCACCAGCGACGGAATGGAGCGCTCATTGTCCATGTTGCTAAAGAGAATCAGCTCCTTGTTGACAAAGTCCTTGTACGACACTTGGCGCGTGTTTTTCTCGTACAAAAACATTTCCGACAGGCCGAGCTCGCGCCTTCGCTTGCGCTCGTCCATCGAGTTGGTCAGCCAGTCTTTGCGCTGCTCGACGCACTTTTTGCTAAACGCCAGCTGCACAAAGTGGTCATCCTCGCTGCCCGTGTAGACAAAGCGAATCCGGTGGCGGTTCATGTCGGAAAAGTACTCTTTGGCCTCGGCCGACGTCGAAGTACCCAAACCTATGTATTGTGGAAAAAAAGTGGTTAGACAGTGCCTAGTTGAAAAAAAAGACTTGCCCTTGTAGTATTTAATCTTGTAGGTGCGCCAGTTGTGAACCTCCTTTTTCCACTCTTCAAACTCGGGCAAGCTGTAAAACGAGTGCACGTCGTTGCCCTTGCTGGCCTTGACAATCGGCGTGATAAACTCCTCTAAAAAGTTGAGCTTTAGCAGAGACGGCCAATTGTGGTGGATAAAGTTGATTAGCAGCCCCTTAATGTGCGAGCCGTCCTGGTCCTGATCAGTCATAATCATCAGCTTGCCGTAGCGCAGGCTCTTGAGGTCCTCCACGCTCTGGTACGTCTTTTTGTACTGCAGACCGACAATTTTGATAATGTTGTTGATTTCGGCATTCTCGATAATCTGCTTGTGCGAGGCCTCGCGAACGTTGAGCATTTTGCCGCGCAGCGGAAAGACGCCATACTTGTCGCGGCCGACGACGCCCAGACCGGCCACCACCAGCGACTTGGCCGAGTCGCCCTCGGTGAGAATCAGCGTACAGTCGATCGAGTTTTTGGTGCCGGCGTCATTGGCGTCCTCCAGCTTGGGAATGCCCGTCAGCTTGGCGTGCTTCTTGGCGTGGCACTTTTTCGACAGCTCACTCTGCGCCTTGAACTTGACCCAGGAGAGAATCGCCTCGACGACGCCCACCTTGACGACCGTGTTGAAAAACTTTTCGTTGGGGACGCACTTGGAGCCAAAGCTCTTGCTCTGCAGCGTCATGGTCTCCTTGGTCTGCGAGTCAAAGGTGGGATTCTCAATGAGGCAGTTGACAAAGACCCAGAGGTGGTTGCGAATCTGAAAGGGCTTGACGCTGATGCCCGCCTTGTTTTTCTTTTTAATAATGTCTGCCAGCTTGCCGACAATCTGGTCGGTGACATAGTCGACGTGCTTGCCGCCTCGCGTCGTGGCAATGCTGTTGACAAAGCTGTTTTGCTGAAAGCCTCGGTCGCTGACGGTGGCGGCAATCTCCCAGCGATCATTGACCGCCTCGTAGGCCACCTTGATGGGGTTGCCCACCTCGTCCTCCTTGTCCTTGACAAAAAGCTCCACGTACTCCTTGAAGCCATTCACCATCAATCGCTTTCCATTCAGGTACACCTTGACGCCCTTGGAGGAGCCGGCCACGTCGTAGGCTCGACGCGAAAAGAGCGCCACAATGTCATTGTCCAGCTTGTCCATTTTAAACTTGGACAAGTCAGGCGAAAAGGAGATTCGCGTAAAGTCTTCGCTCGAGTTTTTGGAAATTTTTGCCTCCTTGGCGTTCTTCATGTTGTCCGTCCACACCTGGGAAAAGGACTTGCTGTACTCTTTGTAGGAGGTTTCCACCTTGAAGCGGTTTGAAAAAATGTTGCACAGCTTGGCGCCAAAACCATTGCGCCCGCCGACCACCTTTTTCTCATTGTCGTCGTAGTTGGACGACGTCAGCAGGTGCCCGAAAATGAGCGTCGGCACATAGAGCTTTTCCTCCTGCCGGGTTAGAGGTTAGATTAGATTAGCAAGCGACAACAACACTGTCAGCTAGACACGTACCTTGTGCTCAATCACGGGAATGCCCTTGCCATTGTTGTAAATGACAATTTCATTTTTTTCTCTGTAAAACAATAAAAAATGTTAGCATTTCGCGTCAACATGTCAGACAACACACCAACTTACGGGTCAATGTCAATTTTGATGCAGTTCATCGTCTTGTCACGCTGCTTGTTGTCGGCTGCATTGACGAGAATCTCGTCAAAAATTTTGTACAGTCCAGGAACGTAGGAAATGTCTCGAAAGACCATCTTGCCAACGCCGTCCACCTCTTCCCAGACCCACATTGACTAGGTGCGCAAGAGATTAGATGGGCAAACAACAACAAAAACACCAACACTGTCAGCTGGTCACGTACCTTGGTCTCCATCTCCACTGAGCCAATGTAGGTGTCAGGTCGAAGGAGGACATGCTCGAGCTGCGTCTTTTTCTGGTAGATGCGTTCAATGCTGAGTTTTTTGCCATTTTGCTTTTTGCCGCCAGCAGTTGCCGCCTCGAGAAAGGCCGCGCCGTCCTCGTCGGAAAAGTCGTCCGTGTCCGACATGGTGATGCAGTGGTGGTGCTAGCTGGCACTGACACGGCACCGGTGCTTTGCCTCGCGAGTGGGAGTGAAGCGGTGGCCTCGGAAGCGGTACTCAACAGTTCGGCAGTGGCGGGACAAGCAGACAGACAACTAGGGAGCCGATCACAAACCGACACAAAGCTTGCTGCTCGGCAGTTCTTCAGACACGCGCGCTGCTGCAGTGGACAGACAATGAACGACGACAGTGGCGGCAAAGGGAAATCGCACTGCAGCCGTTGCGAGCCGTCTCGAAAGCCCTCTCTTCAGCCACTACTCTTACTACTTTGGCTACGGCTTTCTTGCTTTTGCTCAACTCTCCCCGTCTCTTGTCTGTCCGTCTGCACTCGTACCACCACCACCGCCACCACCGCTCAGACTCTGCGATTCTGTGCCACCAGGCTGCGATTCTCTGGGCGCCTTTTGAGGCTTTTGGAGGCACAGTGGACATCCGAGTTTGCCCACTGTCGGGAATTTGGCGGCAAAAAAGTTTGAAGCCAAAAAGGGTGCTCTAATCAGGGTCTCTATCGCTGCAAAGGAAAGAGTACCACCAAATTGGTCAGCAATGTCACTCTCATTTTTTTGACAGTACTGTCAAACAACTTTGGCACTAGTGTTGCGCAATCACCATTTTTTTCAACTACCCATGACGGTTGTCAGGTGCCGGCAAATGCTGGTAATTTACCAAGTCTGTCACAAGTCTGGCAAAAGTCATATAAAAAGGAATTCACACGAGTGACACCTATACCTTGCCTAGCATCCGGCGGAAGTGCACCCGCCTGTCAGGCAGTGTTGAACGGTACATCCTGCGTCCGGTGCTGCGTTTGTACAGTTAAACTGCTCCCTTTCCTTTCCTGGCCAAGATGTTGTGCCAGCAGTGTCTTGTTCAGCTCCTTCTTTCACTGCTGCTGCTGCTGGATCACTCGGCGCCTGGCGATTTGGCTCTGAATGGCCAGGCGCCCCAGTCTAGACTTGCTGGAGCAAGATGCTGATGCGCCGTGGCATTTGACAGCCTAACGGCACAAGACGCCAGTCGTTGTCGGTGCACTACCACTACAGGCAGTCAACATCGAGTCGATGGCCTTCCATCTGTCTATTAAATAGACTCTATTTCCACTGCTCTTTGCCTCTGTCTGCTCTCACTAGCTTTCTCTCTTGTTTCCAACTCGAATCCTCATCGGCTCTCTCTCTCTCTCTCTCTCTCTGCGAGTCAATCGCCTTGTCTTTGCTGGTCGCACTACTGTCCACCAGGTGCACAGTGCACAGTGCGTTTACTATTCTACTGCGCTGCTTCTGCTGTTCACCAGCACTAGCAAAACCGGTGACACTAGCTTGGCACCGACACACCCCCCACCACATACATCGGCCACTGACGATAACCACCCGAGCTGGACCACAGCTCGCGGTGTCCCCCCTCATTGATGGCCCTCCACTAGCACTCACCACCGCCGCCGTCATTGTCAGTGTTTTGGGCACCATCAACACACCTGCAGACCAGTGTGTTGTCACCACCAGCATGATACACAACAACGAGATAGTCTCCATTGAAGAAGTTCTCAACAAAACTCTGCTGCGCTCGTCTAGTCGCCGTCCGTTTACGCGCAAGTTCATCTTTACCAATCGAAACGCCAACTTAAAGGTGCAAATCTGCGGCACAAATGGAAGTATCGACTCGTGTGAGATCAATGACCACCAGATTGTGGTGGAAAATGAAGCCTTCAACAGTATTCACCGCTGTACCTGGGTGCCGCACGTCTTTGGCCACGAGCGGATATTGTCACTTGAGGAAGCGTCGCAAAGACAACTCACATATCAGCTAACAAGGGAAAATCTGCTAATCATTGAAGGCAAAGGATTCAACCCTTTGCTGCCAGCCTTGTCGGCACTGAATCCTTGCTTTTTAAATCTGGTATGCTAGTGTCTCTTTTCTCCACTTGATTAGTGTTGACCAATCTTATTGTTTCACCAGAACTCAGTCTCTGACAAGCCCAGTTTAGAGGGGCACTACCTGAACGTTTGTGGCTCGCACCAAAGCATCACCGTCAGCAAGGCAATCCTTTCCGACCATTCAAATTCAGTCGTTTCACAGTTTATAAGCAACGTGCCCGAGTTGGTTGCCGACTCGCTGGAAGGCTCAGACTTTGTGTGTTCGGCGCGCTCCTCGACGCAGTCCGATGCCGCCATAATAGCTACGCTCAAATATGGCGGCCATACGCTCACCTTTTCTCTCGGGCTAGACCAGTGGGACGCTCACCTTCGTGTGCAAGTGCAGAATGGGTCTGTTGCCTTTCTTCCTCACAACATGAACCGGTTCAAGGTCACGTACAAGTTTGCCTGATGATGGCAAAATGTTCAAGTTGGTTCGTGCACACGCAAATGACTGAATCAACTACCACTTGACTACACTATTTTCATGCACAGCATGCTGTACATAACTTTTTTGTTGTTGTTGACTATATTGTGATACCTCTTTGCTTGCTGTTACGAATTCATTTCTTTTTTATCATTTCAAGTAAATTTTATTTATTGAACATGTTGTTTGTTTACAAACGAGTCGAACAGTTGGTCGCTTAAAAGTGTAGAAAAATAATAGTATTCAACAATCGCATTGGCAAAAAGAACCAAAAGGGGAAGAGCAAAGAGAAAAGGAGAAAAGAAGAAAAGAAGAGTAAATGAGTAGCCAAATCAAGCAGGCGCAATCAATGTAATTTACTGGAAGCTTGCATTATTGCAGCAGAGAGTTACAACAGAGGTGTGTATTGCTTTGCAAGCAGTGTGGGCATTTGCAAATGAAGGTGATGCAGAGGGGAGAGGGATTGCGGACATGAGGTGAATGAATGGCGAGTGAGAACTGCTCTGCCGACCAGCGTCGACAGAGCATTGTGGTAGTATCACAATAACAGTGGACAGGACTAGGCTGCCTAGCCCTGGGGAGTATCATCGTTTGGGGGCGCCTTCTGTGGGCTCGGACCGGCCGCTCTGCCCTGCCGCCGCCGCCTAGCTGTGCTTGTGCGTGTAGGACTTGGTGGAGGTGCTGCTGTTGCCCACCTCGACGTCATTCTTGCCCACCATGGACGGCCCGTCGGGCATGCAGGAGGTGCCGCCGTCAATGCTCGCCGTCGACTCCTCGGGCGTGCGCGAGATTTCCGTCACCTCCTGGTCGTGCGCTTTGTGCTTGTGGTGAAAGTGCTGCAGCGAGAACCGCCGGTGAGACTTGCGTCCGCCACGGCGCTTGCTAATGTGCGGGTTGTCCTTTCGAATTGATTTGTTCTTTAGTATCTGCAGTTGGGTGTAGACGCGACGTAGCTCTGACTGCTCGGAAAAAGGTGTTTGTTGGGTTAAAAGGTCGAGTGCTTGCATAAAATACTTACGCGAATATCCTCTGGGTCCATGTCTGTCAGATTAATCTCCCCAATGTCAATCTCTCCGTTTGACAGTATTGCCGAATGTATGTTTATGGCGTCTGGTAGCGTGTCGGAAACCTCCGCAGATGATAAATGACGAGATCGGTGGTGAGCAGTGCGTTTCGGCGTTCTTTGGAAAATCTGCAATAGTGTTTAGGTAGTGAGAAAAGGATCACTTTTGCGGCGGTGCAGCAGAAAACTTGCCTTTGGAAAGTACAGTATGCAAATTGTAATACTAATCGTTACTTGGCATCGTACAAAGTACAGCGTCAGAATGTGGTCTGGATGAAGTTCGGGATGAGACCAAACGGAGTGCTTGATAATGTACATCAAAAAGGAGGCGACCGTCTCGAGGATAATGGCAATGGACAGTGTCACCTTTTCTTCGTACACCTCTTTTTGTGCTTTGCGTATTCTATACGTCAGGTAGACGCCGCTCAGGAGAAACAGCAGCTCACCTGAAAAAGGGATACCGGTCATTCATCTGACCCATAGGCCAAAAGCTACATACCAATTTCAGTGACGTAATCCCAGGCCATCTGACGGCAGACGTAGTACTTGAGGCCACTTTGTTCGTACTTTTCATCCAGAATATTCTTGCTGGTAAAGTTGAACACCAAGCCAAAGAAGCTAATGTTGCGCATGTTGTCGATGCCGTCAATGACCAGCGCCGTCCAGGCGGACATGTAGCCAAAAACAATCAGCACAATGCCCAGCAGGTACTTGAGCAGGTCCTTGTCGCGAACGCAGACTCGATGTGCCTTTCGCGTCTGAAACTCTGCGTAGATGCGGTACACCTTGATGATGACAGAGCCGTAGAAAAAGGCAAAGCCTATCTCTCTAAACCAGGGCTCGAGAAAGCAGGTGGTAGTGCTCGACTCGTAGTACCGCAAAATGACCTAGAGAGAAAGACTCTGGTGTTTCAAAGTTGCCAAACATTAGAACCACACTTACGGTAATGTAAATGAGAATAGCGCCAAAGAGAATAGTCTCGAGCATTACCCACCGAGAGGAGGCCACTTTCTGCAAAGAGTATTGAACATTAACTTTAGCCACAATGATCATAACAAACAATCACCTTTTTGTAGCGCAGCTTAAAGACTAGCAGTCCAAAGATGGAGCAGGTAAAGATGCAGAGCAACTGAATGGTGAGGACAATCACGCGGTAGCTGTGAATGAAAAGTGAAGTGACTAATGGAGATGCTGTCCGAGAAACAGTGAAATTGACAGTACCTGTAATTGAATTTGACTTGACAGGGTGCCTTGTTGATGCAGTCGCCCGTGCAGCCAGTTTCGCACGGCATGCACACATAGTTTCGCAAAAAGTGTGAATCGCTGATTGGTCCAATTAGCGTATTGATAAAGGCTTCCTCAACGTCCCGTCCTGTGGTGAAAAAGGGGTAGAGCAGAGTGCACATTATTAGCACGGCGCAGTCACAGCAGTAGTCATCAGCGGGCGAAAGCCAACAATGGGCACAAAGATTTACCATCAAAGATGATTTGCGAGTGAGTATTGTCGAGCCCTGCAACCATGAGCGGTAATGATGTGTTGTTGGGCTGGTAGTAGAAGCCGGCTCGGCACTTGCAGTAGTACGAGCCGCGACGGAATCCAGAGCCGACCACATTATGGCACTGTCGGGGTAATAATAATAACAAGTGAAGCAGTGGCGGTGAGAGGCACTGCGGTTAGCAAAGAGGCAACGATTCGCTTTCAGACGACGAACCTGAGTGGAGGGCGTGTGGCACTTGTGCGTGGCGGCAAAGAAGGAATTCTGCTCCGGACACTGGTTAATGTCCACTTGATTGAGATTAATGCTCACCAAGACGAGACCACTGCAAATGAAGGGGCACGCATTAATTGGCCGTTGCTTCTGCTGCCACTACTTTTGCTGTTGTTGCAAGTTGCATTCAGTTTCCACCAGTCAGTCCAACAGTGCTCATTATCGGTGCCCACTTTTGGTGCCTACTTTCACCGGCGCCGCCGTCGGTGTGCACGAAAGGGCCGTTGCTCCTTGCTCCGTACGGTTCCCAGTTTGCCGTACAGCTGCTCTCACGACAGCTGAACCGATCGTCAGGCCGAACCGTTTAAGGAACGATTAGGCACTATGCAAAGCGGATACTCGCCCTACCCCCAATTGATACTGCCAACTGCTGTCTACTGCTACTACTACTGTCTACTGAGAGCGATGTGCACAGATTTGCACATAAATGGGCCTCGCCAAGTGGCAATTGGGCATTGTCTTTACAATGTCTTTTGCCGCGAATTGACAGTGACAATCGACAGTGGCTGCCGCTGCCGATGTTGCAATTGACAATGGTGCAGCGTCTGCTTCGATCATTCTGATTCTCTCAACACTGCTCTGCATCTGAGTATCAGTGCTCGGCAAATCAGTCACTGTGGTGTTTGTGCTATATGAAAGTGCCATTAATGACATCGTTCAGTCATTCAGTGAGAGAGCCAGTCAAACAGACACCGCAGCAGCCGCAGTCACCGGTTTTTTGCTCGCCCGCGTCGGCGACAAATGGACTGAAATAAAATTGCTGTTCACTGGTTCGATGGGATTGAAATTAAAATCGATCTCAAAGCAATTAGGCGCAATTGTGTTTGCTTTCTGACGGGACAACTGACAGTGACTGTGTGCGTGGCACAAGCGCGCTCGATTTGCTGTGTCTAAACTCGCGACTGCATCAAAATGCAACCGGCAAAAGATTGCTTTGGCAGAAAGAAAGCAAAAAAGGAAAAAAAGAAAAGGAAACAGGGAAAACAGAAAGGCTGCTGGTGTGTTTGTGTGTTTCTAAGGAGCCGAGTAGGGGAATGACAAGGCGGGAGAATACTGTTCTCCTCTCTGCCCCGGCAGAAGCAGCAGCGAGCACTTTGCGTTGATTGGCGCCTACACTGGGGCACGCCGACACGCAACTAGCCACATTGCTAATGGAAACTTACACCAACGTCGTCTGGCTGACAGTATTTGAGTTGACAGTATTGATTTTGAAGAAAGGCACAATGTAGCTGGTAAGCCAGGTTTTCGTGATGCCGCAGTCCAGATACGGACTGGTCCACACTCCCTGCACACCGGAGAGACTGTCCATGGTGGTCTCCTGCCAACGGGCCATCGTGGCCTCGTACTCTGGCAGCGCCAGCTTCCAGAACCACTCCGACTTGAAGGTCTCCGTGACCGAGTCGCCGGCAAAGTGTTTGTAAGTGGAGAGGTTGATCTTGATCGAGTCATTGTTGGCACGCACATTTCGATACAGGTAGGGTGAAAAGTGTTTCAGGTTGGGTATAAAATTGTTTAGAAAAATATTAGAAAAGCTAATGCCCGCGCCAAAGATGAGAAAGTTGGTCTGCAGGTTGGCAAAGAGCAGCGACCAGTAGAACTCCTTGTTGGTGATCAGGTGGTGGAGAGAGACGTTGCTGTGCAGATTGGAGCTAAAGAGGTGCGTGAGAAAGTGGGCCGCGCGAGTGGCAATGTCCGCCTCCTTGGCAAACTGCTGGTACGCCTCGGCGTCGACGCTAAAGTTGAGGGCGGCCAGTGAGACGCGCCGGCAGTTGGTCAGGTCCTCGGCGGTAAAGTTGTGCGTCAGCTCAATGAACTGCAGAATGGCGCTGGTGTTGTGGAACTTTTGCAGCGACTTGAGCGTCTTGGCGTGCGCCTGGTACTCGGTGCTCCACTGCAGCACCTGCTCATAGCTGCTGGTGGCGAGGTGGCTCGTCGAGGAGGTGGGCTGGCAGTGCTGGACGAGCAGGAGGAGGAGGAGGAGGAGGAGGTGGGTGGTGGTGAAGGCGACCAGCAGCACTGAGTACAGTCTTCTCATTGCGACTCGACGGCAAGGCGGACTCGGGTGGCTGGCGGCAGCAAAGGTGACCAGGCGACGGCCACGACAAGGGCAACGTCGGCTGGGAGATGGAGAGAAAGGTGTGTCGCTGAGCGTCGGCTGGACACCTCATCAGAGCAGTGGCGAGGGGGAGGGAGGCACTTTGCTGGCACTATCCTGTCCGGGCCACCATCGGCGAAGCATCAGCTCACATTGCTCACTGTTTGTCGACTGTTTTCTGGCTAGACTTGAGTATTGCATAGTAGTGGCATGCATGTGCGGCTCCTTTAGTTGTTCATCGTTGGGTAGCGTCTAGAGATGCACCGCTGACCACCAGGAAGAGGGCTGATGATGAGTGGCTTTGGGTGATGAGTAGTGAGGCAGTTGGAGTGAGGCAATGAGCACCGTGAGGGCATCATCATTGCTGAAGCTGCCGCACCACGGTCCTTTGATCGAGGACAAAGAAGGCGCCGTGAGCCACTGGCAAACATTTGCCCTCTCACATGCACACCACACTACACAGACACTGCCGTTGACCAGTTACATCATTTGGTCACCAGAGCTGGCTAACTTAATTATTGCAGCAGCGCACCAACAGAGACAGACACCACACTGACCGAGTGCATCCGATTTAGAAGTGCATTGACGGCAAATGAGCGAGCGAGTGAAAATGATGGAGAGAGAGAGAGAGAGGGTGAGAGAGGGTGAGAGAAAACAGCAAAGATTTCAACAAATTCAGGTCGTCGGCAATTTGATGGTCGCTATATTTAGTGGCTGGATCGCGGGCGCAGCGTGCAGCGGCGAGCAGTGGTAGCAGTGGCGAGGTGACTCGCCAGCAATACCTCTACTGAATCGGCTCGTTACAACAACTTTTCGATTTCTTTGTTTCCCATTAATGGTGTGCTAGCCGAGAATAATGCATTAATGCTCGCTGTCTCTGCCAGTGGCAATGGCCAGCAAGGCTATATGCTCCTGCTCGACTGCTAACGGCCCAGCGGTACGTAGCCGATGGGCTCAGCTCAACTCAGACGGTGGTATATAGCAGCGAGTGGACAGGCAAGTGCAGTGCAGACAAGAGATGCACAGACTGGAGGAGCACGGAAGCAGTGCATCTTCACAGCCACTGCCAGTCGGCCATTCGATTGCGCCAATATTGTCCGCGCTCACTGGCGCCCAGTCGCCGCATGGACCAGCGGGGGCTATATTTGCAATGCCCACTGACATTGTCAAGAGAGGGAAAACAGGAAAGCGAACGAGAGAAAGAGACAACGTGAGACAGAGACAGAGACGGCATTTGCTTGCCTGCCTGGCCAAGAGAAAACCAGTGATAATGTTCACTTTAAAAATTGCAGATAAATGGTGCTGCCACAGAGGATATGGCTTTGCAGTCAAATGGAGCACATTACATGGGAATGCATTGCACTCTGACTGAGACTGTGGCTGGGGCACACACCAGCACGACACGCACAAACACACAGACACATACACAGTCACTGCCGACCCACACAAACAACCTTCACTGACGGTGGATTCTCAGACTGAGACACTCACTGTCTACTCGGTCGAGGCGGACGACAGTGCACAGCAAAGAGTATAGCCATAGAGTAGGAAGCTAGTGAGGAAAGGACGACTAGCTCTGTTGGTAAAACCACTCTCCTCTGACCAGGGCAATCTGTGGACAAGAATGAATGAAAGGGAGAGAGAGAGAGAGAGAAAGAACATTGTCGCTGGCCAAGAGTCAATAGGCGCGATGAATGAGTGAACTTGCGCAGCCATAGTCAGTGGCCTCCTGAGAACAGTCAAACAGTCAATTGGTGAAATTTGCTTCCTGGTAAAAGTAAAAAGTCAAAGCATATCGGTTACAGGAAGCTAAGCAGAGGACGACAACGACCTCGCCAGAAGCGATTCGTGGCTGGCAAACAGCATATAGTGCATCCTATGACTGACTGAATGACTGACTTCTGCCATCTTCTGCCCGATGCACATCTGCCATCCGCCCAAGCAGATTGCTGTAATTGGACCACTAATCATACTGACTATTGTTAACTAATTCACTGCATCTGCCTCTCATCTGCCTGCCTGGCGCCCACTGACGACTGGTGGACGTTAGTGCCTACTGTGGCCCACTCCGGTGGCCTTTGAGGAGCGCCGACTTTCGCGAACGAATCCTGCCGATGTTTGCTAATTGATTTGCATTGCTCCCTCTGCGCGTCTATAATTGGACACAATGCCCCCTTTCTTTCTTCATGAATCAGTGCACAGATGTAGCAAATCAGTGGTGTGTGTCTGTCTGTTTGTGCTACTGACTGTGCCGCTTTGATTACGGCATCGACCACTAGCGGGAAAGCCGGTACCTACGAACCCACACAGCAGGAGATTTGTGATTTGCAATTTTTATACAAATCTACTAAATACCTTCCCGTCTTTTTGATTAGTTAATGTCACTACAAAATGTGTGGGCTTTACTGGTGCAGGACAACTTGCACTTTTATTCTATTCACATTCTCCTCTCG
>JAALOO010000665.1_pt1 | contig 16345 bp, 16 predicted proteins | sample 7257641 | NCBI WGS metagenome assembly JAALOO01 (sample SAMN14085613, study PRJNA598686) | mite metagenome | biome: ENVO:01001000; feature: ENVO:01001002; material: ENVO:01001226; isolation source: single female mite from University of Michigan culture on fish food culture... ...
TAAATAAACTACCAATTGATCGATCAGATCGACACTGGCAGCCAATCGATAATAATTTACTCACTCTCTCCCTCAAAAGCGGATGAATGAGACAAGAGAGTTTCGGGCAAAATTTTAAAAAGGGAAATACACAACTAACTGAACTTTTTGCATTTTTTAAATTGTGTTTTTTAAATTTTTTTGTCAACAAAAATTAATTTTTTAACTGTGTGCTAATTTATATCTTTTACTGTAGAGTTTGGTGGTTCATTAAAAATTTAAATATTTACTCTAAGCAAACGGAAAAAATTAAAGCAATGTAAGCTTTCAAACTGAAGGTTTTTCTTACTCATCTTTTCTATTTAGTCAACATTATAAACTTCAAAATTAGCAGTGGAATCATTTTTTTGGCAACACTGTTTAAACTATGAGTACTAAATTAAATGTTAACGTGTGTTGAGTAGCATGAAAGAAAAAAAAATCGTTTTGAAACTTTGGCGTTTATAAAAAGGGAGTTTTTATCAATAGTAGAAAAAGCAAGAAACTGTTTCAAAAATTGTTTCAATACAAAAAAATTTGTTTTTTAAATTCATTGTAAACAGCAAAACCAAATTAAACTTAACAAAAGAACGCGTGAATTAGCAACTGAAATATTTTTTCAACTACCCACAATTCTGATTTTAATTTTTTTCTTTTCTCCTTTTCCCTTAGTGCACCTGCATGAATGGCAAAGCAGAGATGTGCATCAGCGTGCTCTGTTCACCTCCGGACAACTGTCGGTAAGTTACACAAAAGCACTCGATGCCACATAAAAAGAATGACAAGATAAAAAGATATGATCGCTGCGACTATGTGATATAGTTTACTTTTGTATATGATCTAATTAGCGCCAATGTAGATCAGTGTGGCACTCGCACTTGGTGATCATTAGTTTCAATTGAGAAGCTTTTCAAGGTTGAAAAAACACTTTTGGAAATCAGGTGACAACCGTTCTCACGTGTTGGCTGTAATAATAGTGCACATTTAGAGGTTTCCATTTGATGAGAATACACTCTCAGCATATATGCTCCGTTACTCACTTTTGTCTATTTTTTTTGTCCATTTAGGAAATTTCATAAAGTGTCTGGCAATTGTTGTGAGTTTCTCTGTCTTGAAGGCGACATGACAACGGGCTTCAAGTTCTTCAACAAGACCATCCTAACAAAGGGTGAAAAGTTTAGCTCGTTGAGTACGAGTAATTTGGGTAAGAAAACTGCATACTTGAGCATTTGTTGTGAAATATTGTCAACTAAAACTTCTTTTCATTTTTTAATCCTCAACTAGGCCTTCGTCTGATTGCTTCCACAATCACCTCCTTTCTCATCCTCGCACTGTTGCTTTTCATGATACACCGACTTCGGCAACGACGACTGCTGTTGATGATTCGCCGCCTTCAGACGAGACGACTGGAACAAATCAACGGAGGAGGAGGAGGTGGAGGTGGATCAGGGCCAAACTCTGCTGGATCACACCTGGTCAATGAACATGCCTTTCGCTTCGGCTACTTTGGCATTGGTGGTCGAGGTGGCGGTGCTGGCGGCGGCGGTGGTGGTGGTGGTCGTGATTCTCTCGGTGGCCCACTTGGTTTCGGCTTCATTGAGCCCCCACCGCCGTACACCTTCTGGAAGCCACCGGAGCAGTTCATTGCCCCCGGGGAGGCGCCGCCCAGCTATGAGGAGACAATCAATCCAAATACGCCCACCAGTCAGCAGACACTGCCAATGGTCTTTCCAGTGGACATGACTGCTGCCAATCAGCTCCACCACCAGCAGCCGGGCATCAATCCTCAAGTGCAGCACCTCAATGTTCAGTACCACGGAAATGGGATCTTTAGTGGTGGTGCAGGCATGACCACCACCTATCCCTACTCTACACTGAACAGTACAACGGGTGCTCTTCCACTTGCCCCACTTCCTCTTCCTCAACCAGGCAGAATAGCGTCGCTAATTAACAGTTCACTGACGCCACTCTTCCCTGTTCGGCCTGCTCGGCAAGGCGTCTTACCACCCCTGCCAATAGTTCCAAACGTTCATCTCAACCGACTGGGCCCTGGTCTGGAGCCCGGACTGGACGCTCGTGATCCCGGTCCCCTCAGTGATCTGCACCACTACGGATTGAACACAGCCACACAGACGTACTCAAAGGGGCACTACCTGGCGCCCAGCAGCCATCTCGTTCGACACAACAGCATGCCCATGAGCAGAAATGCCTTTGGTGAAGTGCCCGCTACTGCAACTTCTACTGCTGCTGCCGAAGAATCTCGAGGTACAACGACACTTCGCCAGCATCCGAGCTTCCAGCACACCATTTCGGGCACATATCAGCACCTCAACTCCAGCCCATATCAGCAGAGGCTGGTCACCCACCTGGCTTCCCCACTGAACGGTAAGGCACTGGAAAGGGAAGGGGAGACAGAATGAACAGCTCTAATTCTTTTTATATTGCTTCACAGAGCCAAGCCAAGCCTATGTCACCAGTCCACTACAGTCCAGTACTACTGCCGAGGGCACCGTTGAGCTGCACAGTAATCCTTTCCTGGAGAACAACGTCCCTCTAGAGAACCCCTTTGATCACATCACCGTTTTGCGTATCGGCACTCCGAATGGAAGCTCTTCAAATGGCTCATCTACAACGACTGCAGCACCTTCGCCTGCTTCCTGTCGAATATACGGAAATGGACGCCTGATTGGCCACACCAGCACCCTCAATCAGTCGCCCTCTTTCCGAGAGCCCACCGGAAATGGAAGTCACTACGAAAGTCACTACAATTCTCGAGGACACACTACCACTCGGCCACAGTCAGCACTGGTGATGACCACTGATGTCGTCTCCGGCGGTAATGCATTTTCTTCCTCACCTCTTCCCACCACCATCATCGGAAATCGGACTTTAATCTCCACCGAATACGTTCCTCGACCACGTACTAGTGATTCGAGCAGTTCAACTGAACATCCACAGCTGCCAAGCCGACCTAAATCGAGCAGTCTTCGCGCCTTTCGTGAACTACTACCTCGAGCCGACTACTGCTCTGAGCCCTGTGACTCTCCTGAGCCCAGCCAGAACCTGGCCACCACTTCGACCACCTCCGCCTCGACTTCCTCCTTCAGCACCTCACTGTACTCCCTTTCCCTCGCCTCGACGCCCTCCTCTTCCGCAGTCAGCTCACCCACGTCCGAAGAGGCGCCGGCAACGAGGGCAGCAGGTTTTGCGATCTCCACAACCTCCTCCTCTACCACCACCAACTCTGAACTGATCACCTCCAGTCCTGTGCCACCGTCTGTGATTTCCGTCACCACTACTTCCTCTTCCTCTTCTACCACCTCTTCATCCTCTGGTCAGTCCTCATCGCATGCCTCTCAATCAACAGTCATTTTGCGAGGATGCAACAACAGCAACAACAAAGGGGCATCCTCATCACTTGACGATCCTACAGATGAAGATGAGCTGACGTTGACTGAAGACGGTGACTTGCAGTCCTCCTCCTCCTCCTCAGCGGGAGCTGCTTCAAAGGCCAAATTGAAACCGGTGGAGTCCTCCTCCTCCTCCTTCATGACCATTAGTCGCTTGTAAAAATTGTAATTAGTTGTACAGCTGTTTTGAAAATGTTTATTTTTCTTTCTGTAAAAATAAAAGTCCTGTAAATTATTGTTAGGATCACAAAAGAAAAAAGATTGAATAAATCGTTGATTTAAAATACAGTTTTTATACATTGGGGAAAAGCACATGTGCATTACTTGTTGCGACGAAAGCGAGTGTCATTGGGATTGAAGCCTCGCTCACTGGCACCATACACAGCCCAAGCTGGTGTCGGCTGAACGTAGTCCAGTGAACTAAAGGTCTTCTCGCCATTAGACTGGTAATACTCGCCAATGAGCTGGCTGAACTTGGCGTAGTCAATCCAGGTGTTCCAGGCACCATCAATGTGGAAACGGCGATGTGCCAGCAGTATGCAGTTAGAGTGCTCGTGTTCGCAGGCAATTCCGTAAAGTGGCGTGGCATCAAAGCCAGCGGAGCCTTTCAAGCCGAGCTGCTTCTGCGCCTCCATTTGGTTGATCTTCTCCATAAGAGCCGTCCCAAAGCTGACCACCTCTTCGTGCCAGGGCACATTCTTCATGGTGAGATTGGCGGTACTTGAGGTGTTTCCGCAAAAGGTGACGCCTTTGATTTCGATAAAATCTACAAATGTTAAAAAAATAAATGAAAAATTACACATTCAATCAATCCATTTCTTACCGGGAAATCCAAAGGAAACCAGTCTAGTAAAAGGCAAAAAAAGTGTTAACAATAACTAAAAAATGCGAATGCCAAACTTACCTTGCATATCCTTCCACATCATCACTGTTCCACGATTTGACCAGCGTCAAGCGGTACACGGTCCGCTGACCCTTCTCTCCTAGTGCCTTCAAACTGTCGATGAACCGTTCCCAGAAGTCCCTGAAGAGCGGACGATCAATCTTTTTCAATGATGCCTTTGAGGAGGCGTCCACCGAGACGTACAGCTGTGTCACCGGGTCGAGGGCGCGTATGGCGTCCGGAAACTGGGCATTAGTGACCAGAAAGGTGGACACACCTCGCTCGTGAAGCAGCTTCACAAAGGCGTTTATCTTCGGGTACATGATGGGCTCGCCCACCAGCGAGAGGGCACAGTGCCGAGCGGTGCTCGCCTCCTTCAGCCGTCCCTCCTGCACGCCGGGAACGCCCTTGAACTCGTTGATCATGGCGTAGTGACTCTTGAGAGCGCCCTCGACAATCAGCTCAGGCTCGTCGAGGTTCCACTTCCACTCGGTGCCCACTGGATTGGTGTGGTGACGCCAGCAGAAGACGCACTTGTTGGCACAGGCCAGACTGGGCGTCGCCTCCATGCATCGGTGGCTTTCAATGCCGTAAAAAGCGTTTTTGTAGCATCCACCTAAAAACAAAAGACGTTTGTTAGTACTACCAGAAAACACAGCAATCTAACAAACCTCTTCCACGAAGCATAGACTTAGTCCATCGGCAGAGTTTCACTCCCGAATGCGAGCCAATCAGTTTGTAGCCTTGCTTGGTGAGTTCTTTGCGCAAGTCAGGCGTAATCATGTCGGTAATCTTCTTCGCACCTACTGCCCCCACCGCTGAACCATTAGCAGTTTTTCGAGAGCTCACCGGTTTGACAATGTCTTCCAGATCGGTGACCACATTGGTACGACTCTCATTGGCGCCATCATCATCCTCATCATCGTATTCTCCGGATTCAGCTTCATCGCCATCCACGTCAGCACCGTCTTCAGATGAGGTCAGTCCATTTGAGCCGTTAACTAGAACAGGTGACAGCTCCTCAAACCAGCTACTGAACTGCTTCTCTGCCGGAATCTGGCTGCTAGTGTCCAGCAGACAGGTCGGGTAAAAGCGGTCCGCCTTCATCTTGCTGAGCCAGTCGTTTAGATTGCGAGCCAGAAGACAAAATTCGTTGCCGTACGCAGAGTCGCCAATGCCAAAGATGGCGAACTTCAGCTGTTTCAGCTCGTCGCTGGCAAAGCGAAAATCACTGGACGCCTCTGAGATCCACTTGCAGAACCATTTAGCGTCCGGATGCGGCTCGCCGTTGGTGTACGTGGGCATAAACACGATCAGGTAGCTGCCCAGTTTGGCGTCGTTGATGAGCTCATCTTCAGGGTCGTACTTTGCTATTGGCAGCCACTCCACGTCGTACAGTGAGCAAATCTGGGAATCAGTGTTCAGGAGATCAAAGCACTTCCGAGATAGTCGTTCACTTTTGCCGCCTATAGAGCCGCAGATAATACGAAGTCGCAGTTTCTTTTTGCCACACGCACTTCCCTTCTTACAGGCACAGACTCCATTGCATTTGGAGTAATCATCAGCACTGGATGGCAACGATCGACGAGATGACAGCTTCTGGTAGTAGAACCGGGAGGATATCACCACAACAGCGCCGGCGATGACGGTTCTCAAGAGAAGAGGACTCTCGCTCAGTGATCGCCAGATATACTCGAGCAGTTTTGACTTCATTGTAGCCCAGGTAAAAAGATGTACAAGGGTTTCAAACTTAACGACGGTGGACAACGGTGGAAACTAGCTTCGGAAGCTCAAGAGATCATGATAACTTCTTCCATTTTGTTGGGAAAACAACACGATCCACAAAAGTAAGCACGTGTTTATTAGACATGTCGCCGAAACGACAAGTGCTCGAAACTTGCGGATTTGGCCAGTGAGTAAAAAATCAAACTCCGAATCAAAATTCACTTTATACTGCAAACAAAAAGAGAAAACAAAACGGTCTAATGAATCACGAAATTATAACAAAAGATAATCGGTTTCAAACATAAATCTTGCACTTTTAAATGAAGACACAAAACCTTCTAATGAGAATAACATTAAATTAAAGAATCTAGAGATAGAGATAAAAATGTCTAAAAAGGTACACAAATGAATGACAGAATGAACAGAAAAGTAAACGAAGCAGCCAAAAGGTAATGATTGTCCTAGGGCACAAGAGTAAGTAGTTTTTAGAGAGCCAGTTTTTGCTTGATAAAATTCTTAATTTGTGCTTGCGCCGAGTTGCGTTCAAGACCAGGGCGAGCAGATGCGTCCTTCGTCACGCCAGAGCCAATTTTGTAAGAGATCTAGAAGAATGGGAGGTAATGTAAGTAAAAGTAAATGTCTTCAACACTGAAAAATACCTTAAAGTTGTATGGTTGTGCGTTTGGGTAGTTTGTGTCAAAGACACTATCAACTTCACTCAAACTAGGCATAGTGGGCAAATACTGGGCATTATTGACAATCTGCACGATACTGAGCACTTTATCAAAGAGCTGTTCATCGATGGCCGTCTTATTGAAGGCGTCCTCATTGGTGTCCTCCTTCAGGCAGTTAAACTTGAGACTCCACACCTCCCAAACGAGTGGCTCACTGAAGCTCCATGTGCTTCGACTTGACTTGGTAAGAAACTCCAGGAAAATTGTTCCCGAAGAAGCTGCTGAGGTTAAGAAACCGACGTCTTCGCTGGACGGAGAGGGAATTGGCGAGTATGGATCAATGAACGTAGAAGAGAACGAAGGTGGGGAAGAAGGCGAGGTGGATGCTTGACTACGAAAAGAGGCCGTTCGGAGGGCTTCGGTAAATGTTTTGATGTCTCGGTTTACTGACCGGACGAGCTCATTAGAAGAAACACAAATCTACAAACGTAAACATTAAAATACAAATGAAAAAATGAGCTTAAAACTTACGTAAGTAAAGTCAATGAAATCACAGGAAATCTCTTCATATCCAAGAGTGCCAATGGAGTATGCTTGCTCACTATCATAACGAAACTGTTTGAAAATGAGTATTTTAAGATTAGAATCAGCTGTTGGTTAAAAACAATGATCAAGGGTACCTTTCCATAACATCTATTGAAGATGATGGAGTGAAAGAGTGCAGAGGTTATGTCATTGACCTTTTTGCCGAGACAGGTCTGAAAATAAAACGAAAAAAGGAAGGGTCAAATATTGAATGATCTACTTTGCAAACAATATCGCCAAATGGCAAAATGCTTCCACGCTGCGTCTTAAAAAGATGCTTCCACTTACAAACTCAAACGATGTCATACGAGCATTCATTGTTAGCTTTTGGTGAACACACACTGGTACTTCTAGATCAGGAATACTTGTCGGTTACAGGAACAGATGATCGACCAGAGAGTGTCGATGTTGATGCTAGCGAGCAGGGAAGGGGCCACCACGAAGCGACAGCGTGCTTCGAGCGAGAGAGAGCGACGGTGGTGGTGATGGTAAATGATGATAACAGAAAAGACAACAAAACAGAGAAGACTCCAAAACAGAACGCAGCTGACGATGCGAAGAAACTTTTCAGAAACTGCAATGTAAACATCAGCGCAGGTGTGAAAGAGTGGAATTTTTTCGACCACCAAACTTTTCCGTAGAGCACTGCGAAAGTTACAACTGTCGTAGTGCTTTTGAGGTAGCTTTTGTTGCTGAAAATGCTGTCTCACTTCTGTGGAATTGGTCGATGATAAAACAATGGCAATAAATTGGTCTCCTTATCAACAGTATCACTAGTTAAAATCTTTACAACAAGTATTTTAATACCCAAAAAGGAGGATCTAAAAAGAAACTTTAGAACGCAGCAAGAAAACAAAAAACGCAGTAAACAAAAAAAGTAGATCGAAATAGTCGAAAGCGGGAGTTTTGAATTTTGAAATTGCTAATAGAAAAAAGAAACTCGAACATTTTTTGACATTCTTTTCTCAAAAATACAGACTCAAATTCTGATAAAGGCTTGTCATTGTCTGCTACTCATTAAATTTTGCTGCTATCTACCTTACTAAACTGCAAGCAATTTGAAAAATGAGTGACATTTGGAATTTCATTCGCACCTCAAGCAACCGCATCTTTGGCAAGCGTCCGCCAAATCGCAGCACTGGTCTTGAGCATTCGGGCACTGCGGGTTTTGCACCATCCGATGGGAGCTACAGCAGCAGCAGCAGCGGCGGCGGCGGTGGTACCACCTCTGGACTGATCGAGTACACCTCCACGCCCTGTCGTCACGTGTCCGACACAAAGTGGGATGAGCTGCAGTCCGATGTGATCGGCCCCAAGCAGTACTCGCTCTCGGGCCTGGTGGCGGTCAACCCTACCTTTGCCCGGCCGCGCTTCGTGCCGCAGTCGGTCTTCCGTTGCGGCTACGATGACCAGCTGGAGTACGGCATCATCAGCCTGGACCTGCTGGCGACGATGAAGACGGAGCAGTACGAGGCGTGGATGCGCTCCATGCTTCGTCCGGAGAGTGCCTTCGTCCTGCTGCACGTCTGCCAGGCGGCGCAGCTGCTGGAGCGTCTGGCGGTGCGCTGTCCCCAGCTGACGCGCCTCAGCTTCCACTACTACTACCTCGATGATGACTTTGTCGCCTACCTGCTCTTCTACAAGTTTTCCCACTTCGGCCAGCTCACCACGCTCAACCTGGAGGCGAGCATCGGCCTGAGCACGCGCGCCTACGAGGCCCTCGGCCAACTGCCCAGCCTCGCCCATCTGAACCTCTCCGGAACGGACATCAGCGAGGCGGGAGTGGCACGCATTCTGGAGTGCTGCAAGCACCTCGAGTCGCTCGATGTTAGCGACAACTGCCTCATCACCGGTAAGTAGTTGAAGGAACAGAAACACTTGTCTGCTGACGTGTTTTGTTAACCCAAATCCTCGACTTTCACTAGGCCAATGCTTCACACTGCCGGCCATGAAGAGCCAAATTAAGCGACTGAACATTCGTGACTGCTGGCGCATCGACTCTGCCCACCTGGTTGCCATGGCCAATGGGGCAGGAGGAGGTGGAGTAGGGCTGCCCAACCTGGCCGAGCTCATCTTCAACAGCGGCCTCAGCGACGAGTCGATCGTTGCCATCTCCGCCAACTGTCCCAATCTGATGCACCTGGACATCAGCTTCGAGGAGTTCACCTACAATGACGACACTGGCTACAACCAGCTGTCGGAGGCCGGCTTCGCCGCCATCGGCCAGCTCACCGGACTGCACATTCTCCGCCTGCGTCACGTGGGCAGGCTGACGGACAAGTCGCTGGCCGCCATCACCGCCTCCTGCGCCCAGCTGGCCGAGCTGACGCTCAACCTGCGCCACCGCCACAAGCTGACCGACCGCCAGGCGCTGGCCAGTCTCGCCCGGCACTGTCCCCGGCTGAAGTACTTTGAGGCGGTGCACAATCACTTCGTCAGCAAGTACAGTCTGCAGCACCTGGCCGAGCTGAGCGCCTCGCTCAAGTACCTGCTGCTTCGCGGCGACGAGCTGATCAGCGACAGCCAGGCGGCCGACCTGGTCCGCAAGTGTCCCCACCTGCGCGCCCTCGTCCTCGACGGCTGTCCGCTGGTGGGCGAGAAGACCCTCGATGCGTGCATCAACCACGCCAAGCTCATTCCCGAAACAATCACCGGTGCGCAGGAGGAGTTCCAGGCGAGTCTGGTGTGCACCTCCGTGGACCGCTCGCTCATCAGCGACATGGTCGCCTCGTTGCCGGCCAATCTGAAGCTGCGCGCCAGTGACCAGAACCGCAACAAGGAGCACTACTCTCACTTTGACGGTCAGCGAGTGCAGAGCATGAAGCTGCGACTGTCCTTCTTTCCCTTCTACTGGCAGGACTACAACTAAAGTGAGAGCAGAAGTGGTCAGCTGCACTTTGCATTTTTTGTTTCTTTTTTTCCCATAAAGCAGCATTTAAATTTTGTTTTTCATCTCATTTTAACTGCTTTACTTTTAATCGTTTTATTACAATTTTAATCGTTTTACATTATTCCGATGTGCTTGTCAGCTGGTTATTTATTTTTTTTGTACTACTTTATTTGAAATTCTAAATTCGACTATTGTTTGTTTGACTTGGCATAAAGCAATCTGTATCACACCTTTTTATTCAGAAAAATTGTTTTGTGTATTGTTGAATTGAATTTGGAGCCTGTCTTTGGGGATTCATCACTTTCAACGAGTTCCTATCAAAAAATTCTACAGTTTTGAAGTCATTCTGAGCACAATGTCAACTGGTGGCAGTAAAGCATCTTCAGGTGGCAAGAGCACAGCGAAAGAGAGCGTGGTCGCCGGTCAGATGAACACCTGGCTGAAGTCACTGTACGACTACTATGCTGGTGGCACTGCTGGAGGCAATGTCGCCCAAACCATGCACAAGGTCATAGTCCACTTGGAGTCCATCACTGAGCATCTGCGTGCCAGCTACCCTGCAGCTTCCAGTGGAAGTGCTCCACAGAAGAATGTCACCATCACTGGCGGCCAAGCGGTGGTCACGTCGTCTGAAAACAAGACCGACAACGTCAGCAGCAGCAGCAGCAGTGTGCCACCCGCTACCACCAGCGCCACCACCCCCAGCAACCAGCGCCTGGAGTGCCGCATCTGCCTGGAGTCGGTCTCCGAGGAGAACGGTCGCAAGTTTGCCCTGCTGGAGCAGTGCGACCACCCCTACTGTGAGCCTTGTGTGCGCTCTCTGCTGGAGCACAATGGCCACGGCGCCGAGCCGATCAAGTGTCCCACCTGCCGCTCGCTCAGCGCCCGCATCGTCGTCCGCGACACCTTCCTCAGCAGCGGTCCGGAGAAGGCGGCCCTCTTTGGCTCGCTCCTCTGCTGCCCACCGCACCAGATCGCCAGCGAGCACCGCTCTCACTCAGAGGACAACGAGGCCTTCGAGTTGGTGACCGTTGCTGATTTGGAGGGGCACGAGGGGCAGGAGGAGGAGGAGGACTTTTTTGCGGTGGCCGATGGTGCCGACATGATCGTCGTCGATGAGGACGACTGGAACGCATTCTTCGACTACACTAACGAAGATACCGACACCACTACTACTACCACTGACACTGCTGACATTACAGTGACTACTTCAGAGGATGAGGAGGACAGCGCGCCCACCTCCTCCTCCTCCTCCTCTTTCATAGACGATTCAGTGGACCTTCTGGACTTCAACCGCAGCCCACCGTCCTATGAAAGTGGGGGGCCAGTGCACTCGGTGGAGCTCTCAATGCAAATCGATGGTCGTCCGTTCAATGTGATTCTAGACGAGACGGCCGAACTGCTCGACACCTGGTCGCTGGACGACGACTCGCCCACAGAGACGGTGACTGTCTTTTCAGAGCAGGAGGAAGAGGACGTTGTCACCTCCTACAGCAGCTCTGATGAGGAAGCAGACCACAGTTTTAGCTTCTAGCGGCAGCTCGATAAGCCACTACGCTGCACTTCAGCAAGCTTTTCAAGCATTTCACTGTGTTGCAGCTTTTAACAGCTAACATTTAGCGCAATTTAATTTTTTTCCATTTTTCAACTGATAAAGTGGTCTAATGACCAAGAAATCCCAGTTGCAATTCTTCAGCAATTTTTCTCTTTTTCTTTTAAAAAGGAGCCTTGAAGTAATTAAAATCAATCTTATCAATAAATGGTAACGGAGAGACGAGAAATAAAAACAATTATTCAGAAGTGTGGGTACCACAGGTGCAAGAGACGGAGAAAAAGGAGAAACTGTACAGCTGTTCGGCAATCTAGTCGTTGAGAATAGCTCGTCTGATTGCACGGATATACTGTGCAGGCACCTATTGCAGAACAACCAAAAGTGTTAGTAATAAAAGATAATCCTTTCTAGGAGTAAACTTGCCCAGTAGAACCAGATTCGGGAAGCTTCAGTTGGGCCAACCTGAAGGCCCATTAGATGATAACCAGGATGGGCGAGGATAGGCTCGTTTACCATCGCTCGGATGTTAGTCATCGGGAGCTTCTGAGTATTTTGACTCGTTCCAATCCACACCTCGTCAGACTCAAATTTGAACGTAAGTCGGACTTTGTTGCCGTATTTGTTCACCATTCCAGTTAGTGGTTCTGCAGGCAGAGGACAGTCCTCGTTGATCCAGCCCGGAGTGGCAAACTCTGGCACTCCTTTGTCGATGATCTTTTTGTGTGGCTAAAAGTTTGTTTTTTGTTAAGTATCATTGAAATGAAAATAAACTAACTTTGGTCGAACCTTTTGCTGACATAGTGGCTCTTTGGTTTCCTTTTCTTTAGAGCTTGAAGTCTTTAAAGACTCTGCCTTTCCTTCGTCGATAGTTTTAATGTCATCCATCTTTGAGCCAATCATCATAATCTTTACGCCGCTCTTGATACCCGATTCTTCCAGTGTCTTATGGTCTTCGAGGTTTCCTATACAAAAGCAAAACAATATTAATTCTAAATCAGATTTAGAATCATAACCAAACTAAATTACCTCGATAGCACAGCTTTTGCATCGACGTCATTACGCCTGTTTGCTTAAACAGTTCCGTCTTGAGATCAGCTATAGAACTGGTGAGATCGAGCGTCACTTCGTAGGGTTTCTTTGCGTAAACAACTTTGAAAGACACAGGTACGGACGGTGGTTTCGGCTCTTCAGCTGCACTCTCTTCAGCAATCATCTCATCGACAGCGGCAACATTATCATCCACCGTCGACGCACTACTGGAGATCTCATCAAATGAGCGCTTCGTCTTAACGGGAGGACTGCTTTTGGTTTCTAGAGAAGAAGGCACTGTTTCTGTAGGGGCAACTTCCATCGGCACAGCATCCGTAGTCGTCTTTGTAGGTGAAGCCTCTGGACCAGTTTTGTCTAGTCATTGTAGATGGTAAACAAAGGTAAACACAAAATATTAGAAAAACTTTGCAAAACTAAAAGCCCCTGATGAAGCGAATGTACTTACTATCATCTTCCAGCGTCATAATTTCAGTTTTGGTTAGGATAAAAGGTCGAAAGATAACAAATCTAGAAAAATATCACTGTAAAGAATTGTTCAAAAAATTTTTGAAAATCAAAATATGGGCACACTTGCAACACGCTTACCGGCAAACTGAAGTTGTTCTTGTTTACACTCTTTTCTCTCCGTTGTACTCCTCAAAGTTGGATGCGAGAGCGTAAGTGTTTTCACGTAATCAAAGATTTCACTGCAAACTTAAAAGATCACAACTGATTTGAGTGTTGAAAAAGAAATAAAGCTCAAAACAATCTGCACAGCAGAGCAGCACGCAAACAAAACATTACAACTTTGTGTTGCGCAGTGCAAAAAGTGCATTTCCACAAAATCAAAAACGGGGCGGTCTTTTCTTTTTTTCTCTTCTACAATTCACTATTTCACAATCTTATGCAAAGTCATCGTGCTGCCAAGAATATTTTTGAGAAATTGCTTCAACAACAACAAATAAAAAACCTTTTATTTTAATCAGTCTCTCTTTTTCACCACGTACATGGGAATTAAAATAATAATAAAAACAAACATAAAACAACGTAATTAAAGGAAATGGTAAAAACAACAAAAATTGCAATAGTGTCAGAATGAGAGACATGATGATTTTAATAAAATGAGTAGTAGGAAATCAAAGATAAATAGGGTGATGAAGTAGACTAGAGTGAGATTAGAGAATCTGTGAAGGTGGTGCCAGTTCTAGAGGTGTAAGGTCATCAGCAGCAGCGAGCAGTCAATCACCGCTTCTCATTGAGCATCCACATTTGTTAATAGGTTGAGCTTCTCGAGTCTTCGTATAGTGATGACAAGTTGACGTTCAGGTTCTTCTCGATCCAGGCTCTTTTAGGAGGGACCAGTGTCGTAGGACAGGTATAATTTAAGGTTGATAATTTAGAGTTAAAATCAATTGCAAAAGTTAAGCGGGTAAGATCACAGCGAGTGGGTGGTTGGGTCCAGGGAGAACAGCCAAGAAAACTGCAAACTAGACTAAGTCCATTTGGTGAGTACAGCAGAATCTATTGGGATGTGTGGGGAAAATGCAAATTCGGTTACGGTTTGAAAAAGGTCGTTGTCAATGTTCAAGTTAGTTAGGGTCAGATTAGAAATGTTAATGTTAGAAAAAAAAGGCAACGGAAGTTAGTAAACAGTTTGAGAAATCCAAAAGCTGCAATCAGCGTGATAGAAAAAAGAGTTGCATATAAAGAAGGAAAAGAGAGCGTTAGAAGCCGTATTAGAAGCAGATAACGGTGAGCGGAAAGAGTAGTGTCAAAGAGGGCAAAACTTTGGTGTGCTTACCTAACAAGCTGTCCATTGGAGCCGTCAGAAAGTGCTCTCGGATTAATTCCCCCTTCAGTGGAGCAGACTTCTGTCTGTGTGGTGGAGTTGGTCAGCTCAGGGCGTCGCTCACCAGTCTGGTCGTTGATTGGCTCCACGTAACCAGTGCTGTATTTGGCCTGCGTTATTTGATTAGAGAAACAATTAGAACTTTAAAAAGATGTTTTAAGCAGAACTGACCATCTGTTGTTGGAGCAGCCTGATTGTCCGGTCCTTGTCAATCATCTCCTCCTGCAGCAACTTCAGCTCCTGACGCAGGTCAAAGTTTTCCTCGCGTAGTGCCTGAATGTTTTCTGGATCAGCGGCAAATGACTCGCTGCAGTTGGAGTACGTTCGCTCGTGGGAGTGCAGCGAATCGAGACTGGAGCGATTAGAGATAAACTGGTGGTTGTTGTGGTGATGGTGGTGATTTCGAATCGACGACTCAAAGGGGTTCTGTGTTTCAGCCTGAAAAAAATGGAAAAAAAATCTGTCAGTAAAATGGTGCACTAAACCAGCTTCAACACCACGTACATTCTGCAAGACGCCCTGCAGTCTGAAGAGCAGCGTTTTGATGCCAATGACGTCCTGAGAGACTGCCCGTAAGCTGGGACTGTCCAGTCCCAGGTTGCCATCGGCCGTCTCCACAAATGAGAGCGGCCGCGGCCGTCTGAAGATGGCATAACTGGGCGTCGTCGAGGTGACTGTCTGATTGTTGTTGCTGGTGCTGCTCGCCGCAGTGTACGAGTGTCGCTTCTTCAGATTGGCCACTCGAGGAGATCCAAAGGGAGCAATACCCCCAGTACCAGCACCTCCAGGCGACGTAGGTCCATTGGGGGTGGTGGGAGTAGTGCTCGAGCTGGCAGAGGACATTTGCCCGTTATTAGCATGGTTGAGACTGAATGACCGAGACCGATCTACAGCAGGGTGGGCATGAGAGTAGTGATAATGTTGGGGGTGATTGTAGTTCAACGGTGGGAGGGAGGTGTAGTGGTCGTCACACTTTGGTGAGTGCTGCAGTATCAACGACTCGAGCTCGTAGTTTGCCGAGCGCAGCGGGCTCGGAAAGGAGTTGGTCGGCGTCACCGAATCGTCCATTGGTGTGCCCGTCTTACTGCCGGTGTGAGCAGGCGGAACAGGCTGGGGAAAATTGAGGTGAAAGTGATGTCGTTTGAGTGGCTGGCAATGACCGCCCTCGCCCTCTCCATTGATGTCTGTCCCACTTGCACTTGCCTCCTGTGCTGACCTTCCGTTGTCGCCCCTCTGATGACCACCACCGTCCTCGTGCTCTTTGCGCGGTGATCCACTGGTGGTCATAAAGAGGTCCGGCTGGTCGGCAATCTCATCGTCGATCCAGTCCTTCGTCGACTCCTGACTGAGCGTCGTACAGGAGGCAGAGGATTCGGTGCGCGCCTTTCGTCCTGGTCCCGGCGTCTGCGAGCCCGAGGAGGTGCAGCTGTCCTGTGAGCTGGTGTTGCCGTTGCCCTCAAAGCAGAAGCTAGATGTGGTGGAGGCCGTAGAGCAGAGACTGGCGGACATCAAGTGGTGCTGCGGAGAACAAGTGCTCGATTTGTGATGCTGGTGGTGCTGCTGCTGATGATGATGCTTCTGCTGGTGGTGGTGGTGATTGTTATGGTGGTAGTCGTGGTGTTGGTGGTGCGACTCGTGCGAACTTGAGGCGCAGCTGACTGGCTCGCTGTCTTCGCCGCAGCTCAGCAGCTCCTCTTCAACGTCGGTATCGTCCTGGTGGCTGCTGTCTA
>JAALOO010001405.1_pt1 | contig 16328 bp, 21 predicted proteins | sample 7257641 | NCBI WGS metagenome assembly JAALOO01 (sample SAMN14085613, study PRJNA598686) | mite metagenome | biome: ENVO:01001000; feature: ENVO:01001002; material: ENVO:01001226; isolation source: single female mite from University of Michigan culture on fish food culture... ...
CGCAAAAAAAGGCTCGCTGTAGTCCTGGCTTGCCAGACTTACCCCCCTGTTTTGTGACTTTCTTTCTCGTTAGAACGCCACCTTTTATATGACTACTTTAGCCGCTCTACCTTAATTAAGAAGGATTGAGTCAACGAGTCTCAGTTTAGTGAGATTAGTTTGCCTCTGACTAATACCACTTATCGGCGATGTTGGCAGAGGAAATTGAGATTATTGGCAGTGAGTAAGTGAATGAGTGTGTGTGCGTTGCCATCGACGCACGTCAAACTGCACAAATTGGTTGTGCTGATTGCACCTAAAATCAGGCTGTAAAGGTAACCCATTAGAGAACCTGTTATTGCCGCCACTACAACTAATAGTTTAACTGGTTTCTACAAGTACAACTGGCACAACCCCCCGACTAGACAGATTTAGTACAATGGTTTGGTACCTTTTATTTCATTTAGCAGCACTAAAAAATAGTATTTTTTGACTTTTTTTTGTTTTTTAGCTGCAGCTGCAGCTAATTTAGTCGGTGCTCAGCGGTAGAAGAACACTGAGCACAGGTGAGCAAACACACAGCAGTGTTACACTAAAAAACACAGTTGGAGCACAGTAAAGAACATTCATTTGAGCCCACTTGAGACACTCAAAACAAGAGAGAGAGAGAGAGAGAGAGAGAGAGAGAGAGAGAGAGAGAGAGGAGAGAACACACATTACATTTTGGCGACAACCAGCCCTTGAGTCATCATCAAAGTCTCGGTTGCCAGGCTGCTCAACACTTGTGTCCGTTGTTCAAATTGCCCAAACTTGGCGATTGGCGCCCTGGCAATTTGACTGTGTGCAATTTGATGCAAAAAGGTGCAGCTGAGAATGATCATCAACATGATCATTAACATCAACTTGTGGTGATTGCACCGCTGCAGTTTTCCATCAAACGGTCCTTAATAGTCTTGCTTTTAAAGCTTATCAACAACACCACTGCCGGTAACAATCGTTTACACTCACTGCCCAAACAAACAAGAAAGAAAGATTGAAAAAAGTGCGTTTAAGTGTTTGTGCATGCCTTTTTTGTTTCTAACAACAACAATGCTGCTGCCTGTTGTTGTCTATCTGTCTGGCAGGTGTTTTGGAGCACTTTTTTTGGTGCCTGATAATTTAGTTTAGGTTTTTTAATGTGTGTGTGTTTTTGTAAAAAGCTAAACAGTTTAAAAGATGGGTAGAAGAAGAAGAAGAAGAAAGTAAACACATGATAATGGGGATGTTTTATCAAAGCTAAGGAGGATGATAATCAGAGAGAGTTTTAAATTAGGTTAGTTAGCTGCAAGCAAATTGCCACGACGAATGCGCTGCAAATCAAGAATAAACAGATCGGCAGTAATAATGGCCAAAAAGATAGTACTGCTCAGCAGCCAGAAAGCCCAAAAGTGTGCAATGGTTGCACTAGAGGACTACTCCAGGATTCCAAGAAGGCTAAAACATCCATCATAAATCAATCCTGATTATGAAAGCTGCTCAGCAGCAAGCCCAGCAGAAAACCAGTATGTTTGTTTTTGCTTTTGAGCACCATTTTTTTATTTTTTTATTCTCAATGTTAACAACAACAAAAATGATGAAAAAAAAGAATTTTCGGTTGTTTGTACAAGAAGAAGAAGAAGAAGAAGAAGAAGAAGGGGCTTCTTAGTACACGGCAGTCTGCGCCGTTCGCCGCATGCGTCTCAGGTCAATGGTGAAGAGGATGGCGACGATGGTCACCAGGAGGCTGATGACCTCGGAGAGCCAGTGAGAGGGCGAGCGGATCGCCCCGTAGATGCCAAAGAGGAAACTCAGTGCGGAGAGAATGGCGTAGGTGCAGCTCATGCAGAAGTGCTCCTTCCAGGCGCCGAAGAGGCCGAGCATCTGAATGAGAATGGCGATGACGCAGCTGACCATCACGTAGATGATGACGGCTTTCTGAGTGACGTGGGTAAAAACAAACAAAAAAAAAGAAAGAAGGAAAGTTGAGGAATTAAAGAGGAATTTAAAGGTTATATAGAAGAAAGGGGGGAGGGGGGGGGGCATTCAACCTAAAATTATACATATATGATCAGCGAACACTCACGTCGACATTGGCGTTGTTGTTTGTCGTGCTGGCAGCTGCACCAGCGCTGGTGGCGCTCAGGGCGATGCCCGCGATGACGATGAAGATGACCAGCAGGATGATCTGCACGATGGTGAAGCCCATGATGGAGTACTTCTTCAGGTGAAAATAGGGCGGCGGCGGCGGTCGGGAGTCCATTTTGGCAGTTTTTGTGAGTTTAGGATTGGGGAACGGGAGTTTAAGGAAAAGTTGTACAGAAAAAAATTGTTGTACAAAAAAGGTTGCACTAGTTTTCACTAGATGATCACAATTGCACGTTTGGAGGCTGATCAGAGAAAAGGTCTGTTTTTTTTATATTGGCTGCCAATTTGGTATTGCCAGTTTATTTTGGTAGTTTAGATCAGTGATTAAGTGGAGAAGAGAGAGTAAAGTGCAGTGCATTGCTGCTGACTGCACCTCTGTTATCTTCTTTGCTAAAAGTTTAAGTTTTTGGCACTTATCATAGTCTTTTTTTAATTTTCCCTTTATTACTGTTTATTGTAATCTGGACTGGGTTACCTGCAATTTACTTACTGTGTGCTGGTGAATCAGCACCAACTGCTGCTGCCGTGATGCTCACGTCAATCATCCAATCAAACAAACACTTTTCCCCTCTATTTGCTTCCTATGTTTTTTTATCATCATCTCTTTTTTAATTGTTGACTAATTGATTAATTAGTGTACTGTGACAGCAATTGCATAAACTCAAACGTTTGTAAAATTTATCTCTCGGTTATGTTCCTAATTTTACTTAATAGTAGTTAGTGCTATATTTAGTGCTTTTGCCACTTTTTTGCTGATTTGTCATCAGCTACATTATTTTATACACACGTTTATTGCATAAAAAACTGCTGATAGTATAAGTATTATCAAATGATTAATTAGTTCAGCTATACAAAAAATGAATAAAATTGCCACTTTTAAATACAAAAAGTTGATCATCATCTTCTTTTTCACCATCTTCTTAGTCGTCCACTACCGAACCAGAATGACCATCGAGGGAACGCGAACCGCCTTGCCATGTCTAATTCGGTACAGGTCAAAAGCCCAGAGAAGTGCTCCAATGCACAGCAGTCCCGAGAGGACGGTGAGGGTAATCAGAAGGGGCCACCACTGAAGAGAGACCTTGGAAGGTTGTACATTTTCACCTTCATCCTCAACGTAATCCTGACCGTAAATGCTGACCAGCAAAAGATTGCCCAAAAAGGCGACCGTCGAGCAGAAGGCGTAGAGGTAGCTGAAGCGAAAGCACTCTCGATAGGCGGCCAGAAAGCCAAACACTTGGACGAGCAGGAAAAAGAAGAGGAGGACAAAGAGGTAGCTGAGGAGTTCGGTGGAGCTGTTGATGTCCAGCGCCAGGTAGACGATGCTTAGAACCAGGTACAACGGAGTGGTCAGCAGGAGGAACCACCGTTTTAACAGGTAGAATTTAGGTTTTGGGCGAATTTCCGTCATAATGATCAAGTAAAAGCTGAGGTGATGAAAGTTGAGGTAAAAGCGACTACCAAAAATGTTGTTTTGTTTTGTTTTGGTGTAGATTTCGGAAGTATTACTTGCTGTAGAAACAAATTCTTTTTGGGCAGTTTTAGTAACTTTAACTACTAAAAAGTGGGTTGTTGTTTTTGAAACGCATCAAATGATGGTGATGATGATGATGATGATGATGATGATCTGCCTCTGATGTTATGTGATGTTGTGTTGTCACTAGTTGCAAAAGTTAAAAAGTTGATAACTGTCGTGAAAACGTTGCAGTGAAATGCAACGAGAAATGCGCGTCGTACTAAAACAGCAGCAACAGCAGCAGCGGCGGCAATAAAAGTGTCACTTTGCCTGGTTGTCGTACAATCAGACGCCGTAGTTATTCACCGATTGCTCACTTTAACTGCCATAATAAAAAAGATTAAAATAGAACAAAAATAAAAAAAGTAGCGGCCGGTAGCCGCTAGGGAACTTTAGCCGGCATTGTTGCCGGCTCGAACTATAGTCTCACTTGATGTATAAAAGACGCTACGTTGAGCCATTAAACTTATCTTAGTTCTGGAAGCTTGAGCGCTACGTAACCTCATACCACTCTACTAAAACAAAAAAACAAATTGAAATCAAAGATTTTTGGGTTTAGAGTTTCAAATTTATTGTTAAGTAACAGCAGGCTTTAACGTACATTCATCTTTACAAAAAAAACAAATTTTAAAAAGAACAAAGTACTGCATTTAATTTTGAAAAATAATTTTAAATTTAGATTAAGTAACGCGTTAGACTCTTTCTTGTTCATTTTTTTATCATTGCACAGTTTTTAATACTGCTTTTTTACAACAAAGATGCGGATAAAAAGCAGGCAAAAGCTGTATACTGGACTTAATAAAGGACTTGATAGACAAATATAAGTTGATAGGACTTTGATTAGTTGATAAGGCCATTCTAGTAGGCAGGCTGCACCGTGCCGTTGGCAATTCGGCGCAGGTCAATGGTGAAGAGAATGGCGGCGATGCTGACCAGCAGGCTGATGACGAAGGAGAGCCAGCTGATGGGCGAGGAGATGGCCGACACAAAGTTGAGCACCGTGCTGATGGTGGAGAGGACGGCGTAGGTGCAGCTCATGCAGAAGTGCTCCTTCCAGGCGCCGAAGAGGCCGAGCATGCTAATCAGCGCCGAGAGAATGAAGACGACCAGCCCAAAGACGAGCAGTCCGATCTGGGCATTTGGTTGATAAGTTAAGTTATTTGATTTAGTTTTAGTTTTGTTTGAAAAGTTTGATTTAAAAAATCTTTAAAAAAGACTTCCTGGAACTTACCGCTAGCCCTTTGTCCTTCTCGTCCGGTGGCAGGGTGCCCACGGCGGCGATGGCCACGCCGGCCAGGATGGCGAGGATGACCATCAGGATGATCTGAATGATGGTGACGGTCATGATGAAGTACTTCTTCAGGTAGAAGTAGGGCGGTCGGGCGTCCATTTTTTTGTTTAGGTAGAAGGGGGGTTTTTTATTTGTTGATAAAGTGCAAAAGAAGAAGCGAAAATTGCTAAACTCAACACACAAAAATCGGGAAACAGTCAAGTCAAGAATTAAAACCAAAAAGGTAAAATGTGAATAAGCTAAACAGGGAAAACAGTGCTAGTTTATATAGGCAATAGGTTTGGCAAGAAAAAAGAGCAATGGGTTGCCCAATTGTTATCTTCTCGCCCTGCCGTCGATGCCCTTGTAAGCCCTCCTGAGTACTTCCTTTAGTGTTTTTTGGTAACAGCAGCAGCAGCAACAGCCTTTTGGTTGGCCGCCTATTTCCATTGGAATCGGTAATCGGTCTCTTGTAAAAAAAGCTACTACTACCAAGTGCCTACCACCAAAAGTACTGATTTCCCCCTCTTCTTTCTCCTTTTTTCCCCATTTCACACTGTTTATCAAACATACGCTGCTGACAAGACATTTCCCCTGGCTCCTCTGATTGCCATTTGCTCACATTATCTACCGTACAATTGGACCGGTGTTTGACAGGTGTGAGTAAGCGGTGGTGACTGTGTGACTGTGTGTGTGTGTGTGCGTAGTCTGTAAACTAAAAGGGCGATAACATCACCATAAAAAATTTGCCCCTTTTTCTCTTTCTCTTTCTTTTGTTGTACCTTTTTTAGTGTACGATTTTTTTCTCTCTCTCTCTCTCTCTCTCTCTTATTCACACTGCCTTTGGTTACGTCCACAGCTGTGGTTGCATCCACCCGGCACTTTGCGCCATTTGTCTCAATCTCGCCTCTTTACTTTCTGCTCAAGAAGACGCAAAAAGTAAGGAGCACGTTTTACGACTCGGGGCTGTAGTTGCACACACACGCAGTCATACAGTGTCGGCAGTTTGTGGCACTTTTTATATTATTTTTTTTTATATTTGCTCAGTTTACGATTCTTTCTGTCTGTTTGGTGTTGCACCTGATTCTGATAAAGTGCTGAAATTAAGAAGGAGTGAAAATGAATGCCAAAAAGAAGGGGGAACTAGGTCACTAATGCTTTCACCTATGCTTTTTTATGGTTAAGGTGTTTATTTCAGAATCTTTTCATAAAAAAGACAGAAATTTTTTTGGCAATTTTCTAGAAAATAGAAACTTCCTAGAAGCATATGGCACTCCGAAAGAAAACTTTACATTGCCACAAGAGTCATCACATGTGGCCTCATGTCGTTGGCACGGTATTCAGTTAAGAGAGAGGCACATTCATTGGCAGCGCCAGTGAAACTTGAGAACAGTAGCAGTCTCCTCTCTTCAAAAGCAGTCTTCGAGAAGATCAGTCAATTGCCTACTGCCATTGCAGTAAACCGGTCCTTCTTGTTCTCTATCGCTCTAAGGCCCTGGGAAGAACACTGTGGACAGCGAAAAGCAGGGACAAAGACAGTGTGCCCGCTCAGTTGTGTGTTGTTTGTTTGTTTTGAGCTAATTGAGTCGCTCTTCTCGTCGTCTTCTCGTCGTTTTCTCGTCTTCTGCTGCTGCATCACTGAAAAACTTTTAACCATTTGTTGTTGAAGGAAAATGTCTCAAACTGAGCAGAAGCTGTCCGGAACTGCTGATATGTACGATGAGTTTGATTGTGTGAAGGAAGAAGAAGAAGAAGAAGGTGACACCGAGGAAGTGGTAGTGAAAGAAGAGGATGATTCGGAGACTGATTGCTACGCCTTGGAAAACAGTGTTGAACAGTCAACAGGCAATGGTAAGTGGATGATTTAATTGTACACATTTCATTTAACTCATATTACCTTTGTAGAATCTGCGGTGAAAACTGAAGATCAGAATGAATCAGCAATTCATATGTATGATGTAGAGTTTCGTTTCATTCTGCAACAGGATTTCTCTGCAGTACAGAAAGCCAATGAAAGAAATGAGGCAGTGAGAGTCAATGAAGAGCCGGACAACGCGGATTCGGATGCCAGCACTGATATTGATGAGGACTATAGTCCTCCAGCAAGAGCATTCAGTGGTCAGTAATCTTTGCTTTTCATTCACCTATTATACACTTTGACTGACACATTTTTTCCCCCCTTTAGAATCGCAGCAAAGCACCGAACCAGTGGTCACCACAGCCAGAGGCAACTCAGGTGCATCATCATCTGGTGAACAACAACAACAACAACAACAACAACAACAACAGCTGAATGGTCGCCCTCAAGGAAACCGAAGAGCTAAAAACCACCAGTGTCAGCAGTGCGACAAACGCTTTGAAAGCCCATCTAAACTCAAGCGACACCAGCTGGTGCACTCTGACACCCGAGAACACCAGTGTTCAAACTGCTCGAAATCTTTCAGGCAGAAAGGCACCCTCAAGAGACACCAATTGGTGCACACCGGCATCCAAGCCTACCAGTGTCAGCAGTGCGACAAACGCTTTAATCGACTATCTAATCTCACACAACACCAATTGGTGCACACTGGCGCTCGACCCTACCAGTGCCCCACGTGCGCCAACTCTTTTGCAGAGAAGGGCGCCCTTAGGAGACACCAGGTAGTGCACACTGGTATTAAGGCTTACCAGTGCCCCACCTGTTCCCGATCCTTTGGGCAGAGGAGCGCCCTCAAGAGACACCAAAAATCGGTGCACACTGGCGCCCGAGACTACCAGTGCCCCACGTGCGACAAATCTTTCGGGCAGAAGGGCGCCCTCAAGAGACACCAAGTAGTGCACACTGGCGCCCGAGACTACCACTGCCCGACGTGCGACAAATCTTTTACAGAGAAGGGCTCCCTGAAGAGACACCAGGTAGTGCACACTGGCATACAAAATGGCTCACCAATGAACGGTGCGCTATAAAGCATTTCTAACTAAGTCTGCTCTCACCCAACACCAAGCAGTTTACAGCGACACTCGGCCATTTCAGTGCTCCACCTGTGAGCAAACGTTTACATTGAAAAAATATCTCAAAAAGCATCTTCAAAGAATTCATCAGCAGTAACACACACACACACACACACGCACACTTTAATTGCTGTCTTTATTTTTCAGCCTCTCTTTTCCTTCTCTTTCTTTGCTGTCATTCAAAGATTAATTCAATAACAAATAAAAAAACATGTACAATTTGGTTACAAGCTTTTATTCATCAGTGGTGTCATTTAAAAGTTGTTTAGAGGAAAATGTCGGTTTCATATATAAACTTAGAAGTCAAATGATGATGATGACAGATAAAGATAAAGACAGCGTCGAGAAGAAACAGGTCCTTCAAGTTCATAAACTTCGGCTCTTCAATTATGCCAGTTTATAAGGTACAAGTAGGGTAGACGAGTCCTACTGTCTGTTAAAGGTCATGCCGACCTATGAGGTTACCCCATGCTTTGCAATGACTGTGCAATCATGGGGCTCATAAGAATGGATCGGGTCTTCAACATGATCACCCAATCCTGAACATCTGCAACTTTGACCTGATCGAGTCATCTCACTTAAAGACAAGTGGGTGATCACTTCGATGAATGGATGGATGGATGAATGGTTGTCACCTGTCGATTCTTGGCTGCTCAGTGCTCTTCTGCAGAAGGGCAACAGAACTATTGATGAACTATCACTGTTTCACTTCACACTTTCACCTTGACTGCCTCACAAAATGAATGGGCTACCAGGAGGGGAACTGTTGCACTGCAAATGTTCGCAACGTTGGGCAAGACAAGTGGTGCGCACGCTGAAGAAATGAAGGAAGATGGCAAGAGGATTATATTGTTAGAAGAAGTCATTTTCACTGGAAATCGGCTAAATGTGATCAGCTAATAAAGTTGTTCAGTAGTCAGGATTTGTAAAGGTGGCTGGATGCTGATTTTGTACGGCAATCGGCTGCTCCTTATATACCAAATTGAAACCTTCAACCGGCAAGTTCTTTTCAGCCATTAATTCTTTTGTTCTTTCCTGAAACTGCTTTTGCCAGAATGGTCATTTGCTAGAATGGTCCAGTATCAATTTCATTGCTGGGCCTCCTGACTTCTTTTTTTGTTTTTCGGTCCATGTGATGTACTTCGTTCTTTGGAGATCATATCTCAGTAAATCTCCGAACGGTCGTAACTGTTGCAGTGCTTCTTGTCTCGGCGAGTTGCAACATTGTACATGTTGTGTACATGTGTAGTTCAGTAGTGGCTGATGCTATCACTGCTAAACAGGCACTAATTGAGTTAAGGCAATCACTAACGAAGTGGCGAGTCAGAGCGCCTCATCCTCGCCGTCGCAAGGGGACTGATGTAGTGGTGGAGAGGAGCAGCGTGTATCTGATCTTTCGAGCACCTGTGTGTTTATAGTTAGTAGTTTGGCTCAGTTAGTAGAAGCAGGGTGTGACGGTAGTTGAAGTTGTCAGCCTTTTCCATCTCTTCATCATCATCCTAGGGACCCGAGAATCAACGAAAACAGTTTAGCGTTTAAAATGTTAACAAAGAAATCGAACTCACCAAAAGGTCGGTAACTCGAGTACTTTTGCAATTCGCGGGTCGAAGATGGTGCCAAATCGAAGATGACCGTGTGTTTGAGCTTGAAAAAGCAATCCCGAGGTCGAGGGGTGCCTGGGGGCTCTAGAATCAACGATGACAAGTTGGGGCTGAGAGCAGAAAAACAGAGAAATCGAACTCACTTGGAAGGTCAATATTGGGAGTACTTTTGCGAGTTACGGGTCGAAGATGGTGCCAAATCGAAGATGATCGTGTACTTGAGCTTGGAGAAGCAATCCCGGGAACTGTCGTCATCACCAAGAAGTGCATCAAGCTGCCTCATGTGTCCAATTCACATTGCCCACATTCAGCACAGCTCTCTACAGCAGCAATTCAGACATAAGATCCGCCGTACTCTTTTTGCACAAGCATGCCAGCAACCTCAACTTGCCCCACCGAAGCCTGAAGGCATATAATCTGACGTCGACCACGCCGTCGAAAGCACACTAGAGCACACATCGCAGACGGAACTATGGCAGAAAACGCGATCAACACCAAACGGCTGTCTTCCTGTGCCCGTTCCCACCGGCAAGAAAATTCAACTCTGTTGTCGCTTGCAAAGATTGCTTGAATGATAAAAAGCTCGAATTTAAACAATTTTAAAACTTTTTTAATAATCCCGTTCCCAAGTTTATTAAGTAACCCCGGTAATGTCAAAGATAATATTAAAATTACAAAAATTAATTTTTGATTTTTGCATTGTATGTCTCACAAGTGATTTTTACGATTCACTGAAATGAACAAGATAAATTAAAATTCTGGATAAGCTATGTAAAGAACCAATCGATTAATTTCGCTAGCATCTTCCGTTTGCTCCACTAGTCCATAGCCATATGAGCCCCAGTCTATTTAAATAAAATAACATAAATTAAACTACACGGACTTTAAAATTGAATTTGCACTTACCCGAGCCATAACTGTTGCGGATAATCCAGTAGGGCTTCTTTAATTTATCCGGTCCTCCAAAGCCAACCACTACTACTGAATGGCTGGTACCGCCAGGCACTTGAACATCCGATGATGCGAGCGCCCAATATTTGCCGTAGTTGTTGAACTTTTTTCCGACTGACACATGTACACAAATAGGGCCGTGCTTTTCGATGAGGTCCATTATGACCTTGGCATTGGCTGGTTCTCCTGGCCACAAACGAGAAGGATCAAATGCAAATTTACCAAATCGCGGTGTATCGAGAAAATGAGGTGATAGATCTAACTGTTCAAGAATACTGAGGCGGTGGCAGCTCATTCGCGATGCATAGCGGTATCCATAGTCGTTAGCTTTACAGATGCCATACTTTTGAATGTAATTAAACGCCTTGATGCTATGACCACCCTTGCAACCATCCTGGTAGACACATTCAATTAGTTCCTGCTTGGAAAAACTCACTGGTCCTTTATTAGTTTTCCAGCTATAAACCCCTTCCACGACGCCAGCAGCGGCAAACGCCCAGCCACTGTTGCAATCCTTCTTGAACCACCCATTGGACCAGCCAGGGTAAGCTGAAAAACAAATGATTATTATTAATAATGGAAGATTCAGTAACCAAAAATTAGAAAATTGTTTTAACGAGTAGTACCTCTTGCACACTGACACTGACACAACTTCACATCCCTATGTTCACCCTCGTTCATTTTTTTTTCATTACTTTGTTATTCTCACTTCTATATCAGATTTTTATGAAAGCACACACTACCCTGACTACTACCGTGTCACCAGTCTGTACAATACCAATGCCATGCCATGCAATGCCATCACCCAGTTTTTCAACACTTTATCAAAAATCGATCGTTTGAAAAAAATCTTCTTAACTGATCAGAAACACCTTTTGTCGAGGGACGATTTTCTTTAACCAAAAGCACTAGTCAGTCAGTCGTTTTGGTTAAAATCTGCCTCACATTAGCGGTGTTAATACAATAGGTTAAATGTGTACTACACTCTCTCAACTTGGAAAGTTCTAACTTCGACAGTGTAAAAAAGAAGAAGATGCCTCTGTAAAATGTTTTTCTAACAGGAAAGTGTCATTTGCGCGGGCATACTGACGCATCACATTCACACGCACACACTCATCTCACTTCATCATCTTTTACCTGTACCCGCCTGACCACCAACTTGTTACCAATCTGTTCCCATCTATCCTTCACGTCTCTTTGGTCATTCCTCTATCCTATCATCTATCATCTATTCTTTCAAATCACAGAACATATAATAAACAGTCACAGCACTACAAAACTTACACTGGCTTTCGGCAGGTCCGTAGTATTTGCGGAAGTCGACTTTAGGAGTGATGCTTTGCATTGAAGGGGTAGTCTGAATATACTGAAAGCAGGCCTCGAAATGTAATTGGAAATCTGCATTGCAGAGGTCCTGGTTTAAGCAAATCATAAACAAAATATTAGGCTTTGAAATTAAATATAAGGTTTACTTGTAAAAGACTTACGTCCAACTCTTTCATGGTGTAGTTAAGTTTAGCTTCGTATTGCAAGAACAGAGTGGTGGCAACCACCAAAACGCATAGGATTTGCAGAGCACTCATTTTTGGATGTTGTCGGAAGACCAAATGGAGGCCCTGTTTAGGTTCAAGTACGACCAGGTAGTTGGCTTGATTATGTCCCAGATGAAGTAGCGCTCAACACTCTTTTTTTAGAAATCGAAAATGAAATGGTAAAAGCATCCAGATCGCCCAGTTTATATACGAAGGCAGAAGCATCTCGTGATGACTAAATTATTATTTAGGCATGACATTTTAAATGCCAAATGTTAACTTGTTCAGAGTGTCACTATTTACTAGCTTGCAAAAGGAAAGTTACCAAAAACAAATACTCGCAAAAATGTCACACACTTTATTAGCCATGACGCACAACTGCACGCCTCAACTCAACTCAAGGACAATTTTGTTAAAAAAATTTACAAATAATTTTATTCATCTGTAGCGACTAGAACTAGGACAGTCGCTCCAGTTCTCAGAAACAGTCTCTCTCTCTGGTTTGCACTCAACTTGCACTCCATTGCACTTCAACTTTTTTGCTAGCCGAAGGAAAAGCTGACTCAGAGGATGCTCTGACTCAGAGGATGTACAGTCACCAGTACTTCGCTAATGAACAGCACTGGCAGTACGCACCTGACGAGAGTTAACAACGACACTGCAACGACCATTGCTCGACGAACGTTCGCTCAGCGTACAGTCATGCTCGAACGATCACCCGACGAACGTTTACCCGACGTTGATATCCGTCGAAGCTTCGAGCACTCCAACATCTAGTGCATCTACGCACATCTCTGCATACTGCTTGAATCAAATAAAAATAGTTTAGTTTAGTAAGCAAAAGGGGTCAGGGTCCCTGCAGATGTTTTTGAATATCGACTATCAGCGTTGACAGTTCGTGTGACATTTAAAACGGTCAAATAATTGTAAAGCAAAAAAGTGAAAGCAGCAACTTTAGAATTGAGACAGGTCTAAATAGTGTGGCTGTGGGTTTTCTCAGTTCATAGCATTGTGCCGAGCCTGAGCGGAAGTTGCTTCGGCCTTACCACTGCTGCGACCTCTGCCCGATGTGCCAGTTCTCTTCAATCACATCGACAGAGTTTATTACTTCGAGACCAGGTTACTCGATCGCAGGCAGGTGCAGCTGATAGCGGCACAAAGTTTTGGCTCAACTGATGCTCTCTGAAGGTCGCCACTTTAACCCTCTCTAAGCTTTCATCTTCGCATTGATCGATCGAGTATGGTGACGACCAAGAAGATGTCAGGTGTTGGGCGTCGAGTGCTCAAACGCTGAAGATGCAGTGCGCAGATCTGATCTCGGTCTGATTCCTCTGATCTTCAAAGTTGCGCAGATCGACGGAGAAGATCAATGAGCATTGATCGAGTGGTCAAAGAGTGAACCACATTTTCAAATCGATGCAGTGAGGCAGCAAGTGGAGGACGAAGCCAGGCGCATTGGGCGTTGAGAAGAAGCCGACGCCAGCGTCAGTTGTGTCAGCAGAGATCACTTAGTGATCATCACTACCATCGAGATCACTACCATCACGCGCTCCAATGAAGCAGATAAGGAGGGAAACACCAACATCTTCGGCCTTTGCATGTTGACAAATAATCTTATATGTGAAAATGCTAACTCATTTTAAATGCAAATAAAAAATCAACAACGGCGATGACAGGGCACTTCTTTGCAGCTTTTTGTTAGTGGTAGTGGAGATTGCATGCCACCACATTTTTCTTTTCTGAAGTAATCTTGAGGGTGATTGTGAGGAAAATTCGAGTGGAGAAGACTAGGAGCTACAAATCAGGAGCTTCTCTCCTCTAGAAAAAACAGCCGCTGCGACAAAAACAGTTCCATGAGGATTCCGTCTTTTTCAGGCTAGCTTTTTTTGTTTTCTCGTAGCAGCTGCAAGGGCCAGACAGAAGGCATTTTGACCTTAGAGGCCCCATCACAACGTGTGCTTGGCTGTGAACTCACTCGGCTCGCCTGTGCGTGTAAGAATAGCGTCTGTCAACGTAAACAAACTTTCTTTCTTTGTGCGTATTTGTGCTAACTTTAGCATTTAAAAAATCTTAGTACGTCACTTTTTTTTCAACACTTTTTTCAAGTAAGATCAACCATAGTGTGCTATGTAGCACTAACATACTGCATAGTCATTAAGAATTAATTCCCTTTCTTTTGATCAAACCAGAATGGCAGTGCTCTCCAAGTTTGCCAGCGACGACACCTGCCTGATCTGCCTCTTCTCGCCTCTTCATGAGCCAGATGAGTGCCAACAAAAAACCGACTGGCCGCCTGCCAGGTCTGTCCTCGCTGGGGCCACCGAGTGCTGGAAGTGAACAAAACCCTAAAAGTGTCCTCTCTGTCTGACCATCGCCGTGGTCGGTGCACACTCGCCCACCAATGACATCCACCACCTCGACCCCTTAGGCAGCGAGGCCAACGAAACTCATGCAACTCTGTCAATGAACAAGGCAACTTGCAGCTGCTAACCAGTTTAAAAGAGGAGGAAGAAGAAGAAGAAGAAGAAGAAGAAGAAGAAGAGGGAAAAGGAAAAGAAGAGATGGCGATGAAGCAAAAAGAAAAAGTCACTGCAGTTCTTCCTGTCTCTCCTTCCCCGCCAGAGTCAATGGAACTGCCTAGAGTTCAAGTACGACCAGCTAACACCAGCTAACATCGTCCGGCAGATAATGGCCGCCTTTCCCGACATCACCGAGCTAACCTTTCTGCTGAACATAATGGCCAACAACTGGAAAAACCCTCCTTTGCATCAGGCCAATTTTAACCAGCTGTTTACGGTGCTGACCAGCGATGAAAACAAAGAAGAAGAAGAAGAAGAAGAAGAAGAAGAAGAAGAAGGAAGCTGGAAAGCTCAGCTGCGCACTCTTCGAGTGATCAACCGCGAGAGACCGGGGAGATCTTCTTCTGGAGCCGATGTTCTACGAGGCACTATTTGCCTTCTGCCAGCTCTACGGAACCTCGCCCTCTACGACGTCTACCTGGGACCTAAGCAGCAGCTGGCCGTCCTCGGCCAGCTGGAGCAGGTAACTCTGAGTTTCAACGTCAGCGTCCTCTGCTACCACTCCCTGGTTAGTTCACTGCAAAAGTGCGTCAAAGTACAGAAAACTGAAAAATCACTTTTTTTAGCTCTCCGCTAAAGTGCTTCAAAGTGAACCGAAAAAAAGAGGAAAGTGATCCACCAGCAGCAGCAGCAGTTTTACCACAAGTGAGCCTACCTACGCTGGAGCCTCGCCTCATCTCTGAGCTGCTGTTCAAACTGAAGCTCAAATAACTATCGTCGCGCTGTAACGTGTGTCTGGCCACTGTTGACCACTCTACGTCACGACAGCTCTTCCAGGGCAGGTGTTCACTGGCCGATTTTCCAGACTAGTTTCAGGTGTCGTTTTGCGCCACCTCCACTCACCTTCCTCGATCCTTTCTCCACCCTCAGTCGATACCTTTGCCGAAACTTTGCCACCTGAGCGCCATTGCTTGAGCTTAAGTTTGCGAGCTGGAGAATGAGCGCTGGAGGAGCAGGAGCTGCTGACCTTGGAGCAGCCGCTTGCCTCCGTTCAGGCGCTCCATCTAAAGGTGAGTCTGACCAGTGCGAGAGACTGGCGCACGACAATCGGCGCTGGCTGAACATCGGCCAGCTGAACTTGCCCAACTTGAAGGCACTATCAGCTGCACCTAAACGTGCTCCAGTGTCGAGGCTGCGGCATTGGTCGGTGGTGGTCGGCAGAAAACACTGTCCGTGCAGTTCCCTCCCTGCCTGCCTGAGAGCTGCTTCTCCAGATAGTGGCCCACTGCCGCACTGCCGGGTTGCCACTTTGGCGAATCACTTACCAACATCAGGAGGACTTTGGCCCAACCGAGCAGCTAATTTCCTCTCTCTAAACACAACTTTCTTAAAGTCTATACAGAAACTACCCAGCTTCACAAGCATAATCATGAATTGGCAAATATATGTAACAAAAGCAGTGTGATCAAGCGGAAGTGGGGAATGTTGAACCATGCGTATTCTACAGGAAAAAAAAGTTCACGTCATCCTAGAGAAATAGCAAATAAACAAACAAAGTATCAAAGTATCAAATCTCAAATCAAATCTGCTCGCTGACCACCACCGCCGTCATTTGGCCATTCGATAGACTTTTCAAGCTGGAGAATGTCGGCGTAGCCAAGGGAGTACTTCTTCTCCTCGGTGGCCAGTGGAAGTGGTTGCGGTCCAGTTGCGGGCTGACAGAGGGGGGGGGGGGGGGGGGGGGGGGGGCGGGGGCGGGGGGGGGGGGGGGGGGGGGGGGGGGGGGGGGGGGGGGGGGGGGGGGAA
>JAALOO010001406.1_pt1:0-15000 | contig 16322 bp, 6 predicted proteins | sample 7257641 | NCBI WGS metagenome assembly JAALOO01 (sample SAMN14085613, study PRJNA598686) | mite metagenome | biome: ENVO:01001000; feature: ENVO:01001002; material: ENVO:01001226; isolation source: single female mite from University of Michigan culture on fish food culture... ...
GAGAGAGAGAGAGAGAGAGAGAGAGAGAGAGAGAGAGAGAGAGAGAGAAGGATGAAAAGAAAGCAAATGTAAGTAAGTGTGTGTGTGTCTGCGATTAGCTTCTGAAAAGTAAAGAAAAAAAAAGTTGTTGTTGTACTTGAGAGCGGCTCAAACTGACGGGCAGCATACATACGACACCACCGCCGCCGCCGACACTGGTGACTGTGTTGGCGGTGGTGGTAGTGGCGGCAGCGGTGATGGCCAGTAATTACCAGCGACAAATTAGCTGAAATGTTGTTGTCTGTGTCTGTCTGTTGGTTTTGTGTCTTTCAGGCAAAAACTTGGCATTGCATACCACCTTCTCGCCTGCAGCAGCAAAGGCAGTTAAAGCTATTATAAGCATAAACTGTAGAGATTTAGCAGCGTTTCAATACTGTGTGCTCTGTGCCACTGTGTGCCGGCCACACGTGTCAGTTTTTGTTTTGTGATTTTTGTTATCAGCTTGGCCAAGATTGCCGAAAAAAAATGTGATACAATTTTTCTTTCTCTTCATAGTTTAGCTTTATTTAAAATAATAAAACTAAAACTTAAAAAAGTACTTTGCTTGTATGGTAGCTGAATTAAAAGAGGGAAGAGAAATGCGAAAACTATTTTTTATTTGCAAGCACACAGCGGCAGATGAGAACTCCTACCCCTAAAGGCTAACATTTTCCTGCTGATGTTGATGCTGTTGCTCATTTGTCAGTCAGTCAGCCAGTTAGTCAGCAGCCAAGGCGCAGCAGCAGCAGAATAGTGAAGAGAGGGAGAGAGAGAAGAAAAAACCGAGAAAAGCTTGGCAAAAGCAAAGTTTTCTTCTTGATTTTGTTTAGCCAGCAGCAGCAGCAGCAGCAGCAGCAGAAACAGCAACTGTTGCTGTCGTCTCCCTCTCCTTTTCCTCTCTGCGTTTTCTGCTCACTGACCATGGTGATTGATGGTTAGCATCGATGCTCGATGTAACGAGACGAAGAGCTGAAGAAGAAGAAGAAGAAGCTAAAGCCAAGGTGGAAACGGTGGTGGTGGTGGTGGTGGTGGTAGCAACGTTTTCACTCTAGGCAATCCATGAGCGATGATCGATGGCAACGGCAACACTGCCGCAACAGCAACAGCACACATCGACACAATTGCCCACTTGGCTTCAGCTTTCTTCTACCTTTCTTCAGCTTTTTCTTCTTCTTCTTTTTTTCAATTATCGCATCCTCGAGGCTAGCTAGCTGACTCAAGCGCAGACTCAGCCTGACAAGACCGACCGGACTGGACCGACTTAGCAGACGACGACGGCGACGTCCAAGCACGTTCGAATGAATTTTTCGTTGTTGAGTCGGAAAAAAATGTTATTGATATTTGTTTGCTACTGCTGTTTCTCTACCTCTTACACAACATTCAGGGATGCTTGTTTTCTTTTTCAATTGGCAGTTTGTTTAGTGTTTGTGCTCGTATGTGTTTTGCTAATTAATCACTAAGTAATTAATTAAAATTAATCTTTAACAGATTTGGTTACATTAAAAAGAAAGTAAAGATGCAAACAATTCAGCAAAACAGCATATCCACTTCAATTTAATGATTATTTTAAGTTTTTTAAACAAGCATTATAAACTGCTACTGTAAAATGTAGAAACGGTTTTTCTGCTTGTCCGGCCCTTTCGTTACCATTCTTTAGATAGTGTTTTTAAAATCTTTTTTTGTTCTACTTCACTTGCTTGTTAAGCCGTTCAGCTGTGTTCTATTTCTTCTGCCCAACGACCTTATGTCGTCTCTTCTTCCAATCAGTGCAGGTAGCGAAACCAGGTAGTGAGAAGAGTGAGCAGCAGCAACAGCCGAAACGGGCAAGCATTCCTTTAATTGCCAATTAAACTGACGGTAATCTTATTTTACGGTTCACTTGTGTTGAGCACTTTGTGTTTGTTGTGTTTGTGTTCAGTTGGCCAGAAAGTGATGCTCAAGCTGACTGATGCTAATTAAAAAAGTAGAAAAAGTTTCAAACTGCTTAACAGGTGAAACAATCCTTAACGGAAATAAACTTTAGCGTAACTTGGCGAAATGTTAAATTGATTTTTTGTGCAAACATCGGTTTTTTGGCAAGTTCTATTTTCCACTATTTTAAATTTTACCTTCTTTTTCCAGTTTAGTTTTAGTTTGAGGTATACTCGCTCGTTACTTAGAATTTTAATCACTAACTTTGGCTAAAAGCTCTTCCGGTTGGGATCGGGTTTCTAAAACAAACATTCCTGCACCAGTACACACACACAAACACATTTAAACGTCTGGTCACGGTCAATTGGATCACTTGAGGGAGAACTAAGCCAAGGTGAGAATCACAGCCGCAGTTTGACCTGACGGTCACTGCTGTTGTTTGGGGCAGTGAATTTTAATACAATTAAAAGTGTAACTGAACTCTGAAGCAGAGAGAAAGAGCCTTTATTTGGCCAGTGTGGTCAGTGTCAGCGAAGCGTGTGCTCAACATCATAAGCGGCTACCAAAGTGCATTGGCATTGGCCTCGCCAGAGAGAGTTATCTTCTTCTGACTTCTTTTTCAGGCTGCCGAAGTTGCCCTCGTCCCTGTCTCTTCTCCATTTAGCGTGTTTGCATTACTTTCGCCCCTCTCTTTTCATCTTTTTTCTTCTATCTTTTGAGTTTGCTTGTTTTTTTTGTGTGTGTGTTTGTAGTCCCCTGTCAACTGGCAGTTTGTGTGTAGGTGGTGGTGGTGGTGGTGGTGGTGGTGGACGTAGTGAGCGTTGCAAACAGCCAGCAGCAGCAACAAGGCTGCCAAAAAAAGTGCACTTGATGGACATTTTAAGCAGCAAATTCTTGTTGCTTTTTTGTTTTAGCATTATTAATTAATTTTACCTTTTTTTCTAAAACTAAATAGGAAAAATATTTGTAGTATCGATTTTCTAATTGTTTGCAGCAGCAGCAGCAACAAAAAGTGTTTTTACTGCAATTGAAAGATAAATTGAAGTTTGTTGCTAAAATAGAGAGAAAACAGCGGCAAGTCGCCGCCACCTTGGCTTGTTTGGTTGCGTTAGCGTAGGCGTAAAAAAAATTGTGTGATTGAAAAAAAGTTAGCCAGCCAGCCAACGATTGATAACAAGGGAGCTCAATGCAACCAGGGGGTCAGATTTAAAGTACTGTTTTTGTCTTTTTTCACAAACTTTTTCTTGTTGTTTTTTCTGTCCATCTCATTCACCACTTTGGGAGATGCAGACAAGCATCTCAACTAGAGCAAAAAAGCAACTGAGATTTGCCCACTTTTTGCTCACTGTTTTTGCAGTTGTCGTAAATGGCGAACCTTTGCATTAGCTGCCGTTGCCGCCGTCGTTGTCCAACAGCGACGGCGATAAAAATCAAACACAGTTTTTAGTCTTCAGTTTTCAACAGCAGCAGCAGCAGCAGCCGAAACAACCTCTTCTTTTTTCCCTTCTTTTTCTTCAGGATGCAAACAGGAAGGGATGATCAAACTTTTTTTTGCTGTGTGTGTGTGAGCGGCAGGCTCAGCTCCTCTTTAGCAGCTATCACACTTAAATCTAAATTGAATTAGCGCTGCTGTTGCTGCTGCTGCTAATGCTGCTGATGTTGTGCCAATGCAGTTTGAAGTTTGTCTCTCGGACAGTCAAATGTGCCACTGTGACTGTGCCAGCAGACAGCACACTGTTGCCACCACCACCGCCACCACCACCACAGTGAGATGCAAAAAAGTTTGAGATCTGTGTCGGCGGCGTCCAAAAACGTAGTCGGCGAGATTGTGATATTGCCCAAGTGAGATGGAGTTCGGAGGATGTCTTCTGCTGCCGTCGAGGGAGCTCTGTTTTCTCCGTCTGTCTATGTCTGTTTGTGTGTGTGTGTGTGTGTGTGTGTGTGTGTCCATCTGTGTGAGTGTCTTTCAGTCAGTCAGTCAGCCAGCCGATCAGCCATCTCCACCATGCTGGCACAAATGGTGGCACTTTTCAGCTCAACTCTCCACAGATGGCTATCTTTTAATTTGGCGCCGACTGTGCTTTCAACGGCAAAGCTGCTGCTGTTGCTGCTGCTGCTACTGCTTTAGTTTTTTGTTTTTTTTTGTTTTCAAGCGATTCAATAACGTTTTCTGCTCATTAACCTGGTCAAGGTAGGGACAGGTTGTTGTTGTTGTTGCTGCTGCTGCTTGGAGAAGCACACGTTTTAAATGTAGTGACAATTAATCTATTGCTGTTTTGTTTGCACTTTTCTAATTTGCAAGTTTTTGTATGAGTTTTTGTGTGATACATTTGTCAAAATAAGTTCTTTTGCTCTCTTTTTGACTGATTAAGTTGTTTTGCACTTTAGCCTCTATTTTTGCGGTTGTAAAATTTGTGGAGCCCAACTGTGCACTGTAATTGCGCTAAGCAGAAGTAGCTGTTTGTGAAAGCGGCAGTCAACAGGTGTCCACTTTTTTCAGGTGGTTGTTTGTCTTGTCAACCAGCGCCGCATGACTTACTAGTAAAAAATCATTTTTTGCAACAGTTTTTACCATTTTTCCTAAACTTTAAATAAAGTTGTCAAAAGTTGCTCTTAAACTAAAAACAGCAAACTTGAATCAAAGTCTGGAAGCAGCAGTAATAGCAGCAGCAACAACGACAGCTCATTCACAAGTCTCTTAAACTTCTTTTTTTATTGTTTGCATCAACCTGATCAGAAAGTAATAAAAAAAGTAAACTAAAAAAAGCTGAATTGGCCGGCCATACGTGCGTTTTTTCACACTCCAAGTCGTGTGGCACACTTGACTGGGCTCATTCTTGCTTTTGCTTCTATCTCTCTTCCCCTCTCTTCTTTAATCAGCTGAGCAAAGATCACCGCCAGCAATCGGATTTATTTTACAGTCAGGAAGGAAACTGAGCTGCACACACTGCCGACTGGCCACTGATTCACATTGTGTAAGTGGGAAACACAAAATAAAAAAAGAAGTCGGCAGAAAGAACAGCTTTCAAAACCTAGCAAACAAGTGCAAAGTGTGCTGCTCAGGTGCACACTACACCACTAAGAAAGCGACACAACACTGACTGCTTTTTCCTCCCCAATTTTTTTCATTAGGCATCTCATCTCTCTCTTATGTCTGTTTGGTGTCGTCCACAAACACACACTACCATTACCTTTCTTTGCTTGTTTGCCTGCTTGCATCGTGTGATGCGTTCTTTTTGTTTTTTGCTGTGTTGCTGTTTGTATTGTTGCTGTTGATGATGCTGATGCTTCCGATGCGTTCTGGGCTCATCCTCAAACCAAACCCGCGCCTCAACTTTGCAACAGCAAGTCTGTAGCAGCAACGCTGAGCAGAACGGCGAGCCCAGATGATGTACAGACAGGTAGGCAGCCAGCTAACCAAGCCTGTTGCCGCCAAGCCCTGACGCAAGCAGAAGAAAAAGCTGGACTAGCAAAATGTTTCTTTGACTGTTGCTGCCTCTTCTTCTCAGAGATTAGTCGATTTTTTTCGTCTTCTTTTTTTGCTGTCGTATCTCAAAAAGGCAAAGTGTCCGTCCGTCTGTTTATTTGTTTGTTTGCCTGTTTGCTTGCCAAGTGTCTGTCTTGTCAAGTGTGTGTGTGTGTGTGCGTGTGTGTGCATTGCTGGCCAAAAACTGATATTTTTTATTAATCAGAAAAAACAAGAGCAGGCGTTTAAGTAAGACTGTGTGTGTGATGTTTAATAAAAAAATGATGCAATTCAGTCTGGAAAATGAACTAAAAAATAGCGAAGTAAGTTGAGCAGATGCCTAGAAAAAAAAGAGAAAGTGGACTTGAGGTTATTGCAAAAATTTTCTTTTTGAAACAAATGCGCGACTTACCTAACTAATTCACCAAAGCTTAGTTAGACAGCAAATTTTTTACTGCTTTCTGCTTTAAATGCAAAAGAATCAAAACCTAAAACCAAACTGTATGATGAAAATGATGATCATGATGGCACGATCTGTCCATCACAGAGCAGTGTAAGTAGTGTCAGGGAGAGCCAGCAGTCAAGTCACACGGCACTCGTTTTGGCAGTCTTTCAAGAACATCTCACAAAACTTTCATTCAGTCAGTCAGTCAGTCAGTCAGTCAATCACAGTTTGATCAGAAGTTTTCTTAGGGTTTGGGCAACATTTTTCGCCGCATGTCTTCTCATGATCTGTCAGGTTTGTTAGGTCACCACCAGCTAGGCTAGTCAACCACTCAGACAGACAGACAAACAGACTGTCATTGAGAAGACCCTCTCCATTTCTTACTCTCTTTCTATTATTTTTTAAACGTAGCTGACAAGTGTTTAAAATTTTGCAAACTGTGAAAAATGTTGTCAAAAAATGCTAAACAAGTGTAGATTTTTGTTCCAATTTTTTAATTCAACAATGTTTGTTAACAACGGCAAACAACAAAAACAAGTGTAGTGCACAAGTTTCCTGTAAAACGAATTTTGATTGAAAATTATGTTTAAGCAGTGCATTTCAACTGATTTAAAAAAATAAAAAATTTAACAGGATAATCTGATTATCTGTTTTGCAACTAACGTTATTGAAATTAGTAGTGGCTTACAATTAAAAAAATATCTGCGTAATGTTCAAAATGTTATTTGATAACAAGTGATCATTTGCGTGAGTGTTTTGCTTCAAGTAATGTCCGGCTTGCAGTAATTAAAACTATTTTTTTAAACTTTTATGCTTTATTCAATTAAAATTTCTTAATTTTATTAAAAAATCTTTTTTGCTCAAAACACAAACTTTTTTTGGTGAACTGTCTGTGAAAATACTTGATGAGTTTGATCTGCATTAGTTTTATTTTTTACATTTCTTTATCAAGTGTTAGTAAATCCGGTTTTCTAATCTCTACTCTTTTTTTGTAAATTTTGTTTTACTGAAAAAACTTGTCAAATAACTGAACAAAATTTCTGTCGGCAGACTTTTCTGTTTCTAAAAATCACAACACAGCATCTGTGTTTTGCAGTGTACAACTTCACTTGATTTTACGACTGTACTGTACTGTTAGTGAATCCAAAGTAAATAAAAAAAGGAAAAAGAGCTTAATAATTTATCGAAACATTAATCAAGTGGTGATAATTTGGCGTCCTCTTCTCTACAGTTAACTTGATTTGCAGATGTTGTCAAAATAAAATTATCCGCGTGTGTGTCTGTAAGTGTTCAGTGTGCCATCCTCTTCTCCCTTGCTGTACTGAAGGTGTCCTTCACTTGGAAGTAGCGCCAAAGCGAACCGTACTACTCACATCGGACAACATTTTCAAACAAGATTAACGAAAAGATGGTGCTGAAATGGAAAAAATAATAAACAAGTGAGAAAGTGAGAACTTGTGGTCGTGGATGAACAGAAAGGATGTGAAAAACGTGAGTGAAAGAGAAAAAAGGAGAAAAAGTTGATAAAATTTGATCTAGCAACGAAAGACAGCAGTCAAGCAGAGAAAAGTAAACAGCGTAAACTGCTCAAGTTTGAGTCATTTTAGAAAATCATTAAAAATTTTTGTAGCATACGATTTTTAATGTCACTTCAAACTGAAACACAAACAAACAAACCAGCAAAAACAACTAAACAGTTGCGCAATAAACTAACCAATTTGTTTTTTGTATAATTTCAGATTCACTCTGATTCAACTGGTGAACACACACACACAAAAACACATCACCTTTTCACCCCCTTTTTCATCGCCTTCACCTTCCCTTCTGATCATCACCATCACCTTCTTTGCGAACAGCGCACCCCCCGGCACCTCCCCCCACCGGCAAGCTGCACTTCCAACAGTACCCCCATCCCCACCATCACCCTCATCACCCCCACCACCATCACCCTCAGATGAGCAAGATGAGCGCCGGCTCGTCCGCTGCCGCCGCCGCCGCCGCCGCCTCGCCCTACCTCAACCACCTCTCCAGTGCGGCCGCCGTCCACGCCGAACAGCAGCAGGCGCATCTGATGCAGGTGGCGGCGGTGGCCGCCGCGGCAGGGGGCGCTGCCGCTGCCGTCGCCTACGGACGGGGCAATAATGGAGGAGGCGGCGGCAATGGCGGAGGAGGCAATGGAGGCGGAGGCGGAAACGGAAACGGCGGCGGCAACAACGGCGATCTCTCCAGCTCGGCGCTCGGCGCCGTCGACCTCAAGTACGCAATGCACCAGCAGGGACTGGTGGCCAATGGCCACGGCCTGGGACCGCAGTCACACTGGCCCGGCTCACTCGCCGGCAGTCTTCAGTCATCGATGGGAGGCGGAAATGGAGGAGGCGGAAACAATGGAAACACACTGCTCGGTGGCGGTCACCAGTCAGCACACGGCGGCCCGTCGCCGGGCAGCAGCGGCATTCCCTCGCCTCACCAAAGTATGAGCAGTCTGCAGGCCTCATCCGCCGCTTCCACCTCCTCCTCATCATCGTCTGCGGCAGCGGCGGCGGCGGCAGCTGCAGCGGCGGCAGCCGCCGCGGACATGCAAATGGCCGCCAATCCCTGGGCGCAGGGCATGGCCATGGCCCACGGCATGCACCACCAACACCACATGGACCTCAGTGGAGGAGGAGGTGGTGGCGGTGGTGGAAACAATGGCGGCAATGGCGGCAACAAAAACGGCAACGGCAACGGTCAGAACGGTCAGAACGGCGGCGGCGGAAACGACCAGCTGGCGTCGATACAGGCGGCAGCGGCGGCTGCGGCCGCCGCCGCGCAGCACATGCACGCGCGCAGCATGGGCGGCCCCGGCACGCCCTGGCACCCCATGGGCGTGAGCCCCTTCAGTCAGGCGCACCACCCGCATCACCCGCACGGCCCGCACCACCCGGCGCACCACATGGCGGGTCACATGCACCCGGGCACGCCGCCGCCGCCGCCGGGCATGCCGCCGGGGCTGCAGCCGCACAGCAACGGCGGCAGTCCGCTGCACCAGCACTCCGCGGCGAGCAGCATGTCCAGCTACGCCTCCAGCATGAACGGGATGCTGGCGTCGATGCAGCAGCACCACCACCACCACCATCACCCTCACCCTCACCAGCACCCTCATGCGGTGCATCCGGGCATGCGGGGAGGAGGAGGCGGAGGAGGAGGAGGTAACGGAGGTGGAGGCCTGGGAGGAATGCACCCTCATCACGGCCTCTCCTCGGCGGAGCTCACCTCGCTGTCGATGCAGAATGAACTGGCCGCCCGACTGGACGATCGGTCACTCTCCACAATGGGCAGTCTGCTGGGCGGAGGACTGGGAGGACTGGGAGGAGGAGGCGGAAATGGCAGCGGCGGCGGCGGCTCCGATTCAGGCGGTCTCAGCTCCCGAGGAGGACTTCACCACTCGGCGGGCAGCGTCACCGGCACCGAGTCGGCCGGCGAGGAGGAGACGCCCAGCTCGGACGACCTGGAGCAGTTTGCGAAGCAGTTCAAGCAGCGCCGCATTAAGCTCGGCTTCACGCAGGCCGACGTCGGCCTCGCCCTGGGCACCCTCTACGGAAACGTCTTCTCCCAGACGACCATTTGCCGCTTCGAGGCGCTGCAGCTTAGCTTCAAGAACATGTGCAAGCTGAAGCCGCTGCTCGCCAAGTGGCTGGAGGAGGCCGATTCGACCACCGGCTCGCCGACCAGCATCGACAAAATCGCCGCCCAGGGGCGAAAGCGGAAGAAGCGGACCAGCATCGAGGTGTCGGTGAAAGGCGCCCTGGAGACGCACTTCCACAAGCAGCCAAAGCCGTCGGCGCAGGAGATCAGCTCGCTGGCGGAGCACCTGCAGCTGGAGAAGGAGGTAGTGCGGGTGTGGTTCTGCAACCGTCGGCAGAAGGAGAAGCGCATGACGCCGCCCACCGGACAGGGCATGGACGGCGTGGGCACGCCCACCTCAGCGATGATGATGAGCCCGCCGCCTGATGACGGCATGCACTCCGGCAGTCCGCCCCTCTTTCACCACATGGGCGGAGGGCATGGAGGGCAGCACTCGCCGCCGTACTCTCCGCAGGGACACATGATGGGCGGAAATGGGGGCGGCGGAAATGGAGGAGGCGGTGGAGGTAACCCCATGAACGGCCCTCCCCCGCCGGGCATGCATCCCTCACTGGCGGCACACTGACTAGCGGCGGCGCTCGACGGCTCAGCAACAGCAGCAGCCAGTCATCATCAGCAGCAGCAACTGGCTTATCAGCAGCAGCAGCAGCAGCAGCAGCAGGGAGCTCATTATCATTATCAGCAGCAGCAACAACAACAGGAGTACTTTCATCAGCAGCAACAGCAGCAGCAGCAGTTTCTACAACGGCAAAGTTCTGCTGTAGAAGATGATGATGAGGATGAGGATGAGGTGCATGATGGTGAGGAGATGAAGGAGGAGTTGTACGGCACTGGAGAGCAGCAGCAACAGCAGAGCAAGCTGGGCGAGTACCTCTCCTACCGGTCATCACCCTCCAATGCCTCTCCCCCATCTTCGACTGCCACTACCAAGACTACAGCGTCTATTTCACCCTCCTTGACAGTCACCACTACCAGCACCTCTACGCTCACCATTTCTGTTTCATCTCCAACTTTGGAAAGTGTTTTTAAAAAAGAACACTCTGAAATTAGACAGCAAAATCAACAACTAGGCGATGAAAGGTCGCCCTTCGCTGAAAATAAAGCAACCAGTGCTTCTGCTGCTGTTGTTTCTCCTTCTTCTGATAGCCAAGTCAAACCTGGTGATGCTGATGATGATGGTGATGATGATAATAGTGATCCAGGCAATCTGGATCGCTGCAATCTAGCCGTCGGCGCTGCCGCAAACTCCTCTAAATCACCGCCCAATACCGAATCAAAAATTGAAAGTGGAACCCCGCACCAGCCACTCCCAACCACTGAGGATAATCTGACGTTGATGTACGGTGGTGGTGGAGGTGGTGGTAATGGAAATTATCCTTACCACCACCTTTCCTCTTCAAAGTATCACCATCCTTTTGACCTTGCATCAAGAAACGCTGCCGCAGCGGCGGCGGCAGCAGCTGCAGCAGCCGCCGCAGCTTATCAATCAACCACCGCCGCCGCCGGCACTTATCCGCCTCCACATCCGTACACTGTCCGCTACCTGGGCAGTGCCATGAATCCCTTTGATGAGTCCTTTGGGTCGAGTATGAGCAATATGAGCCCATTGGAGCATCAACAGCCGAACATCGCCCAGGGGTTTAAGCTGCCTGGTAGTACGTTTGGAAGAGGCGGAGGAGGAGAAGGAGTTTATGGATCATCACCTTACGCTTCCTTTGGAGGCAGTGGTCCCAACCATTCCTCAACGATGAACCTTTTTCAACCTCACCCCCATCACCACCTCGCCAATGTCCTCACCTCGATGAGTCCGCCCATCTCCTCAACAATGTCCTCCCCAACAAATCATGAATCACCTTCTGAAGTTTCATTCAAATCGAGGCCAGCAGACGAGTCGTCAGAGATCAACGCTCAAAACCGCCGCCTATCACCAGAAGAGACTAAAAACTCCGATGGCAATGATGACTCAGAGGGAGAAAGAGAACGACGTAAAACTACTGCCTCAAACCGCGGTAAAAAGAGCAAAAAGGGCAAACAACAGCGGAACAGCAAACCGGCGAGTCGACAGAGCAAACCTAACCGCAGACGAGGCAGCAAAGATCAGGTGGAAAGTTTTGAAGAGGATGAAAGCGAGCAAACAACTGGTGCCACTGAAGAGCAGCAGCTGAGGATTAAAGCTGAGCGCAGTCAACAACAACAGCAACAATCGTTTGGCTGTTCAATGCTGCCGTTTTTGCCACCGGCGTTTTCACTTCCGCCGCCGCCGCCGCCACCGCCACCTTCAACGGGAGTTTACTCAAACACAAACTCTCTTTCAAGCTACTTTGGAGGGGGCATTGAGGGTAGTGGTGGTGGTGGTGGTGGTGGTGGTGAAAGGGGTGATCAACTTCAGTTTGGTAGGCCACCACACCTGGCCACACCTACATCACCCTCATCTTCTTCGGCGACGCCTTCATATTTTATGGCAGCAGCAGCGGCGGCGGCGGCGGCTGCTGCCGCTGCAGCCACGGCCATCACCACCTCCAGTGCTCCAAACTCCTTGTCCTCTTCCTCCACCTCAAGCACACCGCCAGTTTCGTCTCACTTTTACTGGTAGTACTCATGACCATCATCGTTACTACCATCATCATCATGTTCTTCATTTTTTATCTTCATTTTCCTCTCTCATCTTCATCATTTCATCCCACTTTTCACACCGACTCGAACAAAGTTCCTATTCTCTCTTTTTACACTCTTTTTTTCGTTCGGCTGCAAAACAAACAAACAAACGGATTTCGACTGATATACTTGTCCTAAAACTGTTCGCCTCCACTTTGGGCTTTTACTCGTCTTCACTCCAGTGTCAACCGATTTCACTCAAAGTTCCTTGTCACACACACACACAGACTTACACTTCCCAAAGTGCCCAACCTCTCAACACAATTTTTCATCTTTTTTCTGTCACACACACAAACACTTCAATTTCAAAGCTCAACTTGGTTGCCCGTTACACACACACACACATACACGCACTTTAAATTACAATGTCTATTTTTAACACTTCAAACGAAACACACAATGATGTTTGAATTGTTTTGAGCATCCTCTGACCACAAAGTACAAATACCATTTTTAAAGACTGTATACGTATGAGTCCTCTCTCTCCTTTTGTCTTTTTCCCGGTGCCGAATCTTGCAAATCATCCCAAATCAAACTACAATTACTTTTTTCACTTTTCACTATCACAAACCTGCATTCTACCAAACGAACAGTTTACCATTGCATTTCAAATTTTTCCCTTGGAAGGAAAAACAAGCATTCCAAAAATGCCGTACAACTGTATCTCAACGTCAGCCAAAAAACACGGACAAATTATTCTGCCCTCTTTACGTCCCATTTTTTTGGTTGAAATTGTATAAACAAACAGTTCAAACTTGTACATACACACACACACACTGAGGAAGAGTGCAATTCAACAATGAACAAACAGTCCAGTTTTTCATTATCTTTTTCGGCTCATTTTCAAACCTTGCTAAACAGTTTTTTCCACCAACATCCTCATTCTCATCATCTTCATCTTCTTCATCCTTCTCAGCACCATCACCACTAGCACTCTCATGATCATGATGACCTTCACCACCACCACCACCACTACGATTCTTTCTCTCTTCTTTTCCTTCTCTTTCCCTTTCTCACCTTTACTTGGTCGGCTATGATCTCACTCTGTTTGCTCGCTTTCACACCCTCACTCTCTTTTTCTTTCTTTCATTCGTTTTCTCTTACTTAAAGAGGAAGTACTGAGCAAGATACACAAATTATACATGCTCAAAGTAGATACTCTCAGACTTTTTTGGTAGCGGCCTCGTAGTTGTAGCAGCACCTTTCTCCTCTTCCTCTTCTTCTTTTTTCCCTTCCCTCCCTTTTATCACATTTGGTCATCTCATTATCACCACTTTTCATTATCATCGCCCTCATCCTTTTCTTTCTTTTCCTCCACCTCTTCTTCCTCCTCCTCTTGTATGTATCCAGATGATGTTTTTTGTCTTTTCTTTCTCTTTCGAATCCTCGAGACTTTGAATCGAATCCTGGCTCTCAATGTGCAAATGCCCACACACACACACAAACATTTTTGCAAACTCCCCCACTTGTCCCCTATCAGCAACACAAACACACTTTTTTCTAGTACCTTGTTAAATACTTTGCTTATTATCTATGATTTTGTTACTACAATTGTACTTTAATTCGATTCGGCGTCTAACACTTTCCAGTCCTCTATCCTCTCTGCTCTAAATCCTTCTTTTCCTATTTCATTTTATTTCCACTATCAGGCCACAAAAACACACTATTAAAACTTTGGATGAGATTGAAGTCACTCCAAATAAGTTTGCAAACGATTACAAAAACGCAAACACGATGTCAGTTCATTTTAAACATTCCGACTTAAAAACTGAGTGTTGTTTTGACCCTGCAGAGTCTGATGACTCCAATGACTGTCACAAACGACTGAAAATCCTCTATACTTTACTTGTCATCCTTCTTTCTCCTCTTCTCCTCTTTGCATTCCTTCAAACCTTTTTTCACCATTTGACGGCGTCAACACACAATTTCATTCCATTTCACCGCATTTCCACAAATCACACCCATTTCACACAAACACACACTTCAGCAAACTTCTTCACACACACATAACTTTATTCTTTTGCTTAATTTATTTACTTTTTCCTTTTATTTTCTCTCTGTACTGTGACTATTTGATGATCTATATATTAAACTAATTTCTGTACATTACCTCGGTTGTTTTTTGCGTATTTTTCTGGTTGGTTTTGAGCTTTAAACTGAAAATCAGGAGTGAAAATTAAAGCAGGTAGTCAGGTAGCAGTGTGACCTTGATTAGCTTCACTTTTCAGACGCGTTTTCAGAGTGAAGATTTAATTTACCTGTGTGCTTTTGTGTGTCTTACACCTATTGTGTGTGTGTGTGTGTGTGTGTGTGTGTGTGTAAGCGAGACAAAAATGCATATGTGCAAATTAGTCTCGGATTTCACAGCTGTCGGCGCTACTGTGTGCTATTAGGACGAGCTGTTTCCCTGTTTCTTTTTTGTTTATGTTTGCATAATTTTTGCATGCAAAAGAGGGAGACTTTTTTGAACTGTTGTTGCTGCTGTCGCGGCCGTCAATGAAGTGAGATGATTATGATGTTAATGTGTTATGTTATTATTATTATGTGCTGCCTGTCTAGTAGTGGTGCAAACAAGCCGGTAAGCGGCGTGTTAAAGTGCACAAAAACAGTCTGCTGCTGCTGATGATGATAATGAAGATGACACAGTGGCACGTGGTTACAACGGTTTTTTGTTGTCTAAACTAATTGGCAAGAAACTTTGTACTTAAAGAAAAAACTAGAAAAACATTTTTCGTATCCTTTATCCGTTACTGCCACCCCCTCATCATCATTTTCATTGATATGTTTACCAAACGGTCTTTGTGGAGAAGAAGATTAATCGTCGTTGTCGTTTTCGATGTTCATGATGATCATTACCACCACCATCATCATCATCTGATGA
>JAALOO010001407.1_pt1 | contig 16314 bp, 9 predicted proteins | sample 7257641 | NCBI WGS metagenome assembly JAALOO01 (sample SAMN14085613, study PRJNA598686) | mite metagenome | biome: ENVO:01001000; feature: ENVO:01001002; material: ENVO:01001226; isolation source: single female mite from University of Michigan culture on fish food culture... ...
AGGTCAGCGCCAAATGACCGAACTTGAGGCATACAAAGCACATTCCAAGCTCCTTTGCCAAACGCTTCCTCTGAACTACAGTGACCTCTCGGCAAAAGAACCAGCTGTGTTCCTCGTGAGAAGAAAAACTTCTTTTTATACTAAAAGGTGGTTTCGATCTGGCGGGGAAGCAAGTTCATTAATCTCGCTGCGCTGCCAATCATATCTCCGATGTGTGAGCGTGTGTGTAGCAAAAAAAAGAAAAGATAAAGCAGAATGGTAGGAAATGGAAAGAAAAAACCTGGCTTGATGTAGGCCAGTCACAAATGAGAAGTGGATAAAGAAAAACCACACCTGGCTGAATAATTTGCCAAATGCGAATGGAAAAGTTGCATTCACCCCGCATCTCAGAACGAGGTCGTCTCCTTTCTTAACTAACACAAATGTTAAACAAAGTGATGCACTCAACTTCTTTCATTCAATCATCCCTTCTCGAGGCTAACCCTTTTACAGATCAGGTCGTAGCGATGCTACTGCCCACACTAAATGAGTGGATAGACAATCACCACAAGTGGCAGCGGCCTAAATAGTAAAAATAAAAGTTGCTTCCGCACCGGTCAGACACGATAATAACTCTTTGGCTCTGACCTCGAACCGTTAATACAATCGTGAATAAAGATGAACATAAATCAACTTCTAAAAATAAAAAAAAATGTCTTAAGCAGTACTTCAGAAACAGTCAAAGTTCAAAACAGGTGCAGACAGGGAATGGCACCTGACATAAATAATTTATAAATTTTACAAAACAGTTTACAACAACAAAAAAGAAATTTAAACCGGCACCGCCTTTACCCAAACGCCATTTTTCGGCGTCTCAGTGATAAGCTTGTAGGCAACAGTCAGCTCCTTCTCAGTGCTCGGCCCGGGAACCAGCCTAAAGTTAGACAACAACCTCGCCAACGTCAGTCGAATCTCCATTTGCGCAAATCTCATGCCAATGCCTGCAAAAAAAAGATGAAGCAGATTAGTTTATCTCACGTTTATCAGAAGAAATCTCAAATTTTTCGTACAGTTCCTCGGCCCTGTGCCGAATGGCTGGTAAAGAACTGGGTCAATGGCCGACTTCCGGTCCGGGGAGAAGCGCTCCGGATCGAAGATCTCCGGCGAGGCCCAGTGCTCCTCGCTGTGGTGCAGTTGATGGGCGGGAATGCGCACCGTAGTTCCCGCCGGAATGGTCATCGATCCGTAGTGGTAGTCTTCACGGGCAGTTCGAGTGACAAAGGAGGTAACTGAGAATTGTGGAGTTTTATTAGAAAAAGGTTTTTAAAAAAAATTAATAGTTTTACCTGGTGGGTAGAATCTCATCGCCTCACAGACCACCTGTTCCATGTACGGCAGCTTTCCCAGCGATGAGTAGTCAAATTGGCCGTTCAGTGCGAGAACCTCTTCTCGGACCTTCTCCTGAACTTCCGGGTAGTTGACCAGGAAGTGGGCGATGAAGCCGAGGGCAGTACTGTAAAAATGAAAAAGTTAAAAATACATTTAAAGTTAAAAATTTTAAAAAGTACATTTTTGTACCTTGTAGTTTCATAACCGGCCTCGTAGAAGATGATGGCATTGGCGACAATCTCATCCGCCGTCAGCGCTTTGATGTCCTTTTTGGTGGAGTTGTTTGTAGTAGAAGAAGTTTCTTTTTCACTCTTCTCCTCCTTGCTTAGATCAATGGTCAAATTTGCTAAAGAAGTATTTCGAATTTCCTCATCAGAAGCCTTTGCGTCGAGCATCAGCTGCAGAAGGTCGTTTTTCTTCTTGATCTCGCCCTCTCGAAGTTTAATAGCAGCAGCGACCAACCTTGAAAGCGTTTGATCTCGAGACAGATTCAGGTACTCCTTGACGATTTCAATTCCTCTTCTAAGTGGATAGAGAACTGAATCAAGCTCTGGAAACCAGAGAAAGGCGAGAAAGAGGGCGTTTGGTCGAATATCAAAGAGAGCCTTGGCCGCTTGGAAAAACTCATCATCAGGATTGTTCTGCACGTCAGTGTCAATGCCGAGCGCCGTCTTGGCGATCACGTCAGTTGTGAGCAGCTGAAAGGCCTGATAGAGATCGAACTCCTCGCCTGAGTTTGCCTTCTTCTGCACCTTATCAAGGAAGATGTCAGTACAGGAGGACATTGTGGCGGTCATTGTTTTTAGTTTTGCTGAACTAAAAGTAGGATTCAGTATTGTGCGCATCATCTTCCACTGAGGCCCGGTGGCGGTGATGATGTGACTGAAGAAGCGAGGATTAGGGTGGAGGCCGTATTTGATTGTCGGCTGCTCGCGGTCGGCAAAGTTGGCAAAGTCCTTGATTTGAATCCGTCTAATCAGTTCGACGTCGTTGACGAGAATTGTTGGTTTCTTCCCCACGTAGTAGCCCATCACTTTTCCATATTTGGCAAAGTATTCGCTGTACGTGCGGACGTTCCCGATTGAGCGAACTTTTTCTAAATGGGTGAACATATTCCCGAAAAGAAGGTTCGGTTTTGGACCAGGGATTCCGTGACGGGCGAGGATGGACATTGCTCGCCGACGGTGGAGGTAGGCGGCAGTGAGAAGGGTGAAAAGGATGAATAAGAGGGAGTAGAAGAGGATCATCTTTGATGGTTGGGATTTGATCAAAAAAATGCACACAAAAAACAAAAGAAGTTTAATTTGATGGTTTGATGGAACAAACCTAACCAAAAGATTTGCCGAAAAAAACTTCCGCCTTAATTCTCAGCTGTGCTGTGGTGTTGTTGTGTTTTATACTGCTGTTCACTAAATGAACCCAGTCTTAGCCTCCGTCATCATCAAAACAAGCAATTATGATCATTGTACAGCCAGACTGAGCCAGTGCAGCCTCAACCAGCTGATAACACAAAGAGTGCTCATCAGTTGTGGTATCAACTGTCTGCTGTCTGCTGCTGCCGTTGTCAAAAAAGCTAGTTTTGTTGCTGTACTCTAAGTACAATGTCAATTTTTTGTTGTACTCAATAGCTGCCTGATTTTTTGGTTTAAGGATAACGTGAGATGTATGATTTTTCTAAAAAGTGCAGCCTTGATTCTATCGTCACCAAACAGCTTTATACTTGAAGTTCATTTTTATTGCTTTCTTTTGTTCAATGTCAGTGCAAATCCAAGCATTGCTGAATCATCAGTTGTAAATGATCCTCGGTTTAGCAGGCAGAGGTAGATTAACCAGTTTATGTTAACTATGTACAGCGAAAAATGCAAAACAAATGTTTGCTTATTTTTAAGTGCATCATGAACAGCCGTACAACAGCCACCGTACAAAACACTACATTTGTACACAAGTGGGATTTATAAAAAAACTGCTGTAAATCCTTTGCAATGCCCAAGCAGTAGCACTCTTATCAACAAGCCAACTGTGTGTCATTGTCTGTGTGTGTCTGACGCCTGTTTAACTGTTTAACTATTTTAGACTCATTATCTTGTCCAAAGGAGAGAAACCATACTCTCTGTCTAACTTTGTTTTTAAACTGTCTGACTGCTAATGAAATAATGATTAATCTAGATACTCTCTAGCCGGGTACACACTAATTTGAAGTGGTGAATAATGGATTTGCACTAACGAGGGAAGGCTCTAAAGATTCACTCCCATATTTTCAGTTTTTTCCAGTTTAGCTTGGTCATTCAGACAGTGAAGAATTTTTCGCTTTGTCTAGGCACGTACAAAAAGTAGCCAGAATTGTGCTTGTGTGTGTGTAATAAAAACTCAAACAGCAGCAAAAATTTCAAGAGCAGTGTTTGCAGGATTGCACACGATTGCACATAGAGCTTTTTTATACTTTTGGTTTTTGAATTGGAAGGGCCAGTCTGATTGTCATTAGAGCTTTCTACTGTACACTGAGATTTTTTTCATTTTATTGTGCTTTCACCGTTCATTGAACTTGAAAGCTATGTTTTGCTTATATTTGATTTGATAAAAATGGAAGATGAGAAATTGCAACCACAATTACATGAAAAGCAGTTTTATTTAGCAAAATTATTTGCGTTTTTAATTTTTTGTTTCCAGTTTAAAAATTTAAAATTCAAGTTTTAAAAACAGTAAAACTAGAATTTGAATGCTGCACAACTTTTCACACCCCTAAATCACACCAAAACTTTTTATCCCATTTTGCAACTTTGCAACTTTATTACTGCTGCAGCAGTCTAATCCCACTTATCAAAACTTTTGCTCAGCGTTTGTTTGCCTCAATGATGCATATCATTTTTTTATTTCAAGATTTTTTAAACGGTTTTTTAATTTTTTTGCAAATGGCCAGCACTAGCCAACAGCTGCCCAGATGCCCATTTTAAAAAGATGGAAAAGGCATTCTAAGCACGTCTGTGCAATTTAGTAATGAGTAAAAAGTAAAAAATTTACTCGCACACATTTTAAAACATAAGTTGCATCTCTTTTCTTTACATTTTATGCCTTACTTTTTTGTGTTTGTTTGTTGCTTTTGCAAAGTTTAAACAGTTTTGAGTGAAGAAAGCTTTATTTTAACGTCTCAATGTGTGCGTGCAATTTATACGGTTTCAGTTTTTCTTTTTTTAAATTGCCCCTCCTCCACTTTAAAATGGGGTGAAAATTAGGCAGTTTTGATGATTAAGTAAGAAAGTTTTTTATGCGCCTTCTTTAAGCCTTAAGCACCAACCTTGAACTTTTCAAAACAGAAAAAAATGGAAACAAAATAGCACGATTCTGTTTTTTGCATGCTCAATTTTTTTGTTTTATTCTGTACAGTTGTGGTGCCTTTCCCTTTCCTTAGTGACTGTATTTTCACACTGCTAACAATTAGTTTTATTGCCTTTCAATGCTCAAAACACTGTGTGTTTGGTCATTTGTTTAGCAACAACAATTTTTTTTCTTAAACTCAATTTCAACTTCCCACTTTGATCAACAGCAACAGCAACTGAGCAAAGAACTGAAACTAGGCAACTCCTGTTTATTGTCTTTGTAGGGTACAAAAAAGAGTTTCTTTAGTAATAATAATAAAAAGGAAAAAGACGTTTCAAAGTCGTTAGTTTCACAGCCTAGCCTAACTAAAGCATCAAATAATTAACGTAATGTATTAGCTCCCGTAGTAAAAAGTGAGAATATAAAGTGTGCTAAAGAAGAAGAAGAAGAAGAAGAAGAAAACGAGGAAGAAGAAGAAGTGTTATTTATGAGCAACTAAAAAAGAAGGTCTGATAAATTAGTTTGTCTGGCTGTGAGAGAGAGAATAAAAACGAGCAAATAGTGATTTATTTGAGCTAGACCAAAGTAGTGCAATATGCTGGAAAGTTTCAGCAGCAGCAGAATATGCAAAAAAAGGGAAAACGACGTAATTTTTTCCTCCCAATTTTAGTGAGATTGTTTGGTCGTCATCGTCGATTAATGAGCCATTCCATGGCATGATTCAGGGCAGCGACGATCAGGTTGCGAAAACTGAACTAAAAAGTGTGTGGGCTTGCAAAATGAGGAAATTTGAGCCCCCGTCATTTTTTGGCTAGCCAATGCCAAAATGATTTAGCCCTTCGTTTTTTGCCCCTGTTCAGCGCAGCAAATCGTGCAGAACCAGCTGATTTTTATTATTATTACGGTGGTGGTCAACGGTTATTATTTAACGCAAAAGTGGAGGGGGCTATCTAAATTGGTTGTAAATTGTCCTCTTCTTCCTCTGCTAAAAAAGGGAAAAAAGTTGATTTGCGGACAGTTTTTATGCCGTTGTTTTGTAGTGGTAATTATTACTTTTTTTATTAATGGGTTGCAAAGTTGATTTTTATGTGTTTTTAGTGTGTGTGTGTGTTTGAAAAGGTAATTTAGTTTAATTTTCAATTTGCAAGTAGAATTTGATTTTTTGTTCTTTTTAGTGTTGAACATTGAACATTGAATATTCTCTATTGACATGAATTGATCCCCGATGGCTTCCTACTCTTATCTGTGCCGTTTCCCTACTCTTCTGGGTAATATTATTGCCAACCTTAAATTCCTTTTTATTGGGTAAAACAGTATACCACTAAAAGTCAAATCATTGGTACAACAAACAATGTTCAAAACAGTGATCTTCGATTAATTAGTGCTCAGAGATTTCTGCTGCTGGACAGTCATTTTCCTCTTCTAATTAATTGATAGTAAACCCTCGTCGATTTGGAGGAGAGGATTTATGAGGAGTTTTTGCCTTCTTTGTTCTTTGAGCATTGATTTTTTATTCCTGTTCTGTTTTTTGGCAGTTTAGGCTGGCCCGTTTTTGTTCTGTTCTGTTACAGCCAAACCAAGAACAACAATGGAGGAAAAATATTTATTACGGCAAAAAGACAGCAGGAGGACAGCAAGAGCAACAACCACAACAACTACAGCAAAAGCTAAATGGGTTAAGAGGCGGTTTTTTGCTTTCATTCATTTCCTTTTTCGTGACACAGGTCATTGACGGTACAAAATGAAAAAAATTACAATTGATTTTTACACATTTTTATTTTTAGAAGTAGCTTTGAGTTTGGCAGATTTTCGGTTTGCCACAAACCACCAGCAAACATTCACAGCTGTTTTTTCTGCTATTTCACCAGAATCGAACTTTTACATCCGTTTCTAGCCAAAACTCCGGCGGCATCTACTTTGCTCACTAATTTGCCATTCAGCAGTAGGGCGTTAATGCAAAGACGGTGTTCAATAGAATACCCACTCACACTCACATTGAGAATATTCACATCGCATTAAGGGTAATTGAGGCAGTTGCCAAGTTATCAGGTAACTTTCGGACTCGCCTACTCCGGTTACCAATTACCGGAGTGAGTTTACCACTCTCAAGAAGAGGTACTCTTCAAGTCAGGTAGGTACTCGAGTGATGCAGACTGATGATGGCCACTTTGTGTGGTTGGTCACTGTTTTTGTTTTAGTTTTTTTCCAAGAAGCTGTTTCCATATTTAGTGTGTGTGAGAGAGTAAATGTGAGGACGACTTTCGGGGGAGCACTAAAGTGCCAACTGAGTGCACTCCAAAAATAGAAGTTTGATCAGAAGTCGTCTGTCTGACTGGCAGAATATTTTTGTTATTTTCAATCGATGAATAATTTTGGCTAGTTTTTTATACCGTTTTTTTGCTTACAGTGCACTAAAATAAAGTTATTTTGTTTCAATTAATTTAAAACACTTTTTTGTGGTACTGCTCGTTTCTCATTCTCTATTGTCTTTGTTTTTTGAAGCTAATTAGAGTCCTTTTTGTTAATTAATAATAATGATAAAAGTATTCTGTCTAGTTTGGTGTGTGCTTCATATTTTGTGGAAGATGATGAGACAATTACTATTCAGTCCAGAAGAAAAAGCACTAAAAAAGTGACAGCAAAAAACAAAAAAAAAATAAAAACAAAAAAAGTGTGATGGATTGCTCAGAAAAGTAAAAAGTGAAAAATGGCTGAGATGTTTAGAATACAGTTCAGTTTTGTTTCAATTATTAAAATAATAAAACTTTTTCCCCGCTTTTTGCTTGCCTTTGAAATGACCGAAATGAACTGAGCCTTGAAAATGAAGATGAAAAAGAAAAAAGTAAAGAAAAGAACTCATTTGGGAATTAGTTTTCAAGTTTTTGATGAATGTGTAATATGCTAAAAACTGTTTAACTTTCATTTTTTGACTGAGTGATTTTTCCAGTTTATGTTTGATTCTTCAAAAGTGTGCCAAACTAATTGAAATCAACTGAATTGATAAAGTTTTTTCACTTTTCACTAAATCAACTTCCGGTGCTAGTGCAGTTCAGTGTTCAGTGATGAGCACAAAAAACTAATTTTTTACTTTAAAAACCCATTTGAAACTTGAACGCTGTTTGCTCAGACAAATCGAAATTTCGATTTCATCCTTGTCTACTCAACTTTTTTTCTACCGTAAATTAGCATACTCAATTACCAAACTGATAGTTTCTTTTTTTTCTTTTTTTATAATTTCCATTAGCGCACCAGTCAAATTAAACTGCAATTTTATAACACTGCCCCAAAATGATAAATGTTAAATATTTTAGTGTTTTAAAATTAATTCATTTGCAGACATTTACTTTTACTTTATGCTCTAGAAATAGTAAAGTTTTGATGACTAAAATAATAAAAATGGCCGTAAAAAACAATTTGAGTGATGAATGGCAAGTGAAAAACATTTGAATATTTTTTTGCAGAATGACTGAATAATATTCAACCGCCAACTGCGTCAGCAACGATTAGCATAGCAATTAGCAAATTTGAGAAAAAAATTTTAGTGAAAGTTGAGAGCAGAATAAGAGAGAGAAAAATAATTGATTTATTATTGGTTAGCATTTGGAGAATGTTGTTAGTTATTAAAATGTGGTTAAAATTATTACATTTTAGCGAGGTTTTAGTTTGAATATTGGGTTTCAGGAAAAAAAATTGAAAAACAAGCTTTTGACTCTTATTTTTAGATTCAATGTAGGTGGAAATAAATGAATGCTTTGTTCAACAGCATTTTGGAGATTTAAATTTAGGTTTTCAAATTAAATGTGTTGATTGATTTTGACAACAACAGGAGAAAATGTTAAAATCAACAACAACAAAAATAAAGTTTAAATAAAATCAGCCTCGTCGTTTGGAAATGTCAACATATAGAGGGTCAAATCATAACAAAAAGAAAGAGAATGTTAAAACTTACGCGCATTTGGAAAAATGCAGTAAAAAGCAAAAACGGAAATAGAAAAAAGGAAATAAAAATAGAAACCAAAAAGATATGAGAAGGTTGTGGTGGTCTTAGCTGGCCTGTTTTTGTTTATGTGTCTGCTCTTGTATGTTCCTGTTTTGGGTGAATGCAGTTGTCTTTTTTTTGCAGAGATGAGATATGATAAAGTGTGTGTGTTCTAATGCTCAAATGTTTTATTTTTCAGTGTTGTTTACTGTAATAGTGTTTGCCTGCTGAAATCGGGTTTTATTTGTTTTTATGTTTTGTGTGTGTTGCGTGAGTTTGTGTCATCAACAGAGAAAATGAGAGAGAGATTTGAAGAAGAAGAAGAAGTAAGGTCTCAAAGTTTGGCTGCAGTTTTTTTGTTTGGTGATTTAGTCGCTCAACCATTTTTTTAATCTTACGACTTTTACGAAACCGTACAGTCATCCGCATCAGTCTGCTCTTTAGACTTGGAGAACTTCTTTGAGGTTCGGCGAATCAGCGACCGAGAGCGAGGCTTCAGTCGAGGACTCGTTTGGGGCGTGCTGGTGGCGCTCAGACTTTCACTGATTCCTCCCCCTCCAACGGAATTGTGATTACCACTACTAATTCCGCCGGTTCCGTTGGTGTTCGCGTGGCTAGGGCTGAGGCTGTTCGTGCCGGCAAACTGCTTATTCTTTCCGTTGACTCGGGCCTGGGCGGAAGATCGGCGTTTCAGGCCCTCGTCGTTGGGCATTGGAATGCGGGCCAGTTGTTGGAAGGTAAGGAAGACCTCCTTCACGTTGAAGTTGGTCTTGGCGGAGCACTCCATTACCTTAAAAAAGTAAAATGTTTGATTTTAACTTAAAAAAGAGTTTTTGGTTTTTGATTAACATTAAAAATATGTTTTTGTATTTTTAAAACGCTAAGTGGCCTGTCAATAATTTTTTTAAATATTTTAAAATGTCTAAAATGTCTTTTGGCAAGTCACCCAGATCGCCTAATTGCCAATTTTTCTTGCAGGCATAAATTAAATAATTTTTTTGAATTAAAAAATGTAAAAATTAGACACACTTTAGCCAAAAGCAAGTGCATCTAATGCAAAAACTTTCTTCAGGCAAAAAAGCGCTGACAAAAACTGACATTTTTCTGCTTCCTGTTATGCCAATAAAAGTACTTTACATTACCTTGGTGCGCAGCTTGGGCAGCTCACAGAAGACCCACTCGGCGACGTCCTCCTTCAGTACCAGTCGCTGCTGAAGACTGTCCAAGTCCTGCTTGTTACCTAGAAAGATCATAGGCACTTCCTGTACAAGTGTGAGTGTCGTACAAAAACACACCACAGTGACATTATCGACGAGGAGGAAGAAAGTAATGTGAAGAGGAAGGAGAAGAAGTAGTCCATTGGGAACGATTGACGACGACGACGGTGGAAGAATAACACAGACGAGGGCCAATCAGCAAAATTAAGAGCGACAAGGAAAGAAGGAAAAGAATAGAAAAAAGAAAAAATTTAAGTTTAATTAAAAGTTCAAGTTGGAAAGGGAGAGAGAGAGGGGGGAAAGTTTTATTATTATTTTTAAGTGAAGAGTGTCTAGCCACTGAAAAACACAATTTGTGTCTCAAGCATCTCCTTTTCTTTTCTATTTTTCTAGTCAATCTTGCACTTAGTCTCTTTCTAACAAGCGCCTTGTATTTTTGCTGATGATGGCTGATGAGAATTCTCTGCGGAATAATAGTTCCTCTAGTTTAAATGTTATATCGTTCTAGAATTGTCAATTGGTCCTGGATCAAATGGCTGCTAGTGAAAGACACAATTCACAAAGGCGAGAGTGGAAAGAATTTTTAATTAACTTCAAGCACTGTTTATTAAGGAACTGAAGAGTTGAAGATCTACTTGAGAAAATTGTCAAGTAAAGCTGCCTTGACGTAAGAAAACTGAAGAGTACTTTGAAGAGCTTTGTTGTTTTCAATTGTTGTCTCTGTTTTAGGTTATTTTGTTTTTGGCGGCAAATGATGAGCTCAGATTTTATTTTGTTAAACAAAAAGTTTTTGGATTTGTATTATTACCTATCTAACTGTAAACCACAACCACAAAATTGTGGTGGACAATTGTTCAAGTGTGCACTTCAGTATTAAAGATAAACTCAAGATTTCATTTTGAACTTGCATTAGTTCTGTTTAGAGACAAATTGCTCAATTTTTAATTTTTTAGCCTGGTTGTTGTTTAACAAAAAAGTGAAAAAAGTTTGTGTAACTTGATAAATTAACGATGTCTTAAAAAATTGGACGGGAACACTGTTTTCAATTGTTTGTCATCAGTTTAAAAAACTGTTTGCTTTGTTTCACTCTTTCTTAAACAAAGTATGCATTTTTTACTAAACCCTCTTCTCTGATGGGACTTCCTCACAGTAGAATAAAGAGTACAATTGTGGCAAACAAACAGGCAAAAAACGCTGAAAAACAATTCAAATGAAAATGAGATGGCAAAGAAAGATTCCAAGTGCAAGTGGGGGAAGGACACAACTCAAAAGGCTGCTAAGGCCAATTTAACAATGCACGATTTTTTGAGTTTTTAAACAAAACACACTCACACACAATTGAAATAAAATACCCTCAAACAAATAGGACTTTGCTGACAAAACCCGTATCAGCAGCATATTTTATGAAAAAACAAAAACAAACAATTTGTTTTGTTTTGTTTGTATCCTTTCAGCAACGCAAATAATATCACGCTATTTAAAATTTAATATTCCTCAGCTGTTTGATCAAAACTGTATCAGCAGAAGCATAAGAAAACTGCAACCTCAGCAAGTAAACAAAAAAGCTTTTAAGTGCATTATAAACATTTTTTCGCTCAAGTTTAAATTGGTGAATAATTTAGGCAAACAAATTTTAAACCAGATAAAAATGATTTTTCTTACCTGAAAATCAGATCGAATCTCCTTGATCTCCTCAAAGCACTGCTTGACAACTTCAAAGGAAACCGGACTGTCAATACTGAAAATTTTTTTGAAGCAAAAAAAATGACGTGTGATAAATAAAAAGGTAATTAGTTAATTAATTAATTTAAAACATTTAACTGCATGCAGTCATAACTGTCCACTTACCTGTACACGAGCAGAAAAGCATTGGCGTTGGCAATTGAAAGTCGTCGCATGGCGGGAAACTGCATGCTCCCTTCAGTGTCCAGAAAGTCGACCTAGAAACAAAAAAAAATAAAACAGAAAAAACAAAAACAAAACATGCGGAATTAAAATGAGATTTTCCAGAAGGAACAGTCAAAAAAAGAAAAAGAGAGTAGAAGGGGGTAACTGAAAAGTCAGCAGAAAACAAAATGAAATTAAAACGTTAATTTAGATAATTAGTTCAGCGACGGAAAAGTGAAGGAAATGTGACGTCGTCATTGAGGCAAGATTCCCTCTCTTTTCATTAAAGGAGCAAAAACGTTTTCCCTTTTTTATGACTCTTGATTAGAATTTTAATTGAAACGCCTCCCTTCCTGAAATTGTTACTGTTTGACGACCAGAACCAACAAAAAAACAACAAAAATGTGAAGTCGATTTTTATGGTGAAAAGTACAAAAAAACTGGGCGCATTCCTGTTTTTCAGCAGTGCTAGGTCATCCTCTATGTTTTGGTGCATTTCAGCAGTGTTTTGTTGGCTTCTGCTGTTGTTGTTGTGCTGCTGTTTCTGGTTTTCCGGTGCAAGCATGGTGCACCGCCGCTGCCGCACTTTTTTGGTGCACTCAAATGGCATTTTTATTATTTTATTTTTGGCTGCTGCTGCTGCTGCTCATCGTTTAGTTTAGGTCTAAAAAAAAAAGAACACAACTCGTGTTTTGTTGTTGTTGCCCACATGTTTTGCTGTTGTTTTTGTTTTGTTTTGTTCTTTTTGGTACAATGTAAACTTTGGTTCCTATTGTTTAACAACAACAGAGGCCCACGAGTCAGTCTTTTATTCTATTCTTTTGAGCATTGAACTTCTGCATTCACACAGCTAAAATGGCTCAATTTAAACCAAAAAGTAACTGAAAAAGTAGGAAGGCCAATTTGATTTGATTCTAGTCATTAGAATGGTAATGAGAGAGAGAGAGAGAGAGAAAAACTTTGTGCACTTGACTGCTGCTGCTGCTCTAAAATCGACTGCTGAGCTTTAATGAACAGCACTTTAGTGGTCTTCCTCTAATTTCTAGCTTTTCTAGATAGATTGCCATTTTTTCCCTGTCTGAGTTTTTCTGGAACATCACAAAACTCTACTGTCCTTCAATCGCACTAATGAGCGAGCTCTACTGTCAACCACCAGCAGAAAAACTGCCAAGACACGAGGTAATGAAGCTGACAAGTTAAATTTAATTATCTTAGTGCAACAGCAGTTTCTTCTAACTAAGCCTTCTTCTTTTCATCACTTTTTCCGCAGTGTTTGACACACATTTGGCAGAATGTTGCCTGGTTGGCTGAAAAATGTTTGAGCAAGAGCAGACAGACAGACAGAGTTTCCTGGTTAGACAGAGTTAGACAGAAGTTGAAGTGCAGCAGCAGCAGCTGTTCAAAAACTAATGAAGACGAATTGACAAATGCTCTAGATGCTGCACTTAAAAAGGACGGCTTTGCTGTACAACAGCAGTTTTTAGTGCTGCTGTACGGCGGATTTGTACAAAGTAAAATAAAGGAAAAGCTTACCTTAAGAACAAGCGTCCCACCAAAGGAGAAGTCCTTGGTAAAGAGGTCCTCCACAGTTGGGCGATGTTTCTCGCAGAAGGTGTTGAAGAGGAAGCGCTGAAGAGGATTTTGTTTGTGGAATTGATAAAGTTGATCAATCGTCGATTTTCAATCACATATTTAGTGGTAGTGGTGGTGTGGTGACGGTGATAATTAAATTAGCCACAGTTGTTGAAAAGAGGAGGAAGTTGAAGAGTGATAAATTGAGTGAAATTGGGAGAGAAAGAAAAAAGAGGATAGATATTAATTAGAAGAACTAGAATCGTATTACAGAGGCGGTGATTAATGACCACACACTTTGTCCTAGCTCTGCAGTTGACAAATTGACTGCTGTGGTGGTTTTGCTGCTGAGATTTTTTTGCTGTGATTTTTGTTGTTGTGGAATTTTAATGTTTTCCACCTCCTTCTTACCTTTAGAATGGCGCTCTTGCCGGTGTTGGTGGCGCCCAGCGTCACCAACCTGATGTGGTACGTCTCCTGCTCGGCCATGGTCGGCATCGCTGGCAGCGCCGCGTGGAGGATCGAATCGCGCAGGCGAGAGATGAACGACGACGAGGAGGAGGAGGGTGACGAGGGTGACGAGGGGTTGGGTGAAGAGGGCGAGGGTGACGAGGGAGCAATGGTGATAGAGGTGGTGGTGGTGGTGGTGCTAGGGTGATAAAGATGATGGGGGTGATGGTGGGGGTGATGATAGTTTTGCTTCGAAGTTTGGAGTGTTTTTGTTGACTATGAAAAAAAATGAAAGAAAGAAAGGTTAGTTGGGTCGAAATAGACTGAACATTATGTAGATAAATAATTTCAAATCAGAATTTTTTTCGATAATCTAACGACAACTTTAGTACTAGAAAAAAGTATGAAAAAATACTTGTACCCAAGTTTGGTACTCAGACAAAATGTTCAAATCTCGGACTTTCTGGTTTCTGGACTCGGATATATATTCACCGCTTAAATCTCCGCTCATAAGCGATATCATCCAGTTTAACTACTCAGCTTTTTGTTGTTGCTGCCTTCTCTCTTGAGCTTTGACTTTGGCTTTTTTTTGCTTTAGCTTTTTTGTCTCTCATTCTCTCTTTTTCTCTCTTGTTCTTCTAAGTAGCAATTAACATCTCTCTCTGCTTTTGATCCCTTTTGTAGGAATATTCCTGAGAATATGCACCAGGCACTACTACTATCATTAAAAAGAGAAGGAGAATAAAGAAGCCACTGTGTTATTAGAGCAGGCTTGATTCTTTTAGTTCTTCTTGGATTCATTCTTTTCTCATTCTTTTTTCTTGCTAATGTCAGGGACAGATTTTTTTCATTTCTAGTTAGCCTAGTTGCATCACTGCTTTGTTTAGCTGTTAAATGCTTTTACTTTACTTTACTTTACTGCCTCAACCAAAAAATAACTAAAAAATATTGCATTTTAAAAGTCGACTTTCAGGCAAAAGAAAACAGTAGAAGATGAAAAACTACAGAGCTACTAAACGGGCAGGGCTTAGCTGGCAAGTTTTTCATTTATTTCTTTTTTATGGTCTGACTGACTTTTGTAGCAGTGCAAAAAACAACAAAAAGAAATAAAGGAAAAGAAGAAGAAGAAGAAGAAGAGGCAAAAGTCACTTTTGGTGCAAATTGGCAACAGAAGAAGTGAAAGCAGTAGTTCTGGCAGATACAGTACATTGTACGGCACAAGACAACAGCGAATTTGCGATATAATGAGGAGATAATGCTAATGGTTTGGCCTAGAGTTGAATGCATCAAGAAAAGCAAGTCAAGTCAAGTGCAAAATCAGTACTTTTAAGAGAGTTATTCAGCAGCAGCAAATTAGTGTTGCCAGAACAAAACAAAAAAGTATGAGTTGTTGTTTTTTTTGTTTTGATACTAAACTCAATGTGCCTTTTTGGTAAAGTAGTAATTTTTGTTGTTACTGTTTCTGTTTTTGTTTTGTTCATCATTCAGCTCACTCAGCGGCGACTTTCCGGTTGACTTGCATGAAAAGAACTCTCTTTTGGCAAAAGCTGCATTCCAATTCCCACACAAATTACCAGTGTGTCCACCACTGTGATCAAATCGACCGGTTGCCAGCTCTTATTTTTCTATTTTCCCTAACCAATTCTCCGCTTCTCTGAGCAGAGAATGCTGCTGCTGCTGCTGCTGCTGTTCTCATCTCAATTGTGTCTCATCTCGTTTCCGAGAATATGGCCAAGTTAGTTACAACGTCTTTTTGTTGTTTTTGTTGTTGTTTTTGTTTCACAGCAGTGTACATGATGGTCAAGGGCAGTAGAATTTGGTAAGTTCTGAAAAAGGGCGGAAGTTGAAATGTTGACTGTAGTAAAAAATAGTTTATCGCCTGCAGCTAGCTAAAAATGGCACAAATTAAAATGAGTTTTAAAAATAAAAGTTGTAAAGTGTTTTCGGTCAAATATAAAACAATAAAATGATAGAAAAAATCACTTCTTGTTTTGATAGTGGTGATTATATGATGATCATTGTCAGCATCGCATTATCATTATCATCTCTTTTGTCACCACTCAGACTTTCTGGTTTGTTATTACTTTCAAAATCTAGCGTATTAACAAAATATTAATACCACAAAATTGTTTATTTGCTACAAAACATTTTAGCCTGTCCAATTAGCGTTCCTAAATGTCATCATCAGTGTGTTTTTCATCCTCCTCTTCTCATGTTGTTATTGTTTTTGTTGCTATTATTTTCAAAATAGTTGAAGCTGGTGATTAAGCTGCTACTACAACTTCTCCTCACTTATTGAATTTCCTCCATCTTGATCACAAGAATAACAACAACAGCAAAAACAAAAACACCAAAAACAAGAAGAAAAACATTGATCAGTGGAGCTCGGAGCTTGGCTTTTTGTTGAGGAGGGGGACAAATAAAACAACAACTCACAAAAGCAAGCAAGCAAAATTGGTTCTCATTTTCTCTTTTTTAGCGAGACTTTTTTTTTGAAAAAAATCTCGCTTTTAATCTCGCTCTGTG
>JAALOO010000296.1_pt3 | contig 16311 bp, 18 predicted proteins | sample 7257641 | NCBI WGS metagenome assembly JAALOO01 (sample SAMN14085613, study PRJNA598686) | mite metagenome | biome: ENVO:01001000; feature: ENVO:01001002; material: ENVO:01001226; isolation source: single female mite from University of Michigan culture on fish food culture... ...
GCCAAGTTTAGTACACAACCTTTCAGTCCCTTCAAAACCCTTCTCCCAGCACAATCATGAACTACTTGGCTTGCTTAAGCCGTTGCTTTGGTTTAGCAGCGGGCAACGTGAAGGTATCTCAGTTTGAGCAGGCACTAAATGAGATTCAGCTCGACACATCAACTATGGGTTTGTTTGCTGCTAACCTTCTTTTGAATGGTAAATAAGTCTTATTCTCTTTTCAGGTATCAATGTGGTTATAATTAAAAAAGGAAGACGAATTTGCGGAAAAGGAGGGGCAATATGTAATTTTCCAATCGTTCAAAATAAAGCGTACTTTGAAGCAAAAATTCAGCAGTCTGGTAATATTTTGGTTACTGAAGAAAGGCCCTTGAGAGTAACTTATTTTTATTCGAACAAATAGGCATTTGGGGAGTTGGCCTTTCAACTAGCAATGTAGATCTCAATTTAACACCTCTAGGAACTGACAATCAGAGTTGGATCTTGCGACAAGACGGCAAGATTGTTCACAATAATACAGTATTACACGAAATCACAAAGCCCATCCAGGAGGGGGACATCATTGGCGTTTCATTCGATCATGTCCAGCTGAAGTTCTACATCAACAACGTCCCAATGGACTATGAGGTGAGCAACATCAAAGCGGGGAGCGAGGACATTTACCCCGTAGTGTACGTTGACTCCGGTGCCATCATCGACATGGTCTTCTCGCATGCATCCTTTGCCTACCCACCGCCGCCTTCATACGATGCCATCCTCATCGAAAAGGTTCTCCTATGAAAAATTACCTGCTGTAAATTTTCTGTAAATAACCCGGCTGTATTTATTTTCACTTGTACATTACTTTAAAATTGTCTTCATCACGTGCTGATGAATGGAAATGTGCTTAATGCTTTGATGTCTTCGATTTGATCATTTCTTTAAACTGAGAGAGAATTTTGGTCTCGCGCTTGGAGCGCTCCTCCTTGTTGAACATCGCCAAAGCTCTCTTCTCATCAGCGCTGTAAATCTGGTTCTCCTTTCGAATACGGACAGCTTCCATTCGACGATGTCGGCTACCACTCATCACGTATCCGACGTCTTCATAGGAGGCAATCTCATCGCTGGTAAGGCCGATTTCACCTCTTCTGGGAATTCGCTTGCCGTCTTGCACAAAGGCGGCCATAGCTGCACCTTCACCTGGTAGCAACGCTTTACCAAAGTCCTTGCTGTTGATCTCAACGGAGGACTTTGGAAGTGGCCCAACAATGTCCTCCTCTTCAGAATTTTCAGCGCGTTTGTTCTTTTCATTGAGCTCCCGCACAAACTGCTCCTCTTCAACCGTTCGGAAGCGAATCTGAGTTTCGTCGTCTGAGTTTTGCGAAGAAGCATCTTCTGAAGAGCTTTCTCGTCGTTCCTTTTTCACTTTCTTCTTTTTCTCTTTTTTATGTTTCTTTTCCTTTTTGCTCTTTTTTTCTTTTTTAGATTTTTTAGACCGATGCTTTTTCGTTTCTTTCTCCATTTCACGACTAAGCTTGGGACCAATTATTTTGCTGTCTTCCTCTTCCAAGTCACTATTTTCCTCAGCTGAAGGTGAAGATGCCCACAAGTAGCTAACTCCATTTGCGCCAATCGATTCTCTAAGTTTCCGCCTTTTGGCCCAAAAGTCACTGCAACCGAAAGTTGTTTGAGTAAGTTAGCTTTCGGCACAAAATGACAATTCTTACCTGTCTTTGGAATCGCGGCCATGTCCATTCGACCGGTGATGTCGTTCCGAGTGGTAGCTGTCATGGTGGCTCCGGCCATCGTCATGCCTCCTGCTACTGTAAGATCGATATTCAGAGCTCATTGAAGTCCTGTTCCAAGACGTAGTTGTGATAAAGTGAACGTAAACAAATCGGTGGTTTGTTTGTGAATTTTCGGCACTGGCAGTGATACCGTCGTCTATGGACGGCTTTGCCACGAGCTAGTGAGCTGGATTTTGCTTCCTCTCATCATTCTCTTGCATCGCTCTCGCCGGTATTCATTGCCACCTTTGACCGAAAACAGACCCTGTTCCTAGCGATCAGCAAAGATGAGCCACGATTTTGATGATGGGGTAAGTAGAGGCAACTATTTTTCAGTAGGTCAAACAACTGACCGTCTCTTCTCAGGATGACTTCGACGACGACTACGATATAGATGATCAGCCTGAGAGCCCTTTGTTTGTGCCCACCAAGGTGCCAGACCAGGTTCGAGAGTTCATCATCGTGCTGCGAAAGGCAATTCGAGACAGAAGTGTCTACGAAATTCAGAATCTGTATGAAAATACCTTCAACAAGATTACTGAGGCTTACTACAAGCACGTTCCGTGGCCTGATGAAAACCAGGTGAAAGGACTCATCAACTTCAATGCCGATGATGCGAGTGACAACACCTTCATCGTTCTCTACAAGGATTTGTACTTTCGCCACGTTTACGCTCGGTGCCAGAACATCACCACTGACCAGCGACTCAAGTCCTTCTTCAACTACTGTGAGCTGTTCAACTTTATCCTTCGCACCGATGATCCAGTTCAGCTGGACCTGCCTAACCAATGGCTTTGGGACATAATCGATGAGTTCATCTACCAATTCCAATCGTTCACCTTCTTCAAAGCTAAGGCAGTTGCTGACCCCTCAAAGACCTCACCCGAGGACCTGGAGACGATTAATAAGCCCAGTATCTGGAATGTGCACGCCGTTCTCAACGTGTTGTACTCGCTGGTGGAAAAGTCCAACATTAATGAGCAGTTAAAGGAGTTCAACAACGGCCGTCAGCCCGACGAAGTGGCTGGGGAGTTTGGACGACACATTTTCTACAAGATGCTGGGCTACTTCAGCTTGATCGGTCTGCTGCGTCTGCACTCCATTCTGGGCGATCATCATCTTGCCATTAAGGTTCTCGAGAACATTGACCTCAACCGTCAACAGCTGCAGAGCATGGCCATTTCTCGTGTTTTGGCCTGCCAAGTGACCACTTTCTACTACGTTGGCTTTGCGTACATGATGATGCGACGTTACTCTGACGCCATTCGAACCTACTCTAACATCCTCGTTTACTTGCAACGAACCAAACCAATCTACCACTATCGCACCTTTCAGATTGAACTGATCGAAAAGCAAACCGATCAGATTTACAAGCTCCTTGCCATCTGTTTGGCCTTGCATCCTCAACGAATTGATGAAAGTATTCTCTCGCAACTAAATGAAAAGATGCACGACTCCTTTATTAAGTTGCAGTCTGGCGACATTAAGGAATTTGAAAGTGTCTTTCGACAGGCCTGCCCAAAGATTATTTCTTTCATTCCGGGAAACAAGTCTTACAAACATCAGATCACCATTTTCTTGGAAGAAGTTGAGCAGCAGCACAAGTTGCTGGAAATCCGTAGCTTCCTCAAGTTTTACACCACCATGCCGATTGCTAAACTTGCCGAGTTTATGGAAATTGAGCCCAAAGAGTTCAACCGGTACTTGCTATGCTTCAAGCATAAGATGCAAAATTTTGCTGCTCTCAAATCGCCGGAGAACGCTAAGCAAGCGGAGAGTGAAATTCAATCCGGATCTGATGTCGATTTCTACATTGATAAGGTAGGTTCACTTTTCATCAGATGTTTCCTTAAAATATTAACGACATTTTCATTAAATACAGGACATGATTCACATTGCTGACACAAAGGTGGCACCTCGTTACGGAGATTACTTCCTTCGTCAGATCTATCGATTCGATGAACTTTATCGAGTTGTGAGCAACATCTCTGTTTAACTCTTGCACTTGATTCTTCTCGATGAAGTAGATTGGATTTGCCTGAACTAGTTGGAAATAATTTGAAATCAATAAAGCATCAAGTATAATATCTTAATAATCTTTTATTTCAAAATAAAAACAATTGGCATGCAACAGAAAAATAGACTTTGGCAAACACGCATTTCCTATATCATTTACAGATCATGGAAGAGTGAGCAGTGCTGCTCACTGAGCATCTATTCAAAATATTGAATATGCAAAATCACAATGGAATCAAACGATTTACATTTTGTACAGAGAGAGTAGAGGAGGAAAACAAGAGACGGATTCATTCAAAGGTAGCTCAGGACAAGGAAAGGTAATCACAGCACAGCAAAGTAAGGAAAGGGTATCAACAGAAAGGCCGCAAGGCTGGTAAGAGGAGTGCCCCCAGAAGGAGCCACAAAAGTGGAAGGGGAAGAGGATTGGCGGAAGAGGGCTGCAGATCGCTGGGCTCCTGGGGCCTCTTGGCCTCCGGCTCAGCAGTGCTGGTCACTGGTTTGGCGGTGCCGGCAGTCGATTCACTGCTTGCAAAGTACAGCGAGTCCTTGCTGGTGGAGCTCGGTGGTGTCTGCTCAGTGCTCGAGGAGTGCTCCCCCAGTTCGGTGGCGGACTCGGTGTCCCCGCTGCCGGAGTGGTCATCACCACTGCCGGAGATTTCATCGTCCACCGGCGCAGTGCCCGCCACGGCGCCCTCGTTGTTATTGTTGTTGTGCCTGACTGCAATGTCCAAGGGAAAAAAAGAATAGATGTGCGTCAGTGAAAGGTGGCCAGCAAAGAGTGACAAACAAGTAAAGACTTACGATTATTCTCCAAGTCTGTCTCCAAGCCGTTGTAGGCGTTATTGACGTTCAGGGAAATCAGCTTTAAAGTGCTAATTTGGAGGTTTACTATTTCCAAGTTGTTCTTGTCGCGATAGTTTAGTTGCTCGGCGCTCCTAAAATGGTCAAGAGGGGGAAAAGAGAAGTTAGTTAGTTAGTTAGTTCGAGTTGGCTGAAAAAGTGTGCAGTAAAAGCGGCCATAACTTGTTGACTAAGTGCACCGGTACACTGGGCAAACATGGCAAACATCATAGAGTCATGCACTAGTGTTTAGGAAACATCTCGTTCTGACTAGTTTGCCAGCTAATGTGATACGCACCTTTGTGTGTGGTTGTTGCAAGTGGTCGGCGGGTTGCTGTACTGCGAGCACAAGTTACGTGGAAGTCGAGACCAGAAGTTCTTGTAGCTCTTCACCATTTTGAGAATGTCGCTAATTAGCGTCTCCATTAGGGGCAGGTTCTGTGGAGATGAGGTAGTGTAGGAGGTCGGCTTGGCCGGAAGACGTTGATTGTACATGTACGTATTGCGTTTGACTTTTTTCAGTGGTGGCTTGCCGCACTTGCTGAAGATCTATTCAAGAGAAAAGAGAGAAACAGGTGTAAGTGGAAGCTCATCGGAAGGAGCATTCAATCAATCTGTCCATCTAATGAGAGACACCTACCCTATTGGTAATGGTAACTGCATTCTCCTGGAAGGTCATTATTGCTTCTGATACTTGTATGTTAATCGGCTTAACTGCCAGCTCAATGTTGAATGAAGTCTTGAGTCGATTGGCCAGCTTGACGATATCATTCACGTAGAGATTCCACTCTCGATTGAGATTGGCGTGGTAGGGAAAGCATGCCTCCTCGAGGACACTGACGCACATGTCTTGGCAAGGCCAGTTTGTGCTGGCACTGGGACCATTGTGGCAGTTGTTGCAGTAGGACATTGCATGCAGACGATTCTCACACGAACTGGTGATTGGTGCCTGTGGCGAAACCGGGAAAAAAGACAGTTTATTAGTGAGTCATGCAACAGTTGGGCATTCTCCTCCTACTTACCTCCATGATATTCTTGAGCACTTCATTGCCAAAGTTTAGCGCTTGAACAAAGGTTCGAATGGCTACGAAGGACCGCTTTATCTGCTGAATGAGCTTCTGTGGCATTTCACCGAATGGCATCATCTCCTCCATGTGCTCTAAGGTGCACTCGAGATAGGTCGCGTTCATGGCGTATGAATTGTTCAGCTCAACAAACATCTTCTTGTAGAGCAAATTGAAAAACTGCTTTAGTGAGATCGCCAAATCGACGGAACCCGTTGAGTAGTAGTAATTCAAATCTCGAAACATATCATTGAAGATGGCGGCGTGTTTGTCGTACAGGTAGCCATAAGTGTTGGTGAACATTTGGTGAAAATTATGATGAGACACTTTGAGGAGATCACGAAAGAAAACTGTAGTACAGGGGAAGGAGAGAGAAAGAGAGAAGAACGGAGATATGAGAATGTGAATTTCCAAAGGAGAGCAGTTTAGGAAAGAGGGACTGAACAATCGATAAGAGTGAGCCCCCACAGTGGGAGCGCTTATCTTGTCGATTCTAAATGCATTGTTCTGCAGCAGTGCACCAGTGCACCGGCGACAGCGGTGGCGGCATGCATTGAAGTTGAGGCTGCCAAGGTAACAGACACTCCGAGGGAGAGAGAGAGAGAGAGTAGATCAGTGCAGAGAGAGGTCAACTAGTGTAGTAGCCAGTTGGCGAGAAATATGAATGGGCTGACTAGAATGGAGACTGGTGGCGGCACCGGCAGAACGGCTGCAGAAAGGACCAACAGCAACAGCAGCAGCATCAGTGAAGCCAGGCGACCGGGACGCGATCACGACTGGCGCGAGGAGGTAAAGGACTTTATTACTCGATTCGAGATGGTGGTAACAAACGAGCCGCTATGTAATTTGCCTGAGCTTAATGCGAAAGGAAGCGCTCGCACGGAGAGTGCAAAGATCGATGCACCAGCATCAGCGGCATCGGCAGCAATACCAGTGCGCAGTGGGGAAAGTGCTGGTGGTGGTGCGCTCATGAATATGAATTAAGAATGGAGAGGAGGAGAGCACAAAGGTAGTGCTCATTAGTGGCTTAATACGAATTAATGCGATCTTATCAAGTGAAGCAGTCGCCCTTTCCCTTGCTCAGGCTGATGCTTCTGTCGGAGGTGGCATGCCATCTTCAGGCCATGTCCACAGGAACATGAACAGTTGGCAGTGAGCTGGCTTACATTGTGGCACATTCTCTTTCTCTCGAAGGCAGCTTCCCCAGCCATTGCATCGTGTCGGGGCAGAAGTGCTGTCCGCAGTAGTGCCAGTGCCGCAGTACCTCTCACCCTCGACATTGTGTCCTGCTGTGCTGTGCAGTGTGCACAGATTTGGCAGTCAGCTTTGGCAACAAATTGACCACAGTGCCGAATACTACTGCTGCAGAACTAGCGACGTGCACTCTGACTGAGCAGCACTTTGACTCGCACCTCGGAACACCTCAGCAATGACTGCTAATAAATCTGCTAATAAATCTAATAGTCTCTGCTCTTCTCTCGGGCTTGCTCTAAGCGGATAATTAGTGGTAATTAATAACGAGTGACATCACAATGTGAGAGCGAGTGTGAGGGAAGACTGCTGAGTAGAGATCTCATTCGCAGTGAGGGTTGCTCAATCTGCTGTGGCTAAGACTGAATGAAGAGAGTGCGTGCCTGTGCTTCGGTGGTGTGAACAGTGGTCGATCAATGGACGGGGGCAGCGGTGGTGGATCAGTGGCCGAGGTGGAGGACCAGTGCAGTCTCATTCCGAATGGTGCTCGCTGACAGCCGTAGGCGGCATGCCTGCCCGGCGCAACAACCTCAAGGAAGGCACATGACAATTGACATGTCAACAAGTGGTCCATGTAAATGGAGCCTATCAGCGGACCATCTCATCGCGTCTAAATGGTCGCGTGTCCACAGATATGCGGCTGAACCCTTCTCCCTCTTTATTGCGCCCCTCTTTTCTTCTGCGCACTCACTACCTCTCTTCAGTCTCTTTCATTCTCTCAGTGGCAATTGTTTAGGTTCAATGGCAACTAGGCAACCACTGAGTAGAGGACATGAATGAGCGAACAGGGGCGAATGTCAAGTACAAATGAAGTTATTTTTATTATTGGCTTGCAATCGGCGTAGCAACAGAGCGCTGAATGGCTGCAAACGATAGGATCGAGAGGTGCCTTGCCTGGCCATTTGAGCAAGGTGCGGGAAGAGGTCACCGCCGGGACATAGCGACTAATTACTTGGTGGCCGGGCAAGGAAAGGAAGCGGTGACGACACTGGAGAGCACTGCTGATCGCCATTTGGCCAGGCAAAGCCAAGTCAAGCGATGCAGCCTGTGACCAATTGCAGCACACCAAGCAACAAATGCAACGATTAATTGGGCAGAGGAAATGAACGCCACATCCTGACGACGATGATGAAACAGGCACTTCACAAGGCCGGGGCGGCATCCAGCCAGCAACAAGTAACCTCTTAATTAAGTTAATCAAATTGTCCGACTAAACGGAAGAGAGAACGAGAAGGAGAGCAACAACAACCAGTGAGCGAGCGATATAATCTGTGGCATTGATAAGCAGTAGTTGGAAGCATGCAATGAATGCAGTGTCGGGTGAGTGCTCTCTTTCTTTGCTGATGCCTTCCAGGTATATATCACCAAAAATTAGTGTGATTGCCCATGCATGGGAGCTCTCCTTCTCAGTTTGGAGATGATTCAAAGGAGGAATTGGAGGGGCTGCAGTGCAGAGCGAAGGGTCTTATCTGCTGGAGGCTGAGCGGCACACTGCTGAGGTGGTAATGGCGTGCACAGTGTGCAGACACCTTCTGTCAGCGAAGAGGCTTTACAGTGTCATCCGTGGCCGGATCGTCGCGCGTGCGACACAGTGGGCAAGGCAAGTGGCCACTCGGTGGCTCACTTCCACTGCTACTATGCAACAATCACACCGCTGCAACATACACACACTCACTTTGCAACACAGTGCGAGACAATTCTTGTCCGGTGAGGTGCTTCGATCGCGAGTGATACGTTGCCCATTATGGCCGTAAAGGCGATTAGCCGTGGCTTTCATCGCTTAGGCAGGCAGGCAGGCTCAGAGACAAAAGGCTCGAGTGTGTCTCATTAGCACAGGGAAGAATTTATTGCTTGTCTAGTGTTTGACAAGTCTGTCTGAGCGAGCTCAGAGAGTGAGCACCTTCTCAATAAGCAAACATTTACCCAGCGCTGCTGTAAACCTAATTTACAAGCTTTCAAGGCTCGCTCATTCTGCACCATTTCCTCGGTCGATTGGTCAGTCTGAGTGGAGTGTTCTGTGCTCAGTGTGCACACTGATCAGAGGCAGGCAACTGCAACTGGCAATGGACTACAGTGCACTGCACTGAATGCAGTCCACCGATTGGTTTCATCTGGCCACTTGGCCTGGCAACAATATATCGCCGCGGTAATAGCTCGGCAAGGAGGCAAACAAACAAACAATTGCGCCCGAAGGAGAGGGCTGCCGGCTGGCCCGAGACGGCAACTCACCTCGCTCGCTCTCTCCAGTGCTCCCACCGCGACTGAGCAGCACTCTTCCACCTCTGTCAGTGAGCAGTGAGCTGAGCGCAACTCTTATGGCCCCGAGAGTATAATAGCAGAGGCTGAAGGCGAAGCCGAAGTGCACGGGGCAAGTGACTAAGTGGGCACGTTAGAGCGAGAAATTCCATTAAGCGATTGCCTTGAATTCTTTGTAGCACCGCGGTGAGAAGGTATGCTGCGCTCTCTCTCTGTGCTCTTGCTGCTGCGGCTGCGGCTGTTTCTGCTGGCTCGCTATGATTCTCAAATTAGATTGCAACAACTGCAGATGGACGAGCAAACTTGTTCCTCCTCGAGATTTCGGTGTGACTGCGCAGCACTGCTCACTGCCAAAGCTGCAGAGGCTTCGGTGGCTTCGGCAAGCCATCTCGCTCCGTTGCCCTGCGCGCGCGACAGCCTCTTCTCAGCCGACAATGAGTGATCAGGTGAAGATGACCAGTCGTGGCGAGCAGCAGCGGCACAAGAAGAGGCAGCAGAGATACCCCTCGGCGATGGGGAATATTAGTGCCACCGAAGAAGAAGAAGAAGTGGACGACGACGACGGATGCACACACAGGCACAGACTAGGAGACATGCTCACCGACACCGATGCCGCTCAGGCGGCAGCTCGCTGATGCCTAAAAATTGCTTACGATTGCTGCTGTACACGTGCTTGCGTTTAAAGTTGCTGCAGCAACAGCAGAAAAATACAAAAGCCTAATGGTTCCAGGAAGGCAGAAGTGTCGCCCTCAGTTCCTCCTCACCTGATGACAGGAGCGCCTGATGAGTGAGAAAGACAATGGAAGAGGAGGAGGATGAGTCAGTAGCAGTGGCAGCAGAGTAATCAAAGGCTCTGATCAGTGTCTCCCGTGGAGAAAATGGATGGCTCATCGATGGCTCCACTTGTGCCTGCAAGTTGTCACCTCTGCATTCGCCATGCAATCAGTGACACTCAAGGTGGAGGCGATTGTGGGCCAGCAGAGGCAGAAAAGCAGCAGCAGCTAACAAATGGTAGCAAATGGTAGCCTGTTGCACAGGCTGAGTTTAGTTGGCTGAGAACTGGCACTGCCGACCGCCGAGTGTTCCCCGTGGACTAGAGGACTCGTGTAAATCAAGGCTAGAGAAAGAGCGGCAGCGAAGGGCAAACACATCTGCCGGTGATTGTCGGCGTGCTCTGGTCAGTGAGCACTTCCCCCTGGGAGAGCGGAGACAGAGTGCGCAGTGGGCCGCAGCGGTAGGAAGCAGCGAGGCAAATAGCAACACACCAAATAGTTGATTTTAGTAGCTATTTGTCCATAAATTACGCAATTAGAATAAGTGATGCCATTAGACATGTGTCTGCTGTTTACACTAAACACTAGGACCACTTACCATCGAATCGGTCGGCGTGCGTCTTCAGATTGGTGCGAACATCGCCAACTGCCCCTTTGAAGGCATTGCTGAACTGCGGAATGGGCAAACTTGTTTGATCATACGGCCGCTGATTGTATGGACTTCGGTTATTATTATTATTATTATAAACAGCAGAAACGGAGGCAGCCTGGGCCAGATAGTGACACATAGTCAATATGTGCACTAGCAGGAGGAGGGTGACGAAGAAGGGGAGGCACTGCAGCCGCCGTGCACTGGAACAAGAGCGCATTTTCCGGCTTATTTACACTTGCAGGCGATTGCGGGCACTGACATGGCTCGGCATCACTGAGGCCATTGAGCGGAGGGACACGGGGGAGCAAGTGACATGGGAGGAAGCAGATGACTGAATGAATGCATGAATGAATGAATGAATGAAGTGTCCTCACTCACACAGGCACTGCCTGAATCAGTGAATGAACGAAGAGAGAGTGAGGAAGGTGCTGAGGAGGTCGCAGGGGACGAAGATGAAGACGGCGACGTCGGAAAATGGTGAGTGAGCAGAGGTCAAAGGCACGGGGGCAGTGTCAGTGGCAGTGTCAGTAGGGTAGTCAGCAACTGTCACCCAGATGGAGGGGACAGGCACATCCGGTTCAATCTAGGTGACCAGACGGGCGCCGACGCCGAGGGACACTCACGCTGAAGCGTTCATCAGTGGGTGAGGGACAGAGGCAGAGGACGATGTGGGCGAGAGACGTGCGAGGAAGAAAGGGTCATGCTTGCTGCTGATCACTGCATCCGTACGACTGTCAGCCTCTGGTATTCTCGTGTCTCGAAGACAAACAGCTGCTGGTGCTGGTGGTGCTTCTGCTGCGATGAAGGCTATGCGCGCACACTCGCAGGACCACGAAGACGGCGACTGGCCTGGAAGGCTGACTGCGGCTGACTGACTGACTGACTGACGGACGGCAAAGTGGCAACAACAAACGCCGACTGCACCGCACACAGACTGCGCCGTGAGGACTGCCTCCAGTGCCTCCTTCCCCTCTCACCACAAATCGTAAGAAGCAGCAGCAGCCGCCGCCGTCGTCGCAGATGCCCTCTTCAGTTCCACTGGAACGCATGGTCCTGACCTCTCTTCTGGCAGCTCTGCTCACACACACGACCACCATTGTGTAGTGCCGGGCACGGAAACGCATGTCCTCCGCCGTGGACTGGATAAACTGAATGCAATTTTTTGCCCTTTCCCCCAGCTATCAGAGTGGAGTGTCATCAGAAGCTGCTGCTAGGCTATTATCAGACAGCCGATACCTGCAGTCTGCTGCCGTTAAGTGGGCGATCGGGTGAACCTGCTGCTGCTGGGGTGGCACACCTGAACTGCCACAGCTACAGCAGGTGAAGAAGCTGGTGGAGTTGTTGACACAAGTGATCAATGCAGTGCATTCAGATCAATCAGTTCTGATTGGCACAATCGCACGTTTATTACCTGCAGTGCAGCTCAGAGGTGCTGCTGCTGCCGTGGAACCTTCGACGCCATCTATTAGTGTGCAGTGGAGGGGGCTGTAGTTTAAATAAATTGTAAAATGCAATCTGAATGGGCTTTGACGGACTTGGAAGCACTCAGTTTGGTCAGTGACAGCTTCTCTGAGACAGTTCACTCAAACTGGTCAGTGGGAGCAGTGGGATGAGACTGGCGCTGGTGCTGAAGTGAGCAGTAAACTGAGCGGTGCTGTGTGACGCCGGGCGACGGCGATTGTAGGTCAGGGCTGCATCCTCTGAAACCAGTAAGCAGTGGTCGTGGTCAGACAGGGGTAGTCGACTTGAAAACGAGTTGCCACTGGCCCAGTCTCTTCTTCTCCCTCCATTCTTCCATTCCCTTCCTCCATCCTTCCCTCTCTCTCCTTTCCGCTATCTATGGCCACCAGCATCCGATTAGAGTGCTGTCCATCCAATAAACTCGATAAGCGCCGACAGCATCTCTCTTTCTCTGCCTCCCTCTCTGTCTTGTATCTCACTACTTCTCGCCGAGTTGCCCTCGATGCGAGCAGTCCAGTCTTTGTGTTGGTCCAAACTGTCAAGACAGCATGAATTGTTCACTATCACATCTTTGCCACAGTTGGCACCAGTGTTTTCTGCTCTTTGTGGTAAGTACCGTTGGAAATCACTTGCTTTTGGAAGCTCTGTCTGGGCGGCCAGTTCCAATCAGTGTCTGAGCAGTGACCACTTCCTTATTTCGGTGTTTTCATTCTCCTCCACCCTAGGTCGTTTTGTGCACTGCCCCACACCTGCAATGGATCCACTGTCAGTCCTGTGGGCCGAAAGTCAGTCCGCGACTGCTGCGCGAAATTCCCTGCGACATGAACAGTATATCCTTCTGCACACAGCCTGGCAGCGCCTATCCCTGGAGTGCAGTGCGCCGGTATATCTTCGAAAACCAGGGCTTCATGAAGCGAATGTACGGTGAGAACAGACAGAGTCAGGTGGTTCGGGAGGAGATTGCCCGCATGAACGACCGCTACGATGTCGTTGACATTGCGGCATTTCGCAGTGCCAAGAGTGATTCGCTGAGCACCGTCAACGGGAATGATCTCAACGAAAGTGCCAACACCAACACTGAAAAGGACATTGAGTTCGGACAGACGACCAGTGTGCTGCTCAATGACACGGTAATATTTACAAACAACAGCATCTCTGGTAGGGAGGCAGAGAATGTGACCAGCAATGTTTCAGAGGCTGAACCAGAGACGAATCAGTACACTACCACTGCCACTGCTACTGGCGAGCACCTGACAAAAAGCGGCACCGAGGATGGTGAGGTAGAAGTGCGAGAGGAGGAAAACAGTCCCACGACTCCAGCGGCAGACATTGACAATGCCGTCGCCTCTGATGAGGCTCCCGAGAAGCCCGGCAAGGGCTACAATGCCTGTCCTATCACACAGGAAGTGGTGGCGCCCTACTGGGCCAACAACACCCGAGGCCAGACGCTGGCCCTGCTGAACGTGTATCCATTCGAGCAGTAAGTGCTTGAGGGAGGCCATTAGGTGTTTAGTAGACTCGTAGTGCACTGAACTGACACAGCTCCATTTCCCCACGCAGGTACATTCACTGGGAGAAGTGCGCTTTTGAGGGCGAGCAGATGAACTGTCGGGAGGGCTGTCGCTGTGAGCAACAGTATCGCCTGCACCGACTCCTGGCTTTTGACCCAAAGAATGAGTGTCGCGGCATCTTCTCCGACTGGTTTCGCTTTCCAGGCTGCTGTGTCTGCATCTGCTATGACAACCACGAGCGCATCAACAATCGAAAGGCCCGTCTCTAGAGTCTAGAGACCCCGTTTCAACGTCTGGTCCCCCTTGAGCTATCATGTAATTAGAATCTGTACACCTCTTCTCCGTTCTCGCCTGTACATAAACTGTCCACATTTTGTTCTGGCGGCCAAAACAATTATTTATTTCCATTTTTCCCGCAAAAACCTACCATTTTTCGTATTACTGTTTTTGAAATAAACTGCAAACCAAAGAACCAATGTTTCGCAATGTCAATTTGGCGGTAAATTCAGAGCCTCTACGCGGATAGTGTGGATATAGGCGACTAGATCGACAAGCTCGACTCAACTTGAGCACCTCGTGTCGGATTCTCAGCGGTAGAGTCTCTGCACTTCTGGCATTGCATGAACTCGGTACCGGATAAATAACACAATGGATTTCAACGAAGTTCTCTCCCAATTAACCAGCCTCGACAATGAAGTCCGCGCGAAGGCTGAGAAGGTGTACGAATCGATAAGTTTGTACGAGAAAATTAATTTGCTCTTCATATCGATTTGCGATGACTCAAAGCCAGATGATGTAAGTACTTCAACTGACAAAAGACCGCTGTTATTGTTATTTTTATTAAATAATAAAATCGTTTTCAGATTCGCCAACTGGCTGCTGTCTTGTTGAGACGAGCACTGTTCAGTTCTTATGATGAAATCGCAAAGTGTGCCGACAATACGTTTGTGGACCAACTGAAAGGACACGTTATTGGCTTGCTGCAAAAAGGCATCTCCTTGAATCTAAGGAAGAAGGTCTGCGACGTTGCCTCTGAGCTGTCGAAAAACTGTATCGGTATGCTCTTCTTGATCAAGTAATGTTTGCTTTTATTAACTAATTATGATCCTACTAATTCAGACGGCGAGGGTAACAATACATGGCCAGAACTATTGAACTTTATGTTTTCCGCTGCCAACTCGGACAACTTGGAGCTTAGAGAATGCGCTCTTCTCCTATTCAACTCACTCCCTTCCATTTTTGGCAACGAGCAAAACAAGTACTTGGATTACATCAAAAAGATGCTATTAAAGTCCTTGTGCGAAGGGTCAAGCGAGACGGTATGTTTGTTATTCTACTATAGTGTACTTGTATTTAAAAGTTTCATTTTTCAGGTCAAACTCGCAGCATTGAAAGCAACAACTTCGTTTATCTTAATCAACAGCGATGACAAAGCCATACTCAAGCTGTTTGCCGAAACCGTTATACCAATGTTGCAAGTTTTGAATGTTTTAGTGGAAAACGACGACGATGAGCCCCTACTGTGCTTCATTGAATTGGCGGAAAAATGTCCGCAAGTTCTGCGCAGCAGCTTTAACCCATTGATGGAGATTTGCATGAAGACTATTACGAACGCTGATGTCTCTGAAAAAATAAAGTTTTCTGCTCTTGAAATTATTGTCAGCTTTGCAGAAAATGCTCCGGCCACAGTCAGAAAGAGAGGCACCAACTATCTGATACCACTAGGTACGAGAAAAGTAACTCTGGGCAGTTTTAACGTGAATTATTCTTAACAGTTACTCAGCTACTGATGATGATGACAGACATTGACGATGATCCCAACTGGTCTTTCACCGAAGCAGAAGAAGAAGATCAGGACTCGGATAGGTAATGTTTTGCACAAAATGACTTGAAAATTGACCTGATCGAACTTGTTTTTCCCTACCCTGCAGCAACAACATTGTTGGCGAAACTTCTCTTGACCGTTTGGCCTGTGCCATTGGCGGCAAGACTGTTTTCCCCATTGCGATTAACATCATTTCGCAAATGCTGCAAAACGCTGATTGGAAGCAGCGATACGCCGCCTTGATGGCCATTTCTGCTCTGGGAGAAGGGTGCCACAAGCAGATGCTTCCAATGCTCGATCAGATTGTCTCCGTCATAATACCATTTGTGGGAGACAGTCACTGTCGAGTTAGGTACGCTGTCTGCAATGCCCTCGGACAGATGGCTACCGACTTTTCGCCTAACTTTGAGGAAATGTTCCACGACAAGTTTATTCCCAACTTATTGATGCTTCTCGATGACAATGCAAATCCTCGCGTTCAAGCACACGCCGCCGCTGCTTTTGTGAACTTCTTTGAGGAGGCCACTCAGAAGGTTGTTCTAAACTACGCCGACAGCATCGCACAAAAGTTTGAAGAAGTTCTCAAAGTCAAAATGGACGAGCTCATGAAGAAGGGAACCAAGCTCGTTCTTGAGCAGGTAATCGTCTCGATCGCATCGCTTGCCGATGTCGTTCAAGAGACTTTCATTGGCTACTACGATCGGTATGTGTGCTCTGAAACACCTTCAAAACTAGCTTCTATATGGACCTATTTGGTTTTTTCAGTTTTATGCCATGTTTGAAATACATCATTGAAAATGCCAACGTAAAGGAACTGCGTCTGTTGCGAGGAAAGTCGATCGAGTGTGCCAGTTTGATTGGTCTTGCTGTTGGCAGTGAAAAGGTAGGATCTT
>JAALOO010000497.1_pt1 | contig 16306 bp, 16 predicted proteins | sample 7257641 | NCBI WGS metagenome assembly JAALOO01 (sample SAMN14085613, study PRJNA598686) | mite metagenome | biome: ENVO:01001000; feature: ENVO:01001002; material: ENVO:01001226; isolation source: single female mite from University of Michigan culture on fish food culture... ...
TGAGTGAGTGTCTCTGACTGTCGCCACTGCTGCACACTGTTGGGCACCGCCATTATAAATGTTTTGCTACTTTGCCTGCCTAATGAGTTTACGAGCAGAGAATTTAGATTCTGATTCTGCGAAAAAAATAAATATTTTTTTGAAACGCGATAGTTGGTTCATCTTTTTCCTTCTTGTCCACCTTTTTTTATTGATTGATACATTTTATTAATTATAAACACACTCTCAGTTACTTAGTGGAATTAATGCATACACAGGCAAGCTTTTAGTGAAATATGGTTTGCAAATGGTAAAAATACCACAAGAAACTGTAAAGTGCTACAGACACACTACACCGAAAAGTGCCGATTTAGTTGGTGTCAAATGTGCCCTTTCTTGACGACCATCAAACAGGGAGGGCAGTTTGATTGCCCATCATCGACACATGTCTTTGGGTTGTTAACAGAGCAGGACAAGTGGCACTTAATTAGCTGTTGTTTCTCACAGGCTGACCCTATTTGCAGCAACTACTACTAAACAAAAGGGGAATGATTATCGGCATGTTAAGGGACGGTTTTTTTGCCGACAATATTTTTATCTTTGTTAAGTAGGCACTTCTGTTTAACAAACAGAACTTGAGAATGCTGTTCAATGCTTTTTTCTGCTCTTATTCCACTCTTTAAGCAATGCATACAGCATGACTCAAGTCGCCATAATTGCAAGACAATTTGAGATTGTTTCTCAGTTTCACTCGTTTGTTCTTTCTCCTTTCTTCTTTCTCTTCTCAAACATTTCTTTCCATATGTTGCTGTGATTGCTTTTTAATTCTATTGTTATGGTTCTATTTTGGGCTGACAGTGTTTGTACGTTCAGCCATCATCGCTAGGTTGGTCGAGTGGTGGTGGTGGTGGTGGTGGCAACTGATTGGTTGTTGATGTGTGCCGCTAAAGTTGTGGTAGTGATGGTGGTGGTGGTGGTGGTTGTACGACCATCAAAGACTTTGATGCAATTGAGAGCACCAGCGTGGTGCAGTGGGTGGAAAAGACGAGAAAGACAACAGTAAACTATTTTCAACATTGCAAAGAGAGAGAAAGGGCAAAATTCAGTGATGAGCCATCTGCAATCATAAATTAATGGGCTCTTGTTGAAACGCCAGCCACTGGCGATGCTGCAGTCTTGGTGGCGCTTTCTTCATCTTCTTTTGCTTCTGCTTCTTCTTTTTCTGCACTACAATAGCAGGCCGATTGCAACATGGTCTTTTTTTCAGTGCGGCGACTTCTGTCGACTGCTGTGCTAGTGCAACCAAGTACAGACACTGCACTCATCACTTTACTCATCGCCTGCTGAACTAAACTGAACTGAACTAAACTAAACCAGTCGAGGTTGCCGCATCAACTGCTAAACCGTCGAAGCTCAATGAATGAGAACGATATTTTAGAGGTTTGCTCGTTTGCCGTGCCGTTTCGCTTAGCTTCGTCCTCACTCGTCTCTTCTTGACAAATGCTGCACCACTGAAAAAAGTGTGCTTCAGTAAAAAAAGTCCATGTGGGCTCGGCACTCTTTTCTGCTGGGGGGAACAAGAATAGAAGAGGCAATGTCAGGACAGTGATTATTCTTTGCATTCATATACTTTGCTACTTGAACAAACGGTGCAAAAACTGTAAAAAGAGGAAGAGAAAGATGAGAGGGATGCAGCCATAGCGAACTGCCGTATTCTTCTGTTTGTTGTCTGCAAAGTGTCAGCGAGCTATCACAGCAAGTGATTCCCATTTCTCCACTCATTTCCATTTTCTCTCTCCACTTTTTGCCACTCGCTAGCTCTTTGATCATATCTACATCATCCCCATCGTGGCATATGCCTACGCCATAATCCGATCAGCACTTGCAAATCTCTGCAAGCATTTAATTTTAGAAACCAGTGTCTGTGAGAAGGCTTTTTGTTCAATCGCCCTCTGCCTTCTTTTTTCTCAACTCGACTCAACTTGACTTTGCCTCACTTCACTTCACTCCTGACTACCACCAGTTTGTCTTGTTTGTCATCTGATCCACCACCACCACTGGCGACTGCGGCTGACTTGGATGACTTTATATTCAGTTTGTCATTCTCTCTCCCTTAGCCGTGACTGTCACATCAACCAAGTGACAAGTTCAGGCAACTTTGCAATCACAACAGTTTGTTTTGTACGGCAGACTGTCTGGGCAGCGTCGGCGTCGGCATCTCTTTCTCTTTTCGCTTCTCGCGCCCTTATGCTGGTGATCTGTTTGAACGAGACGACGACTACTCCTGCTACTGAGACGACTGTCTATATCCCTGCGAAGAAGTGGCGGTAGTGCTGCTGGTGCTGCTGGTCTGAAACAGCAGTGTGCGCAGTCGCCTCACACCGGCCCTTTTTCCGATCATCGGGTGCTACTGCTCTTTCTCTCTGTCTGGGTGTGCTTCTCGTTGAAGCCGGTGTGTGGTGGTGAAGTGAGAGTTATTCTCTCTCTTTCCTTCTCTTCCTGCCTGTGAGAACTCTCGGCGCAGCAGTGTTTAGGCTTGCCGTCTACCGGAATGTCGTTTACCATGATGGTAGTAGTGTCGGTGTGTGTGTGTGTGTGTGTGTGTGTGTGTGTGTGAGTATGAGTGCGGATTATTTGGCGCCCAAGGTGCAAAGTGCCACTTCTGCCACTGCTGTGAGGATTGCAGACAGCAGTTATGAAGACGGTGTGTACACTGTGGCTGTGTGGGCAATGGCGTCTAGTGAGGAAACCGGCAAGGGTCTTTCATCGACTGAACACTGGCTGCAGCTAGCCTCGACCGCAATTGAGGCTCGCCTTTTGACGATCTTCTACGCTGCTGCTCTTTCTTAAACAGTACAGCACAGCACAGCACAACACCACCGCCACTGACACAGTGTCCGCTGGTCATGCCGACCACCACCGACTACAGTCCATTGCTGCTCTCACTCTTTTACTCCGGCAAAGATTGCCGCATTCAGCAGCAGCAACGACCACCGACCACTGTCCACTACCGTTTTGCCGCCGCCACCGAAATCTGCCTACCCTACTTTGAGGCCTCGCCAGTGCCACTGGGGGTACCTGTTAATTGTTATGTGCTACTCAATTATTCAACATTATCCCCTGATGGCTGCCAGTGATTCACGGTGCTCCTGCTGCTGCCGTCTACTGATTTCCACTGAGTGATGGTCAGTGTCACGCCCACATTTTGAGTCTTCACTCACTGACCGATTGTTGTGTCTTCTCATTGCTACTTCAGTTTTTTTACATTGTCAATTGTGTAATTTTTTACTTTGTAAAAAGTCAGTTGTTCCTCTGCAAACACAGCAAAACTGATTGACAGTCCCCTCACCGAGTCTCGGTGACTGATTTAGACATCAGCAGACTTTGTGCGTGTGTTCAAAAAAGTGTGCCCGTCATCAGAGTGACCATCAGCAAGACTGTATCACCCAGTGCCTACTCTAGTGTACCACACTACCCGACAACTGTGATTTATTTGGCAGTGTGATTGCTCACTCTACTTGAACACGAATACTGCTTCCTCGGACGCACTGTGAATTGTAAAAATTAAATTCATTTAATTGTCTTTTCATAAATCATCATCTCCCCCTTGCTTCCTCACTGGCTGACTCCCATCAATTAACTGGCAGCTAAGCAAAAAAAGAAGAAAAAGAAAGAGAGAAAAGGCCAAAAAAGTGAGATCAGACGAAAAAGATCAGCCAAAGCAGACGACAACAACAACAAGAAAAAGGACAAATTGGTGCTCGCCCACAACAGCCTGTGACAAATTTGTTGGGCCCGTGCCCACACCACTGACGCCAAAAGTGTCGATCTGCTGCTGCTGATGCTGCTGTCACACTTCCCTGTCTGTCGTCTGCATTTTTCTCGCCGATGATCACACAAGAGCTGAAGGAGGCTCATCTTGCCCCCGAAAAGAAAGCCATTAATTCCGACAGTCAGCTCAGCCACCACACAGCTCATGATTCATTTTTGCCGGGCATCATCGGCGAAGCTCTGCTGCAATTGGCGCACCACCAAAACTACTGGTGGCCAGTGAATGACGCCGCTTTCTTCTTCAGTCTACCAGTCAATCAGTTCAATCAGTTATTGCACTTTTGAAGTCCGATTCAGAAATGATAAGCTTTTAAATTGTGTACACAAGTGAAAACTGAGCCGCTCATTCAACACTTTCACTCGCCTGCCGACCTCGTGACAGGCGTTTTGCAAAAGTAAACAACAACAACAATAACAACAACACGCCAGTTAAAAGGACGCCTGGTTCAGCTGTAAACAGTAGTGGGCAAACGAAAATTCCAAGCAAAACGCACTCACTTGTGATCTTTCCTTCACACTGTGGCTCCTCTCCGGAAGGGGAAACCATTTTTCAATAAGAGAAGAGAGTGCACAGTCTTCTGCCCGCTTCGCAGTGTCAATGCAGTGCCATGTCAATGCCTAAAGCCGTCACTCAATCAAGCGGTCTTGCATCACAGCAACAGCAGTAGCAACTACGATCACCAACAACCAGAATGTCTTCCTGACCATTCAGCCTTCTTCTTCTTCTTCTTCTTCTGCCCAACTCGACCATTGATTAATTGACAGCAAATCACTCAGCATCGCATTCCATTTGGGGCAGCGCATTTCCAACATCTAATCAAACTCAAAGTCGTTTAGAGAAAGGAGGAACGAGGTTCAGAAAAAGGAGAAAGGAGCAGCAGCAACAGCAAGTTCACATCAGCATTTAGCATTGCAGAGCACGTCACCAAGGAGAAGAAGATGAGGCTGCTGCAACAGCAACAGCAGCAGTGCACTGCAGAGAGCGCCAGAATACCGAAGCAGATAGACGTGGAATACGAAAAGTCGTTTAATGACTGTCATTCATGTAAGGAGGAACTGAACAGCACCGCTCCCAGTGCAGTAGACTCGGACACTGAGAGAAGGAGGAAATGGTGGACAGAGAGAGAAAGAGCAGAAAGCAGCCTACTTCTTGGCAGCCTTGCCTTTTGGCGCAGATTTTGCAGCAGCCGCAGCCGCCGCCGCCGCTTTCATCTCCTCCGACTTGATGGTCTTGATGGAGGAGCTGGACTGCAGCTTGCCGGCAAACTGTGATTGGAAGGCAGAGATGGGCATCTGTCCGATCTGCTGACTGCAGCATAGCTTCACCACGACAATGTAGGCGATGAGCAGGAGAACGACGCCTAAGAAGACGCCGATGATGATGAACGGCAGTGGTAGATTGGCGCCCTGAGGGACAAACAGATGATTAGATGATAAGCTTGCATGAGTGATCAGTGTTCGGACTAACCTCAGTTGAGAGGTTTTCGTTATTGTACTCCATATCGCCTAGGTCGTCACCACCACCCACAGCAGCGGCCATTGTCATCTCATCTGCATGCTTGACCATTCTCAGCAGTTTTCTCTGGAGATAGAGTGAGCTAGTGTGTGGTTTCCAAATCAGCGCGGTAATCACCACAATCAATTGCTAATGCTTGGTTGCTTGACTTTCTTGCTGCGTTGTCCACTCTAGAAAATGCAATGCACACTGTCCAGCTCGTTTTTAGCAGACTGCCCTTTTGTTCAGTGCCACGTTGCACAAATGTTCGACAGTGGTAAAGTTATAATAATCAGCCTAATTAGAGCCCCGCCGCTAATTAAACGAACTTTAACACTGGCGGATTAGCGGCCTAAAAGAAACAGAGTAGTTTTAATTGAATTGATTGCCCCTCACTTCAAAATTGAGACAACTTTTCCCACTTTTTTTGGGCGTGATTGTCTTTTGCTGATGGGATGGTTTCAGAGGTTGATCACTGTTAATTGCTTTTTTGAGCTGATGTCATCATTAGCAATCTCTTTTTGCTGCCATTGTTGCTTTGCCTTTCACTGACAATTGAGTAAACCGTCTTCTGATTGAAATTGTCTCCCAGTCTTTTTTCCCCTGAATGACTTTCATTATCAGACACCTAATCTCACCTCTAGCCATTAGAGACCTGGTTTACCTGCTCCCTACTGCTAAGGCGCGCAATACCAGGGAAATTTAATTTTAAACCTCTTTAGCTTTTGCAATTTTCGGGTTGACAGTAAGAACGACAGGCACTACCACTTTTGCTGGTTGTGAAGTAGGGCCACTCTCCCTACTAACTTCTATTCACTGTTCACCTGGTTGATAAATTATTGCCTTTTGGCATAATCTCCGCTAGATCGCTTACTGTCCTTTTCTCAGCGCCTGTCTCCGATCGATCTCTGATCAAGTTGTGTGCCACTGAGGGTGCAGCAACGCCAGCAACAGCAGCAGCAGCAGCTTTTGTGTGTTTTTTGTGCACCTTACCTGTAATTACATTTGCCACGCAAATGGCTCGTGAACAAGGACTGCTGCTGCTGCTGTTGGTGTTGTAGTTGTTGGTACCAGGTGGTGATTTGCCGACAAGAGCAGTGCCAAGTGCCAAAGACGACTAACTAACCCGTTGTGTGGTGGTGGTGTGACCTGTTCCATTTGTAAGCACCAAATGCCAATGCATCTTGAGCAGTCGACAGCAGCAGTAGTTGTAGAAGTCTTCTGGTGTACACCAACACCACCACTAATACTGCTGTTTGTATGCAAGTGTGTTTGTTTTACTAAAAATGGAGCTTTCAGAGTACAGTTAGCAGCACATGCCAAAGTGGCCAACTTTTTCTTTCTTTTCTTTCTTTTTTTCTTTCCTCTTCTTGTGGTTTACTCCTTTTTAATTAATCCGCCTTAGTTGGCGTTCGGTGCTGCTGCTGCTGTTCCTTTGTTTCAGCCTACTTTCCAGCGTCTGTTTCTTATCTCTTGCTCTCTCATTTGCTCGGTCCTTCTCTCAGTGTCCGTACTGCACACAGTACCCAATACCATTTTTCTTAACTTATTCTTGCCACACACATGCACATGTTCACACCACAGCCTAACAGACTGGTAGAAAAAGAAGAAAAAGAAAAAGAAGAGGAAGTCAAACTACTGCAGCAACTGAAAAAGTAGTAAGAACAAAGATGAAGCATTGTCGACGACGACAATCACCACTGCCACCACTGCGTCCAGGACGATCATCATCATCATCAGCAGCAGCAGCAGCAGCAGTGCCGACGCGAGAGGACAGTGTCAGTTCGTCATGAGCCACGAGTCCATTGGTTCATCAGCTTCCTCTTCCTCCCCTTGTTGTTCCTTTTCCTCTTCCACGACGACCCTCACCACAAAGTGCTCTCAATGTAACTCTTCGGAATCCTTATCACCCTCTTCCTCCTCCTCCTCTGCACCGTCGTCGCCTTGCAAATCCTCCACTTGCACCTACTCCTCTTTGCACTCCTCTTCTCAGCCTACTTGCAGTTCCTCCTGCACTTCTTGCGACTGCTGCACTACAGATAGAAGTGCCAGTTGCAGCTGCTGCTGCACGACCACCACCACCACCGAATTCACCCTCTCCACCACGTTCAGCACTTCAAGTGATGATGATGCAGACAGCTGCAGCACTCTCACTGCAGCCATCTCCTACACCTCTTCCTCCACTTCTTCAATGTCTGCTTCGCACCGAGACTGCTGCTCTTCCTCGTCTTCCTCTTCAGCCGCCGCCTCACCCTCCACCTGCACCTCTGCCTCAGTCTCCTCTTCCACCTCCTCATCAGCCGCCGCCTCTTCCGCTCCTTGCTCACTACCTCCTTCCGCCTCCAATGTACAGCCACCAGTCTACTCTCAATCAGCAGCCACCTCTAGTCGTCATCCAATCAACAGCAGCACTAGCGCCAGCACCAGTACAGTTCACCAGCAGCAGCAACAGCAACCAAGCGCACCAGCACCTTCAGTTCTCTACGAGTCCTCCTCACTTGTCGTGGACAGCATCTCGGTGTCGTCCAAGAAAAGCCTTGACCAGCCTCAACCCTCAAGTGATGGTGTCATCATTGAAATGTCTGCCACCGCCACCACCACCACTACCACCACGACCACCAACTACACCTCCCTGGTGCCACTTTACAGCGCCGACAATATCATCACCGTGGAGGAGGGCAGCCACTCTCCATCAGCAGGAGCAGCTGTGGGCAGCAGCGGCAGTGCTCTCCTCGAAGTGTCCACGATCACCGTCGACCACCATCATGGACCACCACCACCAGTACTACCAGCACCGGACATCAGCCGCTACGATGCGGCGTATAGTCACACCTATTCCCCGTACTACTATGAAACCAGTGGCCAGCAGCCGTACACTGCTCCTCCGTACTCGCCGACGAATGAGCAGTACGTCAACTCGGAGCACCACTTTTACTGCTACTCCCACCTCCAGGGACCAGTCTGCGGCTCACCGGTGGGCGTGGTCGCCGACCCTGTCAGCAGCTTCCTCGAGGAGATAGCATCGCTGGGCAGCGGTGCCAGTGTTGCTGGGGCTGGTGGGACTGGTGCTGCTGGCCGAAGACTGAGCAGGGTGTCCGCCTCGGTGCTGCCTCGAGGCGAACGGCGAGTGGAGTTTGCCGATGGGCTGACGAGGAGGCGTAGCAGTCGACTGGCTGCCCTGCGGCGTCGCTCTCGAAGTCGCTCCATCATTAGCCGGTCAGAAGAGAACCCCGTCCGGGAGGGCGATGAAAGGGAGGAGAGCGACGTGGAGGAGCTGGATGAAGAGGACCTGGATGAGGAAGATCTGGACGAGGAGGATGAGGAGGAGAATGAGACCGGGTATGAGGGCCCTGAGGATAGAAATCGGCGAGAGTCCGATTTTATGCGTTTCATCCGCTCCTCCCGCTCTCGCTCGCCCTCAGTGAACGCCTTTCGTGCCTGTAAGCGGTCGCAGATGCACCGCATGAGCCTCCTCGGTCGGCCGATTCACGTGCGACCGGTGAAGCACACCAATCCTCGATACCGACAGCTGCAGAATGAGATGCACAACTTTCTGGAACGACCACGGGGATGGAAGGCGATGACCTACCATATTGTCATGTGAGTGGACAGGGATGCTTCCGAATTTATTACTGCTTCCACTGCTACTAAATTGCATTTGTCCAGTTAGATGGCGCTAGGCGCCTTGGCTGGGCAGAATATTCTGTTTTTGAACTAAAAGTTCTTGACTGTCTGTGCAAACACTGTGCTACTGGCTTTGTGTTCACTCTTTTCAGTTCGTTTCCGTTTCCTTGCCGGTGGTGAATGAACTAGCAAATGAATGAATGAATGAATGAGGCAATTTACCAGAGTAAAGAAAAACCTTGCAGACAAAGGAGGCAATTGTCAGTGTGTCAAAGAGGACATTGACGGTAGTTTGTGTGTATGTGGGTATGTGTGTTTGTGCTGGTCGGTCGCCTGTCATCAGCTGCCGAGTTTTGGTGTTTTCCTTTCACTCTTTTGTTTGCACGTTTTGTTGTTGTCATGCAAAAGAGGAAAGAATCCTTTGATGACAAACACATTGGTGGTAGTGGATTGCACAGTGGCAATGGTGTGGCCATTGTAGTGTAGTGGGAGGGGTAAGGGCAAAAAGGTTGCCGTTTCTGGAGCTAGCAAGAGACACTTTTTGTGAAATGTTTGCCAGTTGACTGAACATTTAATATGCAAATGAAGAGCAAGTGTGTGTGTGTTTGTGAGGGTGGTGTATGTGCATTCACTTTTACTCGAGTGGACGCACTTCAGTTCAAACACTAAAAGTGAAAGTGACGGTGACCGTGCAATTAAGTGCTCGCTGACTGTGCTTTCCACCACCACTGAATGATGGCGGTGCTCCACAACCATTTTGATGGACCACTGAGTGTTGCTGCCGCTGGTCAATTCAATATTCGATCATCATAAACGGCGTCTCCGCTGCACATTACTTTTCATTTGCGCCTGGTGATGATGGTGGTGACGGTGGTGGTGGTGGTGCTGCTGGCACGCAATACCACCACATTCGACGTGATGATATTCAAATATACTTACCATTTGCCTGGTGTTCTTTCCTGCAATTAGGTTATATGCGCAAATGGTGTGTTGACTGCCCTGCACTGCAGCACAGCTATCTCTATCTATTTCACTTGGCCCATGGCCATTGGCATTCCTTCATTGCATTTGCAGCACTGCTTGCTGGTGCTGGCCATCGGCCTCACATACACAAGCACCACCACCACACTTGGCGATCATTCTTCTCTGTGCGCACACAGAATTTCGCCCTAAATAATTGATGCGCCCAGCACTGCTGTTGCCTTGATATTAATTACCAGTATGATCACGAATTGCCCGCAAATTCACCGCCGATGAATTACTGTAATGGCCAGCACGGCCAACACTGCAGCACTGGATGGCTGCCCGCAGACACTCTCTTCGGTCGACGACGCAGGCACACGCACACACACTGAATGAATTTCCACTGCTCCAATCAGTCATGTGCAGAGTTCGGGCATTCACTTACAGATGGATGACTGCCATCAGCTGCCCGGTCAGAAATCTGCTGATGATGTTGACGTGATTTGAGTTTCATCATCACTTTTAAAGTTAATTTAGATTTTTAATTGTTACTTTTTCAAACAAGCAAGAAATGAGTAAGAAAAAGTATTTGAAAAAAATATTGTTTTTTGTTTTAGATGTATAAAATGAACCTCGTTAACAATAATTAGCAGTCCACTTGCTGTGTTAGAAAGAATAAAAAATTCAAACAGACAGACAGATAGGAAAAAGAACATTGGTTGGCGTCTAATTGAGAAGCTGCTGCACTATGCTCTGCACAGTTTGTCCAAATTAAATTAATAATTTACAACGTGTCAGGAAGAAGCAACAGCAAAATTGTGGTGCAAAGGTGGACCGGTTCCGCATTTCAGGACATCTGGTACTTTGTCAACTGACTGTATATGCTATGCTGGTGCTGCTGTCTGAGAACACTGGGGCACTTGCTGTGTTTGCCTTTGACTCTGGCTAATCTTGTCTCTGTAGTCTGCATTATTGATATGACTTGTCTCCCTACCTTTTCCTCCCTTCTCTCTAGGGCTCTCATTAGGCACTGGTGTTGCTGCTTCAATTCTTATCATGATAGCACTTTTTACCTGAACAGCAGTCTGCCAACTTACCTTTATGTTCTTTTTGTTGTTGGTTTGTTTGCTGTAGCTATCTGTCGTGTTTGCTGTGTGTTGTTGTCCGTCAGCCTATGGTATCAGCTTTTTCCTGTCACACGTTTGGTGTCAGAGTGCGTGTCCCAGTCTTGTGAATGGTGTCAGTGTGTATTCGGTTTTCAGCTGAAGCCACTGTACTGTCATTTCATTTAAATGGCAATTTGTTTGTTTGCTCTTCCTTTTTCTCCTCCTCCCCCTCCTATTTAGATTATTACCGCTGATGATAGTGGTGGTGGCGGGCGCCATCAAAATGCCTTCTCGTTTAGCCGGCCTAGCAATTGTCAGTGCCCATTTCAGCTGTTGTTGCTGCTGCTGTTCACTGCATCACTGGCGGCAGCAATGCAAAGCAAACCATCAGCGGTCTAGAATGACTGTGTGTCTGTGTGTGTGGGCTCTCAGTCACGCATTACCACTCTTATCTTATTTGCAAATTATTCATTGCTTTATCTGAGCATGGGGGCGGCGAATCTGATGGTCGTAGTGGTGCTGGTGGTAGTAGATTGCAGTAGCAGCCGTGATCATCAATCTGCTTCGATTTAAATGACCACTTGCCACTGCAAGGCAGAAAATGGCAGACAGAGAGGGGCCGAAGAGAAGAAGAAGAGGCAGCCAAATGAATGCACTGGGAAGCAGCTTTCTAGTCATTCGGCTCACTTGCTGGCTGTACTGCTCTACAGCTCTCGCAGATCAGTCTCAGCAGCATCAGCAGTGGCACTTGAACCCGCTTTTTGCCTACTGCCATGCTTTAGGCAGCGGCGACTCACAACTTTCTCTAGTCCTGGCACTGTTTCGGCTTCCTTTTCTGCTACTGGCGATGTTGGTGGTTGCTCTCAGGGCCGCCTTCTGGCGCACTACATTTGGAACATTTTGCCGAAACATTCTGCACTACTTGTTTGCGTGGTAGTTTGTGCGCCAGTCCAAGCAGCCGCTTCAACAGTGTTCAATCAGCTCATGCTGTCGCCTCCAATCTTTCTCGTCGTCTGCTGATGTGATGTCTGCTACTTCTGCTGTCCACTCGATGATGTCAATGTTTAACCACTGTCATTGTTTATTATTATCTGCGTCACCGACATCATTTTCAGTGTTTTGAGAATTTTTGTTGTAGTACTTTTCATTACTTAAATCTACAATGAAACCAAACACCAGCATGAGCTACTTTTTTTAAAAGCTTTTTTAATGTTTTTTTCAACGTTTTGTGATTTGTAATATTTTTGAGAAAAACAATTTTTGTAACCATCAAAAACTTTATGTTTGACAATCGATCGTTGATTTGAAAAAACATTTAGCATCTTTCTGCAGTCTGCATGGACATATCTTCTTTCAAGTCGGCCACTGTAAGTCTCAACTCATGCCGTCGAGTCAGCAGCAGTAGTTTTGTCAAACAAAATGAAGATCGCAAACACGTTTTTTGCATTGAGCCCGGTTCTTCTCTTGAAACTCATTCACTTAATAGAAATGGCAGCAACAGCGTCCACCTGCAGAGAGAAAGAACTGCAGATGTGGCACCAGCACCAGCAACCGGAGAATCAAAGAAGAAGAAGAAGGAGAAGAAAAACAGCCAGAAGACAGAGACAATGGACACTTCTACGCCTGACCAGATTATTCAGGTGGAGAGCAGTGAGACATCTGCGACGGCTGAAACCAGCAAAGCGTCGCCTGCCGTTGGTACACTGGCACCTTGGCTGGGCAGTTGGATTGTACGACAGTTCAGACTCAATTACCTTTTAGTACGTGTGACTAAACCACCGACGCAGCTCAGCGACGTCGCCACTACCTCTACTTCAGCTGCTGCTGCGGCTAAAAAAGCAGAGTCCGATTGCCGTCCGCAGATTGCCTCAATCTGCACAAATGACCACCTTAGTGGTGCTGGTCACGAGTCGCCCATTGAAACGCTGTCGCGCCGATTTACGCAACAAACAACACCACTTGGGCGGGAGGGAGATTGCCAAAGTAGCGGCTGCAGCAGAGACCGCATGGCATCTGAACTGTGTCTTCAAATTAGTCAACCGCATGATTCACCTCTTCAATCAAGTTCTTCGGTCAGCAGCAAACTGAAAGCAAAACTGACGACAACAGCAGCCAACGAGGAGAAGGATGGCCGTTGCAGTTCGGCTGCGACCACTGACTGCTGCAATCACTCCAGCAAATTGGCCCCCTCCTTCACTCTTTCCTCTGGTTCATCGTCGGTCTATGCTAATGAGCCACTTGGTCATTCATTATCGCCACCGCGACCACGGCCCCCACCGTTGTGCTGTTGTCAGTATCATCTGGAGGAGGAAGAAGAAGAGGACGACTACGACGATACAGCAGCCACCACTGTGACCACTGCTACCACCACCGACAAGCGACTGCCGTTTAATAGCATGCAAATGGCTGGCACTGTTACAGCAGACACCGCCAGCAGAAGCAGCCGTCAAAGGAAAAGTAGCAAGCAGATTGAGCAGTCATCGTACTGCTGGCAACACCGCTCTTCTACCGAGCAAGATTGTCACCCTTTGATATCGGCTTGCAAACCGCTTCCACCACTGTCACCACGACCACCACCTCCTTCAAGTGCCGCCAGCCGCCATCAAGTTTTGAGTAGAAGTGCTGGCTGCAGTGCTCTTCAGCAGCGAGCAGTCTTCAGAGACAATGCCGTCAGTGACTTGCTGCCGTACTGCCGCCGACAAGTGGAAGCCGACAAATCTGGCGTGAGACAGCAGCAGCAGCAATCAGCGGCAATAAAAGAACATGTGCCCGTTGTTGGTGCCTTTGTTGGAGGAGCGGCTGCCAGTGTTGTGCACAGCTGCTCGCAGCACTCGTCCTCGAGCACCTCCTCGAGCATCTCTGCTGAAGGCAATCTTCAGTCACCACCAGCACCACCAGCACTGCCAGCACGTGCTCTTTCCCCACCACCGCCGCTATTGCCATCAGCAGTGTGCTGTTCCTCTTCCTTTGTAATGTCGCAGTACAGTAAATCACCTCAGTCTCACCGATACCAGACGAGTCGAATTCGCTTTCACCACGATGCAGTGCAGATACTCGATGCCGCTGATTCAGGCACCGATCGCTGCGCTGAGAGCAGCAACAGCAACAGCGGCAGCGGTGACGGCGACGACGTCTTCTTCCAGCAACCTTTGCCTTCGCCGCCGCTCCAGTCCTCCTTACTGTCCACTTCACTGCCTTCATTTGTGTCCAGCAAGTATCACCAGCAGCCACTGCAGAGTCGAGCCAATGGTCAGTCTCAACGGTGCTCGCCGACGCTGGCCGACCATCCGCTGCACTTCACTATTGACATCAGCAGCAGCAGATCCAACGATCAGCTGATGAGCAGCAACAGCAGCTACAACACCAGCAACAACAGCAGCAGCTGCGGTAGACGGCTGAGGAGGCAAGATCATCCACAACAGCAGCCAAAGCAACAACAACAATCACTCTACCGACGATACATCTCCGCCTCTACTTCACAGTTTAACTTCTCCAGTAGAGCTGCTGCTGGCGGTGGTGATGGTGATGGTGGAGGCAGAGGCGGAGGCGGTGGACTTCGGACGAGCACCCTGGCCAGCAGCAACAATGATCACCTCCTGGTGACGACGCTCACCACCGGTTCAAGCAGTCAGCTACGCCAGTCATCCTTTCTCTTTGCCAACTGTGTTCCCCTTCGACATCGCTCGGCTCGCTTTCGCAAGTACCAATTTGTGGTGAACAACTTTCTCGAGCGACCTAGCGGTCTGCTGGCTGTGCTCTATCACATATCATTGTGAGTAGTAGAGATGGTCATTTGTTTTGACAACTGTTTTGCAGTCAATCTAAAGTAAATTTTTAAATTGTGCACGTTCTTCAAATTACTAGGGCAAACACTATACTATCAGTAAATGTATCAAGTTACACTGAAATTGCCATCCGTAGTGAAACTTTATCTCTGCTTTTGCCTACTGCTGCCCCAGTGTCATTGGAACAATGTGCCACCAGAGGACATTAATTGTATGGTGTTGTTGTTGGTGGTGGTTGTGGACGTCGTGACACTGACTTGCCAAACGATGCATCCTCTAACTGCAATCATTCACTAATGGCTGAAACGTTATTTGCATTATTAATAGTGCATTATGCTCTCTAAAAACAAGACCATAAACATCTATCTATTAGCAAGCAAGGGCCGTTTCTACAAGTTTTGTAGGTCAACAGTAGCTTTCTATGCAAATATTTGTACGATTTCTAAGTATACAAAGACAGTGAAACGTAATAATTAGCAAATTAATTAGCTTTTTTGCGCATCAACAAAGTGTGACCTTTTGGTTTGAGTGTGTGTTTTTGCAAGCAAAAGCAATGGGGCAATTAATTAACTTCATTGATGGCTAATCACTTTTCAAAACATTCTCACTAACCTAAATTTTTTTCCTACTCTAACCAGGTTCTGCATGGTCTTTGCCTGTCTGGTGCTCACGGTTTTTTCCACCATCGACCAGTACGAGGAGGTGGCATCGAGTATTCTACTCAAGATGGTCAGTGACAGTTTTCAGTTCGATTTAACTTAACTTTTGTCTATATGATTTATCTACTTCTGTGTCATTAGGAAATTATAATGGTCGTCTGGTTCACCTTCGAGTTCCTCTTTCGCATGTGGTCAGCCGGCTGTCGGTCTCGCTATCAGGGATGGATTGGCCGGCTGCGCTTCATGCGGAGTCCATTCTGCGCAATAGGTAAAGTTTTCAGCAAAACTGAATTGTTTTCACTGTAATCTATTTTTTCTATTCAGACTTTGTGGTGATCGTAGCGTCAATCATCGTTCTTTCAGTGGGCAGTTCGGGGCAGGTCTTTGCCGCGTCTGCCCTTCGCGGCCTTCGATTCTTCCAAATTCTGCGCATGGTGCGCATGGACCGTCGCGGCGGCACCTGGAAGCTGCTCGGCTCGGTGGTCTATGCACATCGCCAGGAGCTCATCACCACAGTGTACATTGGCTTTCTCGGCCTCATCTTCTCCTCCTTTCTCGTGTACCTCAGCGAGAAGGGCGTCAGGCATGACAAGTTCACCAACTTTGCCGACGCTCTCTGGTGGGGTGTGGTAAGTCGATCAAAGCATTCCATTTTTGTTTACACAGTCTTCTTTTGTGTGTGACCGCATCTCAGTAAATCTGTTGTAATTATCAGCTGCTAACTTTTATTATTTGTTCTCTTTTTCCCATTTTTTAGATAACACTTTGCACCGTAGGATACGGCGACTTAGTGCCCCAAACTTGGCCGGGCAAATTGGTTGCCTCCTTTTGTGCCCTTCTAGGAATCTCATTCTTTGCCTTGCC
>JAALOO010001410.1_pt1 | contig 16282 bp, 12 predicted proteins | sample 7257641 | NCBI WGS metagenome assembly JAALOO01 (sample SAMN14085613, study PRJNA598686) | mite metagenome | biome: ENVO:01001000; feature: ENVO:01001002; material: ENVO:01001226; isolation source: single female mite from University of Michigan culture on fish food culture... ...
AGTCAGTGCAGAGGGAGAAATAGAGAAAAATCATTTTTTTAGGGATAGGAGGATAAAAAGCAAAACATGTGTTTGCGGCGACGAAGGAGGTTGGCCGTTGGTGGAAAGGAAATCAAAATCGGGAAAAAGTGGAAAACAGCAGCAGCAGCATTAAAAGATGAAGCAGGAAGAAAACGAGAGTCTTGCGTTTATTAATAATTTCAACTTATTTCCAAACTACTACTGCTGCAGTTGCTAAGCCCTCCTTTTCCTTTCCTCTGCTCTTTTAGCTATTAGTCTGAGCTAAACCGAGAACTGACCACTGGTAGTCTCTACCAAAATAGGATCGGTAATGATTTCGGTGCCAAAAAAACGAAAAAACCTAAGACTACCTTCTTTATTTTCTTTAGTTTTAAATCTCGCCATCGCTAATGAACAACAATGGAAGAAAAAAAAGAGATGCCAGACAAACGAAATCAACTACAGCTGCAGCTGCAGTTTTTTTCCGGAACAAAAAAACCAAAGCTTAGGCGTTTATACGCGGAAGGAGGTTTTTAATTAACAACAAAAACAACAACTAAAAATGAGAAAAAAACAAACTTATCAAACATTGTATTTTTCACCACAACAATCTACCACTAGATTATTTTCTGGGGTTTCAATTCTCCATTTTCCGTCTTTGTTCAGCTGCCGGTCAGCTCACTAAGCAGTAACTAACCAACTGCTACTGCTTCTAGTTCGGTCAAGTAATAGTACCGTACTTCGTGTGGTAAAGCTAATAATGAGACACGAATGAATTGCCGATTAAGGAAGAGGAAAAGGAGAAGAAGGAAAAGGAGAAAGGCGTTAATAAAATTAGCCCTCACTCACCCTATCAAGGGCAAATTAGCAAACAGAGGCAGCAGCAGCATCATCATCATCGGTAGCATCAACCTCGATGACAGCAATAAAAAAGGGTGCGCATTAATAATTGAGGAGTGATGAGAAGGAGAAAGAGAGTTTGCCAATTCAGTAGTGTTTGTATGTCGACAAGGCCTAAATCTGCCCAGCCGTGTGATGTGCAATTCTTCTTCTGTGCCCCTCTTCTCTCTCATTAATAATCCACTAATTAGCAATTAGAACGCAGCAGCAGCAGCTTCGGCTGTTCTGCTGCTTCTGTTTTCACAGAATAAGAAGAAAGGAAGGCTATTAAAGTTTAATTAAAAGTAGTAGTAGTAGTAGATGATCACCAAACAATAGGAAGAGGTTCAGAATGGAAAAAAGGAAAAGAAGATGCAGCACTGTTTTTTTTGTGCAGCAGTGGCCGCCTAACAATGACGCAACACAAAATGAGATTGAGTTTAGAGAAGAGCTGTTGCCTCAGTAAATTGAGACTGAAAAGAATAGAGAATCGAAGGCAATTGACGTTGACTTGACACGGGCAATTTGTGGGTGCGTGTGCCCAGTGACCGGTGGTTTGTTGATAATTGAAAAAATGCAAAATCGATTCAAGCTGCTTCAACTTTACTACACATGGCTTTGTGCCTTCTTCTTCTCTGAAAGATAATTGAATTGCCACCACTACCACCACCACCACCACCACCGCGGCTCTAGATGGCAATAGGCGAATTAAAGATAAATGACGCAGAAAATTATATTTTTTGCCTCTCTTTTCCCCCTTTCAGGTTTGGCGGTGGTAGTGGTGGATGGAACTCACCATCGACGACGGCAGCAAGTTAATTTGATCTTGAGTGTGTGTGTGTGTTTGTTGGTGGAAGTGTATTTTTTCTCGACACTTTGTACACTAGAAGTACTGTGCAAGTATAGCTAGAACAGTAAAGAATTCTCGCCATCGTTTCGTTTCGTTTCATTCGTTTTGAGTCCTGTCTCTCTGATAGCTGTTTGGCTCACAAATTCCTGGCAAATCATAAATTCCTGCTAGTGATCGTGTGAGTGAGTGAATGTGAGTGTTCTAAAACTGCTCTAGAGCAGTGCCAGCAGAGAAAGACTAAAGTGTCTAAATGCGGAAAGTGCAACAAATAATAACCAAGCGAAACGAAAGAAGAAAAATCAAGTAAAGCCAAAAGTGCCGGACATTGGTGGCGGTGTTGATGATGATGATGATGATGGTGAGGGGGTGGCAATGGTAATTGATTGATTGGCCATTGCCACTATCTGAGCATTGGCAGCAGAGAGAACACAGTTCAGAAACCTCTGAGTTAAAAACGACCATTGACGCCCTGTTTTAGCACTGGACGACACAATGACCAGAAAAGTACTTTTTTAGAGTTTTTTCAAAGTGTTCCCTCCAGAAAAGAACTGTTTTAATAAATTGGCTCCAATTGAGCTCAAGACTTTGACTGACTGGCTGGCCGCTGGCCAAAATTAAACGAAATTTGCTGGCCAGCAATTAGAGCAATCACCACTGCACTCAACAGTGGGCATTAATCAACGGTTGGTGTTACTGATCCTGAAACACTAAAGTAAAGCAAAGCTCAAAGAAACAAATACACTATCAGCAACTCACACGCACACAGTCTAGGTCGGTGTCAATGTCAAACTGCAAAATTGCCATTTTAATAACGACGCCAGAAAAAGCAAAAGAAAAAGAGAAGGCAAAAGTGCAAAGAGAAATGAGTGCCAATCAATAATACCAAGAAAATGAAAGAAAATGGCAGCAAAAGAGCTTTGATTTGCCTTTGATTCTCCAGTACTTTTTCTATTTTTTTGTTTTGCTGTCTGCAAACTACCCAACAAAAAAGGTGAAGTGGAGACAAATTGCGCTGACAGTTGACTGCTGCTGTTGCTATAAATCACCGATAACAAACAGGGCAGAGGTAGTACGCCAAAATTGGGCCCCTTTTTAGTTGCTGGTTGACAGTTGTCCATTTACCTTCTCGCATTTTAGAAAAAGGTCAACCGGTACTTTGTTCAAACTGTGTGTGTGTGTGAGTGCGCACCTTTTACTTTGATTTTGACAGTTTGCAGGTACAGATAACAAAACACAATTTCAAAGTTTTGTTTTTGTTTACCCAAACCAAACTCTGCTGCCTTGAGCTTCAATAAATTTATAAATTCATGACCAAAAAACAAACAAGAAAAAACAGTTTTTGTTTTTAAAATAAACAACAATAACAACGACTGGTGCATTGTCGACCAGAGCCGATTGGCAGATTGATTGCCGCCAGGCAGCGGCAGTAAAAGCAAAGCAAAGCACAGAAGGGGCAATCTGCGTGTCGTTATAATTAGATTAGAAATTAAAAGTCTCATTAATTACTTCTTGCCTCGATCCATTAGTCTGCATTATCTCAAGGCTCATTACGTTAGGTTCATTAGGAGGGGAAGAGAGTGGGAAGGGGAGGGGAAAACGACAGACAATGGATTCCCTGCATCTGTGCACTCTGCATCAGCATCCAAAGATGCGCTCGAGCCATTAAGAGCAAGCAAAAAGGGGATGAAGAAGGTTGCCAGGGGAAAAAAAGGAATGCACCGCTGACGGCTACCCTGTGATATCAGCAATTTTTCCTTTTTCTTTTTTCCTTAATTTGTTTTCCCCACACTTACATTTAAAAGCACACTGTTTCACTTGGCACATAATTGACTTAACATACACGACTTTCATCTCTTTACTCGTTTTCTCGTCTTGCAAATGCATCAATGCTTCTTCCCTTCCCTTCTTGCTCATCAAATACGACTGAGCTTACATTTTGACCAAGCTTTTAAAACGACAGTTCGGTTGCTGCTGTTGTGCTTACTACCACCATCACCAAGACCACTTAGATCATCAAGCTGAGAAAAACAAAGCCCAAGTTTGGCTGCTAATTAGTGCTAGGGCCGCAACAAGCAGCAAACGTTGTCGGCCCATTAGCAAAAGACACAAACACACAGACACACACACTGCTGAGCTAATGTTAATAATTATTATAAATGATGATCACACATCAGAAGACAGTTCGCACTTTGCTTTCAGCCACATCAGAAAAACAGACAGACAGACAACCGCCATCAGCCAATCAGTCCCTATCTGTCTTTTCACCCTTCAGTTTCAGCTCTGTCTGGACGACTGGGCACCATTTGCGACCATTACCCAATTTGGTGATGGTAGCAGGCGACACATTGAAATGGAAACGAGAAAGAGAGATCTGCCACTTTACACTTGGCAAACTTTGATGCGGCCTCATCTTGTCAACCTTGGCCTTTCTCCTCTCTCCTCCTGCTCACCCATCCATTCATCCATCTTTGCCATCATTACATCATCTGCATTACATTTTTGCTAGAAAAGACTACTCAAGCTGAAAAAGGTTGAGTTTTAAAAGAAGAAGAAGAGGAAAATGGCAAGTTTGTATCTAAAAAGACATTTTTAAATGATGGCAAACGCGGCAAATTCAAAAGTCAGAATCAAAGTTGACAACCAGCCTGGCCAAACTTAAACTGACCAGTAGCTAATAAAATTAAATACAATGCAAGTTGTGAACATGGTAGACCATTGTTTCCAAAAGGTGGTCACCATAAAAGAGGAGAAAATACAGAATTGAATATCAAAGAATATAAAAAAGACTAGTCGCAGAGCAAAAGAACGCTTTTAAATTGTTGCCTGTGTAATAAGATAATAAGCCCAATGACAAATTAGTGCAAGGGCAGGCATGCATAGAGGAATGAATGCGCGCTAGTTGCACTCATTTGAAGCATGAAATTAAAGAAAAGCTGGCAACAGCACAATGGCTGACTGTAGACTGAAGAAAGACAATGAGTGATACGAGTGAAAAGCAAAAAGTACATTTACAATTTTGACTTTGACTTTGTGTGTGCGTGCACTTTAAGAAAATGGATTCTTACTTTTGTAAACCCCCTCTTTTCTTCCTTTTTATGCGTCATTTACAATGTGCTGGTGTGTGGTAGACAGTGCACACGGAGAAACCTAATCGCAAAGTGCTTTTATTTTCTGTCTGTCTGACTGTCTGCTTGCCTGCGGCTATGACTGTGTCTGACTGGTTTGTTTTAGCACACTACCAAAAAAGAGAGGACAGAAAAAAAGGTGATCGGCCGAAAGAGTTCCTCTTTTGCTTAGTGAAGTGCTGCTGATGTGGCCCTGAACTGCGTCGGAAAGATACGTTTTTTACTAGCAAAAAAACCGCCAACCAAAACAGTGCTCTTTCCTTAATGAGGCAATGACAGTTACAGAAAGCCAAACCAGTCAGACAAACTACGACTGGACTACTCGATTAATTGAGTACAGTGAACAGAAAAAATAGCAGCCAGTGTTTGGCAGACATCTTTCCTCTTTCTTTGCCGAATGTAGATGTCAATGACACCCAAATGAAATGAAATGAAGAAAAAGAGAAAGAGGAAGAAGGAAACGAAAGGAGATGAAGATAAAAGTACATATTGGCTGCAGCTTTCAATAAAGAAAAAAACATTTTTTCGTTATTAATAAACGGACCGAAGTGCACTGGTGCAAGAACTAATTTTCCCTCTCCCTTTCTGTGCATATGCAAATACATGCCATGTGAAAGGCAACTGCACCATTCATAGTGAGCGATTACACGCGAACATGCACATTCCCATTCAAATCATCATCCTCTTCTACTACTTCTTATTACTGTGAATATATTTCGTCTTCATCTTTCTCATTCATTTAGCGTGTGCAAACTTTGCTCTCTGGTGCTGCTGAGCAGCTGAAACTCACTCTCCCCACTTCTCTTCTTTTTGATACTCACTCTGTGTTGACTTTCCTGCAGTGAATTACTCTTCTTCTTTTCCTCTACACACTACTCATCGTTTCCTTCCTTTGCCGTTTTCTTCTTCTTTTTTTTGCCTTTGAGTGCAGAAAAAGTGTGTAGGAAGAGGGAAGAGTAGTAGTAGATATCTCTTTCAATTAATATAAGAAAGAAAAATTGAAAAACTTGTGCTGTTCTGCACGATTATCTGCAAAAGCGCTGTCTGTATTTGGTGGTTCCGTGTTGAAAGAGGACGGAAAGAAGAGTGCTGCACCTGTCAGGTTTTTTGTGTGTTGTTGGTTTAAAGTAAGTCACTTCAGACTTTACATTACCTTATCACACCAGTAGCAGGTCATTGTCTCCGACAGGTGGACAAACACACACAAACACACACACAAATACAGACTAAGCAAATGTAAAAGAAAAAGAAGCAGCAGCAGCTGAATTTCAAGCAAAATGTCATCTGCAGCTTTTTTATTTTTATTTTTTTTCTCTTTTTTCAATCGATAACATTGTGCATAGTCCTCCATTTGCCCCTTCACACATCAGCCAAACAGCAACAACAAAAAAACATAATACACAAAAAACAAACTAAAGTGAAACGTTATTTTAGCCTTTACAAAATTTTTCCTTGCACGGAAAAAACTAGCAAAAAACGCAAAAAAGTGTCTTATGCAAATGTGTCTTTCTGAACGACCTGTCCATTTGTGCTGTTACCAAAGAGGTTGGCAAAAAAAGAGGGCGAGAACGTGATACCGACGATGGGCACTTTAAAAAGAGCGGTAGTAAACTAAACTGCAATAGAAAAAGTGAGAAAGAGTAAAGCAAAAATATTAAAAATGATAAATAATAAATAATTAAACTGAAACTAGAGTGCAAAGAGAAAAAGAAAGAGGGAAAGATAGCTGATAAATTGAAATGAATGTATAAATAATTTATTGGCTAAGAAAAGTTGTAGACTTGCACCAGCATCAGCAGCAGGAGGACTACTTCACCGTCACTTGCAAATGATGGTAAAGTGCAGTGCACGAGTGCAGCAAGTCAGACCAGACTGCCGACTGCTTCGAAGCATCCTCCGATGCGGCCAATTGATGAGCAAGTGCGTCGCACTGTTTCTGCTTCTGCATTCGCACAGAAGGCGACAACATCGCCGCTGTCATCGTTGCCTCATTAGGCGTAGGGACTACTAGGCAGGGAAGAAACAGAACAGTACAGTTCCTGGTCAGTGCTACCCTGCTGCTGCTGCTGTTGCTGCCTTTGTCGAGATGCTAAAGTTTCGGATGCTGGCGACTTAATTTTATTCCTCTCACAGTGCTCGCTTTTCCCTCCCTCTCTCTCTCAGCTTGTGTCCTCCTGGTCGTCGCTGTCGATCGTTATTAAGTTAGCTGCTGCCGCCGTTGTCCAGTCCAAGAAGAGAGTAGGGCAACCAATTGGACACAGATAAGGCAGGGACACACTGGGAAGTGAGATGGCCGCACACACACACACGCTGAGATAACAATGCAACGGTGATGCTGAACAAAGAAAAGGGAAGATTTTGGTGCACACGCTCTCTTCTTTTACTCACTCATTCGTTTTCAGCAGAAGCTTTGCTGGTGGTGGTGCTGGTGGTTGAGAATAGCAACATTGTCCAGTGTGTTTGTCCAGTTTACTGCACACAGTACCAGATTCTGTCTCTGGTTGTTCTTTGTTGCTCAGTTTGGTTTCCTCTTTGTTTCACACACACACTGTTCCGGATTGGCGGCACAAGCAAAGTGAGTTGTTGCACCAGTGTGGTGATGCCAAATTCAGGACGCACATTCGCATTCACAGGAAACAAGGCTGCATCTGCAATCACATCAGCATTGCCCCTGTGTCTGCTAGCAGTCTCACAAAATTGCATTGTCATTCACTGCTAACTGATGCGCTGGTGCTGTTGGTGCTGGTAGTGATGCTAAACTGCCAGACAAACACAGACACACATCAACGGTGGCAATTAAAAAGGGGACGCCTAATCACGTTTCTTCTTTTTGCACTACTAGCTCATGAAAGCTGATGAGACGACGTTGACGTCAACGAGGACAACGACAACGAAAACAACAACTGACAAAATGCAAAAGGAAAAAAAGTTGTCTGGTTGTTTGCTAGCAGCTCCATTTCCGGCAACCACCGCCGCCATTGCTGCCGAACCTGCTTACAGGCAGCAGCAATAGCCTAATAGTCAAATTAACTTTCTCTTTTTCTGTTTCTGCTTTCACTCCTCGCCCACTACTATTTCCGTTGCTGTTTTGCTGTTTGGTCTGCTCACACTAATCGGCCTCTGCTAACTGGCTTTACTCAGAACTTTTTTCTCGCAAAAAAAAGAAGAAAGCTGACAGCATTTAGAAAGCAGAGGCAGCAGCAAAATGCAATCGGCAAATGAGTGTCGACGGGAGACAAACACAGAGACAAACGTAGACAAGCAGGCAGCAGAAAAAAGCATTGCACTGAAACAAACATGTTTTGGGACAGCAGAAAAAATAACTAAAACAAAGCCACTGGGCACGCCAAAAGCAAATCACTGACATTGAAGTTTAGATCTTGCTCTCTTTCTCTCTGTGTCTTTCTCCACGTCAGCAGCAGCAATTTAATTTGCTTCGAATTTGGGCGAGTTTAGAAGACAAAAACAGCAGCAGGAGCGGCAATCGAACTAATTAAAATCGAATCAGTCGTGGCAGTAGGCTGAGAAAAGAAGAAGCTGAGTGCAACGTTTGCTTACGTCTCTTCTTCTGTTGCACTTTCACCAACGTAAGCGTCTTCTTGAAGTTTTAGTTTCCTCTTCTGAAATCTCTCAGCCTCAGTCTTCTCAGCCTTGTCAGTCACCGCCATTAGAGGTAATTAGAATCAGTAGTTAGATCAAAAGTGGCAGTCCTGCGTCTTTCACAAAAAAGAGAATTGGTCTTCTCCGCCTCTTTTTTTGCATTCTTTTACTCTTCTTCTTCGTTTGATTACCGATCAGAAAGAACAGAGGCTCTGTTGTTGTCTTTTCGAGCTTTCCCTTTTCAATTATCCACGCTAAATTAATTCCCCAGTAATTACTTTGTTTTTCTTCACTAGATTCTTTCCAAGAACCCGCTTACATTCTTTGCCCAAACAGCAACCGCCTTCTTTTTCAACTTAAACTCGCAAAGAACTCTAAACAAAAAGGATGTCTACTAGTGAAATGAAGGTTGATCAGCCGAGTGACGATAAAAAGAATCCCGAGAAGGAGAATCTAGAATCTTCAAATGTGCCATCTTCTTCTCAGCTGACTCACTACCAAATGCTGGTGAAGGTGCGCGCCAAGATGAACGACCTCTACGTCGCCCTGGACGCCTTCAAGGGCGCCCTCATCGAGGACGCCTCGGATCTGGTCAACCAACAGCTGGCCGCCTTCAGTGAGCTCATTCCCGAGAAGAAGGAGGAGGAGGAAAAGAAAGCTGAAGTTGTAGAAGAGAAAGATGAAGAAGAAGGTTCAAGTGTTCAAGTGCTGGAGATTGAAGAGTAGTAGTAGTCAACTTTTTTTCTTCCTTTTTTCAATTTAATTTTCAGCTTATGCCGCTAACATTTTGTTGATGATGTGTTAAGTAAATTGGATTTTCTCATTTCAGTTTCGGTTTGTTGCGTTGCGTTGCTGCTCATAAGGTTTTAGTTTGTGCAAACAACAGCACAAGCCCACGACGCATCAAGTTACACACCTCCGCTCTTGTCTATTTTAATTTCAAAAGTAAACTTTAACTTTTTTTGGGTAGTCTTTTTTCTCCCCTTTTTCTCATCAGAGTAATTTGCCACTTGACACTGACATTTCAACGGCTTTTCAGCGGCTGGTTGAGCAGAACAACTCGACAAAGACTGGTGATGCTGTATCTTCAGCAAACCAGACAGTTTTTTTTCAGCCGCGGCTTCACAACTCTACAGAAAAAACACTCTGACTGACCAAACAAAAAGGGAAAAGGAAAAGGGAAGTAAACAACAAGTCCCAAAGTTGACTTTAGTCAGACATGGAAGAAGTAACAGCAACATCATCATCAGAGATAGAGGGTATACTCTTTCCAATTAATTTCCTCGCTCGTCAAGTCACAAGCCAGAACAACAGCATCAGCATCAACAGCAGACAAACAAAGGACATTGGACTGGGCTGGGATGGGCTGTAATCTGATAGGCATCACTTTGCAGACAGGCAGCAAAAACTCTTTGTTTGCCTACAATTTCCTCCTCCTCCTCCTCCTCTTCTTCCTCTTTCCCATTTCTCTTCATCTTCTTCTTCTTGTTGCCAAACAGACATGTAGACAATGGAGAGAGAGAGAGAGAGCCAACGTTTAATTATTCCTACTCCCTTTCCCTTTCCCTCGTTCTGTGTCATTTGAGCATCAGAAAACTGCCTGAAAGGAAAGAGAAACACAGGAGACATCGATCTACCAGCCAGCAGCAGATAGACACACCGGCTACATTATCAGAAAGACAGACATGGCAAAAGAAGAACAAGAACAGGGAAAGGGGAGGAGAAAGAAAACAAACCGGAGAGAGGAAAATCGATAAGCAATCGAAGTGGCAAAGTGCACCACCAGCACCAGAGCAGTTCTAGCATTTCTAGCTCTCACTCGTTTTGGTCGACAGATAAAAAGCTTTTAGCAGCATCAGTCGCCGCTACTGTGTTCCAGTTTTGGCTCAGCAGCACCAGCAGCAAACGAACAAACGAATGAAGAAACAGAGCGGAATGGCAAATGAGAATTGATTTGCCAATGACGATTTGAGGATGAGGCTGAAGCTGAAGCGACCTAGAATGAAGAAGGAAAAAAGGGAAAAAAGGGAAAAGCAGCTCTTCTAAAGGCTTTTTTCTAGAGCCATCACCAACACACCATAATGGTACCGCTGCTGCTGCTGATGCTGCTTCTGCTAATTTATTATTTACAATTATGGGCCTATTAAGTGCAGATTACCCAAAAAAGAGAGAAAAAGGGGGAGGCTAATCTAATACAGAATGGAATAGCCGCTTTTTCCTCATTCCCCATGTCAAGCAGACCAATTTAGACCCTGGACAATCACCACCACCAGTGGGACCATCAATGAATCGACACTATCTTTTTTTCCTTTTTGAATGACTGAAAGGTGCACTGCTCATCAAATATTCTTGAAGATTGTGTTGAAAAGAACCCCCTTTCTTTTGAAAACTTTGAAATTGGTTTCTGAAAAAACACACACACGATTACCGGGCATGTAGTGTTGCTGTTGCTGACCATGTTATTGTCTGTCTCTGTAGAATAAAACGCAATTATAAAGTTTGGTCATTTCATCAGTTTATCGCTATCATCTTGAGCGTCTCATCTTCCTCTTGCTCAAACGATGCAGTTTGCAAAAAAACGATAAAATCTTTTTGCATACTTTTTTAAAAATCGATGTGAGTGCAATTTAGCAGCTAAAGTAGTGGCACTTTAGATGATCGGTAATTTGTCTTGTACTTTTGTGTGCCTGCTGTAAACTGCTGTACTAAAACTTACTCTCCATTAGCGCGTAATTCACTATTTGAGTCGTTTTGCATTTGAGTAAACTTGCTTTGTCAATTTTCTTCACCAATCCCAAAACTGTCATTTGAATAGAGAAGTACAAAAGTAAAAGCAGTAATCTAGATCACATTTTTGTAAAAAGTGTCAAATGAACAGATAAAATAGAGGAGCAATGTACAATTTTTTTCAAAATTTATCTGTTGTTTTATGCTGCTTAAAATCGCCTTCAATCCGCCGAGCCAGATCACCTCGCTTTGCCGTCCATTGAGTTGCTGCTTCACTCGCTTGTCGCATTGCCCGATGCTGCTCATCTAGGGCACTTTGCACCTGTTTCAACTCAGACTGAAGACGCCTGAAGGGGTAAAAAGGAAAGGGAGCAAGCAAAAAGATGATAAAAGCACTCATCAGTCGTCAGTCAAGCTGAAAAATTGTAGAAAGCATCTTTAAAAAGCTTTTCATAATCGAAAGTATTGATTGAAACAAGCAAGAAGTTTTCCGCCTTGATTTCTGCAAAACTTTTGGTACTGCTGATGGCAGTCGAATCATTTTTGACGCCTCGAGGGGGAGAAAAAAGATTGGAACTATGAACAAGCAAAAAACAAGAAATCTTTTTCCTTCTTTTTTGTCTTTTGCTGATAAAACTTGAAAATGGATCCCTAATTACACTTTCTTAGCAAAAAAAGAAAGGAACTACAAAATAAGAACACAAAATCAGAAAAAAAGACAACGGAGCTGTTTAATTAAACTTCAAAATCTGGAAATCTTGTAATTAGAAAAAGAGAGAGGGGGTTGGAATTAAACTTAAATCATTGCTTTCGTGTTCTTTTTTCAAAACGACTGAAAATATATACGTCAGCTCAAAGTTCTCTGTGCCTGTGTGTTACGACATGAAAACTTTTAATTATCTTTTTGGGTAAAAAGGGGTGTAGTGTGTATTCGCAGAGGAGATAAATTGCCATTAGTGCCCTGACTGGTAATAGAAGTCATCTAGCCATCTAGTCAGCGAAGCAGGCAGCCAGCAGACATCAAAACATCATTAGGCCATTTGGCATTCACAATTAACAATCAGAAGGCAGAGAAGTGGAAGAAGACGAAGAAAGAAAGAAGACGACGCTGAAGAAAATGCATTCCGGTGCATTCTGCTGCCTTTGCCGCCGCTTCTAATGTGAAGCAGCCATTTAAAACGAAACGTTAAAGTGAAGAATCCAAAAGTAACCGAGCAGCACTTCTTCTCCTTCTTTAATTCTAATTATTCAAATAGTACCCATCGCCATTGTTGAACCAGGAGAACCAAGATGCCAAGATTGACTGTCTAGGCTAGTAAAAGCTGTGTGCACTTAGAGTCAAGTTTCAGCGGGGCCTTCTCTCTATTCAGCGGTTCAGAGAGAATAAATCATCAGCGAGTGCAGAATGGTAGAACGGGGATAGAGCTTTCCTTTACCAGGACACAGAAAAGGATAAAAAACGAAACAAGCAGGCAGGCAGCAAACAATAACATCAGAAGTCGTGCTCAGGTCAAGCTTGAGCAAGAAAAAAGTACAAAAGAGATGTGCCCGGGCGGTGGTTGTTATTAGTTTACCCGCAATCTCGGGTAAATCAGATGTGCAGGGTAAAAAATTCCGTTTATTTTCTCAAAGCAGTCAGACTGGCTGACAATCAGAGTCGCCAAAACAGCAGCAGTAGTGGCGGCAGTTCTTTTTTTCTGACAAACAAACTGTCAACTGAAAAGCGCAAATAGACAGTCATCAGCCAGAGTGAAGTCCCCCCCCCCCTTCCTCTTCCTTTTCTCATTCAGGTGATGGCCGCCAGTGCACTTTGTCGGCCACTGATTTCATCCCCTGACTGTTATTTAAATGGAAATTGCCTGCAGATGCCGCATCCTGATAAGAAAGACGAAAAAAGGAAAACAACTACAGCAACAACAGCAGCACTGAAGTTCAGTGAGCCTTAATTTAGTAGAGTCAGATTAATCAAATTATTATTTTGTATTTGCCCGAGAAAGAGTGAGGAAGGTTTTCTTATATTTTAGTGCAGTTTGCTTTTGGTGCTCACAAAAAGTCCTTTCAAAGTTGCAGTTTCTAGTTCTTTATTCTTTCTCTTTCTGCACAGTACTCCTTCTTTTTCACTAAAACTCTCTTTTTCAGTTTTTTAAAACCCACTCGCTCCGCTGGCGTAATTTAAATTTGAAAATGTTTTGCAGTTTGCAGTTTCTTCTCTCTTCTTTTTAAATTCAATGGCCCTATTTCCTATTCAGCTGCGACGGCGGCAGTGGCTGTAGCAGCAACAGCAGCAGCAGATAAATAAACTGCACAGAAAGTAGTAGTACTCTACGACTAGTAAGGGGACTAAAGTAAAGTGCACTGGAATTGAGAATCTAAAACTGAAAAGACTAGAGCTTCTTCTTCTTTCTCTTTTTCTTCCTACTAAACTAAGTAAGTAAGCTCAATCAAATTGACACTTTGTATCGAGACAAAAAAGTTACAATTTAAAATAGGGAAGAAAAGGGAAATGCAAAGAAGGGGAAGATTAGAGCGCCAGAGAAAAAGTGAGAGGTTGAGTGTTGCTGCTGAGAAGAAGAAGAAGAAGAAGAAGAAGGGGAAAAAGAAAAGACATTTTCTGTGCAAAGTAAAGTAGACATGACAAAAGACGACAGCAGCAGCCAATCTGATTAACTGCACACATTGACTATGTGTGTGCACTTTACAAAGAAAGTGTCTCTGTCGCCGATTCTCCATCACCACCACCACCACCACCGCCACTACTGGCGGTGATTTAATTTGCAATTCAAATGCCAATTGCCGCTTTATGCAAACAAAACGGAGAGGGAATGAGAGGAAAAGAGAAAGTGGCAAGGGAGAGAGAAATTAAAACTAAACTTGTAATAGCGCCGAGGAGTGAGCAGAGAGATAGTCTGTGCGCAGTTGGGGACACTGTTTCAGAGACCAGACCCGACCAGAGCAGAGCAGACTCTACTGTCGTCGTCGACTGACTACAAAATAGAACGATAAAGTGACAGAGGCAATCTTTAATCAATCACCAAAATAGCAGCATCGACTGATGCGGACCAAACACACAGACACACACATACATTCATGCAAATTTTCCCTCAACTGACAATAGTTTCTCTTGAACAGACAGCCTTTGCTTGCGTGTGTGTGTGTCTATGGAAATTAGGAACAGGCAGATAAATAAATAAACTAGCAGCATCAACAGCAGTAGTTAGTAGAATAGATAGCAGCAAACTGACTGAGCACTAGCATATTGGCTCGCCAGTGAGCAGATAGAGTGAGACTCCGTTCAAGTGTAACAAAAATGAGCGAGAGAGAAAGAGAGAATTCGGGTGCAATCATCAAACCGATCCATTTGCGTAATGTGCCCGATGACATCATCAATTTTAATTGGATTGCTATCAATTTTAATCATGTCGTCGTTGGAGACTGGTGAGGTGATGCTTCTGCTGGAAATGCTGTTGTCAGCAGTGCCCTCTCGCAACCAGTGCTGCTGCTGCTGCTGGTGCTGGGCCCACTGGCGGATTAGTTGACGCTTGACACTGCAGCCAATTTGAATTAGACCGTCCAAGTCGTTTACAAGTTGATCGATGCACAGTTCAATTCTGTCTACTGAGGCAGCAGCATCTGAAGATGCGGCAGCGGTTCCAGCAGCAGCAGCATCAAGAGAAGAAGAAAACGAGGTCTTGTCGATTCCGCTGCGCTGCTGCTGTTGTTGGCTAATTGAGTTACTTAAATTGCCATTTGTACTGGTGGCTCTGGTGAGGGACGTGAAAGACGAGGAGGACGACAAGGGTGAAGAGGAGGAAGAGGATGAAGAGGAGGAAGAGGAGGTCGGGAGAAGCCAATTTGCCATCTTTGGATTTGGTTGCTGTTGTTGCTTGTAAGAACTAGTGACGAGAACACTGTGTGCACTGGCTGGGCTTGCTGCAAACACAATGCTTGCTGTGTCGGGGTAATTCAATCAATGTTGGCACACGCAGTCACAGACACACACAGAGGAGCACTCACTAGGTGGTATTAACTAATTGGCTAATGGTAGTAAGTAAGAGCAGAAGAAGAGGCAACAGTAGTGGAACACTACACCAATTGACATCACAGGGCTTAAGGTGGTAGTACAATGCTGGTACATTGAGATTTAAACAAATATATTTGGAGAAGAGAAGCTGCAATGAACAGACTACATCACTTTCTTTCTCTTTCTATCACCTCGACCTGCTTTAGTCTGCCGCATCCTCAAATGTAAGAGCCGTTTTTACCATCTTAGGAGTGCCAATCTTCTCTTTACACATTTGAGTGCGCGCCTTTTTCGCGCCAAATAAGTCACCGAGAAGAGAGTTCAGTGGCCAAAAGAAGCTTCTCATTTAATTTCACTTTTTCTCTCATCATCATTGGCAGTTTTTGCCCGTTATGATGATGGTTAATAAGCGTGTTAAGCTAACATTTACATAAAACAACTCATTAAAATCATTTTTTCCGTTAATAATGGTAATAGTGATTACTATTATAGCCACATTAAATGTCATCGTCATCGTCGTCGACGTCGTTGTCATTAGAATAAAGCGTGGCTCATTTTTCCTTTTCTATTACCATTTTTAACTTTTATATTATTTCATCGGTCGATGGGGTAGTCGTGGTGGTATAATAACCAAATGAGCAATAAAAAGAATAGAAAAATGAAAAAAAAGAAAAAGACAACGACAAAGACAATGAAAGGCACAACAAAAAGAGGGCGGAAGGAGGAGAAGACAAAAGAAAAAAAGGCGAAAAACTCAAAAATCACCGCTTTTCAGCTACGATTACTATCAATAACCGCCAGTTTTTGCAGTCGAAGCTAATTGACAGGCTAGACTATACGTGAAAAAAAACTTGTGAGGGGAAAGAGAGGAATACTCGTGCTAAGCAAATCATGATGACGGTAAAAACAAAAATCGACCACCGGTGCTCCCCTATTACAACCTTTTTCTCTTTTTTCTCTTTGGGTAATCGATCGCAATTAATCGACCGGTTGCAGACTTTGCATCATTTAGTCCATCTGACTGACTATATCTCTCTCTCTCTCTCTCTCTCTCTCTCTCTCTCTCTCTCTCTCTCTCTC
>JAALOO010001411.1_pt1 | contig 16281 bp, 9 predicted proteins | sample 7257641 | NCBI WGS metagenome assembly JAALOO01 (sample SAMN14085613, study PRJNA598686) | mite metagenome | biome: ENVO:01001000; feature: ENVO:01001002; material: ENVO:01001226; isolation source: single female mite from University of Michigan culture on fish food culture... ...
ATATTGCTGCTTTCCAAGTCACAGGGTCAACACTGCTTTGCTGACTTTAACGGTGTGTAATTAGTCTGCTTGCTTGCTGGCTGGCTTGCTTACCTGCCTGTCAGGTCTAGTGCTATGTCAGTGTTTGACAAGTCAGTAGAGAGTTGACTTTTTGCTGTTGCTGCTGCTGCTGACTTGTTGGCTTGTTTTGGATTGTGTTCTCTTCGTCTGTTGGCATTTATTAGGATTTTTTACTTATTTTTTGTATTATGCTGTACGATTGATGTTTGAATAAAGTGGATTTTTATTGGAATGAAAAATATTTAAATTAATTTTTAAACGAAGAATAAAAAGAGTATTTGCAAAATTATTAATTTTTAAGTATTGTTTACAATAAATGTTTTAACAGGTTTTTTCAATAAAAATTTTAATATAATTTATTTTTTATTAATTAATAATTATATTTTTAAACGGTACAAAATTTTATTAGCAAAATCGCGGCTTAATTTTTGAATTATTGAAAACGGTGTTTATGAATTTTTATCGGCGGCGGCGCTTCAGTAGTGCACCGTTAGCAGCAGCAGTTGCCGATTCACGTGTTTACTTGTTTTTTTGATAACTTTTTGTTTTGTTTCTTTTATTTTCAATCCAAGCTCCCGGTGATTTTCCCGGTGATCACCCTCTTTCCCAAAACCTTCTTCTCTTCAATCGGACACCTTCGAGAGAAAAGATATCTTTTTTAATCAATATCCAGTATTGTTTTTGTTTTGAGCAGCAAACTTTGACTGACCATTTCTCTCTTTCAGAACTGGCTCGATTCTGGCTCGAATTGAATTTGGTCTTTGTGGTCAACCTCATCACCTTCATCATCACCACCTACTGACCACTTGGCTACCGATTATGGGCTGACAATGCCTCGGCCTGGGCCACCATCAAAATTTACTACCACTTTTTTGCCTCATGAGAGAGCATCGTCACTTCCAGAAAACTACCTTTTCCTCATTTGGTTATTATCATCATCACCACCACTGCTTTGCCAGTCACATTTTGACATTTTTGATGACCACCTCCTTTTTACCTCATGCTTGAAGATCACCTCGTCCACCTTGATGTCATCATCGTCATCATCTTCATCATCATCTTCAACATCATCATCAGTAAAAGTAGGTGCACCTTTTTACTTTTTTTTTGTTTTAGGATAGAACAAATAGTGAATTAGAGTGGTAGAGGTATGATATAGTTTTGATAGCTTGATACTTTTATTTATTTTTAGGATGGGATTATGCTTAAAACGGTTTTATTTATAATACTAAAATATTTTGGAAATCATTTAACTGCTTTAAAACGGTTCTTTTTTAATTCCACTTTTTTCACTTTTATTATAACTCAGAAAAAGCTTGAAAGAGAGATCCCGTTGCTTTTGTTGCTAATCCTCATTTTCGTTTTAATAATAATAATCACTAAAACTGCCATCCAAAAGTGGAAAGCTGATCTCCTATCTTCTTTCCTTCCTTCCTTGATCTTCTTGATCTTTTTCCACACTCAATCATCTTTTCCCTGTTTTAAGCTTTTAGACACTAAAGTGAAAAGTAAAAAGAAGCAGCAGCCTCGGCGGCAGACAAATTCTCAGTAAATAATTTAGCCATCTTCAGCTCTTTAGAGAAGAAAAGTCTTTGCAAACCGAGATCTTCTTCTTTTTCCTCAGCTGCCTTAATGAGCAGCAAAAAAAGTCCACATTTGGTCATTTAGGTGAAACAAAAAAAGCAGGCTAGGCCCTGACCAAAAACAGTAGGACACTTCTCCTATATTTTTTTGCTTTTTCAGTAGAAAAAAGATTTTGAGTTTAGAGCTCTTCAGCTCTTCTGCATTAAAAATTTGGATCAGATTACCATTACCATTAGCAGCAGCAGCAGCAACTCTACAATTTTCTAAAACTCTCTCTGAACTCCTCTCATCTCTCCTCTACTTTTTATATTAGCAAAAGTCGGTCTTCTTTTTGAACAGCAGCACTAGCTCTGCTTTGCTTCTTTCAGGTCAGGTTTGCGCCCCTTGACTTGCTCGCTCGTTTGGGGTTCCCTCACTTCAGTGCAAAGGCTGCTGCTGCTGCTGCTGCCAAGCACTCGACGCTTGACATGCTCTTTCCCTCTTCTTCTTTTTCCCTTCCCTTCTTTTACTCTATTGCAAACAGCTACCACAGATGGGCGACGTTCCCCTGCTCTATTGCTATTGCAAAGCAAACGCAAACGCTGCAGCAGACAACTTTTTCAGCAGCAGCAGCAGTGGAAACTCTCAGCTCTCAGTTCTCTTTTTCTGTTTTCAGTTGCCAGTCAGTCGTCGTCGTAGTCGACTGAAGTTGAAGCTAAGCTAAAGCTGCCTAAGCTCGTTTGGTTTGCTTTTCTGTTCGTTTTCTCCTCTTTTTTTCTCCAAAAGTTTTGTGGCAGACCTCGTGGTCTTCTTTTTTGTCGTCGAGTTTTAGTTGGCCAGAATATTAGTTTTTTTTCTGGCTACCCTCTTCTTCTTCTTCTTCTTCCTCTTCTTCGTTTGACTATCTCATCAGTGCTGTGTTTATTTATGGTGTGTCCTCTCTCTCGTTTGCTCTCAATTGAAGGCAATTTTGGGTTTATTTGCTGTTTCTGTTGCGAAAGTTCTATTTTCGCCCTTCAACTTTGGCCCCTTCTTCTTCTTCTTCTTCTGCTTCGACCTCTTCTTCTCTCTTTATATTTAGTCTGTTTAATTTGGTGACTGTGACTGTGACTGTGACTGTCTCTGACTGTCCTTCTTCTGTCTTTTACTTTTATTATTAATTTACTAGGAAGACTCTACTGTTGCTCGGGTGACGACTTTTGAACCGGGGCTAAAAGTTTGACTCTGTGTATTTGTGTGTATTTGTGTGTATTTGTGCTCGTGAGTTTGTGTGTCTGTGTCAAATTGTGCTCTCTGTTTTCTATCTGTTTTGTCGGCTGTTGTTGGTGGTGGTGGCTGTGTCGCCTCGACAACGACAACAACAGCGTTTTCTTCATCGTCATCATCATCTTCATCATCCTTTTCATCTTTTTTATTTAAATTAAAGTTTAAGGTATGGTTTATTAATTTATTCGTATTTGTTATTATGCAGGTTACAAACGGTTTTTAGTACAAAAAATTATTTTTTTGAGTATTTGTAGAAGTAACATATGGCTTGTAATGTTGTTAGCACTGTTTACAATTAATAAGACAAATTTCAAACTGGTCATTATATAAAAAAAATTAATCAATTTAGCTAGCTGTTTATCACTTTTTGAATTTATCAATATTTTTTATTGAGTTACATTGCTTGTTCCAAACTCCTCAAAAAGGTTACAATAAATTACTTCAATTTTTTTTATTGCTAGTTTACCGCTAGTTTCAAGTTATGGCAAATTATGATCACATTTTTTTCTATTTTACCAACATTGTTTGCACCTTTCCCCAGTGGAAGCACTCACACGCGCACACTACGCCACCAAAAAGTGTCAGAATAAATCTAGGCGTTAATTTTGCTGCTGCTGTCAGCCTGAAGTGAACCTTGAGCTTTCTGCTGTGAAAACACACACACACTCAAATTTTGCAGTTTTTTTCTGATTATTAATATGTATGGACAAGTTGCGCTCACATACTAATTTTCCAGCCTGTGACACACTATCTGTCTGTCTCCTCTGGCAAAAGTTGAAACAACATATGTGTCCTGACGTGTGCTGTGTCCACTGCTTTGCACACTTGTTGTTGTTGTAATTCTCTCTCCCTCAATCTCAGTTTCTTTTTGGTCAGCAACAGCAGCAGCAGCAGAAGAAGTTAATTGTCAGATTGGCCATTGTATTCGGCAGTGGTGAAGGAAAAAAAATAAAGGATTGTTGCAAAGATTTTTGATTTTTTTTTCGCTTTGGTTGCTGCTGCTGTTGCTTTTGAAGCGATGACCACCAGCATCTTTTTGAGTTTTATTTCTTTTTTCAATGACTTGTTGTTGTTGTAGTTTTTGGTCAATTAGTTTCGCTAGAGAGGATGATGAGTGTAATATTTTATGTTTTTTTGTATGAAAAATTTTATTGAAATGAGATGTAAGAAATTGAACTGGTATAGATTTTTTTACATTTTTTGTTTAAAAAAAGGTTTTGATGTATCTATTACGTACAGCATTTTACAAACAGGTTAAACATTTTAAACAACTTTTTTTTAATGTGTGATTTTTCACTACAGCTAATTAACTTGGAATACAGCTCAAACCTTGAAGTTCGTGAACTTCTCTCTTTCTTTCCTTCTCCTTTTCTTGACTCAATCGATTGAGTCAATTGACCACTACTACTACTACTACATCTCAGCAAATAAAATATTGCGGCAGTAGTAGTGTAAGTAATCTTTAATTGAGCTGCTGCCAATTTCAATGTACAAATGAAAAGTGGCAGCAGCAGCTGAAAAGAAAAGTCCACTGACTAATTAAGATTGGTGCACAGACTTTTTGAGTTTTTTGATTGCAGAACAACCACTGCTCAATCGTCCTCAATTTTTCAACTTCTTTTTGAGTTTCTTCTTTTGTTTTTATTACTTTACCTTTACTGACAACTCTTTCACTGACACTGACGCCGACTGGCTGACTATCGCCAATGTCATCTTGTCACGGAACATGTAAAATTAGTCAAGCTAAAGGTACAAGCTTTGAGAAGAAGATATTTGCATTTTATGAGTTTTTCTTTACTTTTTTTAGTTATTTAAAATGCTGTTTTTAATTTTTTGTTGTTGTTACTGCTTCGGCCAGCAAAAACGGTTCAAACTACGTCTCAATTTTTGTATCATTTATTCTTTCTCTTTCTCTCCTGTTTTTTGCTTTGCTTGAACCACGACCATTATCATCTTTAAGCACCACCAGCACCACCTTTAGATGATGATAATGATGATGATGATGATCACTGCTGTTTCAGCAGCAGCAGCAGCAGCACAGGTTTCCTTTGCTTAAAAGTAGGAAGAAGAAGAAGAAGAAAGTCAGTCGACTGTGTACTGGCTTGTTTTCTTGTTTCGATTTGATTCGAAACTTTTGGACCGAGCAGAGCTCGAAGTTTTCTTTCTTTCTCTTTTCTGTTTGTGTTTGTTGAGGTTTTAGATTTTTTAGAGAAGTTTTAGGGAATGTTAAAGTTACGCTTGCAAAACAGATTGAAAAGCGGAAACAAAGTTTGGTTCATGGTTCTATTGGTACAGGCAAATCAAAAAAAGGTTTCACTTTTATTTCAAAAACTTCCATATTTCAAATTCAGCAGCTTTATTTATTAAACCACTTGCTCTTCCTTAAACAAACAGACAGACAAACACTTCCTTCGCTTTCATTTTTCATCTTTTACTGGCATTTTTAAAAAAGCTTCATTTTTTACTTTCATTTCAAGGCAGGTCACTGCTGCACTTTACTTACTTTTGTCACTCAAACGATGATATTTTTAAAATGTGAAGGCAGCCGCAAAGATAAATCTATCTTTTTGAGGCTTTTTTCTCCAGTTTTTAGGTGTGTCTAAAAATGTGTGTGTGTGTTTGCGGTGTCAGTGTTCTCTTATCATCATCATAAGCCGAACAAAAATACTAGTGAAACAAGAAAGAAACACTTTTCTCATTAATTCGGGTATTAAGAAGTGAAAGTGTCGCAGAGTTTGCAGTGTGCAGATTGTTTGTGTAGCACATTAGGACGAGCTTAGAATCTCGTCTCATTAAATTGGCTGTGTTGTGTTTGCCACTATCAAATAAATGTTGCAAATCTTTTCGTTGTTTTTTTGTCCTCAATCAGCACTCTTAATTGGCTGTAATTCTTTGTTTTTTTGCCTTTTTTCTTCTGGTTTCCCCTTTTACTACTACTACTCCATCTTTAATTGCCAGCAGCCACTTTTTAGTGGTACTACTTTAGGAAATTTATAGTTTGGTCAGAGTTGTGCACTGAACTAATTGCTCTATCATTTATCAGAAAAAAGGGGAAGAAAAGGAAAAATAAAAGAAAAGAAAATGATTGAGAAAAATTACTACCATTATTATTGGCATTATTGTTGGCAGCATTATTATCGAAAAAAGAACGGTTTAATGTCGGCAGCAGCATATTAGTGCGTCTCAAGGAAACGTGACTTTAGGTTTAATTATTTGATTTGCTTTGTTTCTGTTTTGTTTTTGTTGTTTGATTTTGACTTGTTTTGACTTGTTTCAGCAGCTTTTTTTGATAAAGAAAAAATGGCAACAGAAAGCGTTTTAAAATGAATAAAAGTAATGAAACTGCAAGTTCAGATGTTTTTCTGAAATTAAAAAGGTGATTTTTTGTTGTTATTTTATCAACTTTCAGAAAGTCTGGGAGCAAAACGGTTACTTTTTACACTATTTTAAAAGTTTTAAGTTTACTTTTTAGGACAGTTTAAAAAATTGACTAAGCGCTAGCTAATCTTTTATTTATTTACTCTTTGTATATTTAGCAAAGTATAGTCAATGTTCCAAAGTTTGAGCTGTTTATTTTACTTTTTCCTTCTTTATTGATCATTTTATGTGTTTGCCATTTTAAACGACACAGAATGCTCAAGTATTTTCCTCCCTTTTCTACATCTGCTTAAAATTTTTATCTTAAAAATTAAAGATATGTGTGTGTGCTTAGGAATGTTTGCGTTGCAGTTCCTGTGCCTGCTGCTGCTGTTTCTGTCAATGCTGTCCAAGCGCTTGCAAAAGAGCGAAAGAAGGAGAAATAAGAATTCAATTTTGCAATAAATTGTGATGGCTATTTTGTTTGATTTTAAATTTATTTAAACATGGTATGGTTCTACTGCTTTAAAAACTGGTAACACTTTTTTGCAAACATTTTTACATTTCTAAAATAAAAATTTTAAAACATTAAAATGACTTCAATTTATAGCATTTTTTACTTTAAAACAATTTCAAAGGTATTAGACTTTTGTTTTAGTAAAATAAAAAGCCGCCGCCGCCGCCTCTACCACCTCGGCAATGTGTCAATTTAACGCTAGATAAAGTTTTTTTTTTGTTTGAAAGATTCAAGAGAATAAAACTTGAGAGGCAGATAGAATAACGGTCGATAATAGGCAGAAAATGAGAGAGAGAGAGAGAGAGAGAAAGAAAGAATCCTAACCAGAAAGAATTTTAGCAGCCTCAGCAGTGAATCCATTGCAAGTGAGAAGAATGTGAAATTAGACACTGGTACAGAGACAGAGAAAGAGAGCAAAGGAAAAGAATATTCTTGCCTCAAAAGACACATCTGGGAGCAATTTGGGAGTGTCGTTATAAATTGGTTTGCCCATTTTGTGGTGCTTCTGCTGGTTTATATTCTCTCTTCTTTTAGTTTATTTCTTCTTCAGCTTTTTCCCTTCTCCACTAATGTAGTTCATTCACTTCTTTATTGTTTTTGTCTTTTTTTTCGGTATTTGTGGTTTCCATGATAGCTTTTGTTGAGCATTAAAAAAGGTTTCCAACTCAATTTAATTGTTAAAAATTCAAAGTTTTGTAGCAAAAAAAAACAAATCATTTTTAGAACGCCTTTTCCACCACCGCAAGACCACACTCCACAAACAACTTTTGAATTTTAAAATAACTTTATTCAGTAATTTATGCATCAAATCAAAACTCTAATTATAACTCTCACTTTACCAACTTTAATTAAACTCAAAATTCTGAATCTCATTTCAACTTTGCTCTCTTTTTTTGCTCTTCCCCCTTTAGCAGCATTTCACCCTAAATTAGCCATCTAGCTTGTTCTTCGTCTTCTTCAGTCGTTCATTTATTTAAATTATTAGTTTTCAGTGGTGGTATTAGTAGTGGTATTAAACCGCCACCACCACCGCCGCCGTTTATCATTTTAACCGCTGGAAGCTGATTTAATTAAAATTACCGTACAAAGCAGCGCGTTCACTTCTTCTGTTTGAGAAAAGGGCTTAATTAAGCCGATGTTTATCGGCGGATGACTTGCACTTACATTTACACACTACTAAACCACTTTCCCAGAGTGGAAAAAGGCAAGCGCTTGTGTTGTTCACTTGGAGTTTATTGAACTCGAGCATCTTTTTTTCTGTTGGTTGGTTGCTGCTTCTGCTTCATCATCACAGTGTTTTTTCATTGCCTAGGGCCAATAACAGAAATTTTTGGGAGGACAGAGTATCGACCCATCTTGGAAAGTGCTCAATATTGCTGTTCAGTTTGGCGCTAAAGCGAGGAGAGGCGATTCTTGATTCTTTGTGGCTGTTTTTTAGCTGCTGTTTTTTATTCTTTTTTTGAAATTTTGTTTCAATTTAAAGTTGTGGTGATGGCTCGAGGGTAAGGTAAACCTGTGCACAGTCAACTGCGCACTTGATTTTTTGTGGTTTCATTTTTTTAATTTAATTTTTCGTTTATTTTTGATGTTTTGGATTACCGATAAAAAAGGTTTTTATCAAATAAAAACAATTTTTAAACATTTTTTAAGTTTTTGTTCAAATTTTGTTGTTACTTGCTGAATAACTGGTCTACAAGCTCTGCTAAAACTGTTTTAATTTTTGTTTTTGTTGAAAATTTCGTTTGAAACTGTTCTTTTTTTGTTATCTTTCTCTTGCTCGCTTCCGATTACAAATTAAACAGGCAAACAAGGGCACACACAAAAAATGTTACCACAAACTAAATGCTCACCGTTGTTGTTGTATTTTACTATTCCTCTTCTCTGTTCTCAGAGAGTTTGTGTTTGCTAAAGCACTTCAGAGGACAACGGCTTCTTTTGCCTTCTTTTGCAACATTGATACCAACAGTTTTTTTTATCAACAAGCACAGACACACACAAACTCAGAGAACAAACAGTTTAGCTTTTTAGTCTTTTTCTTTAGCCCAGGGACTAGCCAGCCAACCACAATCTTGACTTTTCCCAGGCTACCCGTCTTTTCTTTCATTTTTGCCAGCCAAAAATCAAGGAGAGATCTTTGAACCTTTGAATGTCAGTGGCATTTTCCTTCTCTTTCTCTCTTTTTCTCACAGACTCATTTGCTTTGATATGAATGGAAAATTTAGAACACACAGGCAGACAAAAGCAAACTGATTTGCCTAATTAGTCCTCTCTTTCTTTCGGTGTCACACAAACAAACACGACTGTTTTCTGTTTTTGATTGCATTCCCTCCCAAAAATCAGCAGTCGTACAAGGACTTGCTTTTGTTTCACAAAATTGCATTTTATGAGTGAGTGTGTGTGTTTTATGTCATGTTTTTGAATTAGTCAACTGTCAATTGCCTGTTGTAGTAGTAGTTGATAGCATTTGCAAAGGCGAATGCTGATAACAGAAGCCTGAAATCTGTGATTTGCTCTAGCAGAAATTATTTGTGTGTCGAATGTTGATTTGGGCGGTGTTGGACCGGATTTGAAGGCATTTTTTTCTTGTCTGTGATTTTTGCTTTAGCTCTTGTTGCTTTGGCAGTTAAAAAGGTAACTCAATAATTTTAATTTTAATACTATTTTGTAATTGAAATTCTTTAATTAAGGACTCTAATTTTAACTGGTAAAACAAACAGCCACCACCATTTTCACAGCCAAATCAATTTTAATCACTTTATTATTTATTCACATTTCCATGTTTTGGAACTCCATTTCTAGTTTTCCAATTCGTTTAATGTGCAATTTTGCACGCTTGTTCACACTGCTCACAAACAGAAATGTGTGTGAGTGTGATTTGCATAAGTAAATAGTTGTACTCTTTTGTTGAGTACTTTTGTTCCCTTTCTTTCACTCTCTTTTTATTCCATTGTTATTCTTGATTTTCAGTTCTGATTTAGCTCTCTGCACGTGGTGGGCTTGACTTTGCTCATTCAGTCATTTATTATTATTAGTTTTAGTCATTCCCTCTCTTTCTCTTTCTTCAATTCTCTAATTCTCTGCCTAATTTAAATAACCCCTGTGTTCTCTTCTGTTTCTGGCGTCAAACCTGGTGGCATCAGCAATCGGGGGGCAATTGTGTGGTAGTGGCAGAAACAGCAGCAGTTTTTTATTTGAATAACAAGAATGGAACAAAATTAGAGGAGTTCCTGGCCGCCAATTCCCAAACGGCCGCTGCTCGGTTTTATTTGGTTTTTGGTTTCGCTTTTCTTTTGATTTGCATTTTTTTGTTCCAAAAATAGAGGAAAAGCTTGATGTTTCAGAGAATTAAAAAGTTTGCATTTTGGGTGTTTGTGTAGGCATTTTTTTGTTGCTTTTGTTGTTTTTTAATTTTACTCCTCAAGTGTCATGGCTCTGTTAAATGGTAAAATTAAATTTAAATTTTTGTTTTTATTTAAATAAGAACTTTACTTGAGTTTTATAAATAAAAGTACTTCTTACAATTTATCATTTGTTTTTATTTTTGATTAAAATGTTTGCCCCTTTTTGGGCGAGGCTCAGAGTTGAGAATATTCTGGCTAGGAGAGAGAGGAACGCTAGTGTTGTAACTTATTATTGCAACTTATTACTCTCAATCTAAGAGTTGCCCCTTCTCTTCTTTGCTCTTGCCCTTTGATGTTGCAATGCAGTTTTTTTATTCTTGATATTAAAGCTAAAGATTGTGGTGAAATATGGCAAAAATTGTAATAGATTTTTTTATGTTTGTTTTATATTAAATAGAAAAATACTCTTACTTTTAAACAAGGTAACAGTTATAATTTTTTTAAATATTTAGTTTTTTGCTAATAAATTATGCATTTTACGAGTAGGAACAGCTTAATAAAGGTTAAGCTTTATTTAAAATAATTTTTCTTAATCAATAACAATTTTTGCTTTTACGTGGCACGTCTTGAAACCTCAAGTAAAAATGTGCCTAATGAATTTGTTATCCAATTCAACAACAGCACAAAACTACCCTTATCACTCACTTGCTCACTCACTTAGTCAGTCTTTTCAGCTTGGTCAACGAACCATGCTCAAAATTATTCTAGCTCATTTTAGGCAGTGCAGTGAAAAGCCAAATGAGATGATCGTATTGTATCAGATGAGATTGCATAGAGATCCCTGTCAACAGCTGCTTTCAACTTTTCAGACAGCCTTTTCCAGCCAACAAGGAGGCAAATTAAGTGGACCTAATGGTCCGAGAATGTCTCCTTTTAGTTTTAGTTTTTTTTCAGAGTGAGAGGACATCGACGGTCGACACTGACCTTTTTTCCCGTTTTTTGCCCGTCATTTTACTTTCCATTGAACTCGTCCATTAACTTCTTCTTCCTCTTCTTCTGCTGGCAACTCGTGTGCGCGCTTAAATTAATTAAATTGCCGCCTTCGCCTACTTCCTCTCTGATGTTGAAGAACATCGATTTTTCCTCTTTTCCTCTTCTCTTTGTGTTGGCTCATTAAAATAAACGACTTAACTTCTTCTCTCTCTCTTCCTTAGTGAGAAGACCTCCTAAATAATTCATCATTGTACTCTCTGGTTTCTGCTGCTGCTGTTGACCGACCATCTGAAAAAGTCCCGGTTTTTGGTGACTTTTTCTTTTTTCTTTTGCTTTTGACAGGCAGTGAGTGTGTGTGACACGGTGCAATCGATTAAACTTGGTCATGTCTAAGGCTAACGGTCACGCAATGGTTTTCTTTTTCTTTTTTGTTTGACATGACACGTACTCAATAAAGCTGTGATAAGAGAAAAAAGTGGAGAAAAAAGAGATCAAATGGTCAGTGACCACCACCATTTTTGCTGCAGTTTTTTGAATATGTTTGAAAGATTCATGATTCAGTAGTTTTTTAGAATACTTTTTTTGGTGACAGTTTTTTTGTGGTGCAGTTTCCTTTTGATGTTATTATTTATGTTTCCTTGCATTGATCACACTGTACGTCTGATTGCATTTGCATAATAAATAGTAGTATTGCTTTTAGAGAGGTTTTAGCGGTGGTGGTGGTGATGCTGCTGGAAATGATAATAATTTATACATTTTGTTTGTTTTTATTTTTTAATAAAAATGGAGAGAGTTTAAAATGGTTATTTAGTTTTAAAATATGTTTAGCATTTTTATTAAAATTCTTGTATAATCCTAAAAAGGTTATTCAATTGACTTTGGCAATTTAAAAAAAATTTAACTTGTAAACCGCCAATTGTAAACTGGTACAAACTTTAACTCAATTTCAATTTTAATACAACCAAGACTTTTTATTCTGTACTTCTCTGTACTGTACTTTTTCTGTACTGTACTCGTTTTGGCTTAATTTTCCTGCCTCCTAGTTTCCTCAGAGTACCCTTATTTTATTACACAGGCACTAATATACTTTATTTTATTTTATACGCTCTGCCCACTTTCCACTATTGTTACTACTGCTGCCAATATTACCCAAAAGCTCTCTCTCGCTCTTTCCATTTCTCGCATTTTATTCCCACTACTCACTACTGTCCAAAATTTTGCCAGAACTTGTACTAGTCACTGTCTCAAAGTGAAAAGGAGAAGGAGAAATAGTGGTGGTGAACCCGAAATAACCAAACAGTAACCGAATAATGGGCAGGGGAAGTAAGGGAAAGTGTGCGGGGGAATTCCCGGATTCACTGTGCTGCATTGCTGCAGAATGACTGTGTGTCTAGTCTCGGTTTTCAGTTTTAGCAGACTTTGACGGAACTGAGCAGACGATGAAGAAGGAGAGGGAGAATTGTTGTGATTGAGATGGCCTGGTGACAAGTGTGTCGGATGGGAAAGGAGAAAAAGAGAAAAAGAGGGAAAGAATAGTAGTAGTAAGTGAATAAAGAGAACATCCATTTCGGGATGATGATGGTGGTGGTGGTGACTCATCCTCCAGTGTTTCAGACTGAGTGTGTTGCCAGAACAGAGCCACTGTTCATTTGCTTGTTTGTGCTTCTCTTTTGTGCTCGCTAATTTTATTTCTCGTTTCAATTTTTTTATATTTTGTTTGACATTGAAAGGGGCAGTGCAGAATTCTGTTTATTCTGCTGACTGTGTGTATAATTTTTAAGGTTGTAAATTTAAACTTATAGAAAGTTTAAGTTATAAGTTATAGAATAAGTTAAGGTAAAAAATGGTTATCAAAATCTTTAAAATTAATTTTGTTTTTGCAAATTATCTATTATTTTTCAAGTCATTGATGAATTAGTGCATTTTTAACTGTAAAAGGTTTATTTAACTTTGTTTAGTTTAAGTTGGAGGCTTTTTGGTAGTTCACTCGAGAGCAATTTCTTTGATAATCGGTTACACCAACTTTCTTCGGTTCCTCCTCTTTTCAAAACCCATTTATTACTTTCATAAATTGCCAGCCAATTTCCATTTTTGGTTCATTCAACTCTTTCCTCCTCTTCTTCTTCCTCCTCCTCCTCCCTAATATCTCGAAATTTTATCCTCTCCTTCATTCGCTTTCACACACACACACATCTGTTTATCCTCAATCTTGCTGTAGCTGAATCTTTCAGCCAAATGGTTTTCTTGCTGTTTACATAACTCTCTCCCTCTCCTTCTTGATTGATACCATCAAAAAAAATTGTTTGGCCAAAACTAGGCATTGCTTCTACTTTTGCAGCAAGCCAGGCACGCTTCATTGCATTAGGAGTTCAGTTCAGTTCAGTTCAAGAGCAGATTTCAGCCGTTGATGCAAAAGTCAATGACGTCTCCTGCTGCCTGCCTGCTTGCCAAAAAATGTCATAAATTTTCCATATGTTTGCTTTTGTTTTTGCTGCTCCTCTAGTTTAGTTTAGTTCCCTTCTCCAGTGTCGCCCTTGAATATCCCGTCATATGCGTTGTTGGTTGAACATAGAACAGCAACAACAAAAAACAGTTTGATGGCATTTTCTCCCCTTTTTTATATCAGCGGACGTCATCTCAGTAGTTGTGCTGGTGGTGGTGGTGAAATTTGTTTGAAATTTGATAGTTGTCCACTTTTTTTTGTTGTTGTCATGTTGAAATTAGAGTTCAGAAAAGTGCACAAGGCGATCAAATGATGATGATCCGCTGCCGCCTAAGTTTGGGAAAAAGAGTACATCTGATCGAATCAAGCTTGTTTGCTTGCTTTTCTTTTTTGTTTGTCAGCTCTGTTCACTGTGTGTTGATTCTATCGTTTGATACTTTGTTACCTAAAATGGAGTTTTTAGTGTTTTTAAGTTTATTTTGTTTTTTGGTTGGGCTAGATCTTGGGCGGCAGTGTTTAAAAGGTTAACCTCTATTTCTAGTCTTCAATTGTCATATAAATAATCCTCCTCTTTTTTTCTCTCCCTCTCTCTCTCTTTCTATTCTCTTCCGAATTACGCAACTGATGTCCTTTGCCAGGCTTTTTATTTAACTTTTTTTTAATTGCTCACAAACGGTTGTAAATGTCAACATTTTTGCTGTTGGTGTGTCTGTGTATGTGACGCTCAAATACCTTTTTCGCTTTAATCGCAGCAGCAGCAGCAGCAGCATTTGTGCTCTTTTTTATGCTTTTTGCCGTTGCTCGGCGAGCTGCTCTACCAGTTTTGAAGAGCTGTTGTTGCTCTTCATCATTTTACTTTGGCATAGTTTGTTTCACTAGTGACCAGAAAGTGCTCCTCTTCTTTTTTTTTTGTTTCATCAGCACCAGTGATACCGGTTGATACTGGGAAAAAAGTGAGTTAGCGGTGTAGGTGTGGTGAAATGTAGTGCAAAAAAATGTAGTGATTTTGTGTTTTTTAAATTTTATTATAATTAACGTGTTTTAAAAAAAGGTTTCAACTGCCAATGGCAATTTTTATTAATTACTTCGACTATTGCAACTTTTACTTTTTAAAAAATGATTATCGATGATGACTTTGATGGTGTGATGATGATGATCATGTTGTGAAGTAGTGCCAGTGCAAAGTGAAATTAAAACTTGACTGTGGTTTGGCTGTGACCAAAATGTGCCTTTTTTATGATTTCAATTGTTCAGTTGAATAATTTGAATTGACTTTTTAATGTAAAAGTAATTTTATATTTTTGAATGAAACGTGGCATTCAACCAGTGAGTACCACCACTACATGTGAAATCAATCAATCACTTTGACCAAAATGTGTGCAGGTAGCATTTAGCACCTCACTCCCTTTTCATTGAGAAGAATGATAGCCTTTTTCTGTTCTGTGTTTCAGACTCCTCAATTTTCACCTCCTCTTTCTTTTTGATTTTTGCTAATTGACAGCAGCAGCAGCAGCAACTGCAAAACGTGAGCCAATTATCTGTCATTAGTGCTTTGTTTCTCTCTCTCTCTCTCTCTCTCTCTCTCTCTCTCTCTCTCTCTCTCTCTCTCTCTCCAATACGATCAGGTTTCAGACTTTTTTCTTTTCTTTTTTTTATTCGTCTGTTACCTGTCTTCTTTCGTCTTTTTTGCTTTCATTTTCGCTTGCCTGAGCAGCAGCAGCGAAAATTCAAGGTCGGCTGCAGAAGCGTCAGCAAAAGCAGTATCGTCGTTTCAAAAAGCTGTTGGTGGGCGCCAAATGAGACAGAAGGAGAAAAGGAGAAAAAGGTTAGAAAAGAAGTAGAGGTTTCTCTAAAATCTCTCTCTCTCTCTTTCTCTATTTCTTGCTGAGTGCAATTGCTGCCCATTTGATTGACCATTGTCAGAAGTGAGAAGTGAGGAGAGAGGAGGAGGAGGAACAAATCGCTTACCAATTGTACTCTTTTCTGGCCATTATTATTCCACTGCTGCTGCTGCTGCTGCTGCTGCTGCTGCTGCTGATGCTAAACAGATTTTAGATTCAAGCAGTTTTTTGCCTACTACTACAATAAAGATGTGTGCCTGCAGGCGCCAACCGCTAGGCAATGTAATGTCTGTTTGCCTGCTTATTATTTTCAAAAGTTTGAGTTTTGTACGCTTGAAAATAATAGCAGAAGATAGAGGTTGAAAAGATAGAGGTTACCAGAAAGGTTGTTCTGGTGGTGTGCCGTTTTATGCCTACTTTTGTTTGGCGGTGTGATGATCGATTTGATGATGAAGTTTGAATGATGAAAAAAGAGAGAGAGAAAGAGAGAGAAAAGAGTACAAATGAAGGTCATTTTTTGTGGTGTATTTTACCCCATCCATCTACCTCTTCCTTCTCTTTTTACTATTTCCTTTTATTATGATGATGATGACGATGATGATGAATCGATTGTAGTTGTTTTCGTTGTTGTTCTCTTAGTCGTCGAGAGGTGCATTAAAAAGGTGTTTTAAATTTTTTAACATTTTTTAATGTTCATTTTTCTGAATTTTAAATTTTTTGTTTTGTTTTAGTTTTAGTTTTTTAAATTTGAGTTGTTACAACGCTCCTTTAAGTAGACTCTAAAAAGGTTAAAATTTTGTTTATATTTTTTAAACTTGCATTTTTAATTTTTTAATTTTTGTTATATAAGGAGGTAGCAAAAAACAAGAAATTTTTCAAACTTAAAATTAAAACTTGAAA
>JAALOO010001412.1_pt1 | contig 16272 bp, 15 predicted proteins | sample 7257641 | NCBI WGS metagenome assembly JAALOO01 (sample SAMN14085613, study PRJNA598686) | mite metagenome | biome: ENVO:01001000; feature: ENVO:01001002; material: ENVO:01001226; isolation source: single female mite from University of Michigan culture on fish food culture... ...
TGCAATTACATATTGTTGAACATACGCTACCGCTGTGCCCTTTGTAACAGTGTTATCTTTAAAAACGGTTATATTATCTTTTGCCTTCCTTTCCATCAATTCCGTAAAAAACTTTGGCGAATAGTGCGTCGTAATATTGTTGGAATTCAGCCAAGTTTGCGCTACTACTTTGCGGGGAGAGGGACCGGTGCAGGCACATATACTTGCTGCAAAAATTAGTAACTGAATTATTTTAATGCCTCGTTTCATCTGTTTATAATTTATTATGCTTTGCGCGTTTTTCTTCTATTCCTTCTATTCCTGAGATGAAATCTCGGTCAACCGTTTTTCCGAAACGAATGTTTGTAATATACGCTCATCTCTTTTGCCTGTACCACAATGGTTAATTGCTCAAAATCACTACAGTTCATCTGTTGGGTCCTTTTCGGTTTGGAAATTCTCTTACCTGTAGGTCTATATACATATTGGAGATATATCCTTTTGTTTATTTGTTACTCCAAATGCCATCCGGCGCCTTCTCGCTGAAAAAGGTTCAGCAGCATCGGGTTGCCGGGATTATTCGGGTTGGTTAGATGATCGTCGGCTATGTTTATGTTAAAATCGTCCAGCATGTGAGTTTTTATTGCCGGTCAATAAATGCAAAGCTGTTTTCATACCATTTTTGTGTTATAGACAATGTTTTTTTTAATATCATCAACGGTATGAGTGATGCTAAAACCATTAACATTACAAACGATAAACCTCCAATCCCAAGTACTTTGGACGCTAATGGAACCACGGCTCCCATAACAGAAACAACTGTACATGATATCAGCAACTCCAATTCCTGTTTGAGATCGTCCCAACTACCATCGTTCTGCTTGCGTCTTTCCAAAAAATAGGCAAGCAGGCACAGTATTTCCACTTAACTTAAAAACAGATTGCGCTTCTGAACTCATTGTTTTATCTCGTTACAAAAATAAAAAGAAAAGGAAAGTTTACACCACATTAGCTGTTTACAAAGTATCTACATCGTCATTTAAAACATATTCAACCTGAGATCTGTTTTAGCCCATACTGGCCTGTATCACAACTTGCGGAGGGTTTTGTTATTGAAAATTGATGGTAACAGAAATCAATTACCAACTAGGATATAAGAGTCGTTAACCCACTATTCTACTCAAGGCGATACCTTAGGCAATTGCAATTCCAAGAAAAACGCATTAGTGCCCTGTGAAAACCCAACGCTCTTACCTGTGGTTGTTCTCGCTTTGGGCATTTACGGAGAGTAGCTAACGTGTTATGAACAATCTTATTTTTTCGTAGCTTGGGTTAATCTCATTAAAGAAGCCCATATATGGAAATTACAATAAAAATAGATAAGCGGAGCAAGCAAAAGTGTTCTATGAATCCCTAAAGACGCTTCTGTTTGTTGAGTTGAGAATCCCCCATAAATTTATCGGGTAACTATAGAGGGGTTTGGGAGTGTCACATCCAGTCCGACTGGTTATTGGTAAGGGTGCAGGCAATACCATTAGGCTCATTACACTGACAAAAACAGGCACACATAGTGACTTATTCTAAGGCTAAAGAGAGCCCAAATTTTAGAAAGCGTCGTTTTTGTCAAAAAAAAAAGCAATATTTTGAATTCCCCTACGGGCAACGAAAAGGGTTTTTAAATCAATTTCTTTCTCTTTTTTTGTGTCTCCAATGATCTGTTAGCTAGAAGTGTAGGGGTCAAGTAAAAAGTTAGGGGAGTATTCAAAATACGAATTCTTTGTGTGAAAACAGTTCGTTTTAGACATCACCCTACTTTCATTAATGCTTACCGGAATGACTTAGCAACTAAAATAGTAATTAAACGAATTAAATCAAGCAAGCCGACCATAATCTTATAGGTCCCTTCCAGAAAATAGCTTAACTTGTAATGGATCACTCGGCTTAAGGTTCCAACAACCCAAGTTGTGTTGCCATGGTAATCAGTTCTACTGCATTTTTTACCTGGAATTTTTGCAACAGATTTTTTCTGTGCCCATCAACTGTAAACTTGCTTAAAAAAAGTTGTTTTGCCATATTTGATGTTGTCATGCCAGTAGCGATTAGTTTCAGAATTTCCTTTTCCCTAACGGTAAGTCTGATTTGTTCACTAAGGGCGTCGCGTTTTGGTGGTTGTGAAATAATCTCCTTTACTGCTGAGCTAAAAGTTATTTCACCATTTAGTGCTTCATTAATACAATCTAAAATTTCTGCTATGGGCGAACTTTTAAGTAGATAACCTCGGGCACCATTTTCAAGCATTTTCATAATAGAACTCCATTCGTCATGGTTACTAAAGGCAATTACCAGCGTCTGGGGATAGGTTGTTTTAATTTCCTTGCAAAGATCCATTCCACTAACATCGGGCAGGTAAACATCGAGTAATACCACCTGTACAGGATGCTGCTTCAAAAATTCAATAAAGTCATGCCCGTTTGTAAAACTTCCAACAACTTCGAGTTCGGCTTGTTTTCTTAGCAAGTTGGATAGTCCTTCAATCACAATCGGGTGATCGTCAACTAAGGCCAGCGTCGTTTTATGTAACATTCAGTTCTATATTTGCTATGAAAAAAATTGGTTTTATATGTGCCGCAATGTTGTTATTTGGCACTGTATCTGCAAAGGCCCAGGGCCTTTTAGACAAAATAGACCGTACGATTAATAAGGTTGAGAGAGCCGGCAACACGGCTGATCGAGCGGGTAAGACGGGAAGTAAATTAAGTAGCCTATTTGGCAAGAAAAACAGTGAAACAGAGCCCAGTGCTGAAACCACAACTACGATAAATATTAGTGGTGTTGATTTTACTACATTAAAAAGTATTAACGAGAAAGCCGAAAATACGAAGGGTGTTGCCAGTTCAAAAATAAAGTTCAGTACTGCTGTTTCTACCATTAGTTTATTGCATAATGGTTCAACCGAAGATTTGCTGAGCGCGTTACAAAAAACAAATCCCACCATTTTTTCTGAAGAAAACATTGAAGGCTTAGAAGAGGGGCAAATATCAATTAAGGTTAATAAGTAAGTGTATAATTATAGTGTTCCCATGTCAATAGGCTCTGACAATGCTGCTTATGGTTTTGTAGGTATTAAAAAAAAATAAAGTAACTTTATTTAGCGCTTCTTGCTGGGCTGTTGCTGATTTATGGAAAATCTTAAATTATTAACAATATGAAAAAAATAATTTTTTTATTACTGGTTCTTGTTATGAGCTACGGGTTTGCGGCAGCCAAAGACCCTATTGTTATCCAAGTAATAACCAAATACCAAGATATAGAAGAGTCACTACAAGCGGCCAAGAGTATTTTATTGGGGGAGAAATTTATAACCCAGGAAATACAAGAGAAAAATTTTACAGCAACACGGACAACGGGATCAAAAGCTGATTATTATGTTGCCGATGTGACGGCTAGCCAAACTGAAGGTAATGTGACTGTCACAGTGACGTTTGTGAAAGTGGGTACGGGATTGCTTAGTTTAAAGAAAGTTGCTGAAAGGGTCAAAGAAAAACTGGAGGAATAAGTTTTTCTGGAAATTTGTATTTCTCGATCAAATAGGATTAGCATTCTATAAAGCAAATATGCTTTATAGAATGCTATGCGGACAGGCCATTCTAACATAGTTTACATCCTCTGCGTTCACATCTGAGCCGTCCATAAAGGTAATATTCATTGAAGAGTTTAGGATATCCTTGGTAATCTGAAGGACGGTCTCATTTTCTTTTTTTGCGCAAATTAGTATTATTATAACGTATTTCTACAGGTACTATTCCCGATTGAATCATCTCTAATTTTTTAGCAGCTCCTTTTGAAAGGTCGATTATTCTTGATTTTGAAGAAGGACCTCGGTCATTGATCTTCACTACCACCTGTTTACCATTGTTCAAATTTTTTACCGTTACCTTGGTACCAAAAGGAAGTGTCCGGTGGGCCGCTGTTAAAGCATTTTGATTGAATCGCTCGCCGCTGGCAGTAGCTCTGCCATGAAATTTACCCCCATAGTAAGAAGCCTTGCCGTTCTCACGTATTTTCCCGTTTGTTGGTCGTAACCTCGGGGAGCAGCTTACAAAAAGAAAAAAGGCTATCAAACCGATGTAGGTATAGTGTGGGATCTGTATACTATTTTTAGTCATTTCAATTTTCAATATTGACCTCTCTCGAATGAAGCTTATCAACAGAGTTCCGAAAGCTTCGTTTATTTACTTATGCTCTGGGCACAAATATAATTTATTTTTTATAGACCTTTTTGGCGTGAAGAAACTATTGAATTTTCTACCCATCATAATTGGTAAACTTGTATCTTGCAGTTATAACTAAACAATTCACTGAAAAACAGGTCTTTTAAAAAATTTCAGCATGATGCAAGATAAACCGGATGTGCAGCTTAGACGAACAGAAATTGCAGATTTAAAAGTTTTCTTCGGCTTTCAACGCAATAAGGAAGCGCGGCTTCTTGCGGCATTCACTCCTGATGACCCAGACAACGAAACCGCTTATTTGGCTAAGCATACCAAGTTTTTAAGTGATCCAAAAATAAATAATCAGACCATCCTATTGGGCAGTGCTATTGTTGGGAGCATCGCGAAGTTTGAAATCGACGGTCAAGCGGAATTAACTTATTGGATTGACAGAAACTTCTGGGGACAGGGAGTTGCAACAAGATCTTTGAAGTCCTTTCTTTCGTCCGAAGCTGCTCGACCAATCTTTGGTAGAGTAGCATTTGACAATTTTGGATCACAAAGGGTATTGGAGAAACGCGGGTTTTTAAAAATTGGTACAGACCGTGGTTTTGCAAATGCCCGCCAGGAGGTGATCGAGGAATATGTCTATAAGCTGAGTTGAGCTACCCTGAACGAAAAAATAATATAATTTGAACAGGTTAGTGATCATCTATGGAATATTTTTAGTTTTTCTTTTGACCCAAACGAATGGAGATCTATTTGCTGATACCAAAAAATATGTTTAACAAATGAACGTGGATCTAAAGATGAAGGCCGCTGTTTACGACCGCTACGGGGGACCCGATGTTATCACTTTACAGGTTGTGCCAGTTATTAATCCCAAGGAAGGAGAAGTTCTCGTCAAAGTTTATTCGAGCACGGTAAATCGGACAGATACAGGATTTCGGAGCGCCGAGAATCTTGTTTCGCGACTGTTCAGCGGGTTGCTCCGACCTAAAAACAGGGTATTAGGCTGCGAGTTTGCGGGAGAGGTCTCCGCCATTGGAATGGGGGTGGAATTATACAAAGTAGGTGACAGAGTGTTCGGTTATGACGATAACTTCTTTGGTGGACACGCAGAATTTAAGATAATAGCAGAAAGTGGAACAATGGCACTTATTCCTGAAGGGGTGAGCTATACACAGGCAGCTGCGCTGACTGAAGGGAGTCATTATGCGCTAGGAAATATTCGGGCGGCAAAGGTGAGTGCCGGTGACATCGTATTAGTCTACGGGGCTACTGGTGCTATTGGTACGGCAGCGGTTCAGTTGCTTAAATATTTTGGCGCGTACGTTGTGGCGGTAGTAAACAGTAAAAATACCAAGCTTGCAAGTTCTATCGGAGCGGATGAAGTGATTGACTACCAGAGACAGGATTTTACCCACACGAATTACCACTTTGACTTTGTTTTTGATGCAGCCGGCAAAAGTTCCTTTGGACAATGTAAACCGTTGTTGAAATCCAAGGGAATATATATATCAACAGAATTGGGAAAGTGTGGCGAAAATATTTGGCTTGCAATTAGCACCTCATGGGGAAGAGGTAAAAGGGTATTGTTTCCTATTCCATCCATCACGCGAGAAGATGTACTCTTTCTTGGGGACCTCGCTCGACAAGGGATGTTTCGAGCGGTGATTGATAGGGCCTATCCTCTCTCGCAGATCGTAGAGGCTCATCGGTATGTGGACACGGGACAAAAAACCGGCAATGTGTTGATAAGTTTAGATTCGAATGCAGGGCCGGCTTGAGCCAGTCCGCAAAAAAAAAGATTCTGAAGCGGGGAGCTTCAGAATCTTTTACTAACTAACCAATTATTAACCTAATTTATGAATTTAACTATATAACGTCGGGTTGGTCGGAATTGTTACACCAGGCTTGTTCTATTAACACTAATTAACGATTTGCATTAGTTGGGACTAGGAAAGAGGCTTCGCTAGCCATGACAATGTAATTTTTCTTACAAGGTTGGTGATCGGGGAACAACTTTCTTTTTAAAAATGTATAGTTTGCAGTATAACAAATATGGAGAGATAGATGAAAAAAAATAATTGGCTACTAGATCAGGAGCACTCTAGTATTGTCTTTAAAGTTAAGCATATGGTTATCTCCACGGTAACAGGCCAGTTTAATCGGTTCAGGGTTGAGGCTAGTAGCGAAGGGGAAAACTTCGAGAAAGGTTCCGTAGAATGCGTAATAAATGCAAAAGACGTGACCACTAACGATGATTACAGGGATAATCACCTTAAATCGGCGGCACTTCTGGACGTGGATAAATATCAAGAGATTAGATTTTCGTCTGCGAACTTTGAAAGACGGGGTGAGCAATTTGTTATAAAGGGTGAGCTTACCATCAAGGATATAACGAAGTCTATTGACATTCCAGTCACTTACCTAGGAAAGAACGATGTTAATAACATAAAGCGGTCAGCGTTCGAGAGTGACTTTGTTGTCCATAGAGATGATTTTAATTTAACATATAACACTTTGTTAGAGAGTGGTGGGATGGTTATCGGCAATGAAATCGCTATTAGTGTTTATATAACATTGATTAATAAAGGGGAATAAATTATTATGGAAGATTTTAAAACAGTGGCCGCCTCTAAGACCATAATGACGGAACTTATGATACCCGCCTATTCAAATTTCGGCGGTAAAATTCACGGAGGAACAATTCTTTCGCTTATGGATAAAGTTGCTTATGCATGCGCGGCCAAACATTCGGGATCTTATTGCGTTACCGCATCGATTGATAAGGTTGATTTTTTAGTGTCCGTTGAAGTTGGTGAAATTGTTAGTCTAGAGGCCTCCGTGCATTATGTTGGTTCAAGTTCAATGGTCATTGGCATAGCGGTGTCGGCTGAAAACATTCGAAAGAAAACGATAAATCAAACTAATTCAAGTTATTTCACCATGGTTGCCGTTAATGAAGATACGGCAAAGCCGGAAAAGGTACCAGGGCTTATTCTTCAAAATGCCGATGAGGTGCTTCGATTTATTTCCGCGATGCATCGTAAAGAGTTGAACGCCTACTACCGGAAGGAAAATGAGCATATGAAGATAGAATATGAAAAAGAGGAATATCTCAAACTCCTGGAGAGTGAACGGTGTAAATTAGAGATCGAGCCGGACACAAAAATACAAGGAAGGCGGAATTAATCCACGATTTCTATTGAATCTTTTGTCTAATAATGCATAATTGATAGGTGAGCAGCTATTGGGGTAACTTAGTCATCCTCCAACGACCTGAATGCAGAACAGGGGAGGTTAAAGATCTAAAGGCTAACGATGAATTGTATAGAGGGGCGATGTGCTCGAAGTCTATGCCGCTAATAAAACGAAGATTAACGCAATAATAGCGGGTAGGGCCTGAGAAAAAAATATACGCCGTGAAGATACCACTGCGCCGTATACGCCTGCAACGATCACGCATCCTAGAAAAAATATTGATACATTGGTTTTCCAATGATCGTCCGCAATAAAAAAACTCCAAGCAAGACCTGCGGCTAGAAAACCATTATATAATCCTTGATTTGCGGCCAGACCCTTTGTTGGTTTAAATAATTCATCAGACAAGGCTCCTTTAAAAACTTTCTTTCCCGTAGTTTCCCAAGCAAACATTTCCATCCAAAGAATATAAATATGTTCTAGGGCCACAATTGCCACCAATATTCTAGATATTATAACTATAAGTTGTTCCATTATAGAGGATTAGCTATTTCTATTTATGAAGTTAACTATTTTTAGCTAAAAAATATTCGCCTGCGCTAAATAATCATAAAAAACCACCTCTTTTGGAAGAATCGCAATCACATTCCAGAAGAGTTTGTTCCAAATGTTAAATTGTAACTTTTTTGTTGCGAAGTGGATAACATTTTTATGGGACCTTCGTTATTTACTAGGTTGTATCATTAATGTTACAATCTAACTAATATCACTCTAAACAATCAATATGTACAAAAGCCTTACTCAACTTTGTTTTTGGCTGATTCTTACCATTCAGCTAGCACACGGGCAGCAGCGGACAATTACCGGAACCGTCGTCGACCAAAAAACCAAAACCCCGATTCCCGGAGCGACCATTAGTATCGATGGCACGCAAAACGCAACATCTACAAATGACCAAGGAACATTCAATTTGGAAGTTCCTAATGCTACGGCAACGCTTAACATTAGCGCCGTAGGTTATGTGTCGGCAGCTCAGCCTGTTACCCCGCAGGATAAGAGTATTACTGTTTCGCTTACCGCACAAAGCGAACGGATTGATGATGTTGTTGTTACCGCTCTAGGTATCCAGCGGAAGGCCAAAAGTTTATCTTATTCAACACAGACAGTGAAGGGCGATGAGCTCACCAAGGTGAAAGATGCTAACCCGATGAATAATCTTACGGGTAAAGTTTCTGGAATGCAGATTAACCGTAGTTCATCAGGAATAGGGGGGTCGGTCAATATTATCCTTCGCGGATTTAAATCTAACCGAAGCAATCAACCCCTTTACGTTATTGACGGGCTTCCTATTACCAATACAAGTGGGAGCGGTACCTCGGGCCCATTCGGCGGAGGGGCAGACCGAGGCGATATTTTAAGCACGCTAAATGCGGACGATATCTTAAGTATCAATGTGCTAAAAGGGGCGTCAGCCTCTGCGCTTTACGGTAGTCAGGGAGCAAATGGAGCGATTATGATTACCACCAAGAAGGGTGCTGAGGGAAATTTAAAGATCGATGTTTCCTCTGGAATTACGGCGGACCAGGCATTCTATTTACCAAAATTTCAGTACCGTTATGGGCAATCTTCCGAAGGGAGCGAAGAGAGTTGGGGAGAGAAAGGGGATTACAAAGTCCCTGTGGAAGACTTCTTTAATACCGGAACTACGTTGATCAATACGGTATCCCTAAGCGGTGGAACTGAAAAGATGCAGAACTATTTTTCGTACGGAAATACGACAAATAACGGCATTCTTCCGACCAATACTTTTAAGCAACATTCTGCAACCTTCCGGAACTCGACGACTTTCTTCGATGGAAAATTGTCGTTCGATGGTAATATGATGTATTCTCGACAGGATGTAAAAAACAGACCGACTTCGGGACTGTATTTTAGCCCAATTGCTGGTTTATATCTGTTCCCAAGAGGGTTAGATTTCGATCAATTTGAAAACTACGAGTATCTCTCGCCATCGCGGAATCTATATCTTCAGGATTGGTGGAATATAAATGCGGATAAAGGATTAACTGGTTCCCATCACTCGCAGAACCCATATTGGGTCCTCAACCGGAACCAGACGTTTCAAAAACGCGATAATATTATTGCCCAAGCGCAGTTAAAGTTTAATATCAATGACTGGTTATCAGTCAGTGCACGAGGAACGATGAACAAGCGCTGGGATAGCTGGGAGCGCCATGTCTACGCCGGCACCCAGGGGGTTCTCTCGGGTGAGCGGATTGAAGGCGTTTTAGAAGATAATGGCCGGTTTATGCGGGATGAAACGGGTAGCACGGCACTTTATGGAGACCTTTTATTGATCGGTAATAAGACCTTTGCCGAAGATTGGGATCTTAATTTTACCGCTGGGACATCTATAAATGATACGAAGTCTGATGCGTGGAATATTGATCAATTAAAGCTGGCAGTCGCTAACAAATTCCTTTTGAGTAATATTTACCGGGATGCACCAGTGAACGTTTTGACCGAGACGATAAGCAATCGTCAATTACAATCTGTTTTCGCTTCTACCAATTTAGGTTACAAGGATAAAATCTTTTTGGATCTTACGGCCAGGAACGACTGGTCCTCTACACTTGCCAACACTCCACAAGAGAAAAAGGGCTATTTCTATTGGTCTGCCGGTTTATCTACGGTGCTCTCAGATATGATCACTATGCCCTCATTTATTACCTATAGTAAACTTCGTCTGACACTTGCCGAGGTGGGTAATGATGTGGGGATTTATAGTACTATTCCAACAAACACGCTGGCCACAGGCGTACTAAATGCAAATGTGTCGGGACCGTATAAAGGTTTGCCTTTGCGGCCAGAGATTAGTAGAAGTTATGAAATCGGCTACGAAGGACGTTTTTGGGATGACCGAATAAATCTTGACGTGGCATTATATAAGACCAATACCAAGGATCAATATTTCTCTTATCAAGCGCCCGTTGGTCAAGTTTATACCACCGTGTTTTTAAATGCAGGTAACGTGGAGAATAAAGGTATCGAAATAGCTTTGGGTGTTGACGCTATTAAAAAAGAAAAATTTACATGGAATACAGGACTGAATTTTACAGCCAATAGGAATAAGATTCTAGAGCTCGCGCCGAATTTAGGTGATCGGTATTCTATTGGAGGGAATTTTAATGTGCTGCGTCTGAATGGTTCGTTCGGCGATTTCTGGGCGCGTACCTTCTTGCGGGATGAAAATGGTGTGATGATAGTCGATGATGAAGGAAGACCACAGATTGGACCGGAAGGTTACGTGGGTAACAATAATCCAAATTCTATTGTCGGGTGGAACAATACCTTCACTTACGGAAAATTTGGTTTGAGTTTCACTATCGATGGCCGTTTCGGCGGACAGGTAATCAGTATCACTGATGGATATCTAAATTCATTTGGGGTGAGCGAGGAGAGTGCCGCTGCGCGTGATGCGGGTGGGATAGACATCCCTGCGGTGAAAGCCGATGGTACGCCGTGGGAAGGTAAGATTCCTGCACAACAATACTATACGGCGGTCGGTAATCGCGATGGTATTATCGAAGGTCAGGTATATGATGCAACCAATATCCGTATGCGCGAGATTTCCTTGAGTTACGGAATTCCTGTTAAATGGGAGGGCATAAAAGCGGCTTCTATCTCCCTTACCGGACGGAACTTATTTTTCTTCAAAAATGATGCGCCATATGATCCAGAATTAAATACCACCACGGGAGTTGGTGGGCAGGGCTATGACAGCTTTGCGCTTCCAGCGACACGGAGTTATGGTCTGAATTTGAAATTATCTTTTTAAAGCACGAACAGATGAGAAAAATATATATAAACAACCTATTTGCACTAGTAATATTAAGCGGTCTTTTGTGCACAGGATGTACCAAAAACTTTGAGGACTTAAACACCAATCCTGCTGGTGTGACCGACGAGGAGGCAATGGGCGATTTTGCACTTGTCTCGGCCTTTCTTGCCCAGGCCCAGCGCGATATCATACCCGAGACTGTCGGGGAGTACCAGCTTGCGAATAACCTGACGAGTGATGCCTACGGCGGATACTTCGGCGCGCAGGCTCCTTTTGTGGGAAATGCTAATAACTTGACCTACAGTCTAGTGCCTGGATGGTATTCAGCGATTTGGGTAGATCGTTATATCAAAGGGATGAATCCGCTTTACCGAGTGGAACAAATTACACGTGAAGATCCGGCGATGCAGGATGTCTTTGCTTTTGCAAAAGTACTTAAGGTGTCGGCGATGCATAGAACTTCAGATAAGGTTGGTCCTATTATCTATAGTCAATATAATTTGCCGAATGAGACGGATGAAATTCATTACGATTCCCAGGAAGATGCGTATAAGAACTTCTTTTTAGATCTTGATTCGGCGGTGACGATCTTGAAGTCCTATCAAGGCAAGGAAGTCTCCTCGGCGATGAAAAAATCTGATTTGGCTTATTCTAGTGGCAATTATGAGCGGTGGTTACGCATTGCAAACACGCTACGGTTAAGATTGGCCCTGCGTATAGCCTATAAGTCGCCAGCACAAGCTAAGGTTGAAGGCGAAAAAGCGTTGAATCCAGACAACGGTGGGTTGCTTGAATCCACGGCAGATAACTGTTTTATTAATTTAAGTGTAGATCACCCATTAAATATTATCACCAGTACATGGAGTGATACAAGGATGGGAGCACCCATTGAGTCCATCTTGGGGGGCTATAAAGACCCTAGACTACCGAAGCTATTTGCTAAAGCTACCGATCCGCTGACAAAAGATCAGTATAAAGGCATTCGGACAGGGATTGATATAGATGCCAAGAACAGATATGATAGCTACTCTAAACTGTTGGCCTTACCAAATAAGATGCAATTTATGGTTGCCTCGGAAAGCTGGTTTCTTAAAGCTGAGGCTGCCCTGCGTAAGTGGGCCAACGCTGGTGATGCGAAGACAAACTATGAAACTGGTATAGACAGATCTTTTGAGATGTATGGTTTAGGAGCGGCGGCGGATGCCTATAAAAGCAATGCAACAGATAAGCCAATGGCTTATATCGATCCAAAAGCGAAAACGGCAGGAAAAAATGATGTGAAGGAAGGCTCCGATTATCTAAGCACAATAACTGTGAAGTGGGAAGATGGAGATACCCAGGACAGAAAGTTAGAGCGCATCATTACCCAGAAATGGATTGCGATGTTTCCTGATGGAGATGAAGCGTGGGCTGAATATCGCAGATCTGGTTATCCTATTTTATTCCCTGTTGTTGTCAACTACAGTGGAAATACAATCCCGACAGTACCGGGGATTCGCAGGGTTCCGTATCCTGAGCGCGAGTATAATAGTAATAGTGTTGCTGTTAATGAGGCGGTCTCTATGTTAGGCGGTCCCGATAATGGAGGAACAAGATTGTGGTGGGATGTAGAGCAGAAAAAATTGTAACCCATATTAGTCGATAATTCAAGTAATAGAACCTGCGGATTTTTTTGCAGGTTCTATTTGTGACATACTGTACTGTTCGCCTGGACCGGTATCTCGTATTTTGGATTAGTGGGATGGATGGTTCTGTGATTATACTTAAAAAATCCGCATCTTTGATTACAAATTATACCCTATGGAATTCGGAAAAGTAACAGACCCTTCACTAATTGATTTTACGATACCCCACACTCCGCAGGCGACTCTTGAATTGCTCAAAGCGAATAATCAAGACAAACCGATGGAAATTTATGTAGGTTGTGCAAAGTGGAATCGAAGCGACTTAAAGGGTTTTTATCCGCGCGGAACGAAGGATGAATTGGAATATTATTCGTCGCAGTTTAATTCGATCGAGCTGAATGCGACGTTTTATAAAATACCTGCCAAGAAGCAAGTTGAAACCTGGCGAGAAAAAACACCGAAAGACTTTAAGTTTTTCCCGAAAATATCAAATTCAATTAGTCATTTTGGACGTTTACTAAATACGACCGAAAAAGTGAACGAATTTGTTGACGCCACTGTTCTGTTTGAAAATAAGTTAGGAATGGCGTTCCTACAACTCGCTGATAATTTCAAACCGAAGGATTTCGAACGCCTAGAAGCTTTTTTAAAGAACTTCCCCGAGGGCTATCCCTTAGCAGTAGAGGTCCGCAATGAAGAATGGTTCTCTCCCGCGGTGGCCGAACGTTTCTATAAGCTGCTGGAAGAGACGGATAAGACAAATGTTCTTGTCGACACGGCTGGCAGGAGAGATATGATGCATATGCGTCTTACAAATCCTACGGCATTTGTTCGGTATGTGGGGGCCAATCACAAATCGGATTATACCAGGTTAGATGATTGGTTAACGACGATAATAAAATGGAAAGAAGCGGGATTACAGCAGCTTTATTTCTTTATTCATCAAAACAAGGAAGTTGAATCCCCTTTGCTCGCGGCGTATTTCATTGAGAAACTAAACAAAAAATTGGGGACAAAGCTTCATATACCTCAAGTGGCGAATGACAATAAGCCAAGCAAACCACCAGAGTTATTCTAGACCAAAATTATCGAACAAGGAGTAAAGAGTTAATTTAACGGGTATTAGGCCGTTAAGTATAACCTTCAATGCTCGCAATACACGGAAAAATAATATCGCGATGCGCCTAGATATGGCCTCGCGAGCTAGAACCACTTGACATCGTGATACGATATGTATTTGAGTTTCTGTCTCAATGCCTCCCTTCCTAGTTAACTGAGTTCTACTTTAAGTCAAACTATTACTACATTTTATTATTATTTTTAATGGGGTAGTTGTCAAGTTGATCTTTTTCTGTACCTTAGAAAGGCTTGTGAAAACGTTGCAGCAGGCAATTATTATCAATTATTATCATTTTTCGTATGAGACCAATTTGGAAATGGATTATTGGCGTCGTTCTCGTGCTTATCGTGGCCCTTTTTGGGGTGTCAACCTATTTTTCGAAGAACTGGAAACCATTAGTGGAGGGGAAATTGCAAGAGGTCGTGAAAAAATCTACCGATAGCTTATACCGTTTGACTTATGATGATCTAGATATTAACTTAGCCTTAGGCAACGTGACACTTAAAAACGTCAATCTTCGATCGGATTCTACCGTTTATGCCCAGCTCGAGAGAGACAGTCTGGCGCCCGACAATGTGTATGACATTCATTTAAGCGAGCTCAAGATTAAACGTTTTGGAATTATGGATGTGGTTAAAAATAGAGTGCTAAATATCAAATCTATTTCTTTTGAAAAGCCTGAAATGGTCTTACGCAACAAGTATCACGCCTACAATGATACAACTAATAATAAACCTAAGCGTTCTTTGTACGAGAGCATTCGAGATGTTTTTGAGAAGGTGAACGTAGATGACATCAAGCTTGAGGGATTGAAAGTAAAGTATATGAATCTCGATAAGAATCGTTCAAGTGATCTGGAGCTGAAAGATGTACAAATTCGGGTGCATGATGTGCTTATTGATGAGACCTCCTTGTCCGACAGCTCGAGGTTTTTATACACCAAGCTCGTTGAAGTTATCGTTCCGGGCTTCACGTATAAATTTACAGATGGCTTTTATCAGGCAAGTTTCGATGAGCTGAAAATTAATACCCAAGAGCAGAATGTCCTGCTGACGGCGGTATCATTTAAGCCGCAGATGGGCCGGGAAGCATATTTCAAAAAGAGGGGTGAAAACAAGACCATGATGGAGTTTTCCGCTGATACGGTGCGTATGGAGACGCTAGACTTTCAAAAGCTCTTCGATCAAGAGCAGGTACTGGCGCGTAAAGTACAGCTGAAAAATGGAGAACTTAAGCTCTTCGGAGATAAACGGTATAAAAAAAGGCCTATAAATCAGATTGGTCAGGCACCTCACCAAAAACTAATGCGGGTAAAAAGCCTTATTAACCTAGATTCCGTATTTCTAGAGAATTTTGATGTGGTTTATGCAGAGATGAGTGGAAAATTTCATCAAGTGGGCGAGATATCCTTTGTGGGAACCTCGGGTTATCTGGCAAATGTGACCAATGATACCGCCAGACTTGCTAAAGATAAGATAATGCATGTTAATATGAATACACGTATTATGGGACGTGGTAATATGCATGCCCGGTTTGATCTTGATATGCTTAGTAAGGCCGGAGATTATACCTATTCGGGCAGCGTTGGCCCGATGAGTGCTACGCATTTCAACCGGATCTTAAAACCACTTCTTAATGTGGAGATCGGTTCGGGCAATATACACAGTATAAAGTATAACATGCGGGCTACCGATCACAGAAGCCGTGGTGATTTTAGGTTTGATTACGATGATTTAAAGATAGAGATATTGGATCGGAAGGAGAAAACAACCAAGCGTGTTGTTTCCTTTTTAATCAATCAGATTGTTATAAACGATAGTAATCCGGATGCCAATGAGGTGTATCATGTGGGTAAGATCGATCATAGGAGAGAGTCTACCCATACCTTTTTTAAAGATATGTGGCAAAGTCTGCTCGATGGTATCAAGCAGACTGCCGGAATAAGTAAAGAACGGGAGGCTCGTCTAACCGGGTCCACGCAGGAGGTGAAAGAAACGGTCGAGCAGACCAAGGGGAAAGTAAAAAAGACGAAAGGTTTTCTTAATCGGCTGTTCAAGAAAAAAGATAAACAGGCTGAATAAAATGATTAAGCCTTCTATCTCTGCGTTTAAGGAAAAAAAGCCTAGTTTTGTTAGTGAATGGAAGGAATTATTCGCTTTTTCAAATTTCTGATAAAATATAGAAATAGGCTTGTTGATCAGGTGATGTTCTATATGAGCATGATCTGCGCGCTATTGACCATAACGCATATTGGCTATATAACCGACAAAGGGATCGCGCAGACTAGTG
>JAALOO010001413.1_pt1 | contig 16253 bp, 14 predicted proteins | sample 7257641 | NCBI WGS metagenome assembly JAALOO01 (sample SAMN14085613, study PRJNA598686) | mite metagenome | biome: ENVO:01001000; feature: ENVO:01001002; material: ENVO:01001226; isolation source: single female mite from University of Michigan culture on fish food culture... ...
GTGCTCGCTCCAGTCAAAATCTACTGGTGGAACACCTGGAGATCCCCTAGTTTAATTTCTATAAATTTAAGTAACAATTGCTGTAAAGAATAAATTAAACACAGGAAAAGCCATTCGCTGGGCATGTGAGTAAGTGAAGGAGGGAGGGAGGCAAAGCAGGGCCTCATTCTCGTTTTCTTCGTCGTCGATGCCCCCTCCTCAGACCCCTCGCTTTCTTCGCCCTGAGAATGTGTGTTCGTCTGCTGCTGCACAAGTGTATTAATTTGTCCAAGTGAGTGTTTGCAATTGTTGTGTCGGTGTTCGCTAATGCACTGCTGTTGCTGCTGCTGCTGTTGCTGTAGAGTGCTGGCGAGACAACGGCCGTGATGGCGGTGGCGGTGGTGGTGGTGGCTGAGAGCGTGAATTCACTTAAATGGACTCGGTGACACGATCTTTCCATTTGTGCAATCGTTGGCACTTATTTTGCCTATACATCTCAATGGCGCACTCACCGAGACGAATATAAATTTCTTAATTTTCCCCTGCGTCGTCTTTGTCTTTCCTCCCTTTGCCACTCTTCCTCCGGAAAGTGAGGCCCTTTCTCGGCCTGGCTGCAGCTAAGTACACACACACACATTTTGGGCTTGGGTGAAGTAAAGTAAAGTGCGCCTCAGCCACGATGGCGCCTCTGTTGGCCTTTTTCTTCTTCTTCCCTTTGCCTGACATACCAAACACTGGAGACTGTGTGTGTGTATGTAGTTCACACTGGGAGGACTTGCAGTCTGCCACTACAGCTACTACGAATCAGTGGCAATTTAATTACCGCTCAACTTCATTATCATAGCCCCTGCTTTGTTTGTTTAGCTAAGTAATACTTTTAATAAATTAAATCGCTCCAACTAAACAAACTAACCTCGCTCTTCTCGCTCGGCTTGACATTTAGACAAATTCTCCTTCTCGCTAGGGTTCTCCCTTGCTTTTTTGTACAAACCAATTAATCAGTAGTAATAAGGTCCAATTAAAGCAACTCACTCAATGGCTTCGCTCACTTAGCAGTTTTCCTTATCTTTGATACAACTGCCTGGTGAATAAATCACCACCACCACTATTGGCAGTTCTTGCTGTCGTCTTTCAGTCTTTTCTTCAGATCGACTTGGCTGCCCAATATCTTCCTCGCCCCATTGGTCTTCCTTCTTCTTCTTCTTCTTCTTCTTCTTTTCCTCTGCCATCAATTGCCATCGTTGATCGCATCGAATCGCCATTATTAGTCGGAAAGCAGTAAAAAAGAGCACAGAGTATAAAAAGCTACTAAAACAATGGCCCCTACCCTGCCCAACGAGCAAATAGCGCACATGTTTGGTCTTTATTAAATTAGTTTATTAGTTTAATGGCTTATTTTTAAATATTACACTGCCATTCAGATTGGCGGCAGTGATATGCTGTTGAGGCAAATCCATTTTGTTGATTAAATTTTTTTTATTATGACACTGCGGAAGAGCACTGAAAAAAGGGAGCACTGTGAATTGAGTTTCTCACTTGACTGTGCAGCTGCAGTCTGTGAGCTGGCAGTTTACAGTTTAGAGTAACTGTGTTTTATTAGCCCATTGGAGAAGCATTGCAATAGCAGCACTACCGACTAATAAGAAGTATTAGTAGCCTCCGCTTTAAAACTTAGTTTTAATGTGCGTGCTTGAGACAAATTTGTTTAACCACTCGCCGCTATGCGTGTCTATGTCCCGCTGATGCACTGGAAGTCTGTGTCGGTGTGTGTATCTGTCTGTCTGTCTGTCCGTTGGACAGTCGTCGCTAGGGCCCTCCAGTCGATTGCCTTGTGAAGAAAGAAGAAGAGGAGGAACAGAAAAACACTCACAGGCATTACACCGAGATTGCGAGTGCAGCTTAATTTCACTAAAAGTCTCAAGCACTGCTGCTTCAGCACACACACACCAACTCATGCAGCATTTTCGGTGCTGGCTCTAGCGCCAAGTCTGGACGACCATTTGCGCGACCATTACTGTTCAGCATTTTAGTCTCTACGCTGAAGTACTGTAGTAGTACGGTGGCACGAGCACCAGCACTGTCGACGACGACGGCCATGAAGCCATCAGCAAGCCCGGCCTAATAATTGTGCCTAATTGCAATTACGCCACTGCTAACAAGTTGCTCGTAACCCTACATACAAAGTTGCTAGTCAATGTCCTTCACTCTCACTCTCTCTCTCTTTCTTCCTCTCCCCTTCCTCTCTTCCCATTTGGTCTGTCTGTCCAGCAGCAAATACATCATCCAAATGACACTGAAGCACTAAATAATTTAATGAGAAAGGAGAGGGCAAAACTGCTGGGTAAGGACTCGCTGAGAGAAGACGGTTGCAGCATTGAGCTGCACAACGACCGCCGCCGATAAGCTACAACCGGTGAATGTGCCTTTCCCTTTCTTTTTTGGTGAGTATCGATTACAGCAAATGGATGCGATGCTGCTGTTGAATGACAATGCCTGGGCAGCAAATGGCCTGATGGTGGTGGTGGCTCAATTTGCTGCCATCGCAGCAATAGTAGTGTCCGTGGCAGGCAATTAGCACTGGCTAGGAGAGCGGGAATGAAAGTGGAAAAGGGCAAATTCTGTAGTAGTTGGCTCTGCTGCCATTGGTAGAAGGAGAAGAAGCCACTAACGACATCATCTCAATTCTTATCACCGAGCACATTCAACTGAACACTGAGACTGCTGCTGTTGGTAGTGGTGGTGGTGGTGGCGGTGCTGCATGCCGGACGCGTGCATAATCGGATGTGAGCTTTAATTTCCGACATAAGGTTAATGATTTGCCGTTATGATATCGTCTATCGACAGCTCCAGTCAACATCGACGCCACTGCAATGTTCAACAATGCCAATCAGTTTGTGGGCAATAGAGCTCGAAGGCACAGTACAGTACAGCAAGCCAGAAATAGCAGCATCATCGAATCGACCACCATTTCAGTGGTACTACTACACAGCACAGTGACAAAAGCATTGTGTTTTGGTAAAATGTTTTGCAGTTTTGCTGTCATGTTGGGCACAATCTGCCGACACACTTCTTTCTCCAATTGACAGTGTCCCCCTATGATGTCAGTGGCAGCAGCATTCAGCAGTAGTCTTTGACACACCGACAAGCACTAATCAATTTTTGCATAACTTTTACCAGGAAAGAGGCCAAGTAGCAGTGCGCCAGTGATTGAGCGGCGATGATAAGGACCAAAAAATTGACTCCAATTATGTTTGTGGTATCCACTGTGGCAGTGGCGGCAATTATCGCTTTTTGAGATAATGTTGAGCACACCGATTGCACAATTCTAAAAACATTCTAGCTTTGATTGTCTTTTAATTCATTTTCAAATTGACATTTTTCACAGTCTTCCAAGCACTCTTTTGACCAGTACGTTTTTATTTACTTACAACAGTGTCAAAAAGTAGATAAATACATCGATTTTTCCAAGAAATGAAGAAAAAAGAGAAAAAAAGTTATTAACGACAAGGAAAGAAGAAGGGGAAAAGAAAGAAGATAGAGAGGATGTCAGAGAAGAGTGATATGTACAGGATAGGATAAGAGGACAGGGGTCTCAGCATGTAGAGCTGTAGTGTTCAGTGCGCACGGCAGTCTATCGCCTGTTGACCGGTAAGCACACACGCTTCCTCTTCCTATGTGTGAATGTGTGTTTTGTTGACTAGGTAGTAATGGTGCTGATAGTCATAACATCTACTGGCTCACACAGCTCTTTTTTCGATTGGAACACCTGATCCAGTGTGCTAAAAAATGTGCGACAAGTTGGCAAAAACCATGCGCTCTTTGTAGTCGTTCTTGCACTAAATCTTGTTATTGTGCAACAAAAGAAATTGCTGGCAAAAAACCTGAAAACAAAAAGAAAAACAATAGAAAAAAAGTTAGTGAAAAAATCAAAAGAAAAAAATAAGAGGAAGAAGAGGAAGAAGTCAAATACACAGTGTCGTTTTCAGTGTTTAATGTGCAAGTGAAGTGCACTGAAAAAACACTGAACAACTCAGACGCACAACACACACACACTGTACTTTGCAATTGATTTTCACATCAATTTGCCATTTTACTAATTGAAATTGCGCAAATAAACCATTAAATAGATTATACTGCTGTTGCTGCTACTTGGGCGATGGAAAGTGAAGACGGTGGGTAAAATGAGAGTTTGTGTGCTTCCTGGTAAATCATCAAACCTTCTTTGCTGAAGCAAAAAGCAATTTTGAGGTTTACTCGCTACCGTTGCTGCTGCTGCTGCCAATTTGCTGCTTTAGCAGAGTCATTGCCATTGAGAATCGTCCAATCAAAGCAATCAAAGTAAAGAATGCACTCTAAAATTTCGCCATTTTCCTTTCTGACTTTTGGTAATGAGTAAGAACTGTTCAGTGTTGAGCCGTGAAGTGCTCGTCTCTACATTTGGCACACTGTCTTCTACTCCCTCACACATACACTTACTCAAAATAACTACACTTGCTGATCGGATCAGTGGTCCGGTGAGACTGCTCGGTAATGAGAGTGAAAGCGAGAGAGAAAATTAATATTGGCGAAAACAAAGTTGAATCAATTGGACTGCTGATTATCAATTCGGAAGAATGATTAAACAAATTACAAAGTAGACACCGCATTTTCACTGACTGGCCAAACCCAAACTTTCCTGGTCGCTTTCAACTGTCACCGCCGCCGTTGTGAGCCTCTAATGAAATTGACTTTAAAAGGCAATCTAAGTGCTGACCACTGACAGAGGGGCAGTGACAGAACAGGCAAGCAGGCAGGCAATCACAGCTGGACGATTGTAAATTGAATGAATACCAGCGTCAGCAACAACACTAGTGCAATAGAGCAATTGCAACCGCCGCTGACAGTTCCTGGCGGTTCCAAGTCGGCAGAGGGGAGAAAGGGGGTGACCGAATGCCAGGAGAAAAGGAATGCCACTACTTACGATTACTACTACTACCACTGGTCAGCTTCCAAATTAGTAAATTGACAAATCTATTCTCCCTGCACTAGCGCCCCATTGAATATCAATCTCGCTAATACTTTTGTATTATCGTACAGGCAGCGCCATTGCTGGCAACACTGCTGCACTTAGAGCGCTTTTGGAGCGCTTGCCTGCTGATGCCGCCGTGGCCGCCGTCTCCGTGGTCGCCGGTCTACGGCGAGGCGCATTTACTTTATTAATAAAATGGCCAATATAATTATTGTTCATCAAAGCCAGACTACTTTGATCTAATTTGATTCGAATGAATTAGTCGATGGTAGTGATAAAAGCTTGCGAGCCACAATTGGCCACCACCCTATATAGTGGTTGTTGTAGTAGTGGCCCAGAGAGACCAGAAGGAGACCAGACCAGAAACCGACCAGTGGCACTGCCAAGTTGTACACAATTGCACTTCGCCATCGGTGGAGCTGAAAAGCAGAGAAGGATAAATGGGGAAAGTAAGTGCGCCAAAAAGCTCAAGTTTCTGCTGTCGCTGCCTTCCCCTTCACCACTCGCTGGTCTGCTTTATAATGAGAAAAGCTGATCGACGTTGGTCTAATTAAAATTAAAGCTTGTACAGCGTGGAAACGGCAGAAATGGCGATGGACAGAAAAAAAGAGAATGGCAGCAGATGAAGTGGTTGTCACACTACATACCAGGCGTTGGAGTACTAGGCTACACTGCTCTCCAGGACGGTGCATCAATGGCAGCCATCGTCTGGCTGCCGTCGATGACATCGAAGCGACCCACCACTAAGTTGACAGACAGGCACTACCAAGCAGTACAGGCCTGCTAATGAAAATTAAAACAAACCAATTTTTCCTAATTTACTTGACAGATCAAATTTAAATTGCCATTTTAAGCGGCACCAGTGGCAGTGCATGTATGTGTGCTGGTGGTGTATGCTTCAGCAGCACGGAAAACTTTAGGCTGCCACCAAAAATGCAATGCACTCGCCTTCCATTAGCAGCAGCGCAGCTTCTGAACGGAAACAGCTAATCAGCAAACATCAATAATAGATGATGCGCGCGCCCTTGCTGCTGCTGCTGCTGCTGCTGCTGTCTACCCCTAATTCAGCAACACCAGCACCACTTTTTTTCCCTTTTTTCTTGTTTTACTCAGCGCCGTCGAGATAGCTTTTAGCAAATATTAGACAGGCAAATTTAGCTATTAATTAACATTATCTCTCCATCGAACGATCCAAAGTTTTCATGCAAAAACTTAATTAAAACCCGACTCGGGATTCGGCGGTGGTGATGGTGACTGACGCAAAGACTGAGCAGTTAGGGCAGCAAATGGCAGTGGAAGGAGCTTTGCAACCCGAACGTCGGCCCCTACCGCTCTCTCTGGTTTGCTGTCACGTCGTGCCACTCTTTGACTGCTCTTTCCACTAATTGCTTTGATGACAATTGCTATTGCACTTTCGCATGTCCACTCTCACAGTGCTGGTGCTGGCGGCATGGCCGTTTGTGGCTACAGTCTTTCTAGATTCTGATGACTAGGTCGGGAGACGGCAGAACAAACCAACAAGAACAACAATTCAGTGCAGTCAATCAAAACAGCTGCAGTGGGCGTGTATTTGTTAATGGTTGAATGTGCTTGCTATGTTGATTATTTGACTATATTTGCTATAACAACTGTGGCAATGGTTGCAATTATTTACTTTTTAAGATGATGTTGAGTTTACCAATTTCACGATTCTGGCTGCTTTTCACTGCACTTCCAAGTTTGCATTTTTCACCATCACTTTTTTGACCAGTACGTTTTATTTATTTACAACAGTGTCCAACAGTAGATAAATACATCGATTTGGCCAATAAAAGAGGAAAAAGAAAGAAGAGGGGAAAAGTGATCAACGACAAGGAAAGAAGAAGGGGAAAAGAAAGAAGATAAAGAGGATGTCAGAGAAGAGTGCTATGTACAGGATAGGATAAGAGGACAGGGGTCTCAGCATGTAGAGCTGTAGTGTTCAGTGCGCACGGCAGTCTATCGCCTGTTGACCGGTAAGCACACTCGCTTCCTCTTCCTGTGTGTCCATGTGTGTGTGTTGCTGACTAGGTGGTAATGGTGCTGATAGTCAATGTGCTCACTCCACTACTTACTCAGTGGTCGAATGGTGAGTCCTGACTGCTGCCATAGCCACTACTGGCGTCGCACAGCTCACTGGTGGGCACCTCCTTCGTCTGTCGGCGCACCTGGTCCAGTGTGCCCAGATTGTGCGACATGTTGGCGAAGACCATGCGCTCTTCGTAGTCGTACTCGCAAAGAATCTTGTTTTCGTGCAGGTAAAAGCGATCACCGACGCAGAATCTGTGGTTGCAATGACTGCACTGAAAACATTCAACTAAATTTTGTTGATTGAAAATAATAGTTAGTCTTAATTAATGAAAAACTGCAAAAACCAGTTTTTTACTTACGATGGTATACATTTGACTTTGCGCGCATCACCATCTCAAAGCCCAAGATGTTCTTGTTGCAAGATGAGCAGAAACCAGTGTTGCCAAAAAGCCTAAACAATAAAAACACAGATTTTTTAAAGTTGTTATCAAAATTAAACTAACAAGCAATCAATTTGACTGCATTGGTTTACCGCACACAACCATTTATTTGATCATTTGACCTGATGTGAACTTGGCTACTGTTATAAAAACAAAATTGCTCTACTGTTACTATCATAATAGTATCAAATGTTAACAAAAATAGTATCACATCAGTTGTGATTCCCAAAAGTTGTTCTTGTTGGGCAAACAAAGAACTTAGTGAGACTTGGCACACTCCTGCAGCGCACCCCATGACCTGTCGTTGCAACTTACTGCAAAGAGCTGTAAGACACCCGGGCAGAGTTTTTCCTCTCCTTTCCTCCCATTCTTTTCTCCCTGCATTACCGTTCTCTCCTTTAGTGCACTTTGTTACTGTGTGTGTATTTTTTTAATAAATTCAATTAAATTAATTAGAATGTGAGCAGAAAAAGGGGAACAACGTAGTTAGAATGTGAATGAATAATTGGCAAATGAAATGAGTAGGCAAGGAAAGGCAGGGAAACTAGGGGAAAAAGTAGTCGACCGTGGACCCGAGTGCAATGAGTCTATTAGCGTGTGTGTGCGGGCGTCGGGTCGACAATGGCACAGACACAGTCAGACAGACAGAGAGATACACATAAGCGCTCTCAGTGGCTCGTTTAAATGGCCTTTTGTCTGCGTCTCCTAATGCTCACAGTGTGTGTGTGTGTGTGCAGGCAGCATGAATTAGCGAATTGCAACTACAGTAGAATTTATTAATTGACGTGAGGGTGCTGCCAGAAATAATTAGTGATATACAAGAGAAGGAAAGGATATGTATGCAAAGGAGAAAGAGCTATGGGGACCATTGATGGCGGTGGTGGTGGTGGTGGCTTCACTGCAAAGTTCTGAACGCGCGCGCGGATTCTCTGTTTTTGGCCTGGCTAACCCTAAACGAGACCATAGAGCGCCTTCAGATGAGCACTTGGCGGACAGAGGAACAGCAGCCGCAGACAAAGAGCCTTTCACTTCACACTGCCACACACAGAGTGAGTAGCACTGGCAAATTCATTTCAATATTATGTCTAATTGCACTCTAATAAGACTGCTAAACGTGCTCAGCCTAATTGCATTACGCACTCATTATTTCCCGAATATGAATGATTGTTATAGGGAGAATTTAATTAGAGCCATGCACAACCGAGCCCTTGCTCTTCTGCCCTTGCTCTTTGCCTACGCTGTCTCTGTCTCAAACGCAGAAGAGCAACCGCCGAATTGCTTCTGCTTCTACTGCTTTTTCTTCTTCTTTTTTCTTTTTCTTCCACTTTTTCCTCGAAAGGCTATAGAGCTGTCACTTGGCCCATGGTAATTGTTACCAATTTCAATTATGCGAGCACACTCTCTCCCTTTTCCCACTCTTCTTTCACCATTTATTTTCAATTTCATTTATCAACTTTGCTCCGTTTAGATTGTTAGCAAATTCGAGCAGCAGCAGCAACAACGGCAAATACAACGTGCCAAGGCAATATCATCAGCAGTATGGCACAGTGAAACTTTCCACTGTAGAAGAAGTGCATGTTATTTAAAGTTGACTTTCAATTAGATACCGTAGTAGTTGCTAGTTGGTAGTCAACAAATTGCCAGTAGCAGGCGGGAAAGCTGCCCAAAAACGGCACACATACTTTCCCACTAGTGGTGGTCGTCGTCGTCATTGTCGACGACACCGGGCACTTGCGACACCAGCTTACCGTACACTGCAATCTTCTCTATCTGTGCGGACGCAGCCTGGCAATTACTGCCTGCTCCGTCGACTGCTAGTAAATTTGGTTCTTATTATTAAAATTAATTAGTTAAATATCCAATTACGGACAGGCACATACACACACAATGCCCAAGTTGTATAGTGGTAGCGGGGGCTACGAACGGGCCCTTCATTTTGCTAGCTGCTCCTGTCGGGTTTCTTCTCCCTTCTCTTGTGCCCGTTTTTCTTTTCACTCTGCAATTACTATACTTTTCAAGTAAATTTTTGCCTGAATTGCAGCACAGTGCTTCTGTACTTTCCGGCTCAGAGTTGTTCGTTTTCTCCCTCGTTTTTCACTATCTACAATAGTGCCATATAACCAACGTGATATATGGCGCATCGGTTATGAGCAATTCCAATTAATTAGCCCAATTGGCTTTTTGCTGGCTATCTGTCTCATTTCAAATGTAAACGCAATTGAGACACCAAAGTCTAAGTCGCCAGTTCGTGCAAGCACGTCTGGCAGCTTCTTTGCTTTTTAAGCTAAAAAGAATTCTCAATTCCAATTCCCTTTTCTCGTTCAGTTTCAATGCTCATTTAGAGCTTTCTTCATTAGCGGCAAGTAATAGCACCCTCTACTATATCCACCCCCTTTATCTTCCCCTTCTTTGCACTCTAATCGTCACTTGTGTTGGTGAATAAGTGCTGCACCAGCCACTCACTAATCTGGTCTACTTCAGCGTAAAGCAGCGCACTGTATATTCATTAAAAATTAACTTTTTTAATTATATGCACATTCAATTAATTTGCCTCACAAACCTTTGTAAACGACCGTCCTCCACTTGGCCAGTGAATGGCTTACAAACACTGGTAAACGAAGGGGCAACGAAGAGAAACAAGCACACTCGCTGTCTTTGAGAGCCGTACACTGTGTGCGCATTGCATTGCACAGCCTGGCAGCCATTGCGTTGAGCTGATATTAAATTACTGAAACTCGCCATTGCTGAAGCTGCTGCTGTGTGGCAGCAAACGAAATTAAAATAATTTGACATTAAAGTCAATAAGAGGACCGGACATAGTACACATACACACACAGTCAGCTAGACAGGCCCTGAGTTTAATAAAGCAGTAAATCAAGGCAAAACTGAGGCTGCGACGCCTGGCACCGGCGCTTTCAGCTTTGATTGTGCGCTCGCTTCATTTAATTAAAGTCTGCTCTAAAATCGCATTCATTAATTTATTCTGCTAATAACTGACTTTGTGTCCCCCTTGTTTTTTTCCCTTCCTCCACTTTCGGTTTCTCTCTTTCCACAGACTTTGACAATTATTTGGCCCGCATGCAGTAAACAGCACACAGTGGCCTAGAAGCGGTGGTAGTGGTGGTAGTGGTGGTGGCGGCAGCAGTTGGAAGTGCTTTTGCTGGCGCCCGCCAATCAGATCTAATTTAAGCGTTGTTGTTGTTTTTTTGCCATTTTCAATTAATTCTCCATTGAATGAATGAGCTTGTGCTGTGTTGCAGCAGCTGCCTCTGCTGGTGATATGGCAAGCAACTGACTGACAAACTGACCAGCAGTGTAGTGTTATTGGACCACCACAAAAGTGCCATTGTTTTAACAGCAAGACACCAACGGTGTCTGTATTTGACAAAACAGTTGCAGTAGCATTAGCAGCAACCGCCCACTACTCACTTTCTGTGCAAACAAGTGGTCGAATGGTCTAGCACCGGTCTTTAGAAGAAAAAACAAACAACGGCTGCGATGGCGGCGTCGCTTTTGCAAAGAATTCACTCGAATCAACAGATTAGGAGCACGCCGAGAGAAGTGCCGTCACAATGTTACTACCGCCGTTGTTGAGGAAGCGAATGAGGCGAAAGAAGCCTACTTTGCCGTTGTCGTCGTCGTCGCGGTAGGCTAAAAGGAGCCCGACAGTGTGCCTGTGTGATCTACGGCAAAATGAAGCGTCGCAAGACTTACTCCGAAAGTGACTTTGTGTATGTCTGCCGATGCCGATGCTGCCTCGTTAATTGTTTCCGTTTGACGGGGTGCACTAGAGGCACATCGCATCAAAAGTGGCAGTGGTGGAAGTTCAATGTCAGTCAGTTCGGATTCACAAGAAACTGCACCACCATGGAAAGAAAATGTCGAAATACACACAATCAACTGTAATAAACAAGCAGAATTTTACTGCTTAAAAAATCGCCAGACAAGCAAACTCCAAGCTGACTAAACTCTAACTCGCTGACTGACCCACCGACTGACCGACTGAACACAGCCAATTTAGCGGCATTAGCCGAGTAGATAGGAACGTCTACTTTCAGGACTTTTACTTTTCAAGTTTTAGCCTGAGTCTGAGTTTTCTCCAAATCGCAGAACTGCAGAATAAATTGACAACACTAATGGTCAATGATTACGAGCTGTACACTGAAGAAAAAGCCGAAGAAACAGTAGCGGCAACAGCAGCAGCAGCAGCCGAATCATCATCAGCGAGTAGCACTAGCAGATTAGAGCTGCAGTAATTGTTGCAGTGAAAGTCATCAGTCGACAGTGCTGGCCGTGGTGGAAGTGGCGGTGGCAGTGGTGGGCGCATCCCCACTGGATGATTGTGTCAAATTCGTTCTAATTAAAAGTTTTAATCAACTTGAAAGCTTAAAAATTAATTATATGCTACGTTTGCGTGCGCACCAGCACCAGCAATAACACAGCACAACGTCGCTGCGACCGACTAGAAGAGCAAAGTGCAGTGTGTGTGTTGCCATAGTACACAGCGGAGAGGCTTTTTTCTTCTGCTGGCTTTGGTTCAATTTAAATTATTTCCAAACTTTTGCAAACTTGAGCATGCAGCACTAATTAAAATACAGTTGAGCGTCAGTGACTCGTTAGTGCGCAGTAGTCGGCAGCAAGCCCATGGTACTTTCTGGCAGTGTGTACGGACAATGAACGACTAAAACGATGAAGGCACACGTAAAGTGCCAATTGGTCTTGACTGCCACTGCAACGAGCGAGATAGCCAGAGAAGATTAGTTGGTCTTTTGCTTTCCCTCCTGTTAAAAGTTAGCCAACTCTGTATTCTGTATTTTTCACTCACTCACTCTTGATATTCATCCTAGAGAGTGCTCATCAAAAAGATGATGTGCCTAAGTATGTGTGGGTCCAATTAAACAGACAAAGAGTGCAGTCACCAGTCAGTGGTGGTGTTAGTCGTCAGTGCACTGTACCACTGTACCATCATCAGGCGTCTAATGACTGGTCATTGGTGGTAGTCACGGCACTGGCGTTTCACTGATCAACAGAATGATGCGATGCTTTACTGTTTTTGCTGCCACTGCTGATGCGCACAGTCAATCCACCTTCAATTGATGCACTCTTTTGAAAAGTAGAGAGTTTAGGGTAAATATTTGCACAGCAATACGATTGACGTGTAATTAAAGCCTACTGGTAGCACACTAAGTGTGTGTGCACTGAAGATGGCAAGTACGCCAATTAGCAGACAAACTGTGTGTGTGCCAAAGAAAGGGGATGAAAATAAAGAAGACTGTTGCTGAGAGGTACTGCAACTAGAAAACTAAAACTCAGTGTTTATGTTGGCGGCATAAAGCACTTGTGAGTTGTCAATTAAAAATGGCAAACAAATCAAACTCTAATTGGCCGTCTATGGCGTCTAGAGAGGTGTGAAAAAGAACAACAAACACCTACCTGAGGTAGTCGCGCTTGCAGAGAATCAGATTGGCCTTGGTAAAGAGCGTCGAGCCGACTTCACCCAGACGGCAATCACAGCATGAACACTTGAGGCAGTCCTCGTGCCAGAACTGATCCAGTGCCTTCAGCAGGTATCGCTCACGTATTGGCTTGTGGCAGCTGCAACAGTCCACAGGCGCCGGAAGTGACTGCGTGGCTGAGCGGGACACTGCCTTGCGAGAGCTGGCCACAGACATTGTCGTTGATGATGATGCTGTTGCGGTTTAGCTTTTCAGTTCAGTTCTGACGATTGACAGTTTGACTGTTGACGAGAGAAAGACGGCTGAAGATGCAACTTGTTCTTCTCTGTTTGCTGGACACTTCTAGACTGGAATGATCACCTGCGACTTGAAGCGCTTGAAACACCGCAAAAAGTGATAAGTAGTGTTGGCGGGAGCGCGCGTTTGACGTTTGGGTAGGCTGTGTGGGTAGACCGCTGCTGTCACTGCTGCTGCTGCTGCTCTGTTCGGGAGAGTGCCGGTGCGACTACTGCTGGCTTCCAATTCGGTGCAGGCATTGAACGACAACACGACGACGACCACCACCACGACCACCATCGTCACTACCACGATCAAAAACAACCACCGCCGTCGAAGGAGCAGCACTGACAAAAAGCGTCATTGTGAGCGTCAGATGAAAAAAGGCATTTCTGCTGGTGCTGGCTAGAAAGAATTGAGAGAGTTGCACCTCTGCCAGTGCCGCTTCTCCAGCTGAAGCGAACCCAAATGAACGGCAGCTTCAGCGGTGGTGGTCGTACTGGCACTACCACTGAATGAGGCACATAGACAGTGAATGGTATATAGCCAGTTGTGGGAGAGACAGCAGGGTCCGAGCAGGCAGTTAGGCAAATATGTGTGTGCCTGTAGCAAGTGGTTTTCAATTAGATTAGGCTATTATATATTAGCGAGGGCCATCATTGTGGCGTCATAATGATGGTAAGTGGTTCAATAATCTTGATTACTCTTTAGGCTTTGCTCGTTGCATACCCTGCAACACTGACACAAACACTGGCGCTCCAGAAAACTGGAGAAAAAAAGAGAGAGAATACTGATACATTCCGGTTGCATTAGCTGATGAGGAGGAAGAGCAGCCGATTTTGTGATTAATTCGGTTCGAATGTTCGGACATTCTTGCAATTTGATGAGAAGCCATTAATTTGCCGCTCGGCTCACACTTGCAACAGAGTTTGGCTAGTGCAATATATGCTGAGCCAAAAAAGAAGGATTCTTTGCATGTCCTCATCCTCCTCCTTTTCTTCTCCTTTTCGGTGTAATGACCAGGCACTCTGGAGTGGCCACTGGCAGACACAGTGAACCAGCAAATGAGAAGACAAAACTCGCCCGTGGCAGATAACGCGCGTCTGAATATGACTGCCTTTAATCGAGAAACAAGCCATTTGCATATGGCCACAAATGAAAACATTCCGAGAGGGCCAACGCCGCCGCCGTCACTGCCATTTCCAGCAGCAGAAACAGCGTTTCGGACCGGGTAATTTCTTATCGCATCATCGCAAAAGCATTAGCATTTATTATTTGCACTGTACAAACGAATTAAATGGCGTCAATGGAGATGTGCTTTTGGCAACAGCACCAGCAAGAGAACCCACTGGCAATGGCCACAACTGGACACAGTGTTTTTGTTGCACTCCGGTGGCTCAAAGCACATACTCGGTGTTGTGGTCTGTCTCCTGCTCAACGATGGCGGTAGCCTGGCAATGTCAATTTGGAAATTACAAAACTTTATCTGCACTTTGTCTATCCAGCTATTAAGGCAAATTTATTTTGAATTCCACGGCTAAGTCGTGCCTGAACAGTGCAACGGCAGCAGCAGCAGCAGTACAGCGTCCGTCCGGCCGGCGTGGCCAGTCAATTTGATAAAAGAGCAATTTGTAGTTTTTTTCTATGGCTTTATTTTCTAGCCATTGTGTGCGTATTGTCACTAATCAAGCTAAATAGACACTCAACTCTCGCCCCAACATCTTAAGCAGCCTTAAAAGGACGCACAGTGTACCATTATTTCCATATTGCCCTGCACTACATTTCCACTAGTTGGTGGCATGCATTACGATAATTAACTGCGGTCGAACAGTCTTCACTCGGTAATGTAGTGAAATGATTGAAATGTCAATAGTGCTGCTGCTGCTGCTCACATGAGGGATGACCAGCAAGATTGCCCTTCTACGCTGCACCAGCAGCAGCATTTCCTCACAGAGAAACGCTTCCGATTCTGACATGTAAAGGCGAAAGCTGGCTGACTAGCTAACTAGAAGCTTGATCTAAAAATCGAACTCACACAAACCGACATAGCATAGAACTGACAGTGCTGTGTTGAGCAATCTTGCCCCTGCAGCTAGGAATCAATATTGCAATGACGGCAATTGAGTCTGACTTTATTAATAATTACCTAAGAAAAAAGAAGAGAATATTTCGATTTTTGCTTCTGAGATAATTGAATTTGAGCGGCCGCAAATGAGAGACAGGCACATTTCTCTGAACCAGAAGCACTTAGACTCACTTGACAATCATTAGGCTTGAAAGTGCATAGCAAGAACAGAGAATGAGTGACAATAGCAATTAATGAGGTTGATATTTTTCCATTGAAGGCATTTGTACTACATTTGTTCTCCAGTAGAAGATTTTTGGTTAGAGAAAGGCACGTGCTTGATAGTATTCATCTGCACTGCCAAAACATTATTTTTTAATTGATTAAAAACACACAATTAATAAAAGTACTCATAAAAAGTTGAATACTCAATTAAAATAAGTTCGAGTTTCAATCATTAATTGTTGCTCCCTAGAATAAGCCATAACTGCCACAGCAGCAGCAGCAGCAGCAGCAGCAGCAGAAGCACTAAGCTAGCGAAAAAATCGGCAAAACCAAACGAGAAAAAATCAGCCGCCAAAATTAAGTCAATACCGGTCAAACTCGGTACATTTTTTGAAAACTAGCACTCCTACGTTTGTCATCTGATCTGAGCAATCATCTGAGTCTGACCATGGAAACCATACGACGGGCTTTCTCATTGCAGCTGCTAATAATAGTAGATGTATTATCGGTAATAATGCTGCTGTTCGTTTGAAATGGCATTTTATGTGCAGGCCACTTGGTGACTGCATCAAAAAGTGCGCGCGTGCGAATCGGCGTCGAGTTGAATCAAAGTGCCTCGTTGTGCCGCATTGCACTTGGGCGAAACGTATCTTTCAGGGCGCCATGGCGTGCCGGCACTACCATTTAGTTTGCAGTATCAGCAACCTCTCTCTCTCTCTCTCTCTCTCTCTCTCTCTCTCTCTCTCTCTCTCTCT
>JAALOO010001414.1_pt1 | contig 16253 bp, 12 predicted proteins | sample 7257641 | NCBI WGS metagenome assembly JAALOO01 (sample SAMN14085613, study PRJNA598686) | mite metagenome | biome: ENVO:01001000; feature: ENVO:01001002; material: ENVO:01001226; isolation source: single female mite from University of Michigan culture on fish food culture... ...
AGAGAGAGAGAGAGAGAGAGAGAGAGAGAGAGAGAGAGAGAGAGAGAGGCACTGCTTCTGCAACATGAGCCAGCCACTGCAGCTCACTGTTGGTGATGATGATGGTGATGATGATGATGAACCCCTTTGACGATTTAATCGACCATCTTTGGTCAATCAATTCCACCGCATTGCAGCAAATGTGAAAAAACAAGTGCAAACACTGTCAAGCGTGTACCGCAAAAGTGTGAGGAAAACTAAAAAATAATATACACATTAAATGGCTATAAAATGGTGCTCAGTGTCGGTTGGCTTAGCAGGAAAGGGATTCTGCAAAGGGGGTGCCTGATCAGCGGCAAATCTCTTTTTTTCTTTGCTGATCACCGTTTGCATCGATTGCAATTGCACCGCAACCACCACCGCAGCATCAACCTCAGCGAAGGCTAGGCAAATGTGCTGTGGACAATCAATCAGCTGTCAGTGCCGGGCAATGGAATCGACATCTTTTTTCGACCATCGATCGATTGCCGTCCATCAAAACACAGCTGTTGCAGAGTGAAGGCAAAAAACTGCACACTACTTTGCCGTTTACCTAGACGGCAGCAGCAGGAACAGCAGAACAAGAGAACTACCGCAAGTGACCCTAGGTCAGCAGTAACTGCCACAGTAAAGTCAGAAGCTAGCCAAAAGAAGCTGAGAAAAGAAATCGAGAAAGAAAGAAGAGAAGGAAAAAGAGGAATGTGCTGTAGTAGTAGTGGAAAAAGGAAGCTTCTCAGGTACACACTGCGGGTACTACTTGCGTGTCTGCGCGATTATTACTATTTTCCGTCCGACATGTTCTGCTGTTGTTGCTGTTGTGTTGAGCAGTGTGGGCTCGGTGCCCATAAATGAGTTAGTTTACTGCCAGTGTGCTCCAGCTAGCTTAGAAGCCTCAATCGAACCGTCTCATTGTGACCGCCGCCCCTGTCGCCATCACACACACACACACACACCGACTGACACTAAACAATGCCAACGCTGAAAACTGTGCCACTGCGCCTCACTTTTTTTCACCCTCAGTTTTTGCCCTGGGTACCCTCGCCACCACCATCACCACCACCATTTTTCTCCCGGGCCCTAGAGGACAAACTCGTGCTAGCTGGCAACATTCATTTTTCGGGGCAGTTTGCAAGCCATTGAGCAAAGAACGTGCAAACGAGTAGCACAGTGAATGGGCTCAGGCAAAGAAACGACCACTGCTCAGTCCTAGGGGCTGTAGGACAGCGAGGACAAGTGCAAATCTCAGGCTGTGGTTGGGCCTTCTGGTGATGGTGGTGATGGTGGTGGTAGTGGTGCCGGCAAATCACGCTAATGACCAAGTGGACAAACTTCATTTTTCTCACTGTTTCTGTTGCTGCTTCGGCGGCACTGTGGACAAGGACTGTTCGGACAAGCAGACAGACAGAAGGTAAAAGTGGTCGACAGCAGTGCACGTAGTGAACGCGAGCGCAGTGAGCCTCAGTGTCCACTCAGCAGACCTATGTGAGCGCACGAAAGTGCGCTGTTTAATTTGCAAGCTCATTGCATGCCTACCTTCTGTCTCCTCTTTTTTCCCCTCTTCATTCTCTCTCTCTCTCTCTCTCTTTCTCTCTATTTCTCCCATTTTCTGCTCTAAAGGTGACTACGACTGTTTTTGGCTAACCTGCTAACTGGCTAACTGGCTGACTGGCTGACTGGCTCGAGGCACCAAAGACAAGGCAAGACGAGACAACAAAGCACGTTGCACTTCTCAGACGACGACGAAAAAGACGACAACGGCGACGAGAATGATGAGAAACCGAGTCAGGCAGCAGAAGTGCGAAGTAGCAAACAAATGAGGGGAGGGGGGGGGGAAGGCGACAATCTAGTAGGAAAGCTCCCACCAGCGCAGTCAAGAATGATGAGCTTTTAGAGGCTGCCAGAAAATGATGATGCTACTGCTCACACACACTGAGCTCACTGACACGCAATGAGGCAATGAGACACGGCTGGTGCTGCTGCTGCTGCTGCTGCCGTGAAGAATACTGTCGGCAGCAAATTTGGTCGCAAACGGCAGCAACAGCAGCAGCAAATGGCTCAGGAAGTACCCACTAGGTGTGAACAATAATGAGGACCAAAAACCCAAGTCTTCTACACATCTATTTCTGACGTGATTCGCGCAATGGTGTTTTTGATTCAATTTCACTGTTAAACAATTAAAGTTAAAGCTAGTGCAAAATGTAATTTCACAAATGGCCAAATGTTCACAGTTGTTCACAGCAGTATGCCGTGCAGTATGAAAAAAACTGTGAAACCGGCAAAATGTGTAATAAGTTTTTCAGCAATTTTGGCAAACATCCACAGGCGACGGGAAAATGTGCTTGCTATTGCAGTCTTTTCACTCTTTTTTTCTTTCATTTCGGTTACATTTTTAAGTGCTACTGATGATGACAGCAGCAGCAACATCAGCCGCAGCCGCAGCACCTTCTGGCAATAGCAACTCCTTGAAGCATCTGCCGCACCAGACGTGCGATTACAATCACTCATTAACATGACGAAATTGTCTTCTTTTTGAAACGGACAGTCCGCTGGTGTAAAATTTGTGGGCACAACCAGTCAGTCAGTCAGTCAACGCTGCTCAGTGAATCTCTTGACTGTCGACTGAATGGCAAATTTTGTCTTTACGACTGGGCGAAGTCAAAAGAGAGAGAGGGAGACAACAAAAAAAGGAGAAAAAGAATGGCTGCTGCTGCTGCTGCTGGACGATGTGCGAGTCAGTGGTCCATTGTGTGTCTGTATTGACATTGCTGTCTGCTGGCAGTAGCCATCAAAGTGGACGATCGAAGATGCAAAGAAGAAACGAACGTTCACTTGTCTGTCTGTGTTAATGCCTAGGCAATTGTAAAGGAAGGGGGGAGGCATTTGGTGAACGCTCAGGCAGTGTCACTGCTTGAGCATCTCACATTTCTACTGATTTCTTTGCATTATTTTGCAAAGACTCGCTGAAACCTCCGTGTTGTATTTTGCAGTGGCGAACAGCAGAAAAGTGACAACCAACAGAATGGAGATGCCATTTAGGAAATTAAAGATAGCCAAACGTAATGGAGCAGGAGCAGCAAACACTGACAAAACCTCTCTACACAGTGTGACAAAGCAGAGTTGCAAATGGGAGATTTATAGATGGCAACCGGAATGACAAGGAAATGACCGCATGATTCAAATTGTCCTGCCCTTTGACACTGTTCCAAGCACTGATGCGGCGGTCAGTGAAGCACTCTTTGCAATTGAACAATTCTGTTAATGGCATGTCTTCCTGACCTCTCGCAAAAAATCGTTTTTGTGTTTTGACTTGAAATGGTGGTTAATTTAACAAAAGAATACAAAGTATTAGCATTTAAATTTTAACTTAATGGCAGTTAATTAAAAACTCAGGAAAGTTGCAATAATGTTTAAAAGTATTCACTTGTGATGCTTCTCTAATATTTTTCTAAAACTCGTTTAACAAAGTAAAAATTAACAAAGTGATTAACGCAGTCAAATTTTCAATTTTGGTCACTTAATTGCACATGCTAACCCCCTACGGTAAAACCAATGAGCATAGGTCGTAAAAACGCGACAAAACCCTTGAACACAGCCACAAGACTTGCAAAGTGAAGAAAAGGGAAATACGGAGCTAAATGGTAAAAACAAAAAGCACAAGAGGAAACCAAAAGCACAGAGAAGACAGATGAGGACAAACTTACCTTGATGGAAAAAGAAGAAAGAAGAGAGATGGCGACGAGGTGTCGTTTTAGTGGCTGTTGCCGCCAAAGATGATGGTGGTGGTGGTGGTGATGATGCCGACACAGGAAAAGAAAGCAGCACCAGAAGAGACAGCTGTTGCTGTTTTTGCTGCTGTTGCTGCTGCTGTTGCGGCACTCAATTGTCGATGGCCTAAGAGGTTGTCGGAAAAAGCAGGCAACAGCAACAGCAGCAGCTAAAGGACAGACAAAATCGAAGCCAAATGCAAATGCACAGGGCAAAAGACACTTGCACAGCGGATGGATGGATGCAGAGGTAAATGGAGACAGAGGAGAGCGTACAGCACTCTCACAAACTCACACTGCCTGGCAAACACACACACAGACACAGACGCACAAACAGTGGATAACTTGACACTTTGTTGGCAGAGGTTATCGATGAGAGTGCAAAGCTGACTGGCTGCTAAATGGCAGCAGCAGCCACCAGAGCAGATAGATTCACTCAGTTTGTTTGCTGTACACTGACTGTAGACTGTACTAGCTTATTATCAGCAATATTATGGAAAGGACCGAGTTGGCAGTTGAGAGTGAATGTCAGCGTAGAGGAAGACTATCTGCCTGAGCTGAAAAATGAGAGTTGAGGAAGATGACAGTGTTTTCCAGCCACCACAAATGCCAAGTTTGGCGAGCATACTGATCAATTGGAAAAGTATTGATGAAAATGTCAGCATTGAAAAAAATGCTGTTCGATAACCTCAAATAAATCCTCCTGGCTCACATTTTTTTCAAAGCATCAGTGCAAGTTGAGCATGATGACGCTTTTGTGGTTGAAATTCAGTTGACAGTGGCTGTATTACAAAACCAAATGGAGTTCACTGGTGCCACAAGCACTTTGAGGTGATAGCAGTGCCCCTACTAGGCAATCACATATTGACAGTAACTGACTGAAACACAGAAAAGCAAGAGCAGGTAGTGATGAAACAGTGTGTGTCTGCAGGGAATCATAAAGAACATTTACCTGCTCCGGTGATTTGTTGCGAGCAGTGGACACCGTGCCAAAGCTGAGGCTGAAACACTAGCTGGTTGACTGGGCACTGACTGGGACGCTGCTGTTGTCACTGTAAAGTCTCTGCTACTTTGTTGCTTATTCCTGCTGCAAACATTAACAATTGCAAAATTGCTGTTAAAAGTTGAGGTAGGAAGAAAGAGGAGACGAGTCAAGAATCGGGTGAACCAGTGGAAAGTGCTGTTCACTAGTGGTAGTAGGTAGAGCTCTCCCTGGACTGGAAGGACAATAACACAACAAAATGGGAAGAAGGAGAGAAGGAAAGAAACTGCAAGAAGTCAAGAAAGCGCACCACACTGACACCTGTTTGTCACCGGCGGTGAGAAACGAGCTTGGCGCCGGGCGCAGGCGACGTACGGACGACGACGACGACGACGGCAGTGGTAGTGACGGCGACGGCGGCGTCGGTGGCGACATGCGTCAGTGCCAGTTGAGCTCACTGCACAGACTGACTGACAGTGGGCACAGTGTGCACTGCCAGCCGATCGGCAAAGATCGGAGAAAGAGAGGAAAGAGAGAGAGAGAGAGAGAGAGAGAGAGAGAGAGAAATAGAGAGGGGATCAGAGGAGAAGAAGAAGAAGAAGAAGAGGACGACAGCTGCACACTCACTGCCACCACTACCAGTGTCTGCAGACATGTGCTGTGCTTGACTGCCGACTAGTGGAGTTCAGTTCAGTTCAGTGCGAGCGCACATTCACCCATCGCCGCCACCATCACTGCGCGCGTTCTTCAAACAAAGCTCACTCGGCTTTTTGGTCGCGTGAGTGAATGTGTGAGTGTGCAATGGCCACTGGCCGCAGTGCACCGAACGCAGCGGAAAGTTGAGAAAGCGGCAGCAGCAGCAACACAGAGGATGACCAGGCTAAATGGCTGCTTAGAGAGCAACAGCGGCAGCAACAGCAGCAACAGCAGCAACTACTTTTAGAAAGATGGCACAGTACCAGTCACTTTTAAAGAGGGGATAAGGTATAAAGCAGCCACCACCGCCGCCGCCACCACTTGGCCCAATTGGGACCAATTGAAAGTGCCCAAAATTAATGGTCAGTTGTGCAGGCATACAATCAGAGATGGCAAGGGAAGAGAAAGGAAGTTGGTACGCAAAGTCCCCACTTGACCACACTGATTGAGCCTACATTTCTCTGATTAGACAAAGGAACATTAGACAATGCCCCCCTTTTCCTTCAATTAGTGATCTTTCAAGCAGTGATGATCGAATACGACTGGCCCCTTCAAGCACTTGCTGCACAGCAGCTTGCTGAAACAGTTTCTAGGATGAGACAGCAGCAAAACTGAAAAAGGGCACAGGCAGTTCATCCAAATGATCAGTTCAGTTCAGTTCAATACCTAACGACTGAACTTACAGTCATTAAAATGTGCGCGCGAGTTTATATTCACATTGCCTGGTGAATCCTGCTGTGCAATGTCCGGGCAGTGAAACACAAGTGGACACATACCAGGCAGAGCATTATAGTCGAGCAGTACTTTTTTCAGTGATTTATTTTGCCCAATTGCTGATAAACGACTGCCGCTGCTGCTGCTGTGCCGCCTGGTACCGACTGCTGAATGCTGAATAGTGCCCCCAGCCTCATTGGTGGTGGTGCACTGACAACCAACTAGTGCATTGAACGGTAATAGATGTTGTGTAGTCAAGGAGGGCATAATCGGCGCAAATTATGCACCGCCAAAATATATATCATATTTCGGGTGCCTGCTCACGTGCGCCGGTGCAGCAGCAGCACCAACAACAGCAGGAATCGGGTGCGCAAAAAGTTGTCGCTAAAGTGCACGCACGTGTGCGCGACTAGAACAAGAACTAAATAAAAAAACTGTGTCACTTGACAAGCTAATATTGGGTGCAATCGCGCACTGATTGGTGGCGATTTGAAGGAAAAAACACACGGCATCCCCAATCATTGAGTCGACCAGTTGACACACCAGGCACTCAAATAATCTTTTAATTTGATTTTTTTTCACCTCAATTACCAGTATGTTGCACAAGACTGAACACCTTTGCAAGTATTACCGGCGGGATTTTGCCTCTAATCAAGCGTGTGCGTGTGTATTGTGAGTCTATTGTGTTTGTGGTCAAAGTGGCAGCAATGGGCGTCTTTTGGCGTTGGCTTTCTTTCCTTTCTCTTATTATTCTGACCGGTGCCATTCTTCAGCCTGAACAAAGAGAATGAGAGGCTCTGCTGTTTCAGAGAAGAGGCCTTCTTCCTTGATGAGTGTGCAGCACTTTATGAGTGTGTCTGTGTCTGTGTCGGTGTCATCCCAAGGTCGGTCATTAGCGCAAGTGCACATTGCAAGCACAGAAGAGGACAGGCTGGCTGGCGGACACTCACTCACAGGCACACCACAGAGGGAGCAGGATGCTTCAGCAGAACTGACCTCTGACCTTGATGGCACAGCGCGTCACAGCGTCACTCTTCTTTACCTCCTATTGCTATTGGTGGTGGTGGTGGTGGTGGTGGCAGCGATGATGAAAAGTCTTGTTGAAGTTGCTGCTGTGGCCAGTGAGTGCAGGGCACACGCGCCCTTGCCCTGCACCGGTGTCTGTTCCAGTGAGTGAGTGAGCGAGTGTCTGTCTGTCTGTCTGGCACACTGCAACACGACACGCTCTGTCGACCAAAGAGGAGGAGAGGGACACGAGGGTGGAGGGCAGGGAAGTGTGGGGTCGGGCTTGGATCGCCTTTTGGATCGGTTCGTGGCAGTCGGCCGGCACTGGCTGAGCCGACTGGCTGCTGCTGCTCTGGGCACACTGGGCACTTGTGCCACTCTGTGCCCCCCCCTTCTCAGCTTGCCAGGCCACCAGGCAGCATCAACAGCTCCTCTATCCAGTGCTGCTGCTGTTGTTGCTGTTGCTGGAACCTGCACGTGAGCAGCTCCGAACAGTCTGCAGTCCAGCCAATGTGTGTGTGTGTGTGTGTGCTCCAGTGGGACCAACCAGTGCGCTCGTGCAGTTTTGGCTGCTGCTGTTTTTGCTGTCGACGGCTAAATGGATTGAATGAAATGAGAACTGCGGCACTGGCAAATGGTAAAATAAAATGAATGAGCCAGTCGACTGGCTGACTGTTCCAACAACCCGACGGGGACACGGGTGGATTGCACGCTCTCCTTTGGGTCATACTTTCTGTGCCTGTGTGTGTGTGTGAGTGAGTGCCTGCGTGCGACCGGATTTGAAAATGAAGCACAGAGAGGCTGCGAAAAAGAGGGTGGCAGAGATACAGAGAGGGTCGTCTGGTTCCAATGGCTCACTCGTTTTATATCAGTACTATTAATGGGCAAAAAATAAGTTGACCTGTGGATGAACAAAGTTTTTTTTGTTTTAGTTAATTAAAGCAGATAAAATAAATCATATTCAGAAAACAAAAATATTATTTTTTTATTTCATTTTTTAAATCACATTGACAAGTAGTGTTGTTTTTTATTTTTAATTTAAATAATTTGTGTGTTATAAAAATTCAAACAGCTTTAATATTTTAAACAACTGGACGTTAATTTGACTGACACTTTTTGTTCTCTATTTGGAAAAATCAAACTGTCAAAACTGCTTAAGCCAAATAGTGCTTGACTGGAAAAAATCTAAAATTTAATTAGACAAATGCATATGAGCGTTATCAGTTGATTTATTAACAACTTTTGCAATCAAATTTTGAAACAATTTAAACATTGTTATAATGAACAAAAACAAAAAAAATAAAAAAAAATTGTAATATTTTGACTCAGAAAAAGTTTAATTTGTCAAACATTGTTTATTTTCATTTTTGTTTTACTTAAAATTCTAGTATTTATGAAACAGTTTCCGCGCTAAAAATTTAAAATTTCACTTTTTTATAATATTTTAGTTAAATAGAATAGATTTGTTTAATGCAAATTTGTTTAGTATTTAAAAAATTAAATTGTTGATTAAGTTTTCAAATTTGTTTATTGGTAAGACCAGCATGTTTGACTGTTTCAATCAATTTTTGCAAAAAATTAAACAAAAAAAAGTATTAGTAAAGTTTGTTTTTTAATTGGCAATCAAAAACTCATTTTTGTGTTTAGAAGAGATGATCAACGTTTTGTGCTTGTTAATAGTATTTTTTCTTGTGGAAAATTCATTTTTAGTGGCAGTGTGCCAAACGAATGCAAATGGCAGGGGTGGATGGAGTAGTTAACTGAATTCACCAAACTTGTTTCACTGACGTTGCTAGCAAAAGGAGCACATTTATTTTTGCAAATTTGTTCTAGTTGAAAAGTTTCAGATCAATTGGTCAGTCGCTTTAATTTAGCTTAGATTTGGCCCACTGCTTTAGTAGCCACAATGAAAGTCAAAAAGAAAAAGATACAAAGAGCAAAAGAAGTGACGCGTGTAGCCAATTAGCCTTTGGCAGATAGATTTTTGTAGCGACAGTATACGACTAATGCTTAATTGAAACTCTTCTAGTTTGGTGAATGAGTTAAACCAAAATGGCATTATGGCGCAGAATGTTTGCAAAATTTTCTGATTTTCTGATTACAACAAATGATATTTTGTTTTTGTTAGTTTTGATAGCGTTTTTAGTAAGTTTTAAGTTTTAATAGCAAACTTATATAATTTGATTGTAGGTATTATAAACTTAATTTTAAAAATTCACTTTTTTTGTTGTTGTAACTGGTACTACAGTTGGCAATTAAATGCAATAAATTAACAATGTTCTAACAAAAACAAAAATTGCAGCATAAATAATCTTGTACTAACTACCCTCAAAACTTTGAATTTTCAATGAAGAGTTATGTCTGTGGCAGTGTCAACTAGTTTTGTTTTAAGTGTCGACAACGCGTCAACCGTCCTTGGCTGCAATCAATGACCAGTGAGTGCAAAAATGACGGTCACAAATTGTAGCCAGTGTGAAGACAAAGCAAACTGAGAGTTCTGCTGTTGAACTGTTGAATGGCTTACTCTGGTGCACTGTCTCTGGGACAATTTATGAGTGTAATGCCTGTCCCTGCTAGTCATTGTAAGGAGGGTGAGCTACCAAAAAGATGCACAACGACCATTAGGCGAGCAGTCCGGTCAGGAAACGACCTGATCAAGCGAATGGCATCAAATCAACAGTGGCCAAGGCCAACGTGCAACACACAAATGATGATGGCAAATGAGCTTTGGGTTTTGATGACAAATGACTTTTTGATTGGCTTGACCACATTGAAGCGTGCTAATCCAATTGGACCGTTAAGTGTTAATTTTCTTAAAATCAGTTTAATTTAAAAAATTATTTTTAATGTTAAGCAGTTTTTGTGCATTTCATTTGTCATTTAAGATTTTTGAACTAGGATAATGCCCGTAATTTAAATGCAACCGTTTTTAAAATTTAAAAACTTTAATTTTAAAAAAATATTATTTTACATTATTGCAGCCATCTACTGACCAAAACACACAACTTGAAATGTCATCCACTTATTTATAAAAATAATCCTTTTCTACTTCTCTGACTTTCTTATTTTTACTATCAAAATGCGGTTTTTGCTAGAAAATTTACAAAAATGACATTTTTTTATTAAATCAAATTTAAAACAATTAGTTAACAGAACGCATTGTATTTTTGAAAACATTTATAGATTATTAACCTTTATTAATTTTAACCTAATTTGTCCTTTAACTCCATGGTGTGTTGAAAAATGGAAAATGTTTGAAGTTTTGCATTGGCCACTATTGCGTTGATGGTTTTCATTGCAACGCGAACAATCTTTTAAAAAACACTTTAGTTGTGCACAGTAATGTGTGCTGTAAGAAAAACGAGCGCGGTTGAGCCATTGTGTAATTCAATTTTGTAAAAAAAGATAAAAAATAAAGCAACTTTTTTGTGAAATAAATTTGTTAACGACTTTGTATCACAACAAGTGTTTCAATTTCCGTTGATTAAATTACTATAGTACAGTTGTTTATGAAATCTCAATCGATATCTTACAATATAGTGTATCAAAGTAGTATTCAGGCAGTGGAACAAATAAAAAACGTAAGGTCATGCCTATTTTCTTTTTTACATTGTTCAACAGATTTAAAACAATGTTTCTACTTTTTTCCTACTTTTCTCACTGTTTTCCTAGGCGTATATAAGCACTGGTCTAAAATTGGAATCAGCATCAGAACAGTGCATGGAGTTCTAATCCACCATCAAAAACTCATACAATGGCAAGTGTACAAAGTTAACTGCAATGGATAAGCAAACGCTATCATATGAGAAAAACACAAGTTTGTTATAAGACCACTGTTCAATATGCTCTTTTTTGTTTCATTTATAGAGTTTATCAAGATTTCCGGTTTTCCGGCCGGTCATCTTACTGCCAGTATTGGCCATCATTTTGGCCATATACCTCTCGGCAAAAGATCAACAGGTGGAGGCCAGGGCCATTGCTGGAGTGGGGGAAACTTCGTTGATGCCCACTTCTTATTCGCTGATTCCAGTGTCACGTGCTCTCAGTGCAGATGAACCACTACTGCTCAGTGGATACGGAGGTGGAAAAAAGAAAAAGAAGAAGAAGAAGAAGTATGGTAAGTAATCAACATTTTGTAAGCATTCAATTAAAAACTTTAAATGACAAATTTAAACTAATTTTTAGGTAAAAAGAAGAAGAAGAAGAAGCATGGTATATATGAAGTTTAAATAAAATCATTTGCAACTACTGACACCATTTTTGACATTTACAGGTAGTAAAAAGAAGAAGAAGAAGTCTCACAAAAAGAAAAAGAAGGTATTTTTTCAAATGTTATTTTTAAATTTAACTTAACTATAATTTTTTTAATTTGCAGTTTTTAAAGAAAAAGTACAAAAAGAAGAAGGAGAAAAAATCACATAAAAAGTCCTCTTCATCTAAGAAAAAGCACGGCAAAAAGAAAAAGTATGGCAAGAAGAAAAAAAAGTCAAAGAAGAAGAAGAAGAAGGGCAAGGGAAAGGGCAAATATGGCAAATAATCAGTAAAATACTTAAAACCAAACTCAACTTTATAAGATGTTTCCTTAAAATTTTAAATAACATTATTTATAAATTAAACAATTTTATAAATTATTTGAAAATTTAAATAAACATGGCCCATTTGTTGTTAAAATAAATGACTGGCTAATTTTCCAAAACAAATTGTTGGTGCAAAGTTATATGTGATGCAAATTAAACGAGCGAGGCTGGCTTTTTGTTCTATTTATTTTTTGTTTGATTTTACATTATAACAAAAAACCACAAAGTTTTTTTTGCAATTTTAGAAACTAAATCATCTAGTTAAACAAATAACTTTGAAAAATAATACATGTTGACAAGTTTTTTTGCGTTTCCCATTTGGCAGTACTATTTGAACATTTAACTGATGTTCAATTGAGCAAGTAGTTAAGATTGAAAAAAACTTTAAAAGGTCATTGTTGATAATGTTCACTAAAGTTGTTTTTAAATCAGTAGAGTAATTTTCAGTCAACATTGTGCCATTTGAACTGTGACAATTTTTGGCCACCATCAAACATGAATTTAAACTCCCCTCCATTTTTGAAAGACAACAGATAATTTTTCTTGAACGCAATTTTCGTTTTCTATTTCTGGTATTGCGTTTATTTTAGCCCACAACTCATCGTTGAACATGTCATTTGCAAAGTTGTCCAAATAAACAACTAAATGTTCAACAGTTGGATTCCACGACTGTACTTCAACTACTTGCTCAGTTGCCTTTTTATAGCAATAACTTGGGTTCATTGTTTGCGTACGTTTTAAAAGATTTGTTTTTAAGTTTTTTAAACGTGTTGGTTCTTTCATCCGAGAGTAAATATCAGCAAAAGTTGTTTCAACTAAAAAAATAAAACGTTGATGTTAATAATGTTTAGTATTTTTTTAAACGCTTACCTTGTCCTCTCATTTTTTGAGTGATGTTTTCAGTGGCCAGTATGCTGAAGTAAAGGGTGAATGACTTCAGATCGAACAGAGACTCGAGGTGTTGGCCCTTGTCGATTAGCCGCTGCATTGCTCGGGCGGTGCCGTACACGCCAAAGGAGCCGCCGGTGATGGCGCTGCCTATCAGCACTCCCGGGCCGAGTGGTGTTAAAAATTATTCTTCACCTCAGGTGGAGGCCACGATGATGGCCCCACATCCTTAAGATAAGGTTGATAAGGTTAATATAAGTGATTATATCAAAGTTAAAATAGTGTAATAATGGGAAAGGGCAAGCAGACTCACCTAGCCCGGTGACTATGCCGACCACATCAGTTGTGTTGAGTATTCTTGAGGAGAGCAGGCACTGCGGAGAGTTGGCGAACTCAGCGTCGGGATCTTGTGATGCGTCAAACTTGTAGGAACATTTTCCTGAACAGCTGAAAATCCAAATTTGGGTAGCCATACTTAAGCATTGGCAAGGTGTTGTTCGTTTTCCAGTCGTCCCAGCTTTTGTACATTCGTCGGTTAATGTCAACGTAAAAGCGCGTAGAAGAGGCATCTTCGAGGTTTTCGTCGACAAAAACGCTAAACATGGGGAGCACATGTTCCTGAACATCATGTTTGCAAGCTACCATGATGATGCCAACTAGCACTTTACCACGTGTTGCATTTTTTTATGAACGTCTACAATTTGATCTAAAATCTCCTGCCCATTCTTTTGCTGTTCTTGTGTGTAGTAGCTGTACAGGTCGTCCTCCTCGTTTTCGTTTTCTTCTTTTTCAGTGTCATTTCCATTTTCAATTTTTCCACCGTAAAGTGAGTAACAAATTTTGAAAAATAAAAGTTTTGAATCTTCAAGAAACTGATATTCATCAAACTGACTGCTTTTGAAGCCAACGTAGTAAAAGCGAAGAATTTTCACACCGATTTTTTCCAATTTTTTACACCATCCGTTTCCCATGATGCAGAAAACTCCTTTGTGAATGCATCAAAGATGCCCATTGTATTGCGTTTGAGGGACACTGAAAAACAATTTGTAGTTTTATTAAACACAAAAAATAAACTTAAAACAAATTTATTACAAAGAACTTATTGTTGTTGTTGTTGTTGTCGTTGTTGCTATGTAGAACTGCTGCTGTTAAAAGTGCTACCAAAATGGTAAGCAACAATCAGAAGGCATCAAGAGAGAGAAAGTACGCAACGAGTGGCTGTTGTGCTCTACTCAATTCGCCTATGATCCTTTCACAGAAGTGAGCACTACGACAGTGGCATAGGCGGTACACGGCAGCAGCAGCAGCACTCGGCCAAACATTAGGCAGCAGTGACGGCAGTACCACCGAGCTGACAGCACGCTTTAGCAACGCTTTTCTTTTGTAGCTGCTGCTACGATGACAGACTACTGCATGTCAACGCTACATGTACAGTCAATACATGTACGTGTAGCGTTTTTACATAAAAATTTAAAAAACAACCAGTGCAATGACAAAGTTAATTGTAAAATAAATCTTTTAAAAAACCAGTTGTTGTTTTTGTTTTATAGAACAATTTTGTTCCAATAAAACCAATAATTTTTCACTCTCATACTCATTTTTATTATTTTGTGTTAATTTGGTTTTGTATTTTAGTAGCCCATAAAAGCTCTTGTTTGTAATCTTTGCTTTTGTTAAGTTTATTTGAAATGAGGCATAAAAAGTACATTGTTATTTTAAATAAAACAATTGCTCAAAATAAAATGAAAAAATTGCAATTTAATATAAAATAACACACGTGGTGCACGTGCTTAGCTAGGTGGGATGGAAGTGATGTTTATTTACAAAGATGCACGTGCCGTTCTCTCGCCGCGGCACCCGTTCACAGATGATGTTACACGTCGTGTTTACCCCAGCGGCATCACCTGCCGCTACTCCTCCCTCTCAAGATCCGAGGACGACCACGGCCTCGGAACTCATCAAGTGGTCTGGTAGAGGTCACCGGTTTCAGGTGATTCAGGTGGACCTCCTTCCTCTTCCCGTACCGATCCTCCAGTTCTGCTTTCGGCCACTTCACTTGGACCACTCGGTACGGGCCTTTCCACTTGGCATTCAACTTCTTGGACTTCCCCAGTCCCTGCTCCTGGACGTGCCAAGCTACGAGGTCGCCCCTCTTCACCTCAGCTCTTCTTCTTCCCCGAGCCTCGTAGTTCCTCTTCATCCTCCGCTGTTCTATCCTCGTGTTCCTGCTAGCAGTGATTCTGTTGGTCACTGCATCAAATGGCCTTCTGTTCAGCCCATGTTCTGCGTCCAGCGATGTTCTGCTTTCTCGGCCATACATCAGCGAGTACGGAGTTACTCCTGTTGTCAGATGTTTCCTTTTGTTGTAAGCCATCACGCACGGCAACAGCTGTCGACTCCACTCTTTTTGATCCGCACAAGTTGTTCTCAGCATCGTCTCTATTGAGCGGATGGCTCGTTCTGCCAGACCATTGCCTTGGTGGTGATAGGCAGAAGCGATGTGGTGCTCGACTGTCTGTTGCCGACAAAACTCCTTGAATTCTCGACAGTCAAACTGCGTGCCTCCGTCGGTGGTGATTGACTTCGGCGTTCCGAATCGGAGAAAAAGCTCGCTCAGCCATTTGATGATTGTCGCTGCTCTGGTGTCTGGCAAAGCGCTTGCCTCCAGCCATTTGCTGTACGAGTCCTGGAGGACCGCCATGTGCGTCTGTCCGTAAGACTCTGTCAGCGGCCCGCAAAGGTCGAGGTGCAACCTTTCGAAGACTTCTTCGCTTTCCAGCGCAATCATCTCCTCTCTGAATGGCTCATCATCGTCCTTGCGCATTTGGCAACTGTCGCACTGTCTGATGTGTTGCTTCAGTTGTTGCTTCCAGTGTGGCCAAAAGAACCGTTCTCGGATAGCTTCGGCTGATTTGAAGAATCCGAGATGGCCTTCTTCATCATGCACCGTTCTCAGGATCTTCGTCTTCTCTTCCGCGTCGTCGATGCACAGTCTCTCCGTTGTGCCCTCGACGAGGAAAACTTTGTCATCCTTTCGAATGAACCTCTTCGGATCCCGCTGCATCAGAGTCGCCAGAGTGTCTGATGGCTTGACTCTGATGAGTCCGATGACTATTCGGCTCAGGGCGTCAGCCAGAATGTTGTCCTCGCCCTTGACGTACTCTATGCCTTCTATGTCAAACTCCATCAGCCTTAGCGCCATTCGACCCAATTTCGAGGGCAAGTCAACTTTTGTCTTCAACCACTGCAGCGGTCTGTGGTCTGTCTCAATCTTAAAGCGTCTGCCGATGAGAAGATGCTCCCATTTCTCCAGAGCCCACAGTATGGCAGTCGCTTCCCGCTCGATGGTAGAGTACCGCTTCTCGGTCTCGTTGAACGTCCTGGACATAAAATCGATGATCCTTCTTTGCCCTTCAATCTCCTGCAGAAGCACTGCTCCTGTCGCTATGTTCGATGCGTCTGAAGCTACGATGAAGGGGTAGTCCAGGTTTGGTAGGCAGGTAGTCGGCTCAGCTGCTAGCTTCTTCTTCAGCTCCTCAAAGTGCTGCCCGCATTCCTCGGTCCACACCAACTTCTTCTTGTTACACGCCTCAAACAATGGCCGTGCTA
>JAALOO010001415.1_pt1 | contig 16245 bp, 13 predicted proteins | sample 7257641 | NCBI WGS metagenome assembly JAALOO01 (sample SAMN14085613, study PRJNA598686) | mite metagenome | biome: ENVO:01001000; feature: ENVO:01001002; material: ENVO:01001226; isolation source: single female mite from University of Michigan culture on fish food culture... ...
TGATGTCTCCGGCGAACTGTCCGCCGCCCTGCGCGTACACAAACAGCCCGGCGAGTGCCTGCGCTCCTGGGGCCTGGGTTCGGGGCAACGTGCCTCCTTCCTGGTGTTCAACAACATCAATATCAATTTCGACAACCGCTGCTCTTTGGTGCTGGAACAGTTCTCCCTGCGCGACCTGCAAGATGGCAAGGCCCCCATTCCCGATAATGCGGTCCAGCTCTGGCAAGGCAAACGCGGGCCAGATCGTCACGAGGCTTTCCGTCTGCTGCGAGTGCAAGCTCAGTAAGTTTCAATCATGTCCTCCGTGTTTCATCACAACTGGAAAGGCCAGGCAGGTCAGATCCTGCGTCAGGCCTGGCCGGTGCTGGTCGGTTCCTGGGCGGGTATCGCCTTTGGTGTTCTGGATACCGTTATGGTCGGCCACAGCAGCCCGATCGACCTGCAGGCCATGGGCCTGGGCGTATCCATTTACATCACCGTTTTTATTGGCTTGATGGGTGTCATCCACGCCCTGATCCCTATCATTGCGCAGCAATTTGGCGCGCGCCGCCTGACAGAAGTGGGCCGCTGGTGGGGGCAAGGCGTGTGGCTGGCCCTTTTGCTGACTTTGATCGGCACCCTGGCGCTGGCCTTTCCCAATATCTGGCTGCGCTGGTCGGGCGATTTGAGCCCTGAGGTTCACGACCGGGTGACCTGGTATTTGCGCAGCCTGATTCTGGCCCTGCCTGCCGCCCTGGTATTCCGAACGATTTACTGCCTGGGCACGGCAACTTCCCGCCCCAAGGCCGTCATGCTGATCAACCTGTTCAGCGTGGCCTTCAAGGCCCTGTTCAACTGGGTGCTGATTTTCGGCAAATTCGGTTTGCCAGCCATGGGGGCTGTCGGTTCCGGCCTGGCCACGACCGTGGTGTCCTGGCTGATGCTGGCAGCCGGCTTGTGGCTGCTGCGCACCGACCGCTACTACAAACCCTTCACGCTGCGACTGGGGCTGCCCAACTGGGCGGCTCAAAAAGAACTGCTGCGTCTGGGTCTGCCCATGGGCGGCTCCTATCTGATCGAGATCTGCGCCTTCAGTTTCATGGCCTTGCTGGTTGCCCGTGAGGGGGTCTTTGCATCGGGTGCGCACCAGATCATGGCCAATCTGGCTGCCGTCTGCTTCATGGTGCCTATGGCCGTGGGCGTTGCCGCCGCTTCTGTCAGTGCACAAGCGATTGGGGCCGGGCAATATCACCGCGCCCGCCAGGTGGGGATGTTAAGCCTGGGGATCGTGCTGGCGGGGGCGACCTTAACCATTACCCTGCTGGTGCTGCTGCGCCCGACTTTGGCCAACGCCTACACCGATGATGCCGACGTAGCGCTGCGGGCTTTGCTGTTGCTGCAACTGCTGCCTTTCTTTCACTTTTTCGATGCGTTCCAGTGCCTGATTTCCTATTTGCTGCGTGCATATAAAGTGGCTTTTGTCCCCATGCTGCTGCAATTTTTTGCCTTGAGCGTGCTCGGGCTGGGCGGTGGCTGGTGGCTGGGCTTCGGGCCTGCCGCCGGATCGCTGGAAGGAGTCATTCAGTGGCTGGCACCGGGAGCGCCTGTAGGAGCAGCCAGCTTGTGGACCATGTCCAGCCTGGGTCTGGGAGCCTCGGCATTGCTGCTGCTGTTCTGGTACGTACATATTTTGCGTATTTACAATCCGGCAAGGCGCAAGACGCAGGCGTCCCAATAAGCCAGACCTGGGGCACTGGCACTCGCTCAGTCCACGGCAAACTCAGACGCCTCGGTACTGGCTACCCTGTCCCCTTTCGCTCTTTGCTCAGCCTCAAAACCCCAAGGCCAAAATATGGCAAATCCTCAAAGCGCAAACATATAAAAAAACGGGACCAGTTATTCAACTGGTCCCACTTTCTTTATCGCCTTACCAAGACAAGGAAACTCAGGCAGCAGGTTTACTGCCTTCAATGGCTTCCACGATCTTGGCCGTATCATCCGGAGTCGACTCTGCAGCCGCATCCGGCGACTCCTCCACCGCATCAATCAGCGGGCTGACCAGATCCACAACCTTGCTGCGTGAGAGCAGGCCAAGGAACTCGTCGTTCTCGCCAGTCACAGCCAAAGGTTCGCTGCTGCGCAGCAATTGCCCCAGGATTTCATCCAGCCCCATGGTGGCGGGAACCGAACTCATTTCATCCACAAAGCCGGAGATGTCTCGTGCGCCTTGCTGCACCGCTTCCTGAGCACTGGAACGCATCAAGACACCGGCCAGACGCTTGCCATCGAGTACAGGCGCATAACGCACACCCCGTTCGCTCAAGCGCTCCAGCGCGTGAACAGCACGGGTACGCATGGTGAAGGTCAATGTCTTGCTGGAATCGCGCACCGCATGGGCGGCATTCAGCACCTTGCTGCGGTTCACATCCTGCAAGAAAGCCTGCACATAATCGCTGGCGGGTGACAGCAGAATATCTTCGGGCGAACCCTCCTGGATCAACTCGCCATCTTTCAGAATGGCAATCCGGTTACCCAGGCGCAGCGCTTCGTCCAGATCATGCGTAATAAACACAATGGTCTTGTTCAAACGGGCTTGCAGCTCCAGCAACTGATCCTGCATTTCGCGTCGAATCAGCGGGTCCAAAGCCGAAAAAGCCTCGTCCATCAAGAGGATGTCCGCGTCGGTGGCCAAGGCTCGAGCCAGGCCCACACGCTGCTGCATACCGCCAGACAACTGATGAGGGTACTGTTTCTCAAACCCCTGCAGACCTACCTGCTCCAGCCAGTAAGTGGCCTTTTCCTCGCGGGCGGCACGACCCATGCCCTGCACCTGCAGGCCATAAGCCGCATTTTCCAGCACCGTGCGATGCGGAAACAGGCCAAAGCGCTGAAAGACCATGCTGATCTTTTGCTGACGGAACTGCATCAGCGCCTTGCCGTCCAGACTCATCACATCCACATCGTCCACCAGAATTTGCCCGGCAGTCGGTTCAATCAAACGGTTGAAGTGGCGGATCAAGGTGGACTTGCCCGAACCGGACAGACCCATGATGACGTAAATGCTGCCGTGCTCAATGGACAGGCTGATATCGCGCAGACCCAATGTATGGCCACTCTTGGCCAGCAGCTCATCCTTGCGAACGCCGTTACGAGCTTCTTCCAGCCAGCGCTCGGGTTGGGAGCCAAAGATCTTGTAAATATTACGGACTTCAATCTTGCTCATGAGGCCTCCCGTGTCTGAAAGCGACGGCCGAACTCTTGCGTGATACGGTCAAACAGGATCGCTAGGAGCACAATACCCAAACCGGCCATCAGACCACGGCCCACTTGCAGTCGGTTAATGCCTTGCAGCACTTCGTAGCCCAGCCCCCGCACACCGATCATGGAGGCGATCACCACCATGGCCAGGGCCATCATGGTTGTCTGGTTGATACCGGCCATGATGTTGGGCATGGCCAGAGGCAATTGCACGCCGTAGAGCTGCTGCCAACGGTTGGACCCGAAGGAGCGCGAGGCTTCCAGCACTTCGCTGTCGACCAGGCGTATACCCAGATCGGTCAGGCGAATCACCGGCGCAATGGCATAAATAATGGTGGCAATCAGGGCAGCGATCTTGCCCAGGTTAAACAGCATCACCACCGGGATCAGATACACAAAGCTGGGCATGGTTTGCATCACGTCCAGCACCGGCATCATGATGCGACGCAGCCAGTTGAAGCTGGCCATCAACAGACCCAGCGGTATGCCTATCAGCACAGACAGGAAAACGGCCACGATCATCAGCGCCAGGGTCTGCATGGCTGCATCCCACAGGCCGATCAAGCCGATGACAAACAACATGGCTCCCATGGCCACGGAAAACAGGACGCGGCGGCTGGCAACCCAGCCCAGCACGACCACCACCAGCACGACGGCCCACCAGGGGCTGCTGCGCAGGATGGATTCCATAAAGACCAGCATGTCCAGCAAAGGCTGGGTCATGGCGCGCAAGGTGCTGGAATAATTGGCCACCAGATCACCCACGAACTGATCGATGGGCAAACGTAAGGCGCGCGGATCAATCAACTCAGGAAACATAAAAAACACTCCGTAAAACTCGTGCATGCGGCGCGGGCGTGCCGCCCGGCCATGAGCCTGCCGACCACAGGGTGGCCAGGCAGAAAAGCGAGGTACGGCTCAGTGCACGCACCCACAGGGGGTGCAGCAACCGAGGCCGGCCTCGCCCTACAACAACACGAATACTAAAGAGCGGCTTTTACGCGCTGAGCCACTTCCATGGGCACCCATTTGGTCCAGGTGTCCTCATGCTCTTTCAGGAACCAGTTCGCCACATCCTCGGGCTCGCCCTCGGTTTTTTCCATGTGGGCCATGGTGTCGTTCATCAGTTCCAGAGGCATGCTGACATTGGCCAGGAAAGCCGTCAGTTCGGGAGCCTGCTTGGAGAATTCCGTATTCACGGCAGTGAACACCGGGTTTTCAGGGTAATCGCTAGGCTCTGGATTGGCACAATTGGGGTCAGTCAGACACCCGTGCTTTTTCTCGTCATAAGCCGGCAGTTCCAGCTTGACCAGATCCATGGAACCTACCAGCGGTGTGGGGTACCAGTAGTAGAACACTACGTTTTCCTTGCGCTGGTAAGCAGAAGTCAGTGCTGCTTTCTGCGTGGCGCCGGTACCGGGCGAGAACAGGGTATAGGTATCGCCCAGCTTCAGGGCATTGAACAGATTGCCACTGACCACTTCACAACCCCAACCTGCCGGGCAGCCATAGAAACGGCCTTTGCCGGGCTCTTCCGGGTCCTTGAATTCATCTTTGAACTTGGGCAGGTCCGCAGCGGACTTCAGTTCAGGCAGGCGCTCGGCGGTGTAGCGTGGAATGAACCAGGCTTCGCCACCCATATAAATATCGCCAATACGTTTTACATTTCCCTTGGCTTCAGCCTGTTTCCAGGGATCAGCCACACTGTTGAGCCAGATTTCAGTGTTGACATCCAGGTCGCCTCGCTCCAACGCGGCCAACGCCGGAAGCGTCTCGACCGAGATGACCTCAGTCTTGCAGCCATAACCCTTGTCGGCGATAAAACGCTCGACTTCAGTCAGGACCAGGTTCGATTCCCAATTCATGCCGCCAAAGCGGACAGTGCGGTCCAGTTCGCAGGCTGCCGGGGCAGCGGCTTGTGCGGCGGACGACAAACCCAGCAAAACGCTGGCCAGCACAGAGGCTTGAATCAGGGGAAAACGGTGCAAGCGCGACTTGGCACCGGCGTGAGGGAAGTATGAAGACATGATGCTCCTCCTTGAGTTACTGTGGACGCGTCCTGCATGATCAGTCGGCGCCAAGGCTAAAGGGGTGTGCGGAAGACGATGCTCTTATCGCCAATACATACCTACGTATAGAGCGAGTGCCAGGCACTCACGAAAAACCCGGAACGGCGTTGGGGGCTGAGCCCCTTTCTTTTACCGTTCCCTGCCTTGACCGAAACAAAACGGCTGGGCCAGGGTTACACCGCGCGGGACGATGATTTGGTGCGAATAGAACACGCTGCTTGAGCGGTTCTGGATCGAATTGATGAATCAGACAAGGAGGCCATTCTACGGGCCTTTGCAATCAAAAACAAATTATTACCGCACAAAACCAGTGAAAATCCTGAATATGTCAATGGCGAAAACACAACAAAAGCCTTGTTTGGCGTGGTTTTAGCAATTTTCCAAACTTTTTTTTGTTACTTAATAATTCAAGGCTAATCAGGGAAGTTAACAACCAAACCCAAAAAGACAAATGACAAGGCCTGAAACCTTGTCATTTGTCCTGCCAATCAGTGGCTTAACGCTGGTACATATAGTCCCGTCGCCATGGATATACCAGGTCGGGCGCATACTCCAGTTCTTGCGCGCGTCCTGCACTTTGCGCCTGTGCCAGAACCTGATGCAAGGCAATCCATCCATGCTCAAAGCCCATTGCGCAACCGGCCAGATAAACCCGGTACGCCCGCAGGGATTTTTGACCCTGCTCGGAATCCAGCGTGGCCTTGGCCTTGTCCAGCTGGCTTTCCAAAGCATCACTCCAGGCCCACAAGGTACGCGCATAGTGTGGCCTCAGGTTCTCGATATCCAGCCCCTCCAGACCGCCTTCGGCCAGATGACGCAACACATGGCTGATATGGGTCAGCTCTCCGCCGGGGAAAATGTATTTCTCGATAAAGTCACCCATACCCGCGCCCAGCTGGCTATTGTCCACGCCACCTGCGGTAATGCCATGGTTCAGGATCAGGCCACCCGGTTTGACCAGACGGCGCAGCTTGTCAAAGTAAGCACTGAGCTGGGCGCGGCCCACATGCTCGAACATGCCCACCGAGGCCAGCTTGTCATAGGGTTTGAGCTCATCCAGATCCCGGTAATCGAGCAACATCATGCGGGCCCGGCCCGTCAGCCCCTTTTGCTCAATCAATCCATTCACATACGCATGCTGGTTACGGGACAAGGTAATGCCGGTCACATCCACATCGTAATTTTCGGCCGCCCACATCAACAGGCCGCCCCACCCGGCCCCAACATCCAGAAAGCGCTCGCCCGATTGCAGACGCAGCTTGCGGCAAATGTGATCCAGCTTGGCTTCCTGGGCCTGGGCCAGCGTCATGTCCGGCTCGCGATAATAGGCGCAAGAATAGACCCGACGCGGGTCCAGCCACAGGGCGTAGAAGTCGTCCGACAAGTCGTAGTGAAACTGGATCTGCTTGGCGTCCTTTTCCTGGGAATGACGCCAGACGGAGGTCAAGTGCTTGATGATGGAGGTCAGCCAGCCTGCCTGGGCCGCATCGACCGGCGATCCTGGCAAGATATCGGCGGCCAGTTGCATCAAATCCCGCATGGACCCCTCAAAATCCATACGCCCTTCCACGTAGGCCTCGCCCAACTGTCCGGACTGTCCGGCAGCCAGTTGCGCCAAAGTGGCATTGTCTTTGATTGTCAGATGAACCGATGCGTTGGCTGCACCGACTTGCTCCCCATTGGGCAAGGTCAGTCGAACCGGGACGCTGAGTTGATCTAATTTGGCCTGGACCATGGATGAAATGGAACTCAACTTCGCCTCCTTGTATGTAAACAAACAAAGATGACAATGTGTCGCCTGAATCGACACACCGCCCATAAGCCGTCAATCCTGTAGCCTAATACAATCAGCCCTTGAATCCGTTGCGTCAAAGTCACGAATCATGTGCTTCATACCTAAAGCACTTATGCCGGATTTGACCTTGCCCCATGCTAAACTGCCTGCCTTTGGCCCATTGCATCGGTTTGCATTGATGCTCGGCGCGGGGTTGCGGCTTCAGGCTCTTGGCCAGGATCTGCCCCACCTTAATACTTGGCCCGATGACACGCAACCACTCCCCTGCATTTCCCCCCTGGCTCATCTTGATGGGGCTGCTCACCGCCCTGGGGCCTCTGGCCATTGACATGTACCTGCCCGCCTTCCCGGCGATGGCCCAGAGCCTGAACACCTCGGCAGGTATGGTAGAGCGCACTCTGGCCGGTTTCCTGCTGGGCGTGGGAGTGGCTCAGCTAGTCTACGGCCCGATGGCCGACCGCTTCGGGCGCAAGCTGCCCTTGCTGCTGGGCGTGCTGATTTTCACCACCGCTTCTTTTTTCTGTGCCCGTGCCAGCGACATTGATGAGCTGACGGTCTGGCGCATTGTGCAAGCCTTTGGTGGCGCCGCCGGCATGGCCATCCCCCGCGCCGTGATCCGGGATCGTTTCGAGACCCGTGAAGCCGCCCGAGCCCTGTCCATGCTGATGCTGATCATGGGTGTCATGCCGATTCTGGCCCCACTGATTGGCGGCCAGATCCTGCTGTTTAGCGACTGGCGCGGCATTTTCTACTTCATGGCAGGCTGTGGTGTGCTTCTGTGGCTGCTGACCTTTTTCACCATGCGAGAGTCTCTGGCCCCGGAACGGGTGCTGCCACTACAACCCAAGCTGATTGCGCATAATTACAGCGCCTTGCTGCGCGACCGGCCCTTCATGTTTTATTCCCTGGCTGCCGGTTTCAGTTCTGCGGGCATGTTTGCCTATATCGCCGGATCGCCACGCGTCTTTATTGATTTGTTTTCTGTCGAGCCGCGTCATTTCGGTTTTTATTTTGGCGCCAATGCCGCCTGTCTGATTGTTTTCTCTCAAGTCAGCGCCCGCTTGCTCAATACCTACAGCCCACCCACTTTGCTGCGCGTGGCACAGGGCCTGCAAGTGATCTTTACCTTGCTGGGTGCCATTTTGACCCTGCTGGGCGTACTGGACCTGACCTGGCTGATGGTGACCCTCATGGGCTTCATGGCATGCCAGGGCTTTGTAAATCCCAATTCCGCCGCGCTGGCCCTGTCTGAACAAGGCCATCGCCTGGGAACGGCCTCCGCACTGATGGGAGCCTTGCAAATGCTTTGCGGTGCCTTGGCCGGTTTTGCTGTCAGCAGCTGGGCTTCGTCCAATGCTTTGCCATTGACCGCCGTATTGGCCGCTTGTGCCGTCTTATCGTGGCTGTTTGGCCGCAATGCAGCGAGGAAAGCACGGTAAAACTTGATCTAAGTGATTTTTCCATATTAGAATAATCTTCTTTGTACCCCAGCACTGGGGTTAACACGATCCTAATTTTACAATCGCCCGCGGCTTTTTTCGTTTAGCGGAGGCTGATTTAGATCTCAAGGGGTATGACCATGGCACGCGTATGCCAAGTGACCGGAAAAGGCCCAATGTCGGGCAACAATGTTTCGCACGCCAACAATAAGACCAAGCGTCGCTTCCTGCCAAACCTGCAGTCCCGTCGTTTCTGGGTTGAAAGTGAAAACCGCTGGGTTCGCCTGCGCGTTTCCGCTAACGCTATCCGCACCATCGACAAGAACGGTATCGACTCCGTTCTGGCCGAAATGCGCTCCCGCGGCGAAAAGTACTAAGCTGCGCTTCTTAAACATTTAACCAGGAGCTCATCATGGCAAAAGGTATACGCGAAAAAATCAAACTCGAATCGTCCGCCGGTACGGGTCACTTCTACACCACCACCAAAAACAAGCGCAACATGCCTGAAAAGATGGTGATCAAGAAATTTGACCCCGTCGTTCGCAAGCACGTCGAGTACAAAGAAACCAAGCTGCGTTAATACGCGCCCGCTCCTGCAGCGGATTGGTTTTCAAAGAAGCCCCTGCCCTGCAGGGGTTTTTTTTGCCCTTTGCAGGCTGCTGTGACAGGCCTGCCTCCTGTCTGCCATTACGCTCATGCACACTGCCCACCTTGCAGCCGTCCACAGCGAGATTTGCCCCGTATAATGGCGGATACTCCTTTACTTCTGTCTAAAACGGTATTGCCACTCATGCAGGAACGTTACAACCCCAGCGAGGTCGAACAACTCGCTCAGCAAAACTGGACCGATCGGGACGCCTATCGTGCCGTCGAGAACGCCACCGCTCCGGATGGCTCGCTCAAACCCAAGTTTTACGCATGCTCCATGCTGCCCTACCCCAGTGGCAAGCTACACATGGGCCACGTGCGCAACTACACCATCAACGACATGATGGCGCGCCAGCTACGCATGCGCGGTTTTAACGTTCTCATGCCCATGGGCTGGGATGCTTTTGGCATGCCCGCCGAAAACGCCGCCATCAAATCGCAGGTTCCACCCGCCAAGTGGACTTACGACAATATCGCCTACATGAAAAAGCAGATGCAGGCGATGGGTCTGGCTATCGACTGGTCGCGCGAAATGTGCGCCTGCGACCCCGAATACTACAAATGGAACCAGTGGCTGTTCCTGAAAATGCTGGAAAAAGGCATTGCCTACCGCAAGACCCAGACCGTGAACTGGGACCCGGTAGACCAAACCGTTCTGGCCAACGAACAGGTTATTGAAGGCCGTGGCTGGCGCTCCGGTGCGCTGGTTGAAAAGCGTGAAATCCCCGGCTACTACCTGCGCATCACCGATTACGCCGAAGAACTGCTGGATACCGTGAAAACCGGCTTGCCCGGCTGGCCCGAGCGTGTGCGCCTGATGCAGGAAAACTGGATCGGCAAGAGCCAGGGCGTACGCTTTGCCTTCCCTCACGATATTCGTGACGAGCAAGGCCAACTGATTCAGGACGGTCGTCTGTACGTGTTCACCACCCGCGTGGACACCATCATGGGCGTCACCTTCTGTGCGGTTGCTCCTGAACACCCGCTGGCTGCCCTGGCTGCCCGCAACAATCCCGAGCTGACTGCCTTTATTGAAGAATGCAAGAAAGGCGGCACCACGGAAGCCGATATGGCCACCCGTGAAAAAGAAGGTCTGCCTACTGGCCTGACCGTCAAGCACCCCCTGACGGGCGCGGACGTTCCTGTCTGGGTCGGTAACTATGTCTTGATGAGCTACGGTGACGGCGCCGTGATGGGCGTGCCTGCTCACGACGAGCGCGACTTCGCCTTTGCCCTGAAATACCAATTGCCTATCAATCAGGTCATTGGTGTAGAAGGCAAGGAATACGACGCCACCCAATGGCAAGACTGGTACGGCGACAAGCAGCAAGGTCAAACCATCAATTCCGGCAAGTACGACGGCCTGACGCACGTCGCGGCCGTGGATGCCATTGCCGCAGACCTGAACGCCAAGGAACTGGGCGAGAAACAAACTACCTATCGTCTGCGCGACTGGGGCATTTCCCGTCAGCGTTACTGGGGCACCCCGATCCCGATCATCCACTGCGAAGATTGCGGCCCGGTTCCTGTTCCAGAAAAAGACCTGCCCGTGGTTCTGCCCGAAGAACTGATTCCCGATGGCAGCGGCAACCCGCTGAACAAGCACGAAGCCTTCCTGAAGTGCGCTTGCCCTTCTTGTGGCAAACCGGCACGTCGCGAAACGGATACCATGGACACCTTTGTGGACTCGTCCTGGTACTTCCTGCGCTACACCACGCCCAATCTGAACGATTCCATGACCGATCCACGCACCGATTACTGGATGCCCATGGATCAGTACATCGGTGGTATCGAACACGCTGTGCTGCACTTGCTGTACGCCCGCTTCTGGACCAAAGTCATGCGCGACATGGGCCTGGTCAAGATTGACGAGCCCTTCACCCGCCTGCTGTGCCAGGGCATGGTGCTGAACCACAGCTACACCCGCCGCACCCCACAAGGGGGTATCGAATACTTCTGGCCTGAAACCGTCGAAAACGTTTACGACGAAAAAGGCGCGATTATCGGTGCCCGCTTAAAGAGCGATGGCCAGCCCGTGCAGTACAACGGCATTGGCACCATGTCCAAGTCCAAGAACAACGGCGTGGACCCTCAGTCCCTGATCGACACAATGGGCGCGGATACCGCCCGCCTGTTCATCATGTTCGCCAGCCCGCCAGAGCAAACACTGGAGTGGTCGGACTCGGGCGTGGACGGAGCCAACCGCTTCCTGCGCCGCCTGTGGGCCTTCTGCTACAACCACGCCGATGCCCTGCGTGCCGGTAACGCCCAGGCTACCGACTGGAGCGATCTGGACGCCGCTGCCAAGCGTACTCGTCTGGAAATTCACTCCTTGCTCAAGCAGGCCAATTACGACTACGAGCGTATTCAGTACAACACGGTCGTGTCGGCTTGCATGAAGATGCTCAACACCCTGGAGCAGACTCAATGGGAAGACACGCCTGCCGCACAACGTGCACTGGCTGAAACCACGTCCATCCTGTTGCGTGTTCTGTACCCTGTGGTCCCTCACATCACATGGCAGTTGTGGCGCGAGCTGGGCTGGGCAGAGAGCCAAGGCGATATGCTGGATGCCCAATGGCCTGTCGTGGACGAGCAAGCCCTGATTGCCGATGAAGTGGAACTGATGCTGCAGGTCAACGGCAAGCTGCGCGGCTCCCTGATCGTGCCTCAAGGAGCGGAAAAAGCCGCCATTGAACAAGCTGCAGCCGACCATGCGGCTGTGCTCAAGTATCTGGAAGGCCGCCCCGCCAAGCGCATCATTGTGGTGCCTGGCAAACTTGTTAACGTCGTAGGTTAATCATGAACTTAGCCCGCCTGCTTCCTTCCGGCTCCTTGTCTGCTCCTGCACCCAGGTTCTGGGGACTGGCGGGCATGATCATCCTGCTCAGTGTTGTTTTGACAGCGTGCGGCTTCCACCTGAAAGGGGTGGCCCCGCTGCCGTTCAACACGATTTACACCAATATTACGGACAACAGCGCTTTTGGCGCGAACCTGCGTCGAGCCTTGTTGGCCAGCTCGCCTCAAAGCCGCTTTGTCGAGGGTCCTCAAGAAGCGGAAGCGGTCCTGCAGCAAGTCTCGCTGAGCCGTTATCAGCGTGAAATCTCCATCAACGCCAAAGGCCAGGTGGAAGAGTACGAACTGCAGCTGACCTTTGTCTTTGAGCTGCTCGATGCCAAAGGCCGCTACGTACTGCCTCCCACCACACTGACTGTGATGCGTGAAGTACCTTACGACGCCGAAGCCGTCCAGGCCAAAGACAGCGAAATCGAGATGATTTTCCGCGACATGGAACAGTCGCTGATCAACCGCATCGTGCGCCGCTTGAGTTCGCCCGACGTCACCAGTGCCTACCACTTCATGAGCAGCCAGCCTGAAGCCAGCTCCATGGAAGAAATGGAACTGCTGCCCACCCGACCACAGGCGCCGCTGTAACGATGGGACGCAGGGCCGACCACGACACCTTGCTGCGCGAACTGGCCACGCCATCCGCAGCCTTTCAACCGCTTTATGTGGTGTCTGGTGATGAACCCCTTTTGCTGGTTGAAGCCGCCGATGCCGTGCGCGCCCGCGCCCGCCAGGACGGCTTTACCGAACGCAGCAGCTTTACGCTGGATGCGCGGGCAGACTGGTCGCAGCTGTTTGCTGTTGCCCAGAACATCTCTCTGTTTGGCGATCAGAAACTGGTGGACGTGAGCATTCCCAGTGGCAAGCCCGGCAAGCCGGGCGGTGATGCCCTGCAAAAGCTGTGTCAGCTGATCAGCGGCGGGCAAATGGATGGCACCAGCTTCCTGATTCAACTTCCCCGCCTGGACAAGGCCACGCGCAACAGCAAATGGTGCCAGGCTCTGGAACAAGTGGCCTGTTGGGTTGACATTCAGCCCATCAACCGCAACTCCCTGGCAGGCTGGATTGCCCAGCGTCTGAAAACCCAGGATCAAAGCCTGGAGCGCCATAGTCTGGAATGGATGGCCGACAAGGTTGAAGGCAACCTACTGGCGGCCCATCAGGAAATTCAGAAACTGGCCCTGATTTACCCTCCCGGCCAGTTAAGCCAGGAAGAGCTGGAAAACGCCGTCCTGAATGTGGCTCGCTACAGTGTGTTTGATCTGCGCGACTCCATGCTGGCCGGCCATAGCCAACGCGCCCTGACGGTGCTCGGTGGCTTGCAGGCAGAAGGCGAAGCCTTGCCCCTGGTCCTGTGGGCGGTAGGCGAAGAAGTACGTACCTTGGCCCGTTTGTCACAAGCGCGTCAGCAAGGGCAGGATCTGTCCAACCTGTTTCGCCAATACCGCATTTTTGGCCCGCGCGAAAAACTCGTCCGTCAGGCCTTGGACCGCATCCCGCCTCAAAGCTGGCCTGCCTCGGTTCTGCATGCACACGATATAGACCGTTTGATCAAAGGCCTGCACCCCAGCGGACGTCAGCAAGACCCGTGGGAAGAAATGCGCCGCCTGACCATGCGTATCGCAGTCGCGACACAAGCCCCCCGTCGCTAAGCGTCCGATACCCCTTAATCTCTTAATTGTTGCGATAATGCTCTCTTGAACCGGAGAGTTACACGGCTATGAACGATATCACCCAGTCCTCTGCCGCCACCCAGGTCGGCGATCTGTCTTCCATGATGCAAGATTTGGGCAAGCGCGCCCAGCTTGCTGCCCGTCGCATGCGCGCCGCCACTGGCAAAGCCAAGGCCGATGCCCTGCGCTATATGGCTGATGCCCTGATTGAGCAAAAAGCCCAGTTGCAAGCAGCCAACGAACTGGACTTGCAGGCTGCACGTGAACGTCAGATTCCCCCGGCCATGATCGAGCGTCTGGTCCTGTCGGACCGTGCCCTGGAGATCATGACCACAGGCCTGCGTCAGATTGCCGACATGGACGATCCGGTCGGTCAGATCAGCGCCTCACGCACCCGCCCTAACGGCATGCGTGTGGCTCAAATGCGTGTGCCTTTGGGTGTCATCGGCATCATTTACGAATCGCGCCCCAATGTGACCATTGACGCCGCCGCCCTGTGCCTGAAATCCGGCAACGCCACGATTTTGCGCGGCGGTAGCGAAGCCTTTCACTCCAACCAGGCTTTGGCACAGATTATCTCCAGCAGCCTGGAACGTGCTGGTTTGCCCAAAGAAGCCGTGCAAGTGGTTCCCACCACGGATCGCGATGCTGTTGGCTTGCTCGTAACCATGAACGACTACGTGGACGTCATTGTCCCGCGTGGTGGCAAGAGCCTGATCCAGCGACTGAGCGCCGAAGCAACGGTCCCTCTGATCAAGCACCTGGACGGCAACTGCCACGTCTATGTAGATGAATTTGCCGATCTGGAAAAAGCGACCCGCATCGTGTTCAACGCCAAGACCTACCGTTACGGTATTTGCGGCACCATGGAAACCTTGCTGGTTCACCGCAGTATTGCCCCGGCTTTCCTGCCAGAAATGGCCCGCCAACTGCAGGAAAAAGGAGTGGAACTGCGTGGCTGTGAACAGACCCGCGCTCTGGTCGCCAACGTAGCCCCCGCTACCGAAGAAGACTGGGAAACCGAATTTGCCGCAGCCATTCTGGCAATCCGCATTGTGGACTCCATGGATCAGGCCATGGATCATATTGCCCAGTACAGCTCCGAGCACACAGAATCCATCGTGACGGAAAACCTGAGCCTGGCCGAGCGCTTCCAGCGCGAAGTGGACTCCAGCTCCGTCATGGTGAACCTGCCTACCTGTTTTGCTGACGGCTTCGAGTATGGCCTGGGTGCCGAAATCGGCATTTCCACCAACCGTCTTCATGCCCGTGGCCCGGTCGGCCTGGAAGGCCTGACGACCTACAAATGGGTCTTGCATGGCAATGGCCAAATGCGTGGTTAAATCATGCTTTGGCTAAAAACATTTCACATCTTGTTTGTGACCTCCTGGTTTGCGGGGCTGTTCTACCTGCCCCGCATCTATGTCAATCTGGCCCAGGAGCAAGATGTCAGGACCTATGAAACGCTCTTGGGCATGGCCCGGCGCCTGTATCGCTTTATGGCCCCTTTGGCCATTCTGACCCTGCTGACAGGCCTGGGATTATTTTTGTATTACGGCATAGGCAAAGGACAGGGCTGGATGCACGCCAAACTGACCCTGGTCTTGATCCTGTTTGCCTTTCACGGTGTGTGCGGACGCTATCTGCGGCAGTTCCAGCAAGGGCAGCAAAGCCGCTCACACGTATTCTTCCGCTGGTTCAATGAAATTCCGGTCATCGTTCTGCTGCTGGTCCTCATCCTGGTGGTTATAAAACCCTTCTAATACCTAATTCATGTCAGACCAATCTGAACGCAAGACACTAAGCCTGAGCCCAGGCACTAAAAAGAAAGCCAGCAATGCGGAACCCCGCGTGCGCTCGGGTGCGCGCGCACGTGCGGCCAGCCTGCAGCAAGACCGCCAGGGCGGCCCCAAGCGCGAGTCCCGCCCCTACGTAGAGAAACGTGACCAGGAACGCCGTGAGCGCCCTGCTTTCAACCGCGACCGCACAGATCGCCCCCAATCGGGCGAGCGTCGCGAGTTTTCCGGTGAGCGTCGTGAGTTCTCCGGTGAGCGCCGCGAGCGTCCCGCATTCAACCGGGACCGTGACAGCCGCCCTCAAACGGGTGAACGTCGCGAATTCTCCGGTGAACGCCGTGAGCGTCCCGCATTCGACCGCAACCGCGAAGGCCGTCCTCAATCGGGCGAACGTCGTGAGTTCTCCGGTGAACGCCGCGAACGTCCAGCATTCAACCGTGACCGTGACAGCCGTCCACAATCGGGCGAACGTCGTGAGTTCTCTGGCGAACGCCGTGAGCGTCCAGCATTCAACCGTGACCGTGACAGCCGCCCTCAATCTGGCGAACGTCGCGAGTTCTCTGGTGAACGTCGTGAGCGCCCAGCATTCAACCGCGACCGTGACAGCCGTCCACAATCGGGCGAACATCGTGAGTTCTCTGGCGAACGCCGTGAACGCCCCGCATTCAACCGCGACCGTGACAGCCGTCCACAATCCGGTGAACGTCGTGAGTTCTCCGGTGAGCGCCGCGAACGTCCAGC
>JAALOO010001157.1_pt1 | contig 16230 bp, 12 predicted proteins | sample 7257641 | NCBI WGS metagenome assembly JAALOO01 (sample SAMN14085613, study PRJNA598686) | mite metagenome | biome: ENVO:01001000; feature: ENVO:01001002; material: ENVO:01001226; isolation source: single female mite from University of Michigan culture on fish food culture... ...
GCTTCTGCCCACCAGACAGGTTGATGCCCTTTTCGCCAATCTCCGTCTGATCTCCTGCAGGAAGTTGGCGAAGATCCTCGACCAGGGCACAACTTTCAATAATCTTCTGATAACGATCCTCCTGAAAATCTTCACCGAAGAGGATTATATCCCGAATGGTAGCATTTTGAATCCACGCCTGCTGAGCCACATATCCAATGGAATCATTTGGACTTTCTGTTGAGATAGTGACACTTCCGCTTATCAGCTCCATATCACCGAGAATGGCTGATAGCAGTGAGCTCTTTCCGGCGCCAACACTTCCCACCACGGCCACTATCGATCCTCGTTGTACCTTCAAATCTATTTCCTTCAAAATGGGCTCCTTCTTCTCCCAAGCCAGGGTCGCCGAATCAAGCTTTACAGCAAATTTTTCATCCTCATCCCTCACCACGTAGCACTCCATCTCCGAGTTGAGAAAGGCGGTCACCTTCTTCACTGACACGGCAATCTTCGCCAGGGTGTTCCACAACGAGGGCAAGTTGCGAAGGGGCGCCCGAAGGAGGTTGAAGAGCGAGAGGGAAACAAAAACCTTCCCCGCTGTTAAACTGTTTTGATCCGCGCCCAGCAGAAGGTACACGGAGAAGGTGGCCAGAGAGACGGCAAAGGGGGCCACTGACCAGATAAAGTCCAGCAGCTGCTGAAGGTAATTGGTGACGGCGATCTCTCTCACCTCCTCCTCTCGAAGCGTGTGAATCCGCCTGGAGAAGGGCACCTCCCAGGCGAAGTACTTCAGCAGGCGAATTGCGCTGATCAGCTCCGTGGTCAGCTTGACCCGCTCCTTCCGCTTGACGCGGTACACCTTTCGGCTCTTCTTCTCCTTCTGCTTGATCCACACATTAAGCGGGATCATCGCCAGAATGATCACCAGGGCGACCAGGTCGGCGGCCCCTCCCATCTCGAGCCAGAGAAAGTAGAGGGCGATGGCGATCTCCAGCGGCGTCATCCACAGCTGATTCACCGTGCCCACGACGGAGGTCATCTCGCCGGCGTCATTGCTCAGCAGGTGGACCAGCTCGCCGCTGGAGGTCTTCCTGCGAGTTTCACAGTCCAACGAGAGGGACTTCCGGTAGATGAGGGCGGTGAAGGCGTTGGCGGTGCTGCTGAAGGCGGCTCGGGAGGCTCGGGAGGAGGCCTCGCTGATCAGCGTTCCTAGAAGAGAGGTGAAGAAAAAGAGGCCGGCAATGAGGTAGCCGTTCAAGAGGGAAGGATTCGGTTGCTGTTCAGAATTTTGATGCGGATGTTCAGAGTACGAAGATGACGCTATGATGGCAAAGAAAAGTCTAAAATTAAATTAAAAAATAGGTTTAGTAAACACAAAAAACTCATCACAATTCTTTCAACTTACTTCAGCAGCTGCGGATGCGTGAAACTGATCAGCGTCGAGGCGAGAGAGAAAACCGTCTGAAGAAGGTAGAGCCGCCCAAAGGTTCGTACCAGAACCTTCCAAACGGCAAAGAGAAATCGAGCATCCACTCGCCAGTTATCAGATGTGGATTTCTTTTCATCTTCTTCAAAGTTATCACCCTCTTCCGCTTCCTCTTCGGTCATCTTCTTCCACTTTTCACCTACTTTGCCGTCTTTCCCGGTGAACTCCTTTTTCCAATTAATTTCTAGCCGTTTGCTAACCACCTCGGCGGTGTCTTCCTCGGCCAACGCCCAGAGATCATTTTCGGTGATGGTGTTTTTGTAGCCGTAGAGGAAAAAGGCGTTTGCCCACCAAAAGGTGAGCTGCGAGAGGAAGCTGGCCCTCGCTTCCGGACACTCCTTTGGAGGGGACGTACTTTTGTTGGGCTCATGAGTTTTGTGATGACTAGCTGAAGGTTTGTTGTACTCGTCGGCAAAACAGGTGAGAGTGAACAAAACACAGAGAGCGGTAAATTGAAGACTGAAGAGAAGAGACTGAAGGGTTGAAGAACAGGAGGAAACTTCAAAATAGACTGAAAAAAACTTTGGAACGCTCACAGTGAGCAGCAGAGCACTGAAGAAGAAGGCAAAGGCTGAGGTGTGAAGTCCACTACGGCGGTGAACGTGTAGGATGTAGCCAAAGAAAGCCTAAAATAAAAAAATATTTAAAAATTAAAACATTTGAAACAAACTTAAAAGCTTACATAAACAATCGCATCTACAATTGATGAACTTATTGGTAAATGAAGTCCATTCCAAAACTCCACCTGTGCAAGGCTTAAGGCGACTAAAATGGACACCACTGCAAAACGTGCTCCATTGTACCAGTTAAGTGAAATTTCCTTTTGAACATTTTTTGAACATTTTAAAATGTAAAGATGCAACGGCGCCAGAAACAGCAAGCAAATGGCTGGAAACCAGGTGGCAATTAGGTTTTGAGCACAACTTTTAAATTTTCCATTTGAAGGTGAAGTTTCGTTGTTTGGAATAAACAGTGATGTGACGTTCTAAAAATAAAAAAATTTTAAAAAAGTTTTGCACTGTAGTACACAGTAAACATTAAAAAACATTAAAAATAAAGCACTTACCCAAAAATCAAGGCCAAATTCTGCACTGTCTAAAGTGCTGCGACACTCATCGTTCCACAACCACGACCACCACCACAAAAGCTGATCATCCGTCGATGTTGAGCTGTTCATGTCTACTACTGTTCAACTGGCTACCTGTGCAGGACATTTTAAAACTTTTCCCAATTACCCCGCACAAATTGTGCTAATTAATGATTTGCAGACGACAGACTGATCATCAGCTGCACAGAGTGCAACAACTTTAGATTATTCCCATGACTTTGCTGATTTTGCCCAGCTGTGTGGTTTTGACGTTTTCCAGTCGTTCAGTCAGTCAAGTGGATTGCGCTATTACGTTATTCTGACGTTGTTGTTGTACATTGCACAGTTCTGCGCTGTTTGGCAGATGTAGAGGTACTTTTATCCGTCTTGCAAAAAAGAGAAACTTTTTTCTGAGAATTTTGAAAATTCACATTTTTCTTACTTGGCCAATAGATGGCGTCGTAGAGAGAAACGTGCCGCCGATTTTTTCTGCAACGCTTCAAAACGTAAACAAAACGCTGGAGTCTAATATCTCCCGAATAGAACTTCTTTTTCATAATCTGATCACCCTCATCTCCCCACAATGACCACCACCACCGCTGCCACTAAAACTAAGACCACCAAAACTACAAAACCGAACCCAAATCTGCAGCACACCCGTCAGGTCGTCCAAACTGCAGTCGAATACACCAAGCAGTGCCTAGCCATTGTCCACCGGTACATTGAACTTCCTGAAGCCGAGGATGAGCGGCAACTGCTCCGAGACGTCCACTTCATCACCCGCGCCCATTACGAGGACATCACCGAGGAGAGGGCCTGCGCCGACCTCTGCGGCTATCCACTCTGCGGCAATGTCCTCTCCCGGTGTCTTCTTCAAGGCTCCAAAGGCTTCAAGCCCGCCCAGCGCTACCACATTAAGGCCAACAAGGTGTACGACATTAGTCGGCGGCGAAACTTTTGCTCCGACGGCTGCTTCTGCTGTTCGGAGCACCTCGCCGGGCAGATCAGTACTGAGCCCCGGTACCTGAGGCCGGCTTCTTCAGCTTCGATCACAATAACACTTCTAAGCAAGGAGGAAACAAAGAAGAGTGGCCGTGGTCTTCCAGGCGAGGAGGTGAAGCTGGTGGACCCGCTGATCAAGGACTTGGCGGAAAAAGATGAAGAGGAAGAGGATGAAAAGGAGAAAGAACATAAGAAATCGAAAACATCGACCACCATCACCAAACTCACCAAAACCACCGCCGAAGAGGTAGTGCTGACTGATCGGGCTAGGGTGACCGCACTTCGAGCCGATCGTCGCGTGGAGACGCAGTTGCAGTCGCCGTACATCAAAGACGATGAGTTCAAGGAGTTGCGAGGGAAGTTCCGGCGGATGGCCATCAAAGAGAAGAACATCAGCGCCAACGGTGTGGCGCTTGGGCTGCTGCCTAAAACAGAGGAGGAGGAGGAAAATGAGAGCGAGGAGAACGACTCTGACGACGACGATGTCTGATGATAACGATCAATACTTCAAAGAGAAAATAAAACAAGCAGATCGTCAAAGACAATATCCTTTGAGCGCAAGTTTTCCACCGTAGATTGAACACGGAGATTTATTAATCCTTAGTCTTTTTGTCTTATTTACAGCTACTCCATTCTTCATCACCTTCCTCTTCCACTACAGCTTCAACTTGGCCGAGATCTGCTGCAGCTCGTCAAAGTTGTGCACGCCCACAAAGTGCTGACTCCTCGAGCCTACTGTCATCATCTGCTGCTGCTGCTCCAACGGCCAGACCGCCGTCGCAATGATCGGCTGCCGACCCAGGATAAAGGCGGGCTTCTGGCCGCCGTGCACCGCCCGGTACGCCTTGGCCAGCGGCCGAATGAAGGTGTTGTAGAAGCCGAGGGCGGACATCCGCTTCCGGCCCTTCAGGGTGAAGGAGCGGAAGGCGGACCAGGTGCGGTCGGCGGAGGCAATTGCCAGCAGGTGCCGCCGCCGGTGGTAGAGCAGCAGGCCGGGGATGTGGTGGTCCAGGTGGTCATCACCCTCTCCAACTGCCGCCAACTGCGACAGCTCCAGACGGGCCACCAGATCCGGGTCGACCACCTCGGAGAGCTTCAGCGGCGTCCCGTCGATCCAGTGCGTGTAGCAGCCGGAGAAGCCGGAGACGCCGGTGAAGGCCCTTACCCGCCGGTCCACCTCGGCGGCGTTCATCGTCGCCCAGAGCAGCTCGCCGTCGGCCTCCGTCAGCTTGGGCGCCATTGTGACGCCCTCTGAGGGCTGCTCGGTGGCGCCGGCCAGCGCCTGCTCGAGGTTCTCCAGGCACTCCCAGAGCTGAAAAAGAAAATAGGTGTTGAGAAATGGAAAATAGAACTCCAGAAAAAGTTGGTTACCAGCTGCGCTCCCAAGGGGGCCATCATGCGCTTCAGGTCGGCCGCCGTGACGCGGTGGAGAATGTCAATGGGCCGCTGGGCGACGATCTCGCCAATGTCGAATCTGGGGAAAGAGTTGATAAGTTGATAAATAAACATAAGATAATGATAAGCACTCACTTCTTCGGTTTTATCCTCATGATGGTGAGGCCGGTGACGCTGTCGCCGGCGAGGATGGCGTGCTGGATGGGCGAGGCGCCGCGCCACCGCGGCAGCAGCGAGCCGTGGATGTTGAGGATGCCTGTTGTGGGGGATAATTAGAAATGGAAATAGAAATCGAACTCCAAATCAGGACATACCGTAACAACAGGCCTCGATGGCGGCCTTCGGAATCAGCCGCCCAAAGGAGGACACCACGCCAAGGTCAAAGCGGTGCTCAGCAAAGGGAAAGCGGTCAAAGGAGTGGCAGAGTAGGCCCGTCCGCTTGCAGTAGTTGTAGACGGGGTTCCCACTTGAGGTGGTCACTACCTCTAACCTGCTCAGAGCAGTCTTTGTGGAGGTAAGTTCAGTAGGTCTCTTGATAACAGATTCTTCTTGATTGTTGACTTGCAGAAGTTTCCCTCTAAGCAGGCGAAGACTTTCCAGGCTAAAGTCATCGCTGCCGTAGAAGAGAACTGATAGAAGGCGAGAAGGCTGACTAGGGTGAGAGGGTGGACATGTAGAGAATGAACGGTGGTGGTGGTGTACAAGAGAAAAAGAATTTGGCGGTGATGATGATGATCGGGCGATGAACAGACGACGACGGTGACATTGCAGCCGAAAAAAGAAGGCACAAGTAGGCGGTCTAAAGAGAGGTAGATGAAACCTCGGGAGCAGCTGAAGAGGCGCCAGAAGAGCTGAAGGCATTCTACTATCAAAAATGAACTAATCCAAAGGGGAGAATCCCGATCATGAAAAAGATTCAAAAGAAGAAAAGACAACCCAAAAGCGAAATCGCCAAATCCAAATCAAAACAATCTCATGTGTTGCCCGTGCGCGCGGGGCGCCCCTCCGCAGAGGACGTCTGTGGAAGCGACGACCGTTTTGTACAACTTTTTTTTCGTCATTCGCGTTTTGGCGCTCGTCCAGGCAGGTCCTCTCAAACGAATTTCAGTTCGACTTTGACAATATCGACCTATGAGCTCTTGAACTTCTATCATGGCCAGCACTACCATCGAGGCCGTCAGCGATAGTGGCACGATCCTCGAAGGAGAAGGAGGTGATAGTTCGAACAACAACAACAACAGCTTTAGCAACAACGACCAAGAGAACCAGAAGCCGCCTGGTCCCGTTGTCGCCGCGGCTATCGCCGCTGGCTCCAAGCGTCCTGCTGATGATGCAACTGCCGCCGCCAGCACAAGTTCTGCAGACAGAGCTGATGATGGCTCGATGGCTCCCCCAGCCAAGATCATGGCTACAACTTCTTCTGCCTCTGCTTCCGCCTCGTCTTCAAGCAGCAGCAGCACCATCCTCCGAATCAACCCGGAGAAGGTCCGTCCGATCTCCTCTCTGGTGGAGAACCTGCGCGACTGGGTGATCCGCGCCCGTGTCAGCAGCAAGACGCCGATGCACACTTTCAAAAACTCTCGCGGGCCGGGCAAGCTCTTCAGCTTCGAGTGCTTCGACGGCAGCGGCCGCGATCTTCGGGTCACCGCCTTCAACGCCGACGCCGACCACTTCTACCCGGTGGTGGAGTTGCACAAGGTGTACCTCATTTCAAAGGGCGCGGTGAAGGTGCCCACAGACAAGCGCTTCGCCCGCAATGCCGACTTCGAGGTGACGCTGTACGGCGCCAGTCAGATTGAGCTGGTGACCGAGCTGGCGGTCACCGACAACATTCCCAACCTCAGCTTCAAGTTTGTGCCGCTGGCGGAGGTAATGGACACTCCCTCGCGCACCCTCATCGACGTGATCGCCGTCGTCCGCTCGGTGGGCCAGCTGGAGACGCTCAATGTGCCGCCGGGAATGTGCTCTTCAGTGCTCTTCGAAGAGGACGAAAAGCTGGGACAGCAAACTAAGAGCAGCCCTCGTCTGCTGAAGCGTGAGCTCACCATTGTGGACCAGTCAGGGGCGGAGGCGCGGCTCACCCTCTGGAACGACCTTGCCAACAGCTTCACTGGCGCCGCCGCGGACATCGTCGCCCTTAAGAACGTCATCGTCGGCGACTTCAAAGGCAAGACGCTGTCCACCTGCGATTCGTCGGTGCTCGAGGTGGAACCCGCCGCCAACTGCCTCGAAGAGGCGGCCTTCCTGCGCGGCTGGTGGACGCTGACCGGCGCAAAGATGGCCAAGGCCGTCTCTTTCGAAACGGGCGGCTTCAAGAAGCTGTCCACGCACACCGACGTCAACTCGCTGGTGAACAGCAGCTTCCGCTTTCTCTGCCAGCTCTCGCTGGGGCTCTTTGAAGCGGCGGACCGTGACCCCAGCATCGCCTCCGCCTCGGGGTTGATCTTCTCTAGCGTCAATTGCGTCATCGTGGCCACCAACGGCGCCAACAAGACGGGTGGCGACGACATTCTCTACCAGGCATGCGAGAACGAGGGCTGCACGAAGAAGGTCATCCCCTCGAGCCGGGGCAGCGACCAGCCCGTGCTGGAGTACTACTGCATGAAGTGCGAAAAGACGAGCACCCGCTTCAAGTGGGTGCTGAAGCTGACGGTGGAGGTGAGGGATGCTACTGGCTCCCGCTGGGTGCGCCTCTTTCAGGCCAACGCCGAGAAGCTGCTGGGCGTGACGGTGGAGGAGCTGGCCGCCGCGAAGGAGGCCACGGAGAAGGCGCCCAATGATGAGACGGCCGCCTCCCGCTACTACAGTCTGCTCAATGGCGCTCGCCTCTCCGACTACTACCTCCGCCTGGGCTCGAGGATGATGGAGAGCTCAGTTGCTGCTGATGACGAAGAAGAAGAAGGTGGTTCTGTTCGTGGTCCTTCAACGAACTCCCTCAAAAAGTTCCGCCTGAGCACTGACGTCTACTCGCTGGTGCAGCAGTCGCCGGAGGAGCGCAGCCGCCGCCTTCTGGCGATGATTCCCCGCATGGCTGCGCAGCTCTTCTAAAAGAGTAATCAGCTGAGCCACCATTACCATCGTCGATGTTGTTTCCCTTCTCTGTTTTTCACCTTCCTTCCTCCTTCTTTACTCCCTCCCCTTTTCTTACAGCCTGTTTACCTACTCCATCCCCTCTTGGATTTTACTACTTCACCTCATTATAGTCACTTTCTTCCTCCCAGTGAATAATTAAACACTCTTGCTCCATTTCACCTCACCTGGTTCACCTGTCCTTTTTCATTGCAATATCATGGAAAGGTAAAAGAGTAGAAAGCGACCGTTGGTTGTTTCTAAATGACGCAATCGACTAGAGGGGCACGCGCTTTACGGATGGGCAGCAACGGTGTGTGTTGCCGCGCAGTCGCAGAGCTGCCTTTTTGTTGTTCTTTTTCAGCTCAGTCGCCGAGAGCAGCGTGTGTTGTTATCACAACGTTTTGCTCGCGTTGCGTTGCGTTCTACTTCGGTGATTTTGTTTTCTGCAGTGTTCAGACTTGTAAATTGGAGTTCTCTCTCATCTCAAAAACCTTCTCGTCCTCAAGTCTCGTACCATGGCCGCGGATCTCCGCCTGAGCAAGGGCGTCATCAATGCGATCCTGGAGGGGCGCGTCAAGTCGGCGGACACCAGTGATCCGGCCTTTCAGCCGCCGCTGATGCAGCTGCTCGGCGTGAGGCCAATGCAGCAAGGACGCCTGCGGGCGGTCCTCTACGACGGCCTCACCATCAACCAGCACTGCATCCTCATGCACGACGACGCGGAGCGCCTCTTCGCCGAGGGCCATCTCGACAAGTTCACGGTGATCCGCGTGCTGGACTTTACCGCCAACGCCATGCCCGCGAAGAACATGACCGTGCTGATTATCAACAAGATGGACCTGGTCAGAGATGGTGAGTAGTGCTTCTTGTTGTGTTGTGCTGAAGAGGAGGAGTTGTTCTAAAATAGTTTTGTAATGATGATGCTTTCGTTTGCAGGCAAAGAGATCAATGATAAGCTCGAGGGCACTGACTGGGCCTATCTGAGTCAACGAAGTGGCGGTGGTGCAGTGGCCGCCTTCTCTCCGATGAAGAAAGAGGAGCCGGCCGATTCCGCCTACGGCGGCTCTTCAGCGCTCGTCTCGCGCCCGCCGTTGATCATGACCAAGTCAGCGACCTCTACGACGGCCTCTTCCAGCACTTCAACAAGCAAAGCCGGCGGCGGTGGGGCGGCTGCTCAAGCAGGCGTCTTCCCCACCACCAACACGCTCCAGCACGAGCAGGTGGCCCCGATCAACGTCATCTCGCCCTTCTACACCAGCTGGGTGATTCGCGTCCGCGTCACCAGCAAGACGCCCCTCAAAACGTACAACAACGCCCGCGGCGGCGGCCACGTCTTCAGCTTCGACACCGTCGACCAGAGCGGCGGCGAGCTGCGCATCACCGCCTTCAACGCCGAGGCGGACAAGTGGTACGAGCTGATTGAGCGCGGCCGCGTCTACCTCATCTCGAAGGGCGCCGTCAAGCCGGCGAACAAGCGCTACAGCTCGCTGAAGGCCGAGTACGAGGTGACGCTGACCGGCCACAGCGTCATCGAGCCGGTGGACGACCAGGCGACGGGCGGCATCCCTCTCATGCGCTACAACTTCAAGCCGCTCTCGGAGGTGGAGGGCATGGCCGCGGGCACGAGCATCGACGTCATTGGCGTGGTGCGCGCCGTCGGCGAGTTGGAGTCCTTTGTGGCGCGCAAGACCGGCCGAGAGGTGACCAAGCGCGAGGTGACCATCGTCGATCGCTCCCTCTACGAGGCGCGCGTCACCTTCTGGGGCGGCCTCGCGGAGGGCTTCACTGCCAACGTCGGCGAGGTGGTGGCCCTCAAGTCGGTCCTGGTGGGCGAGTTCAAGGGCAAGACGCTGGGCACCATCGGCTCCACCGTGGTGGACGTGGAGCCGGCGGAGCTGGCCGAGGTGGGCGTCCTCCGCCACTGGTACCACGGGCCGGCGCGCGGCTCCGCCGAGGCCTTCAAGAGCCTGAGCAGCGTGGGCGGCACGCGCAAGCTGGACAACAGCCACCGCTTTGTGGGGCAGCTGACGGCGAAGCTGGTGCAGGAGAATGCGGCGAACGTCGCCAATAACCCGGCCACCTCCGCCACCATCTCCGCGAACCCCTACGCCAACCCGAGCATCTACAGCTCCGTCTACGGAACGATCTCTGCGATCAGCAATCGGAAGGAGGGCACCAGCCACCTGTACAAGAGCTGCGCCAATGAGGCCGTCCCCGGCGGCTGCCTGAAGAAGGTGACCGACGAGGCGGGCGACGGCACCTACTACTGCGCCAAGTGCGACCGCACCACGAACACCTTCAAGTGGCGATTCATGCTTGGCGTGGCGGTGGCGGACGCCACCGGCAGCGCCTGGATCACCATCTTCCAGGAGAACGCGGAGAAGCTGCTGGGCGTCACCGCCCAGCAGCTGGCCGACCTCTTTGAGACCTGCCCGGAGGAGTACGCCGCGAAGATCAACCAGCTCCGCTTCACCGCCCTCCAGCTGCGACTGGGCTCGAAGATGGAGGAGTACAATGGGGAGACGCGCGTGCGCAGTTCGCTGTACGGGGTGGTGCCCAGTGACCCGGTGGAGCGCAGCCGCCGCCTTCTCGCCATGATTCCCAAGATGCAGCAGCAGCTGGAGGTGAACTAGCAGTTGCAAGGGGAAGGTAAGTTGTTTCGTTTGCTTCTTAATCAGAAAGATAACCACAGTTTCTAGCTTTTCAGGCAGATCTTATCATTACTTTTTTCTTTTCATTTCTTGGCGGAAACTACTCCCCCCACACACAAACACATATCTTATTTTCCACACTACTACTTCCTTACCGCAAAACGCGGCCTTTCTAAACCTGCCTTGGCGTTTCAGCCACAGGCTGTACTGTTCAATTTTGATCCACAAAGAGATAAAGGGTAATTGTAAAAAAAGAAGCTTGCTTTTAAAAATGTCGTTTTATGATAAGTAAAAAATAAAATATCAGAAAGTGGAGTGTGTGTGTGTGTGTGTGTGTTCATTCTGATGGCAAAGGAAATGGTGTAACCTCGGGTAAACTATGTGTGTGTGTGTGTGTTGACCTTGTGTAGAAAAGAAAGAGCGAAACAAAAAAGAAGGAAGGAAAGACAAATATAAACTGTGTAAAAGAAAGAGAAGAGACGAAGTGGAGAAAGGTGTAAAGTGAAGTGGAGTGATGGAACGTAGTAGAGTCTCAGGGAATGATCATGGCAGAGAGAGAAGTGGACAAGAGATGTGTTGGTGAGAATGGATGGCAGCCAGAACAAAAGAAAGAAAGAAAGAAAATAAAAGAAATGGAGGAAAGTCAAGATCGAAAATAAGGAAGGTAAAATAGAACTCCTCCTCCTCCTGGTCTTCACCTCGGACCTAGATGGTGCTCAATGGCGCCCACGTAGCGGACCGCCTTGCGGGTGATGAAGAAGTGCAGCCGGTAGAGGCGGTCGCGGCCAATGTACGCCGAGTTCTTCAGCAGCAGCAGCACCTCCGTCAGCGGCGACGGCGGCTCGTAGGCCGTCGGCTTCCGGCTCGCCGTCACTCGACCGACCACCTTCGGGTAGTTCGGATCACCCGCGTGCACCACCACCGGGCGGGGCACGTTGACGGTGAGCAGCAGGCGGCCGGACTGGCCAACGAGGAAGGCCACCGTGCTGATGCGCCCGCTGTACGGCGTGCTCAACATCAGCCACCACTTCTCGGTGACGGGCTGAGGGAAAGGGAAAAGAGAACAAAAATGTTAGTTTTAAACTCCTAGCCTAACCTTCCTCAAACTCCCTACCTTGGGAAACATGGGCAGCATGAGGCGCTCCGGGGGAAAGCCTAGCGCCTTACCATAGCTTAGGATGGCTGTGCCGCTTCCTCCACCGCCACTTCCATTGCCGCTGTCCATCGTTTCGACGCCGCCATCATCTTCCTCCTCCACGCTTTCCTCTTCCTCCTCGTCCCCGTCACCGTTCCCATCTCCATTCCCGTCTTCTTCCTCCTCTTCCTCAGGATCCGGACCGCCGTAGACGAGGCCCTCCTCGTCGCAGTAGCGCGTAATCAGCTCCTCGACGACGGCCGGCGTCAGCATCCGCGCCTTGGCCACCTTCACCTGGCCGCCGTTGGTGCCGTCTCTGACCAGCACCGAGAGGTACTTGGCCGCCTCCTCGCCCGCCTTCTTTCCCTTCTTCCCCTGGTCCTTTTCCGTTCCCTCCTCATAGGAGATGTACTGCTGGAGGAGGCCCTGTCGCTGAATCTCCCGCTCGATGTTGGCGTTGATGGCCGCCTGCTGCCTGGCCACGTCGCCCACCGACTGCTTCACCTCGGGGTGGTCCCTGGGAAAGCACTTCAGCTCGACGACCAACTTTACGGTCATTTGGTTGCTGCTAAAAGAGGAAGAGTTTAATCAAATTGGCACTTTTAAAAACATCAACACACTTACCTCTTCTTGTCCTCCTTCTTCTTCTTCTTCTCCGGAGAGGCGGAAGAACTTGCCGCCGTCGCAGCAGCAGCCGCCCCCGCCGCCGACTTGGGCTCCGGCGGCTCCGGCAGCTGCGAAATGTACAGCTTCGGCTCGGGCGTGCCGTGGATGAAGCGGTCCAGGTCCTCGCTGAGCTCCCGCGCAATGGCGGCCATCAGCGACGGCGGCGGCCTCGGCCTGCCCGCCTTCGCCGCCATCATCATCCACTCCCGTTCCTCCTTCTCCGCCTCGTCCTTCTTGAAGGTGATGAGGAGGCGCATCAGCCGCAGGTGATCCCGCCTGATGCCGCGAATGTGCTGGTTGAAGCAGCGGCCCACAAAGCCGTCCGTCATGTGACTGGAGATCTGGCGGATGGTGGCCCCGTCCAGGCGGCCCACGATGATGGGCTCCGCTGGTGGGGAGGAGGAGGAGGGGGAGGAAGGGGGCGGCGTCGAGAGACCGTACTTCTTCTCCAAATCCGACGCCTTCCGCCTCTGCAACTCCTTGTCGGTCAGCTTAGCCCCCTTCCGGAAGAGGACGACGTCTTCGCCGCCGGTCAGCGGGAGGACCGCCTGCACCAGCGCCGTGGCCAGCTCCATGGCGGCCAGGGCAAAGCGAAGCAGTCGGGCGTGCAGAAAGATGTCCACCGCGGCGAGCACGTGCCGGTGGGCGGTCATCACCGCCTCCGCCTGCTCGGTGGCCAACCAGGGCGCCGCCTCGGGCAGCGGCAGGCGGGCAAAGTGGTAGAGGAGGAGGAGCTTCGCCTTTGCCTGATGGTACGGAAGTGACTTGCAACTGAGGCGACGGTACAGCTCCTCCAGGCTCTCCTCCTCTTCAGGGGCGGTGCCGCCCTCCCCGAAAATCTTCCGCAGCGGCTCGATGAGGACGTCGGGACAGTCGGTGGAACTGCCGGGCAGGGTGACCCCGCCCACAATCAGCTCCTCGCGGGCCTTGCCAATCTCCGAGGGCAGGAGGAGCCCATCGGCCCACTGCTGCGCTTCGGCAAAGTCCGCCTCGGGGTGCAAGAAGTATGGCTCGGCGGGGGAGGAGGGAGGGGACTTCTGGGACTTTTGATCGTCCTTCGTTCTACCATTCACCCCCTCCTTATCTCCTTCTTTAGCAGGAGGAGGAGTGTGCGGGAGAGGGCCATAGCCGACGCCGTACGCCTTACTGAGGCCGGCGATCATCTTCCGCAGGATTGCAATCTCGCCGTAGCGGACTGCCAGTCGCCGGCCGTCGCCGCCGCCGCTCACGTCAAAGTGGTTGTGGTCGTCGCGGAGGTACTCCAGCGGAGAGGTCAGGAAGACGAACATCTTCAGCGGGGAGACGCTCTCGACGTGTTCGCGAAAGGCGCGCTCGGCGTTTTCTGGTTCAGCATCGGGCTTTTCTGCCGTTGTTCCTCCTTTCTTTCCTCCAGCTGCTCCAGCAGAAGTCTTCGGCTTCGACAGATCCAAGGGCATCGAGGAAGACGGCGGGGGCGGCAACCGTCGATCTCCACCACCACCACCACCAGTACTGCCCACCCTACTGGGATATCCCCAGAGGGCGGTGCCAAAGTCGCGGCACCACTCGGTGAGGAAGGCGACGTAGGCGGGGTCGACGCGGTGGTTGAAGGCGATGGCGTCAATGGGCGGCCGGCTCGCCAGCGGACAGGGAACGTCGCGGTTCAGCCGGCGGACGCGCGCGTCCTCCTCCGCCTCCTCCACCGAGGCGAAAGGCGGAAAGAAACCGGTCTGCCAGAGAGCTTTGGGAACCCACTTGAGCAGTTCCTCCGCTAGGCAGACGCCGCAGGTGGTGAGCTGCCGCTCCGACTCCATGCTGATGACGCCCGCCTCGGCGAGCCGGGACACGTAGTAGGTGACGTTGGCGGCCAGGCGGCGAAAGAGAAAGAGCTCCAGGAGAAAGTCGTTCAGCAGGTCGGTGTTGGTCAGCGTGCCGTAGAGAATCTCCGCACTTAAAGTGGCGAGAAGTGGGGCGGTGGAGCCCGGGCGACCTCCCAGGCCGCCGCCCGGCTCGCCAATGCTAAAGAGGCCCGACTCGAGGGGTCGCAGCGGGGGAATAATGATAGGCGTGGAGTTTGAAGAGGAGTTTGAACCCTTTGAAGATTTTGAAGTTGGTCCATTGGTCTCCTGCGCCTGCTGCAACTGCTGCTGCAGCTGCTGGGCCTTCTTCCCAAAGAGCGCCTCCACGCCCGGGTGAAGGCCGGCGTACTCCGCGGCCAGCGCCTGCACATAGGGCGCCTCCTTCGACGGTCGGCAGAGGAAGACCGCCTTCGCCTCCAGGTCGGCCGTCGGCCGCCCCGTATTGGCGTACAGCAGCCGCTCCAGCTCGTCCAGCGAAATGTCCGCCTCCAGCTGGTCATTGCCCACATTGTAGGTGGTCTTCGAGCCGTCCAGGACGATCACCAGGTAGGCGCGCAGCATCAGGTCGTACATGAGCGCCTGCTGGACGATGACCACGTGCAGCGGCTTCAGCGGCTGCCCGCCACCGACCAGGCCGCAGGTGTGCCCGCCCACCGCCTCCGCCTTCAGCTTCTTCGCCGAGCTGCGGAACATGCGCTCCACCAGGGCGCGCTCATCCGCGGTGCTCGACTCGGTGAGGAAGCCAATGCCGCGGGCGAGGGTGCTGCGCAGCTGGGCACTGCCAGTCAGCCCGCGCAGCGTCTCCGCCGAATTGGTTCCCTCGGGGAAGAGCTTGTAGGCGAAGGTGTTCGCACTGCCGCTGCCTCGCTTCAGTGCATTTCGGGCGCCCTCCCTTCCCACGGTGTTGTCGGTGGCCAGCAGGCGAAAGGCGACCGCAAAGGCGTCCTCTGCATAGGGCACCCACACGATGACCGGCTTGTTGGGGTCCACCGCCCGGATGTACGCGTAGGCGGCGTCCGCCATCGCCTGCAGCTGCACCCGGCGGCGGGGCACGTTGCTGCTGCTGCTGGCGGCCGCAGCTGCGCCCACCAGCTCCGGCGGCGGCGCCACCTCTGCGACCACCGTCGAGACGGGGACCATCCTCGCGGAGGACATTCCGCCCGGGGTAAAGTTGAAGACGCTCTCCAGGTCGACGTCGAGGTAGGCGGCCACCTCGCCGATGTTCTCCAGCGGGCGGCCGCTGAGGGCGACGATGCGCGCCGGCTTCGGTGGCTGATGTTGGTGTTGATGCTGATCTTGGTGCTGATGATGTGGATCATGTTCATGGTGGTGGTGTTGGTGATTATGAACCTCAGAGGCAAGGGACGACGACGAGCCCCCTCCTCCGCCCTTCTTGTCCTTGTCCTTCTCCCCTCGTCCGCCCCGGTCCGCGGCCCGCTCTTTTTCCTTCTTCTCCTTAGCGGCCGCAGCCTTCGCCTCCCTGGCCGCCGCCTCCTGGCGTTTGGCGCGAAAGCGCAGCCGAGCGAGCACAAACTCGTAGCTCTCGTCCGAGGCCAGCAGGTGAAGGTCATCGAGGATGTACAGCTGGACGGGCACTTCGTTGCTGATCGTTGGCAGGTCCTTCTCGCACTGGGAGGCGGACTGGTGGTACTGCTGGCTCTGCAGCGTCGCCACGTAGTTCCAGTCGTAGGGCGTCGACATGATGAGATGCGCTGAGAAAAAAAATTGTGATTTGTTTTTTTTAAAACAAAACATCTTCAAAACTTCTCAGCACTTCACTTACCACCCTCCATCAACCGCAGGTCCTCCTCGGGGTCGCCGGTGAACATGACCACACGGAAGTGCGTCGGCGACCCTCCGCCCGCGGCAAAGGTCTCCGCCAGCGTCACCCGCCACCGACGAAACAGGCGCTCCAG
>JAALOO010001416.1_pt1 | contig 16230 bp, 15 predicted proteins | sample 7257641 | NCBI WGS metagenome assembly JAALOO01 (sample SAMN14085613, study PRJNA598686) | mite metagenome | biome: ENVO:01001000; feature: ENVO:01001002; material: ENVO:01001226; isolation source: single female mite from University of Michigan culture on fish food culture... ...
AGAGAGAGAGAGAGAGAGAGAGAGAGAGAGAGAGAGAGAGAGAGAGAGAATTGGCCGCAGAGAAAAAAGATATATTAGTAGTGGTGGTGGACAGCAGTGCTGACGGAACTGGCCGTTGAAAAAAGAAGAGGAGAAAAAGCGAAAAAGTGTGGAGCAGCTGATGATGATGATGAGAATGAGGAGGATTTTTGTGGGGTGCTTCCTCTCTCTCTCCTCCTGAATCCAGGGATTGCCGATTGCCCATTCAGATGAGATTGCGGACAAGCAAGCAAAAAAAGAGAGGAGCGAGAAGGATCTGCAGTTGGGAACGTGAGTGAATGATTCCCAGTAAAAGTGCTAGCAATTCGATTAGTCGGTGCTGCTGCTGCCGAGGACGTGCACTGGGCACACTGGGCAGCAATTGGCCAGAACACTCACTTGCCCAGCACTGAATACGTGCCCTGGGCAGCACTTTACTTCGACGACTGCCAAACAACATTTGTCGGCGATGTTTGAGGCACAAAACTCACTCACAAAACACACACACCATTTTTATTATATTGCCCACTCAGGAACTTCTTCTTCTTCTTCCTCAATGTTTTTCTTTGGGTCCCAGTTTTTTCTGCTGGCCTCTTCCTCTTCCTTCTCCTCTTTGATATCTCATTTTAATTAAGGCGAGCTGTGCTGCTCTGCCTCTGCAGCAGCCACAACTTTGCAACAAGACTCGACATTTGGCTATTTGGCTATCTTTTCCCTCTCTTTCGTCTTCTTCTTCTTCTTCTTCCTCAGATCCGTTTTGGTGGTGGCCAGTTTCAGTTTGGCTTGTGGCCTGACAATTGCCCGATAATTTACGGGCAGTAAAAGGAAAGAGAAGGAGAGAGGAAGAGGGAGATGCGTGCAGGCAAATATAATCGACTGACATTTCTTTCTTTCTGAATGGATAATTCGATTACGAGCTCGGAAGAAGGCGAAGAAGAAGGGAAAGAAGGGAAAAGAAGACGGATCCAAAGATTCGAGTAGACTCAGCATCCCTTTTTCTCCTTTCTATTTTTTATTTTTTCTGAGCTGCTGCTGCCGCTGCCGCATCTTTTTTTCTGATGCCCTTCGGAGAAGAGAAAGAAAGCAAGCACTCACTATTTTATTGCCATTACAGTCTCGTTCTCTCCCCATTTTAAATTGCCTAACTATTCTCCAGCGACTGCATTTGCTTGCTTGCTTGCCTCTAAATGCCTTTTAATAATACTGACAGTCTCGCTAGCTAGCCTAGGCACAACAATATGACTACAAAGTAGTACCCTCTTCTTCTCAGGCCTCTTTTTATTCTCAATTTGTGTGTTAATTTAATTTGTCTTGTCTTCTCTTTTTCTTTTTTTGCTCCTCATCAAACGACATTGACATTTGAGTTTTCCTTGCATTGTATTATCCGTTGCCGAAGTAGCTGATGCCGGCCACAAAGTGTGGCAAAATTTGCCTGTTTGTTTGTTTCAGGGTTTCATCTTTCAGTGTTTGCTTACCGCTTTTTAGGTGCGGCATCAGCAGGGGTAATCGGCAGTGTACTTGAATGTTGTTGTTTGCCAAGTGCCAAGTGTTTCAATCTTTTTTTCTAAAGAGAATATTCTCTCTTTCTCTTCTTGAGCATCACCACCGCCATCATCGTAAATATTGGCCGTAAAGTACAAAAAAGGCCCTGCCCTAAATCTTTTCTCTTTTGGTAGTGGCAAGTGGCGGTTGTACTCTTTAGCTTTTCTGCCATCAAATCATCTCATTCAATTAGTGTAATGTTATCCGCTAATCCTCTTACTCACTCTCACTCACTCCCCTCGCTCATCTATTTAATTTGCCTCTTCTCTCCCTCTCTCTTATTTAATTGTCGTCTCGCTCACTGTCCACGCTCGATTCAGTCTCAATGACTAATTCAATTGAGAGAGGATGATGATTTGGAAGAGAAAAAGAGGAAGAGGAAAGCTATGACAATTCGATTAGTGATGGATTTAGAGGACGAATCTAGGATGAGCTATCCTCCAGTTAATGACTCAAAGCTGATGAGAGACAATTTGCTGCAGCTCGACTTTTGATGACCAGCATTTTTTTCTGTTTTCTCCTTCTCCTCTTTTTACGACCACTTTGTGGTGTGATTCCTTTTAAATTAATTCACGACCAATGAGAAAGAAAGTCTCATTAAAAACAAAAATTTATTTTTTGTTTACTCGGCGTTCGGTGACTAAACTTTGCTTTAGAATATTCTTTGCAGCAAAAAAAATAGTTGGTTAGTTAGTTGCGCCCCTATTTTTTTATGAGTTCATCTACACTGCACTGGATTTGTTATTATTATTCTTATAAACTTTGTGGCGGCACAACAGCAGCCAAAGTAAAGAGATGCATTGAATAGTAAGAAGCGACTGCAAAGTACACTTTTTAATTCAAAAATGTAGATGCTACTTTTGTGTAGGCAAAGAAAAGAAAGACTTTTTTGGCTACGACTTTTTCCTCAACTGTCACTACTAGCACACTAGTGCCCTATACTTTTCCATTTGCTCCTTTATTCTTCTTTGCTAGAAGTCTTTAAAACGCCCGCACACGCCAGAGTCTCTTCTTTCGATTGTTGCCAGCCACGACAAAAAAGCTCCGAAACTAAAGGAAACCGAGTGAAGCAAAAGTCAAGCTGCAAAAACTGACTGCGAAAAAAGAAGAAGAAGAAACTAGCTAGCTCTCTGACTGCCATTAAACTTCAATTTGCCCGTTTATTTGTTTTTCCTCCTCCTTTCCTAACTGCTGTTGTTTGGCATTCTTTTTTCGTTTTTATTTATTTTCACAATCGTCGTGGCGCATCTTTTATTTTTCCGTTAGCAGACGACTTGCCTGCATTGATTTGTTACAGTGAGGCAGCAGCAGCAGTGACTTCCAATTAATTGCTATTCACTTCTCATTTTTTTGAGAAAAACAAAAACTCAGGTTGAAACAAAAGTATCTTCTTCTTTTGCAGTCCCTAGTCAGATAACAATCTAGCAACATTTTTTTGCTCTTTTTAATCTTTCCTCCTTTGGTCTCTCAAAGTTCAAACACTGACTGACTGACTGGCTGGCACTTCCAAATCGAAATCGTCTTCTACGCATGGCTGCTGCTGCTGTTGATGTAGCCGCCGCCGCCGTTTCGCCTCGCTTTTCTATCCGCTCTCTCCGCTCTTCCATCCTCAGTCGAGCACTGGCCGTCCGCGAGGACACATCTCTTTCTCTCTGGTTCCAATTTCTCCACCGAAATTCTTGTTCTTCTAATTCTCTTCTCGCTGGAAGGAACTATCCCCCGACACAACTTTACCCCATCACTTCTTTTGTTTGTGTTGCACCAGCAAGTGTGTGTCTGCTTGTGTGTGTTTGCCTGCTGCTGCTGTCTGTTTTACTACCAGCACTTCTGTTCACTTCGGTTCGGTTCTGTTCTGTTCTGCTGTTTTGTTCAAGCTGTAAGTGCAACTTCAACACTCTTCTACTTCTTCTTCTTCTTCAGATGATTGCAAATATTTGTGTTGCTGTCCGTCTGGCAGACTACTGGTGCCACTTTTGCCACTTCTTCTTCTTCTCCTTCTGTTTATCATCATCTCCTCTTCTGTTCTTCTTCTTCTTCTTCTTCTCGTCTGGCAACTCTTCTTTCTCCACACTTTGGTGCTAATCAACTGTCGGGCAATTAATCGCCATTGATGATTGACGCTTCACAGAAGACAACACTGCACTTCCACTTGATTGATCGATTGCACCACTACTCTTTTCAGGTATTTGTTTTGCCTTATTTTCTCTCTGTTATTTTCCATCAACTCATTTTATTGTGTAGGACGATGCGACTTTAGACTTGATAATTACTGCGAGAGAAAGACAGTGCCAGTTTTGCAGACTGCTTTTGCTGTTTTAGTCTTTGTAGTTTTTTAAAGCCCTTGATGATAGCCATCAAGCAGCCATCTCAGACATCTCGTTTGCTTGCCTAAAAGTTTAAGTGCAATGCATGCAAATGAATTCACTTTTTAAGTTGCCTTTTTGTCTGTAAAAAGTTGTTAGTCTGTCTCGTCTGCTGTTGCAAAATGGCTTTCATCTTTTGGCTGCTGCTACTTGGTGGCTTAAATTGCACTGGACTGGTGTTAATTATGGAAAATCAAAACTCTAAAAGTGTTGGTGGGGTAGTAAAGTGCTGTACAGTTTTTTTTACTTTGTGTCCTTTTTAATCATCGTCACAGGAAAGAACTAGAAAAAAATTTTAAAATCTGATAAAGGAAAAATATGTTCTGGCAGTCATGCTCATTACAAGACCAACTTTGTGTTTGTGCAGCAACGAATCGTCGATTTGGCGATTATTTGGGTATATTCCCCTACCAACACTTCTCTTTTCCAGTACCATTTCTGTCCCCTAGCAGAGAGTTGTCCAGCCAATTAACAGCAACAGCAGCAGCAAAAGCAGAAGAAAAAGAAGAGGGAAGGAAGTTTGGTAACTTTGCTACTGCTACCGACTTTAAATTGAAGTTAATTGGATTTGTTTCACTGCACTGCCTCCACTGATTTTTGATTTGATTTCACTGCTACACAGCAGTCCAGGCAATGTTGATCCACACAGTGCACACACACAAACACTAGGTTTGTTTGTAGTACGGGTTCGTTGTACCAAGACTCCCGAACATTGGCTTCTTTTCCCTCTCTTTAGAATATTATTAGCTGCTGTAATTTCAGTCTGGCTGCAGTCTAATTCAGTTCACCAGTTCTCTCTGTGCTACTTTGCCTACTTTAATTTGCCTTTCATATCGCTCATTTCTTTTCAGCAGTTGGTAATATTTTCTTTTTCCCTTTACTAGTTTTATTTTTCTGCTGTTTTTTGGCTAAAAATATTTTTCTTTTTATTCCACTGTCATCATCACCTCCTCCTCTATCTTCTTTTGTCTGCTGCTCTTGGTGTTGTTGTTGTTGTTAATGCATGCCAGCAGCATTTTTGCACTCTTCTTTTTCTTGTTGTGTGAGTTTGTCGTCCACCAACACTTCTTTTTCTTCTTCTTCACTTTACTCATTGCACACAGTCGGTGTCTCTTATCAGCGTCCCGAAAGCCGCAGTACAGTACAGTACAGTACACTGCAGCAGCGGTGGTCAGTGCTCTGAAAGTGAGTGGAGACACTCTTGATTTACATATTCAATCAGTGCTCGACCACCACCACTACCATTGCTGACGACTGGTGCAATGTATTCAGAGGGAGAAAGAAAACGAAGTAGAAAACGAAAAGTATTGCCTCCTCTCCAATCGATCTAGTATTCCTCGATTCTTTTCCTTTCTTTTCCTTTTCGCTTTGCCTAGCCTTTCATCTAATGGCAATTAGCTCCTACCACCACCGCCACTGTCCCTCGAGCTAAAGAGGGCAGAAAGAAGGAGAGCGGCTGCCCCTTTTTCGGTGCCATCAACAGCAGCAACAGCCAAAGACTGGAAGACGGTGTCACTTTGATGGAGTGCTTTCTTACCAGTTCCACCACTGCCGCCCCAGTCATTTCCCAGTGCCCATTATTCTCTCATTTCCTCGTTTTCCAGTGGTGAATTCCCTTTTGCGGTTGTTCGCTGTTCCACACTGTCTCTGTCTCTGTCTCTGTCACCTCGTCATCTCCCTGGCATTGCCTTTCCCTCTTTCAGTCTTTTTGTTGAACTTGACAGCTCGGTACAAAACAGAACAGAATTTGCCTTCATCATCCATCCCCAGCTCTATTTAATCCTCCATTTAGGCATCCCGGTGCGAAAGGAGGAGGAATTTCCTGTCCACTGCTTGCCAATTGTCTTTCCTCAATGATTCGAGCCTCTTCCTCTCTTTCCCTTCCCCGTCTGCCATAATTGTCTGCTGTCTGCACTTTTAATACCAATTTAGTCTGGCATAGTCTTGCATACTGTCTCATTGTCTTACCGCTTTGTGTGGTCTGTTTCAAAAAGTCTGTCCGACAGTGACATTGACGGCTTTATTTGCCTGTGGTGAGGTTATCAGGGTTGTCAATTTGGATGATGCAAATTCCCACCCTCGCTCTCTCTACATTACTGACCAAAGTTTTTCTGTCATTAATTAGTGTTTTTCTGTCTGAATTTATTCCGCAAAAATATTTTTTCATTTAAAATCCCCGTTGTTTTGAGTATAAGGTGTGCTTACAGTCTCACTTTCCGGTGAAAATTATGATAACAAAGAGAGCCAAAGAAAGAGAAAGAGAGAATTTGCCGAGCAGTTTTAAATTAAAAGCGTGATATTTGCATTTCAAAGAGTTCCGAGAACGACTGCGCGTCATCAACGGAAATGATGATGATGAGGGTAGTACTGAAATGCGTGAAAAATAATATGGGCTTTCTAGTGCACAGAAGAGAGAGTTTGCTGCTGCATGTTAAGGTCATATTTGCATAGAGTGAATTGTGCTGTGTTTGTGTTGTGCTTTATTATTAATAAAGGGTAGCGAAATTAGCATCCACCGTTCATTTGAAAGAAGTAGAAGGGCACCTAGTTTTGCTTTGTTTGCTTTCAAGTCTGACCTTATTATTACCTTTTGTTCTAACTCGTTTTCTTCTTTTTCTATTTGTACAGGTTAGCCAGAACACATTTGAAGTTCCAGATCTTTTCCCAGATCACACATTTTTGCAATCATCATCATCAGCAACAGCAGCACCATAATCAGTGTGTCTGGGTCTACCTTTTTCTATTCCTCAACTCAAAATGGCAGTGTTTTCTCCTGTTTGCCCTTGATCTCGGCCACTAACCACCATCACCACCACTAAAATGGGCATCAATTCATCATCGGTATTTGTTCGACGAAAAATGATCACCACCACCACCACCAAAACTTCTCGTTCCTTGGATCCTCAACATATAGTTGTAGATAGAGGTGGTGATCACCACTTTTATCATTATCACCATCATCAACTCCAGTGCCTTATCACCCTCATCCTTCTGATCTCCTCCTTCCTCACCACTTCAACCATCACCTCAGCTGCCTCCTTTGCCACCTCCCACCTGAGCCAAACGCTCTCCGCCTCCTCTGCCTCATCATCCTCCGCCTCCCGAGTAGTGACCACCAAGTACGGCTCACTGCGAGGCAATCTAGTTCGACTGACACCTTCAAAAGGAACTTCCGATCACCACCCTCCTCAACTTCCTCTGGTGGAGGCGTACCTGGGCGTCCCATATGCGACCCCTCCTACCGGGGGCCTGCGCTTTATGCCCCCGGTGACGCCCTCTCATTGGCGGGGCGTACGATCGGCCACCGCCCCCAGCGCCGTCTGTCCTCAAACAATACCGGCGGATGTGCTGGCCGCAGTGAGGGCCCCGGATGCTGCCACCGCCCACCGGAAGGTGACCAAGGCGAGGCATGAGACGCTGAGGAGGCTGGTGCCTCTGCTGGGCAATCAGTCCGAGGACTGCCTCTACCTGAACGTCTACGTGCCGGTGGTGGGAGGCGGAAGTAATAACCAAGGTGAGTTCATTTTTGAACATTATTTTGACAGTAGTGTCAATTGTTTGACGCATTAATCTACTGAGCTCTCTCTTTTTTTCTGCCTCGCTGCCCGCCTGGTTCGCCGGGGATTAATGGCCTAATGATTGGGGTATTTCAATTGTTTCACACTTTCCCCCTTTACTACTTTTGATCATTTGAGCTCGCAACAGCGATCAAATGACCACCACACTACCATCATCATCAGCAGCAGCTCACTGTCTCGTGTCTCCAATTAACACACAGTGACACAGTCCCTCTCGGGAGTTCTTCCTCCTTTCTCTTTTCTCTAAAGTGCTAAAAATAGGCCTCTTGGCTAATGGTCATGTAAACTAGGCAAGGCAGGCAGGCAGGCAGGCACCGAAGTTAGCACTCTTCTCGATTGCAAACTTCGGAAGCCTATGAATTATAGATTGGCCAATTTTAGTTTAGAGAGAGAGAGAAAGAGAATAGTATGAAATAGAATAGAGCGAGCAACCACCATCAATAAATCAAACACTGCTGGTAATGGTCGTCATCGCCGTCGTAGTCGAACACTAAAGGCAAAGAATGAGGGTGATGATGATTCGACCACCACCACCACCACCACCACAACCATCACCCTCTTTCTTCTTTTCATCTTTTCAAAAAGAAAGAGGGCAAATGCAAATTAAAGAGAGTGATTCGCTTGGGGAGGGGAGGACAGTTGTCCTCACTTTCCAAAGTTGACGTGCATTTAAAACGCACCCACACACACACACATCTTTTCCCTGAGCAGCTTTAGAAGCTCTTCTTCTTCTTCAGCATCTTTTCTGCTCTGCATTTGTTGTCGAGGACAGAGCAAGAGAGCGAGCGAGCGAATCGAGCAGGCATCTTTCCGTATTTCTCATTGTTGTTGTTGTGCTCTGCCTTCTTTGCTGTTTTCCCCGTGCCTAGCTAATTCCTTTCGACAGACAAGTGAGAAGAGAGAGCAAAAGAAGAAGAAGAAGAGAGAATCAATAGGCGGCAGAAATCTCAACTTTTCTTCTCTTCTCCTCGGTGAAGAAGGAAGGCAAAGTGGAGCGAAAGAGACGAATCGAATTTTAATGTCGCGCACGATTGCGTCTGGCTGCTGCTGTTGCTGCCACTCTCTTTCTTCTTCTTGATTCTCAATTCTTGATTCTTGATTCTTGATTCGCTCAATTCTTTGCCATTTAACTTGCCACCGCATCTTCTCTTCTCTCTCTTCTCTCTCTGAGGCGAAAAAGATGAGCATTTTCAATTTTAACATTTGCGTCACACACACTGCTCTGCTCACACAATAACAGAGAGGCCTCGACACTTACTTTTTCATCAGAATCAACTTATTCTTTATTCTTTCTTATTTCTAAAAAATACTCTTCGAATTGAGGAGGAGGAGGAGGAGAACTAGGAGGAGGAATTTTTAAAGATATGGCGAGTGCATTCACTCTGCAAAGTGCTAGCCTTTTTGCTCCCCAAAGATGAGAGCAAAAATGTCGCACTGTGTGTGATGTGTGGTGATATCGGTTTGCTGTTTCAGGCGAAGAAGAAGAAAAAGAAAAAAGTTGTTGTCCCCTCTCTTTTGTGGAACTGGACAAAAATGTTGCTGCTGCTGATTCTGTTTAAAATGCGGCATCTAATTCTGAAAAGTGCAGCGAAATATTCTATGGTGTCTGTCCGCCCAGCGCAACCTCAAATTGCGGCCCTCTTGCTGCGTCGTAATTTGCTCTTTGGTAACCTTCAATTTGGGCCTCAATTGAAGAGCACTTTTCCCTGTTTGCTCTGTGCTAACCACCACCACCACCAGCAGCAGTCTGTAATTTGTCACACTTGATTCCTCTTCTCTTCCTCCTCTCTGCCTACTCTAATTTAATTTAATTTTAGTTTTAAAAATAGAGAGTAAAATTTTGTCACTGCAGAAAAGGACAAAGACGAAGATAGAGAACAAGAGAGAGAATCGAGGGGGATTTTAAAATACTGTCGCGGACGTAATTCGGGTTTGTCAGTCTGTTTCGTCTTTTCTTGTTTCTCTTCTCTTGTCTCTTGTCCCTTTGCTGGTCAGCTTTGCAGTAATGCTCCTAACCATTACCGAGCAACAGCAACAAAAAAAGGAGAAGAAGACTGACGGCAAATCGAGTTGGGGCCAATCGATTTACTGTGCCGGGTCATGTCTTCAATTGTTCTCCGTTGCTGCTGCCTCTCTTTCCTTCAATGTCTCTCATTTGCGGCCATTTGCGGACACACCACCACCACCACCGCTGACACTGACTGGGCTTTGTATTCTTGGACAGAATTTTCACAGCTTTCTTTTAGTTAGCTTCTTTCCCCCCTCTCCCCATCTCTCTTTCCGGCGACTTCTGACTCTTCTAGCACTTCTTTTTGCACGGCAATTGTCTTTGTTCTTTTTGTTTCTTGCTGGCTGCTGCTTTTGCTCCATTTCTAGTCTGTTTCTTCTTTTTGTTGTTGTTCTTCTCCTGCTGACGCCAACTCACACACACACTCACAGACTGTGTCCAAGTTGTGTCCTCAATGGCCGCCGCCGCCGCCGCACAGTTGTGGCCAGTCTGGTCGATTCAGCGATTTTCTCCATCTTCTTCATTTTCTCTTGTTCGGTCCTGGTGCCACTAATCGCTGCCATTTGCCACTGCTGTCGCGTTGTGGATTTTCATGGGTGGCAGCTAACGAAAGAAAAAAAATAACGTCAATTTTTTATTCGATTTGATTCTATGGTTTACTAAAAAAGGTTGCTTTAAATTTTTCTTTTCAGTAATTAGTGGTTTGTAAAAGACAGTAGTAGTAAGGGAAAAACTTCATTAAACCTGAGTCTATAACTTTTTTGCTGGCTAATAAAAAAAAGTTGAGCAGATGTTTTTGCTGGTATTATAAAAGAAGATGCTGAGGATTCTGATGCTGCTTCCTAAAAAAAGAGGGAAAGAAATCTTTTGGATTGGATGATGAGTTCAATCGTTTCAACTTCCCCCCCCTCCACTTCAACTTAAATCGTTTTCAATTCCTCTGTTTTCATTCACTGCTTATTTCCTCCTCCTCCTCCTCCTCCTCCTCCTCGATTTTCAATTCCATTTCAAAGTCCCCCTTGAGTTCCGCGGACCCTCTTCAACTTTCATTTCAGTTTCGTCTCAATTCTCCATTTTCTTTATTTCTCAGTATTTCTTTTCATTAATCGCCCTTGGCACTTTTTGCACTCCTAGAGACTTTTTAGTTAGATAGATTGAGACTCGTATAATAATATATTTTCATTTACATCGTGGGCTCTGCTCTGCTCTGCTCTGCCCAAAGTGTGTGTCGTAGCATTGTCGAACACATCAAAGCAACGGCAGCATCAACTTTACATTTTTGTTCACTTTTTTGTCTTCGCTGGTGGTAGTGGTGGTGGTGGTAAAAACTGATCGATCAGTCTTGTCAGAGGCGACATTTCTCTACACTTTTTCCTCGAGTAGTAGTAATCCCTCGTTTTCCCTCTAATTTCCTCTTCATCACTCTCTCTCCCTCTCAATTTATTACCATTCTATCCATGTGTCTCAGCAGCAGCATCACTTCAAATTTCGCCTGAATTTAGCACCGCCATCGTTTATTTTCATTTCTCACTCATCTTTGTCGCCCTGTGCCGCACTAAGAATAATATTTGCTGTACTTTTGCTTCCTCTCGCTTTCTTTCTCTACTTTGAAATTGTTATTCCGATTTCAATTCGAGTAGTGTTTGTGTGTGTTTGCTAGTAGTGGACACTGCATGTGTTTGTCTCGTCAGTGTGTACTCTCAATTGAAATGTACTTTTGCTGGCATTTGCTGATGTCTGTGTCTTCTTGTTGGTTCATGTCCAGTAAATGCCAGCTACCACCTAATTACTGTCTACTTTTTGTTCTTGTTCTTTTTGGGCTCTAGTCTTCTTCTTCTTCTCCTAATCCGTAATTTGGTGATGTCTGTGTCTCTTTGCATCACTCAGGCAGTCACTCTCATTTTCTCTCCCCCCCCCTTTTCTGCGAATAATATTATTGCCATTTGCTCTCAGTTGAGCAGTTGTTGTTGCCCAGCCAATTTAGTTTGCTCTGATGTATTCCCGCATTATATTCACCACCAGTGGGCTCCCCCCAGCTCGAAGCTCGAGCTGAGCCAGGCTGATTTTCCAAGGCTTCTTTTTTTGCAAAAACTTTTTATTGACATTGCCAGTGGCTATCAAAATGAGCACTGCCTCCTCTTCTCTTCTCCCTAAACTAAGTGTGCAAATTAGTGGTCGTTTGGCTAAAGTGAAGGGAAAAAAAGTTTGAGCTGTAAAGTTTCAATTGCCGCTGCCTCTCAATCACTTCTCAATGTATCATTCTTCAGTCAACTTTTTTAGTTCCAGTTTAAAATAGTAAAAAGTACCATCTCTCGCTTTATCAAATTGTCAATTAACATATTGCTCTGCTCTGAAACTGTAGCCCACACATCTTCGATCTAGTTATGATTTCTGCCTGCGAGAAAATATCGCTCAGAGAGGAAATTGGGGAATTTGAGTTTTGGGTGGATTTTGTGTGCCAGTGCACTGGCACTGGCAATTGAGGGGCAATGCCAAAAGTATATCAGTCAGCTGCAGCAGCAGCAGCAGTGAAGTAGTAAGTCCTCATCAGTGAAATTGCCTTTCTTTGCTCCTTCTTCTCCTTCTTCTGTCTGAAGACTTCTCAATAATTCACTACCGAACACCGAGCTGAACAAGCACTGCTGAACACTGCCACTAGAACTACTACAAATGTAACTGGCCAGTGCACTGCACACAGCAAACTTTTAAATTATGAAATAAGACTAATGGAGAGAAAGAAAGAATTGCCCTAGCCGCCTGCCTGCCTGGCTACAATTGCCCAAATGCCCTTAGTTTAGAGCAAGGAGAAAAGGAATTCCCTTTTCCCTTTTTTTCAGTTCGTTTTGATTTCGCTCACTCTTTTTTTAGTTTCGGTTATTTTGAGCCAATGTTTTTCATTTTGTAACTAGCTGGCTAGTTGGCCGGTGCACTCAGTGCACTGAGGACGGTGTTGTCCCCAAAGAAAGGAAGAAAAATATGGTGTTATTGTTTAAAAAGAGGGAGGACTACAACAAAATTTACCGAACAAGGAAAACTTAAACTAAAAAAAGACGGCGGCGTCATTTCCCGGCACATTCTGCACCATTTTTAGCAGTATAGAACTGTAACTAGCTGGTTTCGGTGCTATTTACATTAGCTTGAGAAGGACCAAACTGATTCGGTTGCTGCCGTTGCCTTCACCGCAGATTGCCTGTCTTTCTCTGTCTTTCTTTCTTTGTTCCCGCTGTGCCTTATCACCTTCTCTCTCCACAAGGCGAAACGGTGTACTGTAACACACCGTCTTTCTCTTTACCCTCATTTTAGACGCCCGTAATACCTTTGCACTTGAATATGATGTGTATGTAAGCAAATATGGCCGACATATCTTCTTTTTCCTTCCCTTTCCTTTCCCTCCTTTTTAAGGAGCGCGGCAATTTAATTTTGTATCCTTCCCGCTAAGAGCATTATCAGTGCAGGGCAACTAAAAAGGCGAGAACCTAAAAACCTCTTTCCAGCTGAGTTTTAAATTAGGAGGGAAACTCTCAATTGTTTTTTCGCAGCAAACAAAGAGGGGTCCACAGCGGATATTTTACAGCAGATAAAATAGAGGAGCTAAATTGTAAAATTGTAAAAGACGGGCAATAATTGTTTTTCCCTTTTCAAGTAGCCGACGATTGATTGCCGCCTTCGCACACACACTCTTAGAGTAAAATCAAAGCTCAGCCTCGCTGTAGCCTCTCTTTTCATTATTTTATTAGTTTTCATTCTTTCTTTTTCTTTCCTTTGTTCTTGATTCTCTTATGTTTAGTGTGCCTGCACTTTAACTGCATGAACCACTATCACTTCAGCCTGCCCTGCACTGCTTTACATTACATTGCACTGCTGTTCATGCAAATGCACACTGGGCAGCACTGTCTTCCTCTTGTTCTTTTGCTGAGGCAATCCCTTCTTCTTCTTCTTCCTCTTCTTCTTCTTGGCCATCGATCTAGAGCCAGAGAAGAAAAGTAGACGGTAAAGTGCAGAGTCAGCAGATGTAGCCCTGAAGCCTCTCTGCTTGTTCTCATTTGTTTCCCATTCTTTCTTTCTTTCTTCCCTTTCCCTTTCCCTTTCTTTTTTGCTAACCTCCACTGCCAATTTGTCATTTGCCTGCCTGCCGTCCTCTCAGAGAGACTGTCTGTTCTCCTTCACTTGCTCCACTTTTTTTCGGCTGTTACTTTTGTGCTCTTTTGTCTTTTTCATCTTCTTCTTCTTCTTTTTCTTCTTCTAAATCAGATTTGCTCTTTAATTTGCCTTTTCTTCCTTCGCTCTCTCTCTCTGTGTTCAATTAGCCTCAATTAAAGTGCAGCTAAAACATAATTCATGTTGGAGTAGTGAGAGACAGAACCAGACAGAATCTGAAAGACCGAATCGGAAGCGGCGGCAGCATAATTTGATTTATTGCCAATCACAGTGGACCGACAGTGGACATATGTCAAGCAGGAAAAAAATCTGTTTCAGTTTCTTTTTCTCGCTGAACTCGCTCAGCTCATCACATGCACACACATCTTTGCCTAATTGAAATGCCACTGCTTTGGCAATCAAATTCAGAATTCTCCTTTTTCTGTTTTGTGTTTTTGGTAATGACAACTACTTTAGGCTGATTCAGCTGCTGTTCACTGCCACTTTTACACCGACTAAATGGGCTTCATTTGGCGCTGAAGAGTTTAAGCAAAAAAAGCAAAGAAGGAAAAAAGGCGAGAGACAATCATCAGGGGAGAAATTAGCAGTGCCAATTAAGTGCAGAGTGCGCCTGAGAGGAAAGGAGAGGAAAAGTCCATTGCTCTTCTTTCTTGCACCAGTTCACCCCCTTCATCACCCTCATCATCATCAGCACCAGCACCAGCAGCAGCACCATCAGTCGAACCCTTTGGTGGTGGCAAAGCATTCACCCAAGAAGCCTCATTTATCTTTCTGCTGCTTTTCATTTTCACCCCTCGCCTTTGGTGCCTTAATTGCCCAAGTGGCCACCATACACTTGCTCTGTGCCCACTTCTTGCTCTTCTTCCCTTTCTTTGGCTTTCTGACTTTGATGAATTGCCACTTGCTCTTTTGCAATCCTTGCACACACACACTTTCTCCTCCTCGGTTGGCAGCAGCATTTCCGGTTGTCTCCTCATCTTCATTTTTGCCGAGCTTGCTCTGAAGAAGATGGCCATCAGCGGAATTTCAGTTTTAGTGCCTTCAGTGCTTAGCTGCTGCCAAGTGATTAGTGTGATAAGTGCGCCTGCTGCGAATGTGACTGTGTATGCTGCTGCTCTGTCTCTTTTTTTGTGCCCACTTTCTGTGCCTTTCTCGTCACTTGACACAATCAGGAGCTAGGCATTCCAGCAGCAAAAAACCCAAAAAGCACACACATCCTTTTCTGATTTATGAATCAGCAGCAGCGGCGGCTCATCTCTGCGGGGAAAGCTCAGTGCAAATCCTTTGCTGCTTTCATTTTTCATGACCACAGTTTCACTTTGCTGCTTCCACTGCTGATGCTATCTCATCTGCTGAGGAATTTTCCTCCTCCTCCTCCTCCTCCTCCTTTTTATCTCCTTTTTGTGGTGGTGGCAAATACCCAACCGCCAACTTTCTATCTCACTTTTCTTGCTCTTTGGTGTGTGCATGCACCACATATCGTTACCCCCTTACTTTCACCTTTTGCACTGCAGTAATTTCTTTTTACTGGCGCATATCTTTTTATTTTAGACTGTAAATCTCTTAACTGCTGTACTGTACTGTACCGTACATTGTCTCTCATTCTCATTCTCATTAATCGATTAGAGAGCGGGGCACTTTGTGGCCTTTTAATTTGAGGTTGCTGTGCAGTTGCAGTGTGTGTGTGTGCTCATAACTTCATTTGGCCTTCTTCTTTTGCAAACTTAAGCCATGGCCGCCGCATCTTCTTCTCAACTGCTCAACTCTTCTCTCTGTTTCTTAACTCGTTCATTTCTTATTCCATTACCACTTGCCTGGCCTTGCCTTGCCTTGCCATTGCCTGCCCGTTTGCCATTAATAATGCAAACATCTCAGAGTCCTCTTAAAGCCCAGTTTGTGTTTGCTTTCCTTTTCTTCTTCCTCTTTTGCATCTCATTAATTATTGAGTAAGCAGAGTGTGTGTGTCCACATATGCTCTTCTCTCGTTGAAAGAATGTGTGCAAGTCTTAATGACGATATTGTTTGAGTGTTTGAATTTATAATGATCATCATCATCATCAGCAGCAGCAGCAGCATTGGAGAGAATAGTATTATTCACAGCATTTTTAAAACTTCATTTTCACTAATCTCTCTGTCATTTTTCTTCTTCTCCTATCATTTTTCCAGGAACTCGCTCTTGGGGCAGTTCATCCTCCTCCTCCACTGAATGGTCATCATACTCCTCACCCTCATCACCCCCGTCACCCTCATCACCTCCCTCTCTGCCGGTGATTGTCCTCCTTCCCGGGGAGTCCTTCAGCTGGGGCGCCGGGTCACTGTACGACGGCAGTCTGCTGTCCGCCTACGGCCAGGTGCTGGTCGTCACGCTCAATGCCCGCCTCGGCGTCCTCGGTAAGTAGTAGTAGTAGTAGTAGTACCGAAAATCATACCCAAAAATATCCCCAAGAAAACATTATTTTTGCATCTCTGTCCTGTCCTGTCGCCTTCAATCAGCCCATTCAAATTGTCCATTCCCTCTCTCTCTCTCTCTCTCTCTCTCTCTCTCTCTCTCTCTCTCTCTCTC
>JAALOO010001417.1_pt1 | contig 16230 bp, 11 predicted proteins | sample 7257641 | NCBI WGS metagenome assembly JAALOO01 (sample SAMN14085613, study PRJNA598686) | mite metagenome | biome: ENVO:01001000; feature: ENVO:01001002; material: ENVO:01001226; isolation source: single female mite from University of Michigan culture on fish food culture... ...
TAAGATCTCTAAAATTTTAAAAGAAAAAGAAAAATGCGACTTAATTATATGTTTATCCCATTTAGGCTATGAATACGCGGACGATCAAATATCAGATCTTAAATTAGCTGCTAACATCCGTAATGTTGATATCATTCTAGGGGGCCACTCACATACATTTTTAGATAAGCCAACGATAATTAAAGACCTTGATAACAATGATGTATACATAAACCAAGTTGGTTTTGCGGGTATACGTCTTGGTCGTTTGGACATCATATTTGACAAATCAAAAAGTAGCAAAAAAGTCATTGCGCAACATTATACCATTGGGAAGGAGTTAGATCAAATTGTTGCAACCTGATAGTTAAGTTAATTTAATTGAAAAAACTATTCAATCTTTATATCGATTCTTATCGCGGCCTTTCCAAGGAAGCTTGGTTGCTAGCCATTGTCATGCTTATCAACCGTATAGGATCCATGGTGATACCCTTCCTTGGTATGTATATGTCCTCTGAACTTAATTTTAGCAAACCGCAGATCGGTATTGTTTTGGGCTGTTTCGGTCTTGGTTCTGTTTGTGGCTCTTGGCTAGGAGGATGGTTAACAGATAAATTAGGAAACTACAAAGTTCAGTGTTTTAGCCTATTACTTACCGTACCTATATTTTTAGTTCTACCTAGTTTCAAAGAAATTGAATCTTTAGCTGGAATGATTTTTTTACTTACACTAGTTGCAGATACCTTCCGGCCAGCTAACTCTGTTTCTGTTGCACGTTATGCAAAACCAGAGAACATCACTCGCGCCTATTCGTTGAACAGAATGGCAATAAATCTAGGTTTCTCGATCGGCCCTGCATTAGCCGGCATTTTAGCAACCATCTCATACGATTGGATTTTCTACGGAAATGCAATTGCGGTACTATTAGCCGCAATTGTATTTATACTATTTTTTCATAACAAAAAGCCACGTACACTAACGCAACCTTTAGTGGTGGGTAAAGATCGGAAATTAACAATCAACGATCGTAATGCCTATTTAGATCCACCATTTATCATCTTCAACATTTTCTGTTGCTTATTTTCCATGGCATTCTTTCAACTTTTAAGCACCTTACCGCTTTATTATAAAGAAGAAATGCTGCTTGCCGAATCGCAAGTTGGACTATTAATGGGTTTTAGTGGATTCAGTATTGTTATATTTGAAATGTTGCTTGTGCATGCTATCGAACATCGATTTACCCCACGGACAATTATGATAGCAGGCGCAGCTACGGCAGGGATTGCATATTTGATGTTATATATGCCACTAGGAATTATATGGTTATATTTATCCATGTTCATCCTTTCGGTAGGAGAAATGCTCACCCTACCATTCACCGCGACCATTAGCGCCTCTAGGGCGACACTAAATACACAGGGTGCTTATATGGGATTCAACTCGTTGGCCTTCGCAGCTGCCAATATATTTTCTCCGTTTTTTGGCACATACTTGGCCGAACAGTATGGCTACAGCATATTGTGGTTGTGTACCGGCACGCTATTAATCCTGACGAGTATTGGTTTTTCTTGGATCTTAAAAAAGATGTAAACGGATAAAGGTTATTATCCAACATTCCTTTCATAGGGCACTCGAGTAACAATCGATCGTCCTAGTGTTATTTCATCAACATATTCAAGTTCACCGCCGAAAGCAATACCACGCGCAATAGTACTCAATTGAATATCAAACTCTTTAAGCTTACGATATAGGTAAAATATCGTTGTGTCTCCCTCCATCGTAGCACTTAATGCTAAAATAACCTCTTTCACTTGAGTAGTCTTTAACCGATGGACAAGTGCCTCAATCTTTAAATCTGATGGTCCTACCCCATCCATTGGAGAAATTAATCCCCCTAAGACATGATATACCCCTTGGTATTGATTCGTATTTTCAATAGCCATTACATCTCTCGTGTCTTCAACGACACAGATAATCTCTTGATCCCGTTTATTAGCACGACAGATTTCACAAAGCGCGTCATCTGAAATATTAAAACAATTCTTACAGTATTTAATTTGTTCTTTCAACTGATTGATCGATCCTGTAAAGCGGGCGACTTCTCCGTCAGTCTGCTTCAGTAAATGTAGTACTAATCGTAAAGCTGTTTTTTTGCCTACCCCAGGTAGTCTTCCAAACTCGTCAACTGCTTGTTCTAATAATCTCGAGGAGAATTGCATATTGCAAATGTAAAAAGTAAAAAGGTAATATTCAAAAAAGAGAATATAGATAATATCTTTTCAAAACTAGTAATCAGCCTAACGACCAACTGGTTGCTAAGCACCTATCCTTGTCATAAACATTGATTCAAAAACTGAAAAAAATCACTATATTGGAAATATTAAATAATGATAATTAAATATGGTAAAAGAGGATAAAATCCGACGTTCATTTGCCAATAAGACTTGGCAAGAAATAAAAGTAAAAGATTCTTGGCAGATTTTTAAAATAATGGCTGAATTCGTTGATGGATTTGAGAAGTTGGCAAAAATTGGTCCATGTGTATCAATTTTTGGGTCTGCACGTACCAAGTCAGAACATGAATATTATGAAACAACAGTAGAAATCGCCCGTTTACTGGCCGAAAAAGGGTACGGTGTAATCTCGGGTGGCGGTCCTGGAATTATGGAAGCCGCTAATAAGGGAGCGTACGAAGCGGGTGGCAAATCGGTAGGGTTAAACATTGAGCTTCCTTTCGAGCAATTTCATAATCGATATATAGATCATGATAAACTTCTTGAATTCAACTATTTCTTCGTTCGTAAGGTTATGTTCATGAAATATTCACAAGGCTATATCGTATTACCAGGAGGGTTTGGAACAATGGATGAGCTGTTTGAAGCCATTACATTAATTCAAACTGGAAAAATAGCCCGGTTTCCTATAGTACTTGTCGGTAAAGAGTATTGGCAAGGACTATTTAATTGGATAGAGCACACCATGTTAACGCATACGAATATATCCGAAGAAGATTTGAAATTATATCGGTTAGTAGATACCGCCGAGGAAGCCGTAGAGCACATCTTCCGCTTTTACGATAAATATCTATTAAAGCCAAACTTTTAATTGACAAATTAGTATTAAACAAAAAGGTCTACTAGAATAAGCTAGTAGACCTTTTTTGCATAAGGAAAAGTCCGCAATTAGAACGAATAACGTAAACCGATCATCGCGCTCCAAGTTGTTCCAGTAGTGCTTGCTGGGCGGAAAGGAGTGTCAACAAGATATGGTTCATTGTCATTTATAGCAGGGTCTTGTGTCGATAGCATTCTAAATGTAGGCACTCCATCCTCTACTCCTCTGTTGGTTAATATGTTTCTACCCGCCGAAAAAATATCCGATTGGATACCCCATTCTGAATTTATTAGATTACCAATATTTACCAAATCAACAGTAAACTGCAGTTTATCATCTTTTAAAGCAATATTATTGAACAAATTCTGTGTCCAGCGTACATCAATCCTATTTAACCAAGGCATTAAAAATTCATTTCTTGGTAAATAACCGCCCCGGTAAGATTCAAGATCATTTTCAGCGATGAAAGTCTCAAATGCTTCTTGTTGATCCGCAACTGTAAACTCTTTCGTTAAAGATTCACCTGCCGAATTGGTATACTCTTGCGAAAATGCCTGGAAAGTAAGGTCACTAGCAGACTGTGGAAGATATAGTAAATCCATCGCTTGACCATCTCCATTTAAATCGTTTTGATAATAGTACGAATATCTTCCTTGATGCGAACCGTCATAGTATATACCTATTGTAGTATTCTTAATAGTATAGTTTAGATTGGCGACCACACGGTGCGGTATGGCGAAATCAGAAATACTTAAGATATCATCATTTGGTGAGTTAATAACTGGAGAACCGCCCCAAGCCGAAGAACCGTTGGATCCAGCATTAGCAGAGACTTCTTTTGAATTGGAATAGGTGTAAAATAAGGAGCCTGATAATCCATTCCAAGGGGAAACTGTCGCTCCGAAAGTTGCAGAAAATGCATGACCTTTTGAATTTGTATTGGTTAAAACAGTAACCGAATTTCCTCCTATTGCAGGATTATATTGATAGGACTCACTATTCGGATAATATTCACGATTATCGCCTGCGTAGTTCATAGTCTCAGTCGATCTTTTCCGATTTGCGCCGTATTGGAACACCGCGTTTATGTCTTTGGTATATAAAATGTCCGTCGATAAAGTCACCGGTGTATTTGGAATTTTATAGTCTGCTCCAAAGCTTGTTCTCCAAACAGACGGCATTTTAAAGTTATTGTCGACCAGCGAAAAAGATGCAGGCGCACCATCATTTGGCGTACGTATAAAAACATCTTCCGCACCAGCTGGCACATTGTTTACGTGGTAATAGATATCCTCTGGATGAAAACGGACATTCCCAATCCACCCCGCAACGTCCTTATAGGAACCCGGTTCTACGTTATTCTGTAGAACACCAGAGCCAGAAGGCATATTTGTTAGCCAAACAAAAGGTACGCGACCGCTGAAAACCCCAGTACCACCGCGGAGTGTTAAGCTGCGGTCGCCAAATACGTCATAATTAAATCCTAATCTAGGTGAGAGCATAATCCTTGATTTTGGCCATGAACCAGAAGAGTACGTACGAGGATTTCCATCAACGTCTAACAATTCGATCGCATCAATTGAAGGGTTTGCTGTTAACTTATTGAGATAAATTGGTAGCTCTGCACGTAAACCAACCGTAAAATTAAAGCGATCTGTTAATGTTATTCTATCCTGAGCGTATAAAGAAGCAAGCCCAAAGTTTACACGCGCGTATGTATCTTGCCCTTCATAGGGATAGGTAATTCCAAACATTGTTGGAGCAACCTCAGCAGCGGTACCTGTTTTTAGGAAGTCCTCAACAGAGTTATAACGGTAATAGCCCGTTCCCATGCGAACATAAGAATTACCAAATTTTTGTACTTCGTATGCGGCTCCACCAGTAATACTGTGTTTACCGACGTTATACGTTAAGTTATTGGTAATCGTAAAATTGTCATTCACGACGTCATTCAAATGAGAGAATAACTCCGTACCAAAACTAATATAGTTAAGTGCATCACCGTCCCAAATGTCAACAAATGGGAAAAGCGTATTGCTAGGTGTTGTTCTCGTATCCTGAATTTTTGAATAAGTAAACAAAAACTTATTAGATAGTTGTGTATTAAAATTCGAGTTTAATTCGGCCGTGAACGAACGAACAATGTTTTCAAATGCGTAGTTTCCGTTCTCAAAGGTCATTGAATTTTCACTTACACGGTCAGAGTTGGAACGAGGACGTGGACCAGAGTTTCCATTTGCCACCTGCATAGACTCTCCTTTGAGCACATTATAACGAAATGCGGCCTTATGCTTTTCGTTAATATTCCAATCAATTCGTGCTAAAAACTTCTTTCCGTACTGATTCGCTTCATTTGCATATCCTTGGTAGCGTCCTGGGTCGTATCCAAATTGATTAATTAAATGATCCCTCACCGCAATTAAATCTGATTCTTTAACACGTGAAATATTTTGCGATGGTTGAGCAATACCATTATTTGACGCTCTCCAAAGGTTTGCCCCGGAAGCATTCGCGCCCGTTGCCTCTTCTTTTTCCGCACTAACGAAGAAAAATAATTTATTTTTTATAATAGGTCCACCTAACGTTAGTCCATAATTTTTCTTAGTCCCATCAACAAATTGAATATTTTGTTTATTAATCTTTACTCCATTCAGATTTTCATTATTATAATAACCATATATAGATCCATGAAAGTCGTTGGTACCAGATTTCGTCACCGCATTAATTCCTGCGCCGGTAAAGCCGGACTGCGTAACGTCGAAAGGCGCTATATTAACGGATATCTCCTCAATTGCATCCAGCGATATTGGTTGAGAACTCCCCCCGGGAAGTTGATTCGAACTTAAGCCAAATCCGTTATTAAAGTTTGCCCCATCAATTTGTAAGTTATTGTATCTAGCATCGCGGCCCGCAAAGGAATTCCCATTTGCCTGTGGCGTCAATCTCGTAAATTCGGTGATGCTTCTACTGGTTTGAGGCAGCTCCTGAATTTGTTTTAATCCAACACGCGTTGCAGCTCCCGTTTTATTGATACTAGCGGTGCTCGATCCCGTTACAACAACTTCCTGAAGAGCAGTAGCATTACTGGCAAATACCGGATTCAAAACAAACGGTTGTCCTAGTTCAAGATATACATCTTCGTATACTAAAGGATCTTGACCTACGTAGGTCACTTCAACCTTATAAGGGCCGCCGACACGCATATTGGCAAGATTAAAACGGCCTGCGACATTTGCAGAACCAGAATAAATTGTCCCAGACGGTTCGTGTGTCGCTTTAACAGTTGCGCCTGCCGTTGCATGTCCTGTTGATTCGGTTACAACGCCTGACATACCACTAGTGGTCACTTGTGCTTGAATTGTTCCGTAGCTGGCTAATACTAAAGCAAAGAACAGTAGAGATTTTTTCATATGAGTTTCGTTAATATTGAGTGCGACAAATTTAAATATATGCGGTGATATTTTTTTGTGTTAACATAAACTTAATATAAAGATAGCCAGGTGTATAGGTTATTTTTTGCTGAAAGGAGGAAGTCAAAATAGGTTAAGATTTCGAGAGTTAAAATAAAACCAGCTTGACATTAATAAAAACGTAAATTATTAGCTCGAAAAATGAATTTTTAACAAAATTTAACACTTGTGAAATGTGGAAAACTATATCCAGCTTATTTGGAATATGGAGAATCTTTTAATCGTCTTATCGAAGTGAATCTATTTTAAATCAACAATTTCCTTTCCCAAAATAAAAGGTTACCTTTGCAACCAATTTTAAAAATTGTATATATAAAATGCAAAAAAACACCACCCTTTGGCTTGCCTTCTTGGCATTTCTGCTAACTGGTAATGTAGCTCTCGCTCAACGAGTACTTACTGGAAAAATCACGGACGGAAAATCACCTATTGTAGGAGCATCCGTTACAGTTCATGGAACACAGACCGGGACATCTTCAGACAGCAATGGTGATTTTTCTTTATCATCTGATAAAGAAAATGGTAAATTGGAAATTCGTTACATGGGCTTCCTTTCCAAGATCATCAACTATTCCGATCAATCAAATTTAGGAACAATCGTTCTAGAGGAAAACGCAACAGAATATCTTGATGAGGTTGTTGTCGTAGGCCGCGGAGTTATTGATATTGCAGAAGGCCGTAAAACACCGATTGCTGTTTCTACGATAAGACAAGAACAAATTGAAGCAAAAGTAGGTTCTCAAGATATTACTTCTTCTTTAGCGAACACACCTTCAGTTTATATTACAGGGCAAGCAAAAGGCTTCGGGGAGACATCGATGAATACGCGTGGATTTGACCAATCAAATACCGCCTTCCTTTTAAATGGACAACCAATTAACGGTATGGATAACGGAAGCCTCTACTGGTCAAACTGGTCTGGCTTAGCAGATATTGCGTCGGTTGTACAGATTCAACGCGGTTTAGGTTCCTCGAAACTAGCTATTTCATCTGTAGGGGGTACAATTAACTTTGTAACAAAATCGACCGATATGAGAAAAGGAGGCTTTCTTAAACAAGGAGTCGGTAACGACGGATATCTCAAATCAACGGTCGCCTACAACACAGGCTTGATGGACAATGGCTTCGCCGTTTCCGCTATGTTTACGCATTGGCAGGGTGATGGCTATGTCGATCGTACTGGAGGCCAGGGGCAGAATTATTTTCTTTCCATTGGTTACAAAGTAAATGAGAAACATAACTTAAACTTCATGATAACTGGAGCTCCACAATGGCATGAGCAGGGTTATACTTCTTCATTACATAATTACCTTGACAAAGGTCGGAAGTTTAACAGTAATATCTCGCAATTAGACGGAAAAGAGGATAATGTTCGCAAGAATTATTACCATAAACCTGTAGCCAACTTAAACTGGGACTGGGAAATTGATGATAACGCTTCCCTTTCTACAGTGGTTTACGCATCAATTGCACGTGGTGGCGGACAATCGGCACGGACCGATGCAACTGCTGAAAAAGTACCGTATCTGGCCGCTGACGTCAATAATCACCAGTGGTTTGGACTTGTTACTAATTATAACCGTAAACTTAATGAACACTTAAACTTTAATTTAGGGTTTGACTTACGCGACTACAAAGGAGAGCATTATAGACAAGTGACAGATTTACTAGGTGCATCTTCTATCAGTCATGTGGGTAACATTAATTTTGATTCACCAATTGTCACCTCGAATACCTATAGCACCAACCCATGGGCAGCATGGGGCGATCGTCCAAACAACGTCGAAGATCATCTTGCCTGGGATTACAACCAAATTATTCGTTATGGCGGCTTATTCGGGCAATTAGAATATGCTAAAGATGGTTTTACAGCATTTTTCCAAGGATCAGTCTCCCAGCAACAAAATATCCGCAAAGACTATTTTCAATATACTCCTGGCAATCAAAAGTCTGACAATGTAAATAACTTTGGCTACAACGCCAAAGGAGGAATAAGTTACACGAAAGATCACCATACAATCTTTGGAAATGCCGGTTATTATTCCCGTCAACCTTACCAAAACAACATCTTTATGAATTATGCAAATGATGTTAATCCTTATGCTAAAAACGAAGAAATTATTGGTTTAGAGCTCGGTTATAAATTCACCTCTGAATACATTGACCTTAACTTTAACGCTTATAAAACGACATGGGACAACCGTGTAACAGGAACTTCACGTAATGCAAACGCGGAAGACGTTACATTATATAATCCAACAAATGACCCCTCCCTATTAGTTGAAGGTGATTATTTATATTTTTCAAATTACGGTGTAAAACAAAATCACCAAGGGTTGGAACTTGACTTTGTTTCAAGACCTTTTCCCGGATTTAAATTTACAGGGTTTGCATCAATTGGAGATTGGGTATATGATGGAATGTCGACAACGATTACTCGCAACGAAAATCGCGTTGTGCTAGCTACTGATGAAACAGATCTTACAGATGGACAGGTTGGTAATGCTGCTCAAACATCGTTTGGTCTTGGAGCCGATTATACGATCATCCAAGGTTTGTCTATTGATGCTGATTTTAGGGGGTACGATAGATTGTACTCTTCTAGACAAGCTGGAAAAGGTGGGGTAATAGAATTACCTAGCTATCAGTTAATAGACGCTGGTGCTTCATACAAATGTAATATTAGTCCTAAAAACTCATTGAGCTTTCGCGTGAATGTCAATAATATTTTTGACAAATTCTATATCTCTGAGGCATCCACTAATGTACCTCTGTCGGAAGCTGAGGAATCATGGCATGGCATAAATACTAGAAACACCGTCTTAATTGGTTTAGGGCGCACATGGAACGGTTCTGTTAAATTTACCTTTTAAATTAAACAAACCATACAAGACATTTATTAAGCCCCATAATTTTTTTTTGGGGCTTAATTTTTTATCAAACTATTTATTCTGATTAATAAATGACAGTTAAGAAAAATTTCAAACCATATCATCTCCCTTTTCAAACAGTTCAAACAATTAAATTGTTATATTTAGAAAACAATACCTTTCATAATAAATCTTGACAAATATGTTCGATATACTTACCGACAATCGAGTAATTAGCGTACTCACTTCTATTCTATGCGGCGCAATCGTTGGTTTTGAACGAGAATACAAAAACAAGTCTGCTGGATTCCGGACGGTTATTCTGATCTGTTTCGGCTCCACGGTCTTTACAATACTATCACGAACAGGTGAGGTTTCAGACGATCGTATTGCTGCGAACATAATTACGGGTATTGGCTTTTTGGGTGCTGGAGTAATTTATCAAGGTAAATTTAATGTGCAAGGATTAACGACAGCTGCAGTAATTTGGTCGGTTGCTGGAGTCGGTATGATGATCGGTTTTGAAGAATATGCCATTGCGTTTATTCTAACGGCTTTAATGGTTATAATTCTATCATTATTTCAAATGATGGAAAACCTACTTGCTATTATGTACTTTACACAAACCATTCACGTGTCATTTGAAAATGTTCAAATTTCTAAACTCGGCGAGTTTGAAAACTATATAAAAGAGTATGCTGTTAAATTACAACGTCGCGGAATGGAAAAACGAGGAAGACACTTCTTTGTGTTGTATGACATCTCTGGATCAAAAAAAAATATACGTCGAGCAAATGATGCGATCATCTCATTGGAATATGTCCACAGTTTCAATAACAAATAATTATCTGCCAATAAATTGAAAAAGTGCTCCTGCAACACTTCGGGCTTAACCGATATGCGCGTAAGTTACACCATCACCACCACGATCAGCATGCTCATCCTCAATTCGCGAGACATGACTATACTTCCGTAAATATTCTCTAATAAATTTTCTCAGAATACCATCACCTTTACCATGAAGAATTTTTAAGGACGGGTACCCAATCATTACTGCACGGTCTAGTACAAGCTCCAACTGGCGTAATGCATCATCTGTTCGCATACCGCGCAGATCTACTTCTGGGCTAAAATCAGCAGACGAACTGGCACCAATAGTGCTGTGCTTCTTCACAACTTTTGCTTTTTCCTTCCCGCGAAGCTTGATTACCTTGTTCTTTTTTACCACAGTTCGAAGTTCTCCTAATGCTAAGATTATATTATTGCCCTTAGAAATCTCCATCACTTGCCCTTCCGTTTCCGTTTCCAGTATACGAACCCAGTCTCCGACTTCCAGTATCTCCTCAATGGACAATACCTGCGAATTGGTTTTCATTATCTTCTTAGGTTCTGTATTCCGATCAATAGCGGAATGTAAATTCTTACGAATCTCCTTTGTCTTTTCTTTGTCAGCGTTCACAGACTTTATATCAGCGATTGTGTTTTCTACTAATCGATTAGCATCCTTCAAAATCTGTTTTGCCTCATCTTTGGCCTGTCGAATTATTTGCGATTTATTTTCCTGCAAGGTATCATTTAACCCTTCATATTCTTTCTGCAAGGCTTCAAGTTCGCGCTCCCGTTTGTTAATTGCTACTTTAGTATCATACACATAACGCTTATCACGCTCTAAGTCAATAAGTAACGTATCCACTTTTTTCTGTTGCGTTCCAATTTTCTGTTTGGCCGCTTCCAAAACACGCTTACCAAGACCAATTTTCTGCGCAATTTCAAAAGCGTATGAACTTCCTGGTTTTCCAATCTGCAAAATATATAAAGGACGCATTGCCACATTATCAAATAACATCGAGGCGTTCTCTATCCCTTGGGTGTTGCTGGCAAAAACCTTCAAATTCGAATAGTGCGTCGTAATGACTCCGCGGATATCTTTTTCATGTAATACTTCCAAAACCGCTTCAGCTATTGGCCCTCCAAATAAGGGATCTGTTCCCGTACCAAACTCATCTATTAAAACCAGCGTTCTAGCATTCGAAAACTCGGTAAAATGTTTCATTTTGGACAGATGAGCACTATATGTACTTAAATCACTCTCAATTGACTGATCGTCTCCGATGTCAGCAAATATTTGTTTAAATACGCCGATCTTCGTTAAAGGTTCCGCTGGAATTAATAGCCCTGATTGGGTCATAATCTGCAGCAACCCAACAGTTTTCATACATACAGATTTACCGCCAGCATTCGGACCGGAAACCAAAATAACCCGGTCTTGTTTATCAATCTTTATATTTAAAGGAACAACTGTTTGATTCCCCTCTTTTTTTGCATTAATATGCAGCAGTGGGTGTCGTGCGTTTACCAAATTGATTTCTGCCTCTTTGGATAGTTCAGGCATTTCGGCATGGATTTCGATCGCAAATAAAGCTTTAGCACGAACAAAATCTAACTTACTTAATAAGCCGTGATAGGCTAATAAAAGCGGGACATGCGGACGTATTTCGGAAGTAAGATCCGTTAATATGCGTATGACTTCACGACGCCGATCAAATTCTAAATCCCTAATCTTATTGTTTAGATTAAAAACTTCTTCTGGCTCTATATAAGCTGTTTGCCCGGTAGCTGACTCATCGTGTATGAGTCCTTTAACCTTTCTTTTATTTTCTGCAAGTATCGGGATGCATAACCGTCCATCGCGAACTGTTAAGTTTCCGTCAGCAGTCCAGCCATGAGTTTGTGCTGTTTTAAACACCTGATCAATTCGTTTACGGGCCTCCTGTTCACTCTTTAAAATTTGTTGATTGATCTCCAGTAGCAACCGAGAGGCATTTTCTTTCATTTTACCTCTATCATCGATAACCCCTTCAATTTGACGAATAATACTATTTTCAATAGGTAAGTGTTCGAATAGAAGTTCCAGATGAGGGTATTGGCCCTCTCTTTCATTAAAATAGCGGATAACAGCATATACCGTTCTGAGGGATAACAAAATTCGATAGAATTCATCTTCTGCCAAAAAAGCACCCTCTATTTTTGCTTTCTCCGCCAACGGTTTTATAGGATATAGGTGATCTACTGGTAGGGCAACATCATTGATCAAAATATCTTTAAATTCCTGTGTTTGACGTAAAAAACGATCTATTTGATCAAGTTTTTGTTGAGGTTGGATTTTATCCACCATCTCTCTACCAGATTCGCTTAAGCATTTTTCTTTAATAAATTCCTTTATTTCGTTGAATCCGAGTTTGTCTATCGCGTTCTTAGGGAAAATCATAGTGTAAATTAATTTTCAACAACAGCCTTAGGATTGTCCGCTGCTGCTTTTTTCTCCTTGTTTCGATCTGCAGGAGGGTTAAGTGTTTCGGTACTGTCATTTGTTTTTGAGGCGTTTTTTGTCACTGCCTCTACTTCTGAGGATCTACCATCCTTCGTCTGGACCGCAATTCCCGCCCGAGACATAAAATCCTTATGGTACTTTTCAAATGATAATGGTAACGTATCCAAATCTAGGCCCAATATCAACGCACGGCTTTCCTCGGCGTGCTTAGTTAAATACTGAACACGTTGGATACTGTCGTTTCGTTTTGCTTGAATTGTCGAATCAGCTCGTCTAAAATCAGCATCCATTTTGGTCATTGACTGATTGATTGTCGCATATAATTTCTTTGCGAGTGTAGGATTTCCAAGATAAAAATCTACATTTCTTTGAAAACCTGCGGAATCGAGTTGATATTTATGAAAAATATGTCCATAAAGACTATTGATTACTTTCCGGCTACTATCGATCGATAAGGTACTTAGATATCCATCAACCAAATGTACCTCCGTCATCATTTCTACCATTGTATCCTCTGCCAATATGCCTTCTGGTGCAGATTTTCGACAGGAAGTTATCAAAAAAAACGACGTTAATATAATGAGTAATAAGCGCTGCATTTTGTAAGTTTGTACAAATTTACAAAATGCCATTTGAATAAATGCTTTTAAAAGTTTTTGAACAAAGAATTTACGACTATCATGAGTATCGCTACAAATATCGAATCATTACAAATAAACTTCAAACCTATAAATGTAAAATTAATTGCTGTATCTAAGACTAAGCCAGTTGAGGACATTCAACAGGCCTATGATGCGGGGCAGCGTTTGTTTGGTGAGAATATGGTTCAAGAATTAACCGAAAAACAGGAAATACTTCCTAAAGACATTGAGTGGCATCTAATTGGACATTTACAGACTAATAAAGTAAAATATATCGCGCCGTTTGTAGCCATGATACAGTCGGTAGATTCACTCAAACTGCTTAAGGAAATTAACAAGCAGGCCTTGAAAAATAATAGAGTTATCGATTGTCTTCTACAAATACACATTGCCGATGAGGACACTAAATTTGGACTCGACCATGCGGAACTAATTGACTTATTACGAGCTGAAGAATTTAGCGCGTTGAAGAACATCCGAATCCGCGGACTGATGGGAATTGCCACAAATTCCGACAACGAGAAAAATATCAAAGAAGAATTTTACGAGTTGAAAATGTTATTTGACGGTATAAAAGTAAGCTTTTTCAGGAAAGAGACTTCATTTGATACACTTTCTATGGGCATGTCTTCAGATTATCAGCTCGCGATTGATAATGGAAGTAACATGGTACGTTTAGGTAGTACTATTTTTGGAAAACGAGTAACAAAGCACTACAAAATAAAAGATGGTAACGATTAGAAAAGCAGTAATAGACGATTGTCCGGCCATGATGGACCTTATCAAACAACTTGCTACTTTTGAAAAAGCACCAGATGAAGTAACAGTTACAATGAGCGAATTTATAGATAGTGGCTTTGGTAGCCACCCAATTTGGGAGGCTTTTGTAGCTGAACGAAATAATATTATCATCGGGATGTCTTTATATTATATTCGTTATTCGACCTGGAAAGGGCGTCGATTATATTTAGAGGATCTGGTTGTAACACAAACCGAGCGAGGAAATGGAATTGGAGGAATGCTGCTATCCCACACGATAAATTTCGCTAAAAAACAAGGATTTAGCGGTATGATGTGGCAAGTATTAGATTGGAACCACGCCGCTATTAATTTTTATAAGAAATATCAAGCTCAATTCGACGAACAATGGGTGAACGTAACTTTAAACTTTGACAAACATGAAAAACAGTTTAAGATATAGTTTTCTCTTGGTTTTCATATTAAACCTCTTAGCCTGTACATCTACAAAAAATCAAGGGAGTGAACTACAAGAAGAGAGTAGACTTTTCAATGCGATAAATCTTGATGACACCCTGGTATATCATCTCGAACGATATAAAGATTTTAGTCCCTATTTTTCAAAAAATGAAGATGGCTTTGATTCCACGATATACACAGCGTCTTATCCCGTTTTTTCATCCGAAGTTGATACCCTTATTAAATCTGCTATATTTGTGGATGGTGAGAGTACCGCAAATCAAGTCGCAGAAGGCTTTTTGGAAGGCTTTAATGAATACGCTGAGGAAAGTATAGAGCGCGGCGACAATTTCTTCCATACGTGGTTCATGGATCAGCAATGTACCGTCATGCTTAATGTACCTCGCTTTATTACACTAAACAACAAAATATCTTCCTACTCGGGTGGCGCACACGGAATTGAAGTGAGTTTGTGGTTTAATTACGATCTCTCCGATAAACGACTGCTAACGATCAACGATCTCATTAATAACACAACAATATTAACGGAAATTGCAGAAAAACATTTCAGAATACAGGAAAAGCTAAAGGAAAATGATCCATACTCGGATAATTATTTCTTTAGCCAAGGACAGTTTGTATTAGCGGATAATTTTGGGCTAACTAATGCTGGATTAGTTTTTCATTATAATCCGTACGAAATAAAGTCATTTGCTGAGGGGCCAACAACTATTATTGTTCCCTATGAAGAAATTAAAGATATATTAACTTTGACTGGACAGACTGTCGTAAAAAATATCGTCCAAAAATAAACGTATTATAAAATTAAATGCAGGTATTTAAATTTGGAGGAGCATCCGTAAGAAATGCTGAAAGTATTAAAAATGTAGCTTCAATTATTGCGCATTACAAAAAAGACCAGTTACTAGTTGTGGTTTCCGCGATCGGAAAGACAACAGATAAACTTGAAAAACTAACAAAAGAATATTTCCAAGGTTCTCCCCGTTCATTCGACTTATTAGACGAAGTAAAAAAAGATCATCAAATAATTATAAATGAACTATTTAACGACTTAACCCATCCGATATACGATGATATCGCTAATAGCTTCGTTGAAATCGAATGGATTCTTGAAGAGACACCTCAAGACGCATTCGACTACTTGTTTGATCAAATTGTTTCCCTTGGTGAAATACTTTCATCAAAAATTCTAGCTGCCTACACCAACGACATTGCTATTGTAACAGAGTGGATCGATGCACGCGATTATATTTTTACAGATAATAATTATTGCGAAGCTAAAGTAGACTGGCGTAAAACAGAAGATAAAATACACCGAGATTTACCTAAAATACTTGAAAAATTTGTAATTGTAACTCAAGGATTTATTGGATCTACATCAGAAAATTTCACCACTACTTTAGGTCGAGAAGGTTCTGATTATTCAGCCGCAATTTTTGCATCTTGCTTACGAGCGCAAGAGGTCACCATATGGAAAGATGTACCGGGAGTTCTTAATGCTGACCCTAAATGGTTTGATCGCACCGAACTAATTCCAGAGTTATCTTATACTGACGCGATCGAGTTGACTTATTATGGTGCTACAGTTATTCATCCGAAGACAATTA